>Ga0180222_1001500_pt1 | contig 23829 bp, 25 predicted proteins | sample eDN5th37CKraftOP_FD_151336 | JGI IMG/M metagenome (GOLD analysis project Ga0180222, IMG submission 151336) | Enriched Organic Plus compost microbial communities from Emeryville, California, USA - eDNA 5th pass 37_C Kraft OP (version 2) (version 2) ...
GTCGTGACGCTGCCGACCGCATTGAATGCGGTGGCGGTCGCGCCGGATGGCGAGATCATCGCGTCGGGAGCAAATGGCCGGGTCTATTTTCTCTCAAGCTCGGGCCAACAGGTTGGCGAAGCCGAAATCGGCGAAACGCCGGTGATCTCCCTTGCAGCGTCGCCCGATGGGACGCTTGTGGCGGCTGCGGGAATACGCGGATCGGTCGCGCTCATCGACCGCAAGACACGCGCGGTGTCGCGCACGCTGGTCGGTCCGGGTTTGCCTGTGTGGTCGGTTGCTTTCTTCCCCGACAGCAAAACGCTGCTCACCGGCGGTGCCGATCGCATGGTGAGACGGTGGAATGCGCAAACCGGCGAGCACATCGGAGCGGTCCCGCTCACCGAAGCGAGCGATCCGCTCGCGGCTTATGCGGGAGACCGTGGTGCGGAAGTGTACCGGGCCTGTATCGCGTGCCACACCCTGTCCGCCGATGAAGGAAATCGTGCTGGGCCAACCCTTGCCGGCATCTTCGGCCGCAAGATTGCGACGCTGCCGGGCTACGATTTTTCCGAAGCGTTGAAGAAGCTCGACATCGTGTGGACCCCGGAGACGGTGTCGAAATTGTTCGAGATTGGCCCCAACGCCTATACGCCCGGCACCAAAATGCCGGAGCAGACGATCGGATCGGCCGAGGATCGAAAGGCGCTGACCGACTTTCTCAAGAAGGCGACAGCACGATAGGCTTTCGAGCACATTCGGCTTTTACAGAAGCAGTCGCCCTCCAATGGTCATCGCCCGCGAAAGAGGGCGATCCAGTCAAAACAACTGCTTCAAGAGTTTACTGGATGCCCCGCTTTCGCGGGGCATGACAAAAATGAGCGATGCAATTCCAACTCAACCGGATCGCTTCAACCGCGCGGCTTGTCGTCCGCCTCGCGCAGATAATCCTCCGCGGTCCGCGGTTTGGGACGCTCGGGAATGCCACTGCCATACGGGTCGAAGGCCTGCTCGGACACTGCAATCACGCGGCAATCCTCGCACATCTTCAGAACGTCCAGCCGGTCCGCCTGACCCTTGAACATCCAGTGCTTGCCCTCGAGCTTGGCGGTGACGCGCTCGATCGTGCTCTTGACGCCGAACGGCTTGCCACATCGGATGCACTCGAACGGATCTTCCTGCTTCATGATCCGCGGCGAGGCCGTTGCCGCGCGGAAATCGATCTGCGGCGTCAGTGTGATTACCTTTTCCGGACAGGTCGCCGCGCATAATCCGCACTGGACGCAAGCGTCCTCGGTGAATTTGAGCATCGGCCGGTCGGGATCGGCCGACATTGCACCGGTCGGGCACGCCGATACGCAGGAGAGGCACAGCGTGCAGCCCGCAGCGTTGACCTCGACCGCCCCGAACGGCGCGCCTTGCGGCAGCGCGATCACGTTGACAGGCTGCGGCGCCACACGATGCAGCTCTCGCAAGGCGAGCCGCTGAATGTCGCGCTTGCCGCCGGCGGGCCGGAAGCTCGCTTGTCCGCTGCGCGCCGGAGCAGGCGGGATCGCGCGCAACATGTCGCCCAAGACATCGGGATCGTCGGTCTCGATCGTTGCGCTGCGCTCCGTTCCGAATCCGAGCCCGGCCAGGATGGGTTCGGCGAGCGCGATCGTTTGTTGCAATCCGATGATGTCGTGACGCGGCTGCGCCCGCAACAGGAAGCGCACAGCCGTCGCGCCGTACGCCATGGCAGCAGCAATCGCTTCCACGCCCACCTGCGTGATCTCGTTGACGCCGACGGGAATGACGTTCGCCGGCAAACCGGCGCCGTAACGCGCAAGCGCGTCGATCATCTCCGCGCCATGCGCCTGATCGTGGAACAGGATCACGCCATTGCGCCCGCCGGTCTCACGATACGTCATCAGCAGCACGCGCAGTTTGCGCATCAATGCATCGGCCGGCGGCAGCGCGTAGCTTGCTGCGCCGGTGGGACAGGCGGCGGCGCATTGGCCGCAGCCGGCACAGATTTCCGCGGAGATGGCGACGTGATCGCCTGCCGGGGTGATGGCGCCGGTCGGGCACAGATCGAGGCAGCGGCGGCAGCCAACGATGCGCGAGCGCGAGTGCGCGCAGAGGTCGGCGTCGTAGGTCACGTAGCGTGGCTTGTCGAAGGCGCCGGTCAGATCCCGCGCTTTCATCACCGCGCGCAGCACCGCGGCCGGATCGCCCGGATCGGCACGCAGATAGCCTTCGCGAAGGTCGGAAGCCGGGAACAAGGCTGCGCCGCCTGACAGGTCGAGCACAATGTCGCATTTCGACACCGCGCCGTTTCGCGGTGTGCCGAACACGAGTTCGCGGCGCGAAGAGGGCGCAGGCAGGGCGTAGTCGTCGACCGTCAGTTCGAATGCGCCGAGCCAGCCTTTCGCGGCGCGAATGGTGCCGCGCACCACCGGGAACTCGGTCTTACGCAAAGGTGCGAGCTGCTGCGGTCTGGTGATGAGCACCGTGACGTCGAGATGATCCTTCAGCAGCTCCGCGGCCTCGATGGCGCGCTCGTCGCGGCCATAGATCAGGATCACACCATCGCTTTCCAGGCCGACAAAAGGCACAGCGGGCAGCGGCTCGGCCGCCGCCGCAAGCAGTGCAGCGATCTTCGGACCCGCCTTGGCAGCCTCGTTCGACCAGCCGGCATTTTCGCGAATGTTGACGAATTCGAGCGCGCAATCGCCGCTCTCGGCAGCCGCTTCCTCGAAGACTGGCGCTTCCTGCGTGCAGGCAATCGTCAGGTTTCCGCCGTCGGGCAACAATGCACGGAACCGCTCGAGTTCCGACCGGCAGAATTGCCGTCCCGAGACAATGTCTGCGCCGGGGCAGTCTTTGGCGATGGTGTCGACATCGAGCGGCATCGTGTCCTCGCACGAGCACACCAGGATGCGACGTTTGTTATCGCCCATTGCGTCTCCGTTTCCGCGCCCCAATTGCCAGCGGACTCGTCACCCGACGTGACGATGCTATATGCACATAGACAAAACCTATAATTGGTCCAAACAAAAAGTAAGGTCCGGGCCAATACCCGACCGGTCCCGGGAAACGATGCTCACTGACGCCGATATCCGCCTGCCGCCCCCGTTCCGCCTCGTCACCTTGCGCGAGGTCGGAGACGCCTTCGCGCATGCGAGACAAAACGCCGCCGACGAGGGTGCGGGCACTCTCGTGTTTGTCGGCCGCTTCGATCTGGCGGAATTTGCTGTGGTCCTGGAACCGGACGAGCCGCTGGCGCTTGCGCGCCGCAGCTTCATCGCCTGTATGGCCGCCCTGGCGGATACGCTGACGGCTCATGCGCCGCCTGAAACCGACATTCGGATCGACTGGCCGGACGCGGTCCGCGTCAATGGCGGCTTGGTCGGGGGCGGTCAATTCGCGTGGCCCGCGGATGCCAACGAGAACGAGCCGCCCGCCTGGCTGGTGTTCGGCGCGATGATCCGGCTGGTGTCGATGAGCGGTGTCGATGCAGGGCTGCATCCGCTCAGCGCGGCACTGGAAGATGAAGGCTTTACCGAGTCCGGCGCCGAGCGCCTGATGGAGTCTTTCGCACGCCATCTCATGGTCATGCTGGATTCGTGGCAGGAGCGAGGTTTCCCGGCGGTCACGACGAGCTATCTCCGGCACCTTGCGCCGCTGGAGGACAAAAAGGATCGCCGCTCGCTCGATGACAACGGCGATCTTCTGCTCCATCGCCTGGGCAAGGCGGAGACGGAGCGGCAGAAACTCACGCCGCTCCTGGCAACGCCCTCCTGGCTCGATCCGAATACGGGAGGGCCGCGTCTGTGAAGCTGCTCAAGACGATCCAGCTCGATCCGTCCGACACGTTCGTGTTCGAACGGGCCGCCGATCCCGGCGAATTCGCGGTGACCGGGACATTCATGTTCGGCGACGTCGAACCTTCAGTCCTGCAGGGCAAGTCGAGAACCGCGTTTCGCGCGGGTTTTCTCGGCCTGTCCTCGTTCGGCTGGTCGACACTCGTGCAGATCGTCGAAGCCGATGCGCAGGATCGCGCGACGGCACTCGACCAACTTGCGCGGCATCTGATCGAGCAATTCGGCGCTCCGGACATGGACAGCGCGCGCGCTGCCGCCGACGAGGAACTGACCTTTGCGGAATCCCTCTGCAATCATGAAGTCGGCACGCTGGTCGCGCTTCATCGCACCGTGGAAGCCGGCGACATCCGCGAAGCCTTCCGCACGTTGAAGCCGCGCGCGGATCGCAAGGCATTTCGCGCCTTTTCATTCCACGATATTGAGGGCGAAGACGAAGAACCCGGCGAACGCGTCGATCTGATGACGCTCGCGCAGGGAGAGCGCCAATGAAGGATTTCTGGCTCGCTTGCGGGCACCATCTGCTGGATCGCGACGACAGTGGCGGGCTGTTGGTGACCGACGATTTTCTGAAGATCTATCTGGCTCGGCCGGAACTGGTGCCGCCTGAAGATGCTTGTGAGGCGGAAAGAGCGCTGTATGCCAGCCTGATGGCGGATCCGCGGCGTATTGTGTCACCGCAGGACATCGCGGCGATCGCCGACGCCGATGCGCGCGAGAACTGGACCTTCATGCTCGCGTTTCGCGATCATCTGCTGCGCCATCCGACGCTCGAAGCGGCCTACCTCGATCTTGTTCGAAACGGCGCGGGAAAGATCCCGCCGATTTTCATCAACCAGCTAGTCCATGTGATCCTGCGCAATGCGCTCGACGGCTGTGAAGACCCGTACGTCCTGCGCGCCGCCGAATTGTTTTTCCGGCCGCAACGGCTGACGCTGCACGAGGGCTCCCTGATTGCTGCCGACGAGGAAACCATCGGCGGGATCGGCACAACGCCGGTTTCGCCCCTCGTGTCGATGCTGGGCATTCCGGCGCAGGCCGATATCGACGTCATGAACGACGACAATGCGACGCATTACTTCGAACACAGCGACCAGTTTCACACCGCGATCGATCTCACCGCGGGCCGCCGCGGCCTCGAAGCGCTGGCGCAGGCGCTGTCACGCTGGGTTGCGCATCTGCTCGCGGTCGACGTTGTGATCGAGCCGCTTTCCGAAATGCGGGATGTCAATCTCGCCTGGTATGTTGGCCTCGATGCCGACGCGACAAAAATCGGCGATGCCTTGTGGCATGGCGAGGATCTCGATGACGCTGCAAGACAACGCGTGGTCGGCCTGTTTCGCCTCACCTTCCGTGACCCGTCTGTCGTGATCGAAAAGGTCGGCAAGGAACCGGTTTATCTCATTCTCGCCATGTCGCCTGATAAGGTTCTCCGGATGAAGCCGCAAAATCTGATCGGCGGATTGCCGGTGCGTCACATGGAAACGGTGTCGTAATGGCCGCGCTCGCTCATATTCCGGTTGCTGTGATCGTGGATCGCATCAAGGCGGAGAGCCAGTGGATCGACTATATCTGGCAGCCCAGCGCGGTGCTCGTGGGCGCTCCCGAAGCAGAGCCCTGGACGAAGCTCTCCGGCGACGACGAACGCGCTTCGTTTTATGCCGGCAGCACCGCGATCGAACTCTACACGTCAGACACGGGAAATTATCGCGACAACCTGCTGGGCGACGGCAAGTTATGGGTCATCCTGACGCCGACTGAATCCGATCCTCCTTATGCGCTGTTCAAAGTGACCGCCGACCCGACGGAAGGGGAAGCGCAGACCGAGACAGGGGCCAACCTGGTGGACACGGTCGACATGCCGGATGTGATACGGGCAGCGCTGGAAGCGTTCGTTGCCGAACACCATGTCGAGCAGACCTTTTTCAAGCGCAAGCGTGACCGCGCCAATCCGGACGCTCTGGGCCGACGCGGGCATCCCGGTCAGGGACAGGGCAATGGCTGAACCCGAAGATTTCCTGACGCGCTGGTCGCGTCGCAAACGGCAGATCCAGAACGAAGAGCGGCTGGACGACAAGGTTTCCGGGCCGCCTGAAGCGACGGCCGAGACGGCGCAGCAGCTCCCCGCAACACCGAAAGCTGCGGACACGGCAGAGAAAACGGACGTTTTCGATTTGTCGAAGCTGCCGTCCCTCGATTCGATCGGGCCGGACACTGACATCCGCAGCTTCCTGCAGCCCGGCGTGCCGACCGCTCTGTCGCGTGCGGCGCTTCGCCGCGCCTGGGCGGCCGATCCCGCCATCCGGGACTTTGTCGGGCTTTCCGAGAACGCCTGGGACTTTACCGCTCCCGACGGAGTGCCCGGATTCGGCGCCCTCGATCCCGCAGATGCGAAGCGCCTTCTCGCTCAGGTATTCGGTGGAGAGGATCGCAAGGAAAGCGAAGCTACCTTGGCGACGGTCGAACCGGATGCTGGCTCGGACGCATCGAATGCCGCCACGGAGGCAGCGGAAGGCCCTGTGCCCGAAGCTGCAGACACCGACAATCCGGACTGCCGGGAAATTGCGCAGGACAACGGCGAGCTGTCCTCCGCAGAGCATGGCGACGATGCAACAATGCATGTCGATGTTGCGACGCAACAAGTCGCGCCTCATGATTTGCCGCGTCCAATGCGGCGCCGCGGTCGAGCGTTGCCACAATAGGCAAACTTTCCGCAGCGATTCAGGCGCTGCCTATAGCCGCGGACTATTGACCCATTCCAATGTTGCGACCTATTGTTTGGAGTGCCTCCAAGAAGGCGCATGTGCCGATTTTTTTTGGCATACAACCAGAACGTTAGAATGCGCGACCCGGGACTCGATGAAGCGATCCGCGCAGCTGGTGGCGTCAGTGAGTTGGCGCGCCGGATTGGAATTTCGCAGCCGTCGGTCTCCAATTGGGATCGCGTGCCGGCGGAGCGGGTGATTGCCGTTGAGCAGGCGACCAACGTCAGCCGCACTGTTCTCCGACCGGACCTTTACGGCGACGCGACACCGCCATCATCAGACATCGACGAGACGGACATCGCCCGTGCGCAGGAATACCGGTTGCTCGCCGCGCTGCTCGCGCGCGCACCGGATGCGGCGTTCCTGAAGAAGATTGCGACATTGCGCGGCGACATGTCGCCGCTGGGCATCGCCCATATTGCGCTTGCAGAGGCCGCAGCAGAGGCAAAAGCCACCGCGGTCGAACGCGAATTCTTCAATCTCTTTATCGGGGTCGGGCGCGGCGAGCTGCTGCCCTACGGATCGTATTACCTGACGGGCTTCCTGCATGAGCGGCCGCTCGCACGTCTGCGCGACGATCTGAACGCACTCGGCATCGAACGTGCCGAAGGCAACGCCGAGCCTGAAGATCACGCCGCGATCCTGTGCGAGATCATGGCCGGCATCGCAGATGGAACGTTTCCCGCGCCACCTGGCCGGGACAAGACGATCTTCGAAAATCACATGGCGCCATGGATCGGACGGTTCTTTGCCGATCTCGAGCGCGCCGAAGAAGCAAACTTCTATCGCAAGGTCGGCACGCTCGGCCGTGTTTTTATCGACATCGAAGCCGAGGCGTTTGCGCTGCCGTCCTGACGGCAGGCGACACTTTAGCGAGGGACAACGGAGGAGACGGCAATGACAGAACACCGAAAGACGCCGGTCGGTCGCCGCGATTTTCTGCGCGCGCTGGGTGCAGGCGCGGGCGTGGCTGTAACGGCCGCAGCCCCGATTGCAACGCCCGCTCTCGCCGATACCGAAAGCAACGATGAGAAGCGCAAGGCCCGCTACAAGCCGAATTCTCCGGAAGTGCAGACATACTATCGGGTCAACCGCTATCCGGGTGCGAAGTAAGGGAGGCAACGCCGTGCTGATCAAAAGGACAGAACGCGAAAAGCGCCGCGGCCAACTCGCCGCCCAGCTTTCAAACAATTCCGCAGGTGGTCTCAATCGCCGAACCTTCCTCCGGCGCTCCGGTCTCGTCGCTGGTGGTCTTGCAGCCATCGGCGCCGTTCCCCTTGCCGGCGTGCGCAAGGCTGAAGCGGCTGGCGCGACTGCCGGTCAACCGGGCGGCGCTCCGATCACCATTCGCAAGAATATCTGCACGCATTGCTCCGTGGGCTGCACGGTCATCGGTGAAGTGCAGAACGGCGTGTGGGTCGGTCAGGAGCCGGGATGGGATTCGCCGATCAACCGCGGATCGCATTGCGCCAAGGGTGCGGCAACGCGCGAACTCGTGCATGGCGACCGCCGGCTGAAATATCCGCTGAAGCTGGTCGACGGAAAGTGGACGCGGATCTCGTGGGATACCGCGATCAACGAGATCGGCGACAAGCTGCTCGAGATCCGCGAGAAGTCGGGGCCCGACTCGGTCTACTGGCTCGGTTCGGCCAAGTTCACCAATGAAGGCGCCTATCTGAACCGCAAGATGGCGGCGTTCTGGGGAACCAACAACTCCGATCACCAGGCGCGTATCTGCCATTCGACGACCGTCGCCGGCGTGGCCAATACCTGGGGCTACGGCGCGATGACCAATTCCTACACGGACATCCGCAATTCGAAGACGATCCTGTTCATCGGTTCGAATGCGGCGGAAGCGCATCCCGTCTCCCTGCAACACATCCTCGAAGGCAAGGAGATGAATCGCGCCAACATGATCGTGTGCGACCCGCGCATGACCAGGACGGCAGCGCACGCGACGGAATATGTACGTTTCCGCTCGGGCACAGACATCCCGCTGGTCTGGGGCATGCTGCACATCATCTTCAAGAAGGGCCTTGAGGATAAGCAATTCATCGAGCAGCGCGTCTACGGCATGGACGACGTCCGCAAGGCGGTCGAGCAGTGGACGCCGGAGGAGACCGAACGCGTGACCGGCGTGCCGGCCGCGCAGCTCGAGCGGATCGCAACCACGTTCGCGACGCAGAAGCCGGCGACGCTGATCTGGTGCATGGGCGCGACCCAGCACACCGTCGGAACGGCAAACGTGCGCGCGTTCTGCACCATCCTGCTCGCCACCGGCAATGTCGGCTCGTCGGGCACCGGCGCGAACATCTTCCGCGGCCACACCAACGTGCAGGGCGCAACCGATCTCGGTCTCGATATCGTGACGCTGCCGCTCTATTACGGCCTGACCGAAGCCGCTTACCGGCACTGGTGCCGGGTCTGGGAAGTCGATTTCGACTGGATGGCTTCGCGTTTCGACACCATTACCGGTGCCGACGGCAAGCCGGTCAAGATGATGTACACGCCGGGCATCCCCTCGACGCGGTGGTTCGATGCGACACTCTCCGACAAGAAGGATGTGTCGCAGAAGGATCTGATCAAGGCGATGATGGTGTTTGGGCACGGCGGCAACACCGTCACCCGCATGCCGAAGGCGCAGGAAGGCATCGAGAAGCTCGAATTGCTTGTCGTCGCCGATCCGCATCCCACGACCTGGGCTGCGCTCGCGCCGAAGCGGAAGAACAACACCTATCTTCTGCCGATTGCGACCAGCTACGAGACGGCGGGCTCCCGCACGGCCTCCAACCGCGCGATCCAGTGGGGCGAACAGATCGTCAAGCCGATCTTCGAATCCAAAGACGACCTTGAGGTCCACTATCTGCTCGCCAAGAAGCTCGGCTTTGCCGATCTGATGTTCAAGAACATCAAGGTCGAAAACAACATGCCGGTGGCCGAGGACGTCCTTCGCGAAATCAATCGCGGCGGATGGTCGACCGGCTATTGCGGCCAGTCGCCCGAGCGGCTGAAGATGCACATGGCCAACCAGAAGGACTTCGACATGCTGACTCAGCGTGCGACGTCCGGTCCGGCCAAAGGCGACTATTACGGTCTGCCATGGCCATGCTGGGGTACGCCCGAGTTCAAGCATCCGGGCACGCCGATCCTGTACAACACCAACCTCTCGGTGAAGGAAGGTGGCGGCACCTTCCGGGCTCGCTTCGGACTGGAGCGCGAGGAGAAGCTGCCCGACGGCACGACCCGCAAGGTCTCGCTGCTCGGTAACGGCTATTACTCCAAGGATTCGGAGATCAAGGACGGCTATCCCGAATTCACCTTGGGTGTTCTGAAGAAGCTCGGCTGGGACAAGGATCTCACCGCAGCCGAGCTGGAGATCATCAACAAGATCAATCCGAACAACCCGGACGCTGTGGCGTGGTCGATCGATCTGTCGGGCGGTATTCAGCGCGTCGCGATCGAACACGGTTGCATCCCCTACGGCAACGGCAAGGCGCGCGCCAATGCGTTCGGCCTTCCGGACGCGGTGCCGGTGCATCGCGAGCCGATCTACACGCCGCGGCCCGAGCTTGTGGCGAAGTATCCGACGCTGCCGAACGCACGGCAGTTCCGGGTGCCCAATCTCGGCTTCGACGTGCAGAAGGCGGCTGTCGACAAGGGCATCGCCAAGCAGTTCCCGCTGATCCTCACCTCCGGCCGTCTGGTCGAATACGAGGGCGGCGGCGAAGAAACGCGGTCCAACAAGTGGCTCGCCGAGCTGCAGCAAGACATGTTCATAGAAATCAATCCGGCGGATGCGGCCGAGCGCGGCATCACCGACGGAAGCTGGGTCTGGGTGACCGGCGCCGAGTACGGTTCGAAGGCCCGCATGAAAGCGCTGGTGACGGAGCGGGTCGGCAGGGGCGTGACCTGGTGTCCCTTCCACTTCGCCGGATGGTTCCAGGGCGAGGATCAACGCGGAAACTATCCGCAGGGGACCGACCCGGTCGTCTTGGGCGAAAGCGTGAATACGCTCACGACCTACGGCTACGATCCGGTCACGGGCATGCAAGAGCCCAAGGCCACCCTTTGTCAGGTTCGTGCGGCTTAAGGAGACGCAACCATGGCTCGTATGAAATTTCTTTGCGACGCCGATCGTTGCATCGAATGCAACGCTTGCGTCACCGCCTGCAAGAACGAACACGAGGTGCCGTGGGGCATCAACCGGCGGCGCGTCGTCACCATCAATGACGGCAAGCCGGGCGAGCGTTCGGTATCGATGGCCTGCATGCATTGCACCGACGCGCCGTGCGCGGCGGTGTGTCCGGTGAACTGCTTCTTCACGACGGCCGATGCCGTGGTGCTGCACTCGAAGGATCTGTGCATCGGCTGCGGCTATTGCTTCTACGCGTGCCCGTTCGGCGCGCCGCAATATCCGCGCGTCGGCAATTTCGGTTCCCGCGGCAAGATGGACAAGTGCACCTTCTGCGCCGGCGGACCGGACAATGACTACACCGTCGCCGAATATCAGAAATACGGCTCCAATCGCCTGGCCGAGGGCAAGCTCCCGCTTTGCGCGGAGATGTGCTCGACCAAGTCGCTGCTTGCCGGCGACGGCGAGATCATCGCCCAGATCTACAAAGAGCGTGTGGTGCGTCGCGGCTATGGCTCCGGCGCCTGGGGCTGGAAGACAGCCTACAAGGAAACCATCGCGTCCTGACCCGCGTGAGACGGACCGCGGGGACATCCCGTGGTTCGCCCTAACGATACGAAAAAGAGGAGATGGGGATGTCGACGCTCAAAAGGACGATGCAGACATTCGCCGGCGCTTTGATCTTGCTGCTCGTTGTGGCTTTCGCAATGCCCGCAACGGCGCAGGTGCGCAACCCGGACGGCTCGGTCAATCCGACTGCGAGCGCGGTGCAGGAAGGCCAGCTGCTGCAGGAGCTGCAGCGCATTCAGGGCCGGGTCAGCATTCCGGACAAGAAGGAAGGCGTGCTGATCCAGCCGGCGGGTCAAAACTGGCGGCACTTTCACGAGGTGACGTTGCGCTGGATCGGTGGCATCGCCATTCTCGGCATGCTTGTCGTCCTGATCGCCTTCTATCTGATCCGTGGCATGGTTCGGCTGAAGAGCGGACGCTCGGGCCGGACCATCGTGCGGTTCAATGCGGTTGAGCGGTTCGTGCATTGGATGACCGCGACGTGCTTCATCATCCTCGCTCTGACCGGCCTCAACATCACCTTCGGGCGTCCGCTGCTGCTGCCGTTGATGTCGCCGGAAGCGTTCACGACCTGGTCCGAGGCGGCGAAATACGCGCATAATTTCGTTAGCTTCCCCTTCACCATCGGGGTCGTTCTGATTTTCCTGATGTGGGTCGGTGGCAACATTCCCAATCGTGTGGATGTCGAATGGGTGAAGCGCGGCGGCGGCATCGTCGGCGACGACCATCCGCCGGCCTATCGGTTCAATGCCGGCCAGAAGATGATCTACTGGATCGTCGTGCTCGGCGGCTCGGCGGCCGCGATCTCGGGCTATCTGCTGATGTTCCCGTTCTATGGCGACCTGACGGTGAACGGGATGCAGACCGCACAGATGGTCCACAGCATCGTCGCAGTGCTGTTCGTCGCTGCCATGCTGGCGCACATCTATATCGGCACCATCGGCATGGAGGGCGCCTTCGAGGCCATGGGGACCGGAGAGGTCGACGTGAACTGGGCCCGCGAGCATCACGCGCTGTGGCTTGAGGAGGAACAGGGCCGCCTTGCCGGGACTGCGCCGGCGGCCCGCGCCACGCCGGCCGAATAGCTCCCATCCGATCCAATCTAAAGCGCCCGGCGGTACCCCCGCCGGGCGCTTTGCTGTAGAAGGCCGGTATGCGCATCATCGGACTCGCCGGCTGGAGCGGATCCGGCAAGACCACTCTTTTGACCAAGGTCATCCCGTGCCTCACGGGGCGAGGCAAACGGGTGTCGACCCTGAAGCACGCCCATCACAATTTCGATGTCGACCGCCCCGGCAAGGACTCCTTCGAGCATCGTTCGGCGGGCGCCACCGAGGTGCTTGTCATCTCGGGCAATCGCTGGGCCCTGATGCACGAGCTGCGCGGAGCGCCCGAACCGCCTTTGCCGGCCCTGCTGGAGAAATTGTCCGAGGTCGATCTGGTTCTGGTCGAGGGGTTCAAGCGCGAAAGCTTTCCGAAGCTCGAAATCCATCGCAGCGGGAATGGCAAGCCGCTGCTTCATCCTGACGATCGCTGGATTGTGGCGATCGCGTCCGACGTACCGCTCCCCGCAGCCAAGGTGCCTGTGGTGGACCTGAACGATATCGAGGCGATTGCCGATCTTCTGCTCGCCAAGGCGATCCCGATCGAGCGCGTCAAGGAACAGGCGGACACCGTCTGATGGCGCAACTGACCGACGATTGCTTCGCGTTTTCGGGACCGCTGCTGCCGGTTGACGACCTCGAGCGGATCATTCGCGATCGCATCGATCCGGTGCCGGAGATCGAGACGGTTCCGCTTCTCCGCGCGCGTGGCCGCACGCTGGCGCACGATGTCAGGGCGCCGATCAACCTGCCGCCATTCGATAATTCCGCGGTGGACGGTTACGCCGTGCGGCACGCCGATCTCAATCCCGACACCGATACGACGCTGATCGTCGCCGATCGCATCACCGCGGGGCGTGCCGCGACCCATCCGATCGCGCCCGGCAGCGCCATCCGCATCTTCACCGGTGCGCCGATGCCGGAGGGGGCCGACACGGTGTTCATGCAGGAGGATGTCCGCGCGGAAGACGGCCGCGTGATCGTTCCGCCGGGCCTGAAACCTGGGTCGAATCGCAGGCTTGCCGGTGAAGATATTGCTGCCGGCTCCATCGCATTACCGGCCGGGCGCGTGCTGTCGATCGCGGATGTGGCGCTCGCCTCGGCGCTTGGCCTGACCGGGCTTTCGGTGCGCCGGCGCATTCGCGTTGCGCTGTTCTCGACAGGCGATGAACTCACCGAGCCGGGCCGTCCGCTCGGGCGCGCGCAGCTTTACGATGCCAACCGCGCGCTGCTTGCGGGATTGATCGAGGCGCTCGGCGCCAGCGTCACCGATCTCGGGATCTTGCCGGACGATCCGGCACACCTTGCGCCCGCGCTGAAGGAAGCCGCAGGCGACCACGACCTCGTTCTCACCTCCGGCGGGGTCTCGACCGGCGAAGCCGATCATGTGCGCGACGCCGTCGAGGCGGTCGGCAGCCTGGTGTTCTGGCGGGTGGCGATCAAGCCGGGACGACCGGTAGCGATGGGCGTCATATCCGGCTCTCAGGATGTGAACGCGGCCTTTGTCGGCCTGCCCGGCAATCCGGTGGCGGCGTTCGTCACATTCGTGCGCGTCGTTCGTCCGCTCCTGATGCGACTCTCCGGCGCCAACCCGCCGCTGCTGGTGCCGCTGCCGGTGCGCGCGGCCTTTGGGTATCGCAAGAAACAGGGACGTCGCGAATATGTGCGGGTGGCGCTGCGGCGCGGCGCGGACGGCGTCATCGAAGCGCACAAGCACCGGCAGGAAGGCGCGGGCGTCCTCACCTCGCTGACCGAAACCGATGGGCTGGTGGAACTCTCCGAAAATACGACAACGGTCGAGCCGGGCTCGACCGTCGGATTTCTGCCCTATGCCTCGCTGATCGGCTGAGCGTCAGCGCAAGGACGCGATCAGAGCCGCACTCCGCTCGTGGTGTAGGCAACCGCCACCGGCTCCTGATAGCGCTCGAGCACGAGCCAGCCGCAAGCCGCGATGACGACGAGGGCAACGCAGGCTGCGATAAAGCTTTTCATGGTCCCGATCTCCCCCGGAGCAACCTTTGTAGCTATTGCAATACTAAGGAGCGGGCAGTCCATCAAGCGGACGGAACGCCGCGCTTTTGCAGCGCAATATCGTTGGCGCGGTCGCGGTCCTCTGGCGTGTTGACGTTGAAGAATGGGTCGAGCGGCCGGTCGGGCCATTCTGCGATGGCGATGCCGTGACGGGCGGTCCAGACCTCGATCTTGTGCAGGTCTTCATCCACCAGCGCGCGCCGGAGATTGGCGCGAAGACCTACCGGCCAGAGCCCGGCCACGGGGTGCCGCCAATCGCCGGATTTGGCGCAGGCGAGTGGCGTCTGGGCCTCGGTGCGTGCGATGTGCAACCTCACAACGAGGTCCGCCGGCAGGAACGGACAGTCACCGGGCACGCTCACCATCCATTGCAGGTCCGGGCGGTGCGCCGCCGCCCAATCGAGGCCCGCCAGAATTCCGGCGAGGGGCCCGGCGAAATCCGGAATGTCGTCCGCCACCACGGGCAATCCGAATTGCGCGAAGCGCTCCGGATTGCCGTTCGCATTGAGAATGATGCTGTCGCATTGCGGCGCGATCGTTTCCAGGACCCGGTCGAGAATCGTGCGCCCGCCGATCTCGATCAGCGCCTTGTCGCCGCCTCCCATCCGCCGCGCGAGGCCGCCGGCGAGCACGAGGCCGAGGGTTTTGGGATAATTTTTCTCAGTCATTCCGGGGACCGAGCGAAGTGAAGCAACGCGGAAACCAGGCGCGCGAGCAAAGGAACGGGATTCCGGGTTCGCCGCTTTGCGGCGCCCCGGAATGAGGAAATAACCTAGTCCTCATGCATCGCGGCCTTGCGCCGATGCTTCGCGCTCTCCTCCTCGACATAGGCGAGGTCCTGGTCGAACACGATGCGGTCGAGGCCTGCAAGCGCGGTGAAGCGCTTGCCGCGCGCGCGACCGATCAACGTGAGATTGGCCTTGCGCGCGAGTTCGACTCCCCATGCGGTAAAGCCGGATCGCGAGACGAGGATCGGAATGCCCATGCGCACCGTCTTGATGACCATTTCGGAGGTGAGCCGGCCGGTCGTGTAGAAGATCTTGTCGTGCGCCGGCACCTTCTCCTGGAACATCCAGCCGGCAATCTTGTCGACGGCATTGTGCCGTCCGACATCCTCCATATAGACCAGCGGACGATCCTCCTGCGCGAGCACGCATCCGTGGATCGCTCCGGCTTCAAGATAGAGCGACGGCGTGGTGTTGATCTTCTGCGTCAGCGCGTAGAGCCAGGAGGTCCGCAAGGGTGCAGCGGGCAGCGTGACATTTTCCAGCGCCTCCATGAGATCGCCGAATACCGTGCCCTGCGCGCAGCCCGAAGTCTGTACCTTCTTCTTCAGCTTTTCCTCGTAATCGGTCGCGCGCTCGGTGCGCACCACCACGACCTGCAATTCCTCATCGTAATCGACGCCGGTGACCACATCGTCCGGCTGCAGCATGTTCTGATTGAGCAGATATCCGATCGCCAGATAATCCGGATGATCGCCGATGGTCATCGCGGTCACGATCTCCTGTGAATTCAGGAAGATCGTCAATGGCCGCTCGACGGTGACCAGCGTCTCGATCTCGGCGCCGGTCTGATCGACGCCGCGCACACGCTCCGTCAACCGCGGATCGAGCGGATCGGGTCTGATCAGATAATCGTCGTCAGCCATCGTTGCTGTGCGTCAGCCGAACGGCAGTTTGAATCCGCCAGGCAACGGCAGTCCGCCCGTGAGCGCCTTCATCTTCTCGCTCATGACATCTTCGAGCTTCCTGCGGGCGTCGGCATGGGCCGTCACCAGAAGATCCTCGAGGATCTCCTTTTCGTCGGGCTTCATCAGCGAGTCGTCGACCTTAACGCTGCGCAGATCGCCTTTGCCGGACAGCGTCACCTTCACCACGCCGCCACCGGAGACGCCTTCGACTTCGACGGCCTCAAGCTCGGCCTGCATCGACTGCATCTTGGATTGCAGTTCCGCGGCCTTCTTCATCATGCCCATGAAATCGGCCATGTCCTACCTTTCGTTTTCGTTGTCGTAATCGTCGGACGGATCGGGAAGCGGATCGGTCTCGGGCGGCAGGGCATCCATCTCGCGCGTCCGCACCGCGATGATCTCCGCGCCGGGAAACCGTTCCAGCACGGCCTGCACGAGCGGATCGGCGCGCACGCCGCGTTTCAATTCGGCTTCCCGTGCGTCCATCTGGGACTTCAGGGTGGGTTGTCCGGCTTCGCGCGACAGTACCACCACCCATTGCCGGCCGGTCCACATCTTCAACTTGCCGGGCAGTTCGTTGACGATCGATTGCGCAGCGCCGGGCTCGAGCGCAATTTCGAGCTTGCCGTCCTCGCAGCGCACCAGCCGCACATCGCGCTCCAGCGCGGTCTTCACTCGCAGATCGCGCTTTTCCGCGGCGAGCTGAACAAGCTCTTCGAAAGAGCCGATGCTTACGACCGGCGCAGCTTCGGCTTCCGCAGGACGCGGTACTGTGCCCAAAGCAGGCGCGGCCATGGCGCGCGGTCCATTGCGCGGCAGATCGCCGCGAGGCGCAATGACCTGCGCGGGCGCCGATGACGCAGCAAACGACATTGTCGCGGTGCCGCCATTGCCGCGAGGCGCTGACATCGCTGACAATTCCGACACCCCATTGCCGTTGGCCAATGCACGGATCGCCTCGTCAGGCGTCGGCAGGTCGGCGGCGTAGGCAATCCGCACCAACAGCATTTCGGCCGCTGCCACAGGGCGTCCGGCCTGCTGCACCTCGGTGAGCCCTTTCAGCAGCATTTGCCAGGTCCGAGACAGCACCCGCATCGAAAGCTGAGCGGCGAACGCCTTGCCGCGCACGCGCTCGGCCTCGCTCAGCGACAGATCGTCGGCAACGGACGGGACAAGCTTCACCCGCGTCACGAAATGGGTGAACTCCGCAAGATCGGAAAGAATGACGGCAGGATCGGCGCCGGAATCGTATTGGTCGCGCAGCTCCTTCAGGGCCGCGGCGACATCGCCCTTCAGCAGCATTTCGAACAGATCGACGATCCGCGCCCGATCTGACAGACCAAGCATCTGACGCACATCCTCGGCGCGGACCTCGCCAGCCGCATGCGCGATCGCCTGATCGAACAGCGACAGTGAATCGCGGACCGAGCCTTCGGACGCGCGTGCGATCAGCGCCAGTGCCTCGGGTTCGGCGGTGACATTCTCCTTCTTCGCAATGCCATCGAGATGACGCACCAGGAGGTCGCCGTCGACGCGGCGCAGGTCGAAGCGCTGGCAGCGCGACAGCACCGTGATCGGCACCTTTCGGATCTCGGTCGTCGCGAAGATGAACTTCGCGTGCGGCGGCGGCTCCTCGAGCGTCTTCAGCAGCGCGTTGAACGCCGCGGTCGACAGCATGTGAACTTCGTCGAGGATATAGACCTTGTAGCGCGCGCTGACCGGCGCGTAGCGCACCGCATCGTTGATCTGGCGCACATCGTCGACGCTGTTGTGCGACGCGGCGTCCATCTCGATGACGTCGATATGGCGGCTCTCGATGATCGCCTGGCAGTGTTCGCCCATCACCGGCATGTCGACGGTTGGGCCTTTGATCGTGCCGTCCGCCAGCTGATAGTTCAGCGCGCGCGCGAGGATGCGGGCGGTCGTGGTCTTTCCGACGCCGCGGACGCCGGTGAGAATCCAGGCTTGCGGGATGCGGCCGGTCTCGAACGCGTTCGAGATCGTGCGGACCATGGCGTCCTGGCCGATCAGATCGGCAAAGGTCGACGGCCGGTAGCGGCGCGCCAGCACGCGATAGCCGCCGGTGCCTTGAGGCGCGGCGTCCACCGTTGGCTGTTTGCCGGTTTCGCTCATGCGCGTCTGGCGCTTCCGGGTTCGCGGCGCCGGCGCGGCCCGGACACCTCAGTCGATGCGAAAAAAGGGGTGGGAGGCTGACAAGCGACCCGAACCGGAGCTCGTTAGGGCTGCTTCCTTCCGGACCTGACCCGGTTGGCGAGTGGCTCGCCCACCGCCAACCTCCCGCCCGTTATATCGGGCCTCCCCGCGCCGAAAGCAAGCAAAACGGCCGTGGAGGTGATAACCTGCCGCTCCCCGCAACTTCCTGGACATTCAGATGAATTTGGACGGATGGTCGCTGCACCCGCAACTTGCGCGGGACACCGTCGAACTTGGAGATTTTCCGCTGTCGCGGGCCCTGATTGCCAAGGACGCCAATTACCCCTGGCTGATCCTGGTTCCGCGGCGGCCGGGCATTGTCGAGATCATCGACCTCGACGAGGAGGGCCAGGCGCAGCTCATCGGCGAAATCGCGCGCGCCAGCCGCGGCCTGAAATCCGCCACGCAATGTGACAAGCTCAATGTCGCGGCATTGGGCAATGCGGTTCCGCAGCTGCATGTCCACATCATCGCCCGCTACAAGACCGACAAGGCCTGGCCGAAGCCGATTTGGGGCGCAGCAGAGCCGACGGACTATGAGCCCACGGCGATGGATCGGTTCGTGCGCGCGATGAAACAGGAACTCGACATAGCCTGACATGCAAAAACCAATGAGTCTCGGACCCTGGCCGCATCTCGGCTACGTTGACAGCAAGCTCGACCGCGCTGCTGTGCGGCGCATCGACCCGCAATTCCTGACCGCCTGTGCCGCGCAGGAGACGTGCGGCTTCTATCTGGTCAGCGGCGAGATGATCCTCTTGAAGCGCGCGGGCGACACCTTCGATCCGATGTTCACGTCGAAAGAGTTGCAGGCGATTGCACCGCGATCGGAGCGGGTTTTTCTCGGATTGCTGCGTGAGGCCGGCCGTTTCGGAGTGTCGTTACCGCAGGAGACGGTGGAGGCTCTGAAAACAAACGAGCGCTATCACGTCACCGATCTGCGCTCGATTGCGGTGCAGGGACTTGTCGCCGAGGATCATCTCGCGCCACTGGCCGAAGCCAAGGCGCTGCTGCACTGGCATGCGCGCCGGCATTATTGCAGCAATTGCGGACACCCGACCGAGGTGGTGCAGGGCGGGTGGCGGCGCGATTGCCCGCATTGCAACGCGCAGCATTTTCCCCGCACCGACCCGGTGGTCATCATGCTCGCCGTTCGCGGGGAGTTTTGTCTGCTCGGGCGCCAGACCCGCTTCGTGTCGGGCATGTGGTCTTGCCTCGCCGGGTTCGTTGAGCCAGGGGAGACAATCGAAGAAGCGGCGCGTCGGGAGACTTTGGAGGAAGCGGGAATTCGCTGCGGCCGCGTGCGTTATTTCGCCTCGCAGCCGTGGCCTTTTCCGTCATCCCTGATGATCGGCTGCCATGCCGAAGCGATCTCCGAGGACATCGTGGTCGACCGGGAAGAATTGGAGGATGTGCGCTGGTTCTCGCGAGACGAAGCCGCTGCCATGCTGATGCGGACGCATCCGGACGGGCTCGGTACGCCTCCGCCGGTCGCGATCGCGCATCACATCATCCGGGCCTGGGTGGAAAAAGGCGATGGCGTCTTCAGCTAGCGTTGGTGCCGGGAAGCTGATCGTATGCGCCGGCATGTCGGTGATCGATCATGTCTATCGCCTCGCCGCGTTTCCCGCCCCAGGGACGAAGACCCGCGCGGAGGATTTCTTTTCGGTGCTGGGCGGGTGCGCTGCGAATGCGGCGATTGCGATCGGCCGCCTGGGCGGACGGGCGCGCGTGATTTCACCGCTCGGCGGACCGCCGGGACGCGATCTGACGGGCGATAATGTTCTTGCGAAGCTTCAATACGAAGACATCGATGTCGCGCATGTCGTTCGCGTGGATGGGGCGGCGACGTCGCGGTCGTCGATCCTCATTCATGGCGAGGGTGAGCGCACCATCATCAGCTATCGCGACCCAAAGCTCGACAATGCGCGGCCGCGCGATCCCGAAAGCGCAATTGGGGGTGCGGATGCAGTCCTGATCGACAACCGCTTTCCCGAGTTCGTGCTGCCGGTTGCGCGCGCTGCGGCCGCGGCCGGCGAGATCGTCGTGCTCGACGGCGACCGGCCGTCACGGATGACGGACGAGTTGCTGTCGGTATCGACGCATGTCGTGTTTTCCGCAGAGGGATTGCGCCTGACGGCGGGCACGGACGACCTTGCCGCCGGGCTGTCCGCGGTTGCCGCGCGTACGGAAGCCTTTCTTGCTGTCACGCATGGATCGGAGGACATGCTGTGGCTTGATCGAGGTACCGTGCGCCGCATGCCGGCTTTCCAGATTGAAGCCGTCGATACACTGGGGGCCGGGGACGTCTTCCACGGCGCCTTTGCGCTCGCCCTCGCCGAAGGGCGGGATATTCCCTCGGCGATGCGCTTTGCTGCGGCCACGGCCGCGATCAAATGCAGCCGGATCGGGGGTGGCGCGGCGACGCCGTACCGCGACGAAGTGGAGCGCCTTCTTGCGGACAGCCCCATAAATCAGGGCTTCACCTAGAATATTTTTCCATATATATCGGCATCCACTGCGCAGAAGGAAATAATATTCCAGGTGTAGAATGGACGCTATTGATCGCAAAATTCTCCTGACATTACAGGAAGACGCATCGCTCTCCGTCGCCGAGATCGGCCAGCGGGTCGGTCTGTCCTCCACTCCGTGCTGGAAGCGAATCCAGAAGCTCGAAGCCGAGGGCGTGATCCAGCGGCGGGTCGCGATCGTCGATCAGGACAAGGTTGGACTGGGAATCACGGTCTTCGTGTCGGTGGAGACAGACGACCATTCCGAAGGCTGGCTCGGGCGCTTTGCCGGCGCCGTCAGCGCGATGCCCGAAGTGATGGAATTCTACCGGATGGCGGGCGACGTGGATTATATGCTGCGGGTCGTCGTTCAGGACATGCAGGCGTATGACGCCTTCTACAAGAGGCTGATCGCCGCTTCGCCGTTGAAGAATGTCACCTCGCGCTTTGCGATGGAGAAGATCAAGTCGACCACCAGCCTGCCGATCCCGTAAGGGCGATCAATCTCATGTAGCGGTATCGAGCCGCGGCCGCATGTAGATCTGGTTGCTCAGCTTCATCGATCCGGTCACGACATATCCGATCGAAGGCTGATAGTCGTAGGAAGCCTCGCCCAGGACCAGAGAGGTCTCAGGGACTTGCAAAGCCGTCGGCAGGGTCACGGAAGATCCAGCTGCGCGCGGCGTAGCATTCTTGGCGCTGCTCCACTTGACCTTCGCGTTGCCATTCTTGTCGATCTCGATCAGCGACACGACGATCTTCGCTGCATCGATCGGATAGGGCGCCATGATCGCGGCTGCGGCTCCGAGCGCGGAAGTGGCATCTGCGGTCGTCGCGGTGCTGACGCTCTGGGCCTGTGCAACAAGATCGGCGACGGTGCGTGCCGTCAGCGTCACCTTGCGGTCGATGCTGATGCCCTGCGATAGCTCGACGCCGCCAAGATAGAGCGTGAGCATCAGCGGCAGCAGCAGGGCGAATTCCACCGCTGACACGCCGCGCTTGTCCGTGACGAACGTACGCAAGCACGCTGGAAAGAGCGGTTTTGCAACGATAGAGCGTAACATGCGCATCTGCGTTGCCTCACTCGAAGGGTTCGTTCTTGAATGCCGCGGTCGCCATCAGCAGGCGCTTGCCGCCGTTGAGGTCGGCAAGGTTCAGTCCGAGGAGCGACACATAGACCGGCCATTGATACAACAAGCGAACGACGACAATGTCGCCTGCTTTGCCGGGAGCAAAGCTCGGGGTAAACGTGAGCTTGCCGCTCGAATCGATCGGCTTTGACGTGTCGGCGGAGCCGAACGAACTGTAAGTGCGCACGTCGACCGTGATGCCGTTGGCGCAATCGAACAGGCCGAATACGCGCTTGCAGACCTCGTCTTTGAATTGCGTTGGATCAAGTCCGCCCTTTTGCGCCTGGCCGGTCAGGATCAGTCGCGCCGAATCCGCGGCCGCGGTTTCGAGCACCTGGCCGGCGAAGAAGACAAGGGCCGTCTCGAGAATCGCGAACACCAGGGCCAGGAAGGGTGCCGCGACCATCGCGAATTCGACGGCGGCCGCGCCGTCATTCTTTCGTGCGAATCTGCGAATGACGCGCGGGGTGATGGCGCGTAACGCACGGGCAGCGAGGTTGACTTTGGAAGTGTCGCACATGGCTTTCCACCAATCCGGCTGCGGCACCAGATCGGTTGGATTTGTATCAAACAGCCGTTTTCGAAGTGTTGCTCCCTTATCCAACAGATCAGGTGTGGTGTTTACGATTTCGAAAGCCTAGCAGAACGCGAAAGGCGCTGCCGTTGGCAGCGCCTTTGACGTCACAGATTACCGGTGAGGTGATCAAGCTACTGACAGGGATGATACTGCCCGTCGTAGCCGAGATAGAGCCCGGTCGCCGGATTGAAAGATTTGTATTTCGACGCGCAATAAGCGATCCAGTCGGGCGGCGGCGGAGCGTATCCGGGTGCAGGCGCGTAACCCGGAGGCGGCGGCGGAGCAGACGCTGCGCCGGCGATTGCGGCGCCGAGTGCGAGGCCGCCGATAATGCCGCCCGCGATCGCTGCGTCCCGTCCGTAATGACGATGGTAGCCGTAATAGGGACGTCCACGCCAGCGCACGTCCTGCACCAGCTGCCGATCCGGCGCCCCGAGCGCCGACAAGCCGGTCGCGGCCGGTGCCGCCGAGGCGGCGGACGGCGCCAGGAATGCAGCGAGGGCGAGGGCAGAAAGCCCGGCCGACACGCTCAACAATTTCGATAGAGACATAGCGTCAACTCCAGATTTCGAGGCCCTTAGAATGGCCAACGAATGAGTCACAAAGTTGTTTCTCTGCGTCGCAGGGACATTGCGACGCATCAAATCTCTGACATGGAGATGTGATTATGGGCGAGGGTGGTGAGAGGCCCCCGCTGTCGCGGGGACGACAAATTCCCGATTATGAGCGCAACGTGCCGCCGACGCGCTTGCCCACTTCCGCCACGATCTTGCCAGCAAGCGCGTCGATTTCCGCATCGGTCATCGTCTTGTCGCGTGGCTGCAATGTGACCGCGATCGCCACGGATTTTTTGTCCGGTTCGATACCTTTGCCTTCGTAGACGTCGAACACCGTCACGCCGGTGATCAGCTTCTTGTCGACATTCTGCGCGGCCCGCACGATGTCGGCTGCCTTCACATCCTTGCCGACGATGAAGGCGAAATCCCGCGACACCGGCTGGAATGGCGAAATGTCGAGTGCCGGCTTGGCCCGTGTCGGCTTCGCCTTCGGTTCCGGGATACGATCGAGGATCACTTCGAAGCCAACGATCGGCCCTTCGGCCTTCAATGCCTCCAGCGCGCGCGGATGCAACTCGCCGAAATGGCCGAGCACATTCTGCGGTCCGATCTGGATCGTGCCGGACCGGCCGGGGTGGTACCAGGCGGGTCCGCCCGGAACGATCTGCAGCGCCTGCATCGGTGCGCCGGCGGCGGCAAGCGCTG
>Ga0180222_1001501_pt1 | contig 23815 bp, 18 predicted proteins | sample eDN5th37CKraftOP_FD_151336 | JGI IMG/M metagenome (GOLD analysis project Ga0180222, IMG submission 151336) | Enriched Organic Plus compost microbial communities from Emeryville, California, USA - eDNA 5th pass 37_C Kraft OP (version 2) (version 2) ...
CGCCGATATCCTGCCACGCCTGACGGAATTGCAGCGCAAGCCACTGCAACGGTTCGGCCGTGGCGGCGGCGATGACAAAACCCGGCGGCAGCAGATCATCGAGCCTGACGCGGCGGCCGTCCGCACAAGTGATGGTCGGCTGAACGAACAGGCTGCCGGCCAGTTTCGCGCCCGCCGCGATCAAGCCGCCATTGAGATCGGGAATGAATTTCTGACGGATGGTCTCGGCCTTGCCGGAGCGCAGTTCTTTCAGCAAACGCGCGTCGCGCGCCCGCGCGGCCGCCGGATCGAGTTCGCCGATGATCTTGCCGAATTCCTTCGCGGTGGCGACCACAGCGCCGACATGCGGCTTGCGCTCGGTTTCATAGCTGTCGAGCAGCGCATCGCCGGCTTTTCCCGCCAGCACGAAGGCCAGCTTCCAGGCCAGGTTGAACGCGTCGCGCACGCCCGCCGACAGGCCCTGGCCGAGGAACGGCGGGGTTTGATGCGCGGCATCGCCCATCAGGAAGACGCGCCCGACCCGCCAGCTTCGCGCCAGCAGCGCGTGAAAGCGATACACCGCCGAGCGCCACAGCTCGAGATCGGACGTATCGGTGAAGCCCTGTAAGACCTCCAGGATGCGCGTCTCGGAAGCGAAGTCTTCCGGGCGCTCACCCGGCAACAACTTGATCTCCCAGCGCCGCAACGCGCCCGGCCCCGGCACGTAGGTGCCCGGGCGCGAGGGCCAGCAATACTGAAAGCATTTGTTCGTACGTTTGGCGAGGTCGCCGGCCAAAGCATCGACCACCATCCACCATTCGTCGAAGGCAAGATCGTCGAGCGCGATCCCGAGCTGTTTGCGCACGAAGCTGTTGGCGCCGTCGCAGGCGACGAGGTAACGCGCGCGCAAGCTGCGCGTGGCGCCCGCCTCCTCGATCTCCAGCGCAACGCCGGAATCGTCCTGCGCGATGCCGACGGCACGCGCCGGCAGCCGCACGTCGGCACCGCCATAGCCGGCGAGCCTGTCGCGCAAGGCGCGCTCGACCTCCGGCTGCACGAAGGTCGCGGTCGGCACCCAGCCGAGCGGATACGGCGGCGGCATCGGATCGAAGATCTTGATGACGTCCTTTTCGACCCCGAGGTAATGCGTGCCCGGATGCGGCGCGATGCCTTTCTCCATCACGTCCGCCAGGCCGCAGGCCTGGAACACACGCAACACTTCATGGTCGATCGTGATGGCGCGCGGCTTGTCGTAGAGTTCGGCTGCCTGCTCGACCACCGCGAGCGTCAACCCGTATTTGGACAGGAGGTTGGCGAAGGTCGCACCGACCGGGCCGTAGCCGACGATCGCGACGTCATAGGCACTTTCCGCACTTTTCGGCATGCTCACACGCGCGTTCGTTTCCGTCAGGCAGTTTGCCGCTTGAGAACCTGCCGCACCAGGTCGGCCGTGCGCTCAAAATGCAGCTTGATCAGGCGCCCCGCCTTGTCGGCGTCGCGCGCCACCACGGCCTCCATGAGTTCGCGGTGCTCCTTGTCCCGGTTCTGCCCCCTGACACCCGCCTTGCGGCCGATATGCCGGTAGCGCTCCGCATTGTCGAACAATTGTTCGCAATAGCGGGTCAGGCGATCCGAACCGGAAGCCGAGATCAAACTGGTGTGGAAGTTGCGGTGGGCAATCTCCCAGGCCTTGCTGCGTTCGCCCTCGACGCCCGGCGCAAAGCGCGGCGTGCGGTGCAGGCGGTGAAACGACAGCACGACGCTCTCTTCCCACGCGGCGTCGCCGTTCTCGATCGACCGGCGGACGGCGAGTTCGTTGAGCCAGCTGCGCGCGCGGGTGAGATCGACCAGATCGGATTCGCTCATCGACGCCACCGCGAAGCCGCGGTGATCGCTTTGCGCCACCAGCCCTTCGGTGGAAAGCCGGCTCAGCGCCTCGCGAACCGGGCTCAAACCCACGTCGAAACGTTCGCACAGCGAGCGGATATGCAGCTTTTCGCCGGGCGCGACCGCGACCGATATGATGTCCTGCCGCAGCCGGTCGTAGACGATCGAGGCGAGCGTCCCCTTCCGGGCGGCATTTTCATCGCGATCGAGAACCGGCACGTCTCAGCCCCCGGCGGCGCGGGCGGCAAGAAACTTTTCCAGCGTCATCGGATTGGGTTTCACCTCCGGTTCGCGCACCGGCACCCCCTCGAACACCGTCGCCTCTTCGAACCAGCCCTGCCGCGCCGGCATGCCCCACGGGAACGACACATTGTGATCCGCCGGGTCCCAGCCGACCGGTTCGTTCTCGATATCCATGATCTGGTAGTGCGTATTGAACAGTTCGATGCGATGGCCGTCGGGGTCGCGGAAATAGACGAACATCGCATGGCCCGGTCCGTGCCGGCCCGGCCCGCGCTCGACCACGAAGCCGTAGCCGAGTTCGCCGGCGATATCGCAGGCCTGCAGCAGGTGGTGCACCTCCGGCGCGAGATAGGCGAAATGATGAATCCGCGGCCCCCGTCCGTTGAAGAATACGATGTCGTGTGGATTGCCTTTGCGCTGCAGGAACACGCCGCGCAGATCGGTCGTGCCCTTGGGCGCGATATATTCGCTGAGGCGGAAGCCGGCCTCCATGTAGAACGCGCAGGCCTTGCGCACCTCCGGCGTCAGGATCTGGTAGTGGTCGATGCGCTGGGCGCAGCCGCCGCGATGCGTGGAGAACCTGGTGATCATGCGCGGCATCACCGGCATGGTGGCGCAGAACTCCAGCGGCGTGCCGACCGGATCGGTGACATGCAGCGTGCGGCCCTGATGCGGCACCTCGACCCAGGCGGTGGCGCAGCCTTTCGAGTCGAAGAAGGCCTTGCCCTTTTCGAGATCCGCCTCGGTGAGCATCCGCATCCCGATGCGGGCGCAGGCGGGCGTCGCGCCCTTGCGCAGCACTAGGCTGTGATGGCAGGCCTCCTCGATGCCGCGGAAATAGAGCGTATCGTCGTCCTCCGCAGTCAGGATCAGGCCGATCACCTCCGTATAGAAGCGCTTGGAGGCCGCGAGATCCTTCACGGTCAGCACGACATGGCTCGCCCGTGTCACACGGAAGGCGGGATCGAGGTTGGTCACAGGCAGGCTCATGTCACAGGTCTCCGCGGCTGACGCGATTGGGGGCGCCCGACGCCCGTTCGGCCGCGGCCGCGCGATGCCGTCGACCCGAGGCGCCAAGCGCGTGCCCGATGCGCTGAGAATTGAGCGGCAAAAAAATCGATTTTCAAGACCATGTATGATGATAATCGACTTTGTGGGACCGGCCCCCAAGGGCGGGACCAGCGGGGGCATCGACGAAACCCTCATAATTTCAAGCGGATAAAATAACGCGGGACGGAAAGGCTCGAGCCAATCATGAATCTGGGGATCGAAGGGCGCACCGCCATCATATGCGGCTCGAGCCAGGGGCTGGGCCTCGCCTGCGCGCAGGCGCTGGCACAAGAGGGCGTCCACGTCATCATCAACGGCCGCGATCCGGCGAAACTCGACAAGGCCGCGGCCCAATTGCGCGCGACCGCGCGCGCGGAGGTCACCCCGATCGCCGCCGACATCGCCACCGCCGAAGGCCGCGCGCGCCTGCTCGCCGCCGCGCCCGTCTGCGATATCCTCGTCAACAACAATGGCGGGCCGAAGCCGGGCAATTTCGCCGATGTCGATCACGACACCTGGATGACGGTGATCGAATCCAACATGATCGCGCCGATGATGCTCACGCGCGCCGTGCTGCCCGGAATGACAGAGCGCCGCTTCGGCCGCATCATCAACATCACCTCGGCCATGGTCACCACGCCGCGCCCGCACATGGCCCCGTCGGCCGGCGCGCGCGCGGGTCTCACCGGCGCGATGAAAGCCCTGGCGCTGGACGTCGCGCGCTACAACATCACCATCAACAACATGTTGCCCGAACGCTTCGACACCGACCGCCAGCATCAGATGGCGAAAGCCGCGATGGCGCGCGAAAACATCTCCTATGAAGAGGCGCGCGCCCGCCAGGTGGCCTCGATCGCCGCCAAACGGCTCGGCGACCCGCAGGAATTCGGCGCAACCTGCGCCTTCCTCTGCAGCGCCTTTGCCGGCTTCATGTCGGGCCAGAACATCCACCTCGACGGCGGCTCCTACCCCGCTCTGATCTGACCCGGTTGTCCGCAAACGCCGTTGCCATGCCTCCCGCAAGCGAAACCTGCGTCCTCATCGTCGGCGGCGGCCCGGTCGGGCTGACCGCGGCCATCGAACTCGGCTGGCGCGGCGTTCCGGCCATCCTGGTCACCGAGAAGCTGGAGACCGCCCGGCATCCGAAATGCAACACCACCAACAGCCGGTCGATGGAGCATTTCCGCCGGCTCGGCATCGCCAAGGACCTGCGCGCGGCCGCGCTGCCCGCGCATATCGTGCGGGCCTCGGCCTATGTCACGCGCTTCTGCGGCCACGAATTCGGGCGCCTGCCGCGTCCCTATTACGACTGGCCGACGCCGGAATTCGCCAACCACGTCTCGCAAATGGTGCTGGAGCAGAAACTACGCGCCCATGCCGAACGGGCGCCGGGCATCGGCGTGCATTTCGGCTGGAAGCTGGTGGCGTTCGAGGCGGACAGCGACGGCGTCCTAGCCACGGTCGAAAGCACGAGCGGCGAAAGCCGCCGCATCGAGGCGCACTATATGATCGGCGCGGACGGCGCCGGCAGCAGCGTGCGCCGCGCACTCGGCATCGGCCTGATCGGCGAGGACGGCACCGACCAGCGCGCCTTCATGGGCGGCACGATGCTGTCCTATTACATCCGCTCGCCCGAGCTGATCGCGCGCAGCCGCCGGGTTCCCACCCATTCGACCTGGATCATCAATGCCGAGATGCGCGGCCTGATGTTCTCGCAGGACGGCAAGGAACACTGGGTCGTGCACTACCAGGTGCCGAACGCCGTCGACTGGCGCACGCTCGACGCACGGACGATCGTCCGCAAAATGCTCGGCTGCGATGTCGATTTCGACATCATCTCCGGCGGCCCCTGGACCGGCGGCCTCGCGCTGGTCGCCGAGCGCTACCGGTCGGGCAACATCTTCCTGGCCGGCGATGCCGCGCACCTGTTCACCCCGCTCGGCGGCATGGGCATGAACACCGGCATCGGCGACATGATGAACCTGTGCTGGAAAATCGCGGCCGTCGAGCAAGGCTGGGCGGGACCGCATCTCCTCGACAGCTACGAGATCGAGCGCCGCCCGATCGGCCTGCGCAACTCCCGGTTCGGCGTGCAATGCTCGCGCGTCATGGATGGCTGGTTCGTCCCGCCAAATTTCGAGGACGACACGCCCGAGGCCGAACGGGCGCGCGCGGCGCTGGGCGAACAGGTCATGGTCGAGGACGCGCCCCAATATCTCTCGGCCGGGCTGCAACTCGGAGAGCGCTACGAGCCCTCGCCCATCGTCTGCGCGTCCCCGACGCCGCCGCCGGAGGACCGCTGGGACAGCTACACGCCGCTCGATCGCGCCGGCGCACGCGCGCCCCATGTCTGGCTCGCGCCCGACCGGTCGCTTTACGATCTGTTCGGCGCAGGTTTCACGCTTCTCGTTTTCGGCGAGGCCAAGGGCGTGGCCGCTCTCGAAACCGCGGCCGCCGCGCGCAAAATGCCTTTGAAAACCGTCCGCCTCGAAGCGCGCCACGAATTATACCGCACGGCACTCGTGCTGGTGCGGCCGGACCAGCACATCGCGTGGCGCGGCGATGACATGGGCGATGCCGAAGCGGCCGCCATTTGCGACCGCATCCGCGGATCGTATCGGGCCCAATAATATTGCCGATGAAACGGCGCCCCGGCGGCCACCGCGCGCCGTCGCGGCCGGCGCCCTGCGCGAATGCCGCCGCTACCTCAAGTGACAGGCCACCGACTGCCCCGGCCGCACTTCGCGCAAGCTCGGCGGCTCGACGCGGCAGCGATCGACCGCATAAGGGCAACGGGTGTGAAAGTGGCAGCCCGGCGGCGGATTGATCGGGCTCGGCACGTCGCCCTGCAGCACGCGCTTCGGCCGTTTCACGCGCGGATCGGGTACCGGCACGGCCAGCAGCAGCTGTTCGGTGTAGGGATGCAACGGATTTGTGAACAGCGCGCGCTTGTCGGCATATTCCACGATGCGGCCGAGATACATCACCGCGATGCGATGCGCGATATGCTCGACCACGGCCAGGTTATGCGAGATGAACAGGTAGGACAGCCCCATCTCGTCCTGCAGATCGAGCATCAAATTGAGCACCTGCGCCTGGATCGACACGTCGAGCGCGGACACCGGTTCGTCCCCGACGATCAACCGCGGCTGCAAGGCGAGCGCGCGCGCAATGCCGATGCGCTGGCGCTGGCCGCCCGAGAACTGATGCGGGTAATTGTCCATCTGCGCCTTGCGCAGACCCACGCGCTCGAACAGTTCCGCGACCGCCTTGCGCACCGCGCTCCCGCGCGCGATGCCGTGCACCCGCAGCGGCTCGGCCACGATGTCGCCCGCCGACATGCGCGGGTCGAGCGAGGAGAACGGGTCCTGGAAGATGATCTGCATCTGCCGCCGGTAGGGGCGCAATTGCGCCTTGTCGAGGCGCGTGATGTCGGTGCCGGAAAGTTCGATCGTCCCGGCCGTCGGCTCGATCAGCCGCAGCACCGTGCGTCCGACCGTCGATTTGCCGCAGCCCGATTCGCCGACGAGGCCGAGCGTCTCGCCGGCCCCGATCTGAAAGCTGACGCCGTCGACCGCGAAGACGGCGCCCGTCGCGCGCTGCAACAGGCCCTTGCGGATAGGGAAATGCTTCTTGAGATCGCGCACCTCGAGCACGGGCGGCGGCGCGACGCGGCCGTTTTGCGCGAGCGCCTCAGCCATCGCCGCCTCCGTAAAGTTCGCGCGAGCGCCAACAAGCCGCCCAATGCCCCGGCCGCTTCTCTTCGTATGCCGGATAGGCGGCGCGGCAGCGCTCGACCGCGTGGGCGCAGCGCGGCGCGAACACACAGCCCTCCGGCAGATGGCGGAGCGACGGCACCATGCCGGGAATCTCCTGCAGGCGTTCGACCTCGCCTTCGTTGTCGCCGCGCATCAGCGGAAGGCGCGGGATCGAAGCCATCAGTCCGTGCGTATAGGGATGCTGCGGCCGCGCGAACAGTTCCTCGACCGGCGCTTCCTCGACCTTGCGCCCGGCATACATCACGATGACCCGTTGCGCGGTTTCCGCGACGACGCCGAGGTCGTGGGTGATGAGGATCACCGCGGTGCCGAGCTTGCGCTGGAGATCGAGGATCAGATCGAGGATCTGGGCCTGGATGGTGACGTCGAGCGCCGTGGTCGGCTCGTCCGCGATCAGCACTTTCGGATTGCAGGCCAGCGCCATGGCGATCATGGCGCGCTGGCGCATGCCGCCCGACAATTGATGCGGATATTCCTTGGCGCGCTGCTCCGGCTCGGGGATTCTCGTCAGGCGCAGCATGTCGACCGCCTTCTGCCAGGCCTCGCGCCGCGTCACCTTCTCGTGCAGCAGCACGGCTTCCGCGATCTGCTGCCCGATGGTGATGACCGGATTGAGCGAGGTCATCGGCTCCTGGAAGATCATGGCGACGTCCTTGCCGCGCACACCGCGCATCGTTTCCTCGTCGAGCGCGAGCAGATCGCGGCCTTCCAGCCGGACCGAGCCGGCCACGATGCGGCCCGGCGGATCGGGCACCAATCGCATCAGCGAGAGCGCCGTGATGCTTTTGCCGCAGCCCGATTCCCCGACGATCGCCAGCGTCTCGTGCGGCGCAAGCACGAAGCTCATGCCGTCGACCGCCTTCACCACGCCGTGCCGCAAGGAGAACGAGGTGCACAAATTCTCCACGGCGAGCACCGGCTCGGCCGGCGCCGCGTCGGTGGCCGCAATGACGCCGTCCATGCTCCGTTTGCTCGCCATCACCGACATGGTCCGTCCTGACACCCTAGTCACGCAAACGGGGATCGAGAATGTCGCGCAGCGCGTCGCCGAACAGGTTGGTGCCGAACACGGCGAGCGAGATCGCCACGCCCGGAAAGATCACCAGCCAGGGAGCCACGCGCACATATTCGGCCGCCGATTCCGACAGCATCCGGCCCCAGGACGGATGCGGTTCCGGCACGCCGAGGCCGAGAAAGGACAACGATGCCTCGGTCAGGATCGCGGCGCCGAGCTGCGCGGTGGCGATCACGATCAGCGGCGCCACGGTGTTCGGCAGCACATGGCGCACGGCGATGCGGAATTCGCTCATGCCGACCGCGCGCGCCGCCTCCACGAAGGGCTGCTCGCGCAGCGCCAGCGTGTTGGAGCGAATGACGCGCGCGGTATAGGGAACGAGCGGTATGGCGATCGCGACGATGGTGTTGCCGAGCGCCGGCCCGAGCGAGGCCGCCATGACCAATGCGAGCACCAGCAGCGGCACGGCCTGCAACACGTCGACGATGCGCTGGATGACGAGATCGACCCAGCCGCCGAGATAGCCGGAGGCGAGACCGAGCGCGACGCCGAACACCGAGCCGAGCAGCGTGGAGCCCAGCCCCACCGCGAGCGAGATGCGGGCGCCGAAAACGATGCGGCTGTAGATGTCGCGGCCCATGGCGTCGGCGCCGAGCGGATGGCCGTGACCCGGCGGCAGCAGCGAGATCGCCGAATTGGTGGTGATCGGGCTGTAGACGGTGATGAAATCCGCGAAAACGGCGGCAAAGACGAACACCAGCATGATGAGGCCGCCGACCAGTCCGAGCGGATGCGAAAGGGCATAATAGCCCAGCCGCGACCAGACGCTTTCCGCTCTTTCGCCACGCTCGACGCTGTCCCGGGCGGCTTCAATATTGGCCATCGCTCATGCTTTCTTCTCGCGTGCTAGCCGGCATAGCGGATGCGCGGGTCGAGCGCCGCATAGAGCAGGTCGATCAGAAAATTGATCAAAACCGCCACGGCGGCGATGAACATCACCAGGTTCTGCACGATCGGGTAGTCGCGCCAGCGGATCGCCTCGACCAGGAAACGCGCGATGCCCGGAATGTTGAACACCGTTTCGGTCACGATCAGCCCGCCCATCAGGAATGCGGCTTCGATTCCGATCACGGTCACCACCGGCAGAAGCGCATTGCGCAAAGCGTGATGATAATTGACGTTGCGGTCGGATGCGCCCTTGGCGCGCGCGGTGCGGATGTAATCCTGCCGCAGCACCTCCAGCATGGAAGAGCGCGTCAGCCGCATCACCAGCGCCGACGAGCGGAAGCCCACCGCCGCCGCCGGCACGCTGTAGAGCCAGAGCGCGTCCCAAAACCCTTTCGGCGGATCGGTATAGATCGGGATGGAATCGAAATAGTGCACGAATGCCATCAGGATCAGAAGGCCGAGCCAGAAGGCCGGCATCGACAAACCGCTCAGGCTGACCACGCGCAGGAGGTAGTCGAGCGCCGTGTTCTGCCGGACCGCGCTGATGACGCCGAGCGGCACGCCGAACAGGATCGAGAACAAGAGCGCCAGGCCCGCGAGCTTGGCGGTGATCGGAATGCGCGGCAGGATTTCCTCGATCGCCGGCTTCTCGGAGACATAGGAATAGCCGAGATCGCCGTGCGCCAGGCCGCCGATCCAGTCGGCATATTGCACGATGATCGGACGGTCGATGCCAAGATCGTGTTCGAGCTTGGCCTTGTCGGCGACGTCCACCATTCCGGCCGAATCGAACAGGATGTCCGCGATGTTGCCTGGCACCAGCCGCAGCATCACGAATACCAGCACGGAAATTCCGAACAGCGTCAGGAGCATCAAGAAGAAGCGCCTGATCAGATAGCTCCCCACTTTGGCCTCCCGTTGCGCGGGGAAGAACACGCCCGACCGTCCCCACGCGGTCGGGCGCGCTCCGGCGACGCTCCCCCGCCGGCCGCCTCGCGGCGACCGGCGGCGGGTCGCACGATGTCGGCGTCTACTTGTCCAGCCAGACGTCTTCGTAGCGATAGCCGTTGTAGGAGCTATTGCTCATGATCGTCATGTTCTTGACGAAGGGCTTCCAGCAGGTGCCTTCGCGGGCGTGGAACAGGATGGGCCGCGCAACGTCCTCCTGGATCTTCTTGTCGATTTCCCACACCAGCTTCTTGCGCTTCTGCAGGTCGGTTTCCATCGACTGCTGATCGAACAGTTTCTGCAGATCCTTGTTGCAGTAATGGGTGTAGTTGCGCTGCGACCCGCAGCCGTAATTCTCGTAGAAGGACTGGTCGGGGTCGTCGATGCCGTTGCCGGTCAGATTGAGCCCGACCGCGTAGTCGCCGCGCGCGACCTTGGCGAACCAGGCGCCCGATTCCACCGGCTCGAGCTCGCCGTCGATGTAGATGCTCTTGAGCTGGTCGATGAGCACCACCGCCGGATCGCGATAGGTCGCCAAATTGCGGGTGGACACCTTGATCTTGAGCGGCTTGTCGGGCCCGTAGCCCAGCTTCTTCATGATCGCCTGCGCTTCGGCGCGGTCCTTCTTCACGTCGCCATAGCCGGGAATGGTCTTGAGCATTTCCTTCGGCATGCCCCAGACGCCTTCCGGCGGCGGCAACAGCGAGCCGCCGATGTCGCCATGCCCTTGCAGGATGATGTCGATGAAGGCCTGACGGTCGAGCGACAGCGCCATGGCCTTGCGCAGCTCGGGATCGTTGAACGGCGGCTTGTCGCGGTTGACGATGAGATTGGTGCTGACGTTGATCGGCTCGAGATCGCAGATCGCCGTCGGGTCCTGCTTCTTGATGTCCTCGATCAGCTTGTACGGAAGATGCGTCGGGAAGATCATATCGACCTTGCCGGCGACGAAGGCGAGCACCGCGGTCGCGCGGTTCTTGATGATGTCGAATTCGATGCCGTCGAGATAAGGCAGGCCCTTTTTCCAGTAGTCCGGGTTGCGCGCGAGCTTGATCGTCTCGTTTTGCTTCATTTCGACGAATTTGAACGGGCCGGTGCCGATCGGATGCGTGCGCATCTGCGCCGCCGGAACGTGGCATGAATAGATCGGCGAATAGCCGGAAGCGAGCATCGCGAGCAGCGAGGCCTGCGGCCGCTTGAGATGGAAGGTGACTTCGTCGTCGCCCTTGACCGTGACGTCGGACACGTTGGCGTACCAGCCCTTGCGCGGATCCTTGCGCAGCTTGTCCTTCGCCGTGCCGAGGATCAGATCGAAGGTGCATTTGACGTCCTGGGCGGTGAACGGGACGCCGTCGTGCCATTTGACGCCGTGCCGGAGCTTGAACGTCAGCGCGGTCTTGCTCTGGTCCCAGGCCCAGCTGGTCGCCAGTTCGGGCCTGATGGTGTCCAGGCTGTTCTGCGGAATGTGCTGGTCGTAGATGACCAGGTTATTGAAGATCGCCATCGCCGGAATGTTCACCGAGAAGGTCGCTTCCTCGTGAATGGAAAGGCTCGGCGGCGTCTCGCGGTGATGGATTTTCAGAATTCCGCCGTGCTTGGGTTCGGCGGATTGCGCGCTTGCAAAGGCTGTCACGGTCAAAATCGCGGACAGCAGGGTCGTGAGTTTGGATTTCATTTCGAATCCTCCCAGAAACCTCATTCCCTCCGGAATCTTGCGTCCGATTGCGGTCGGCCCCCGACGACCGGTTCGGTGCTCTTGATTGTTTTGACGGTCACGCTAGCCGGTGTGCTGGGTCCGATCAACCGACGCGAACAACCGGCGCGAATTGCAACGCAGCAAATGCCGCACCGCAACAGGCATATGTCGCGATGACCGGGCGCTTGCCAAGCAACGCGCTTGCCTCCACCATGATTGCGGACGGCGTCGACACGCGTGGCAATGGACCGAGGCAGCGATCGTGGCGGGGGACAGCGATCATATTGTCGCCGAAACGGCGGCGCGCATATTTGCCGACCTCGCCGACGCTCAGACCATCAATCGAAGCAAGGATGACGCCTGGAAAGCCCCGCTATGGGCGGCGCTTTCGGACGCCGGCCTGCCGCTCGCCTGGGTTCCGGAGGAACGCGGCGGCTCGGGCGTGAGCATAGCGGACGGCTTTGCCATTCTCGGCGTCGCCGGACGTTCCGCGCTCGCCGTGCCCTTGGCTGAAACGCTGGTCGCCGGCTGGCTCTTGGCGCAGGCGGGGCTCGATGCGCCTTCGGGGCCGATGACACTTGCGCCGGCCCGGCCGCACGACCGCGTCACGCTCGATAGTAGCGGCCGGCTGAACGGCCGCGCCACCGGTGTTCCCTTCGCAGCCGATAGCGATCACATCGCCGTCCTGGCGGAAAGCGGCGCCGCCACGGCGATCGCGCTGGTGCGTAGCGCCGACTGCCGCATCGCGGCCGGCCGCAATCTGGCCGGCGATGCCGTTAATACCATCACGTTCGAGCGCGTCGCGCCTTTGGCTTGCGCGGCCGCGCCGGCCGGCTTCGACCGCACCGCCCTGATGCTGATGGGCTCCGTCATGCGCGCGGTACAAATCTCCGGCGCGCTCGAGAGCATCCTGGCGATGAGCGTGGCCTATGCCAACGAGCGCGTCGCTTTCGAGCGTCCGATCGGGAAATTTCAGGCGGTCCAGCAGAACCTCGCGCGGCTCGCCGGCGAAGTGGCCGCCAGCCTCGCGGTATCCGGCTCGGCCGCCGACACGCTCGCGCAAAGCGCGGTGTTCGACGACGCGGCATTCCTGGAAGCCGCTTCCGCGAAAATCCGGTCCGCCGAGGCGGCCACCGAAGGCTCGGCCATCGCGCATCAGGTGTTCGGCGCGATCGGCTTCACCAAGGAGCACGTGTTGCACCGCTTCACGCTACGCATGCTGTCCTGGCGCGACGATTTCGGCGACGAAAGCTGCTGGGCGGCCGAACTGGGCCGGCGCGTCGCGCGCCGCGGCGCCGATGAATTCTGGCCTCTGGTGGCTTCGCGATGACCGTCAGCCTTCGTTTCGATCCGATCCGCCTGCCTGCCGAATGCGAAGCCCTGCGCGCGGAAGTGCGTGCCTTCCTGGCCGAGGAAATCGCGGCCGGCACCTTCGATCCGCACCGGCCGGGGCACGGCGACAGCCACAACCGTGACTTCAGCCGGCGCATCGGCGCCAAGGGCTGGATCGGCATGACCTGGCCGAAGCAATATGGCGGCCAGGAACGCACTTATCTCGAGCGCTATGTGGTGACCGAGGAGTTCCGCGTCGCCAATGCGCCGGTGCGGCTGCATTTCGTCGCCGACCGGCAGAGCGGACCGATCCTGCTCAAATACGCGCCCGAACACATCAAGAAAGACATCCTGCCCCGCATCTGCCGCGGCGAATTGTGCTTCGTGATCGGCATGAGCGAGCCGGGCTCGGGCTCCGACCTGTTCGCGGCCAAGACCAAGGCGAGCAAGGTCGATGGCGGCTGGCGCATCAACGGCTCCAAGATCTGGACCAGCAATGCGCATATCGCCGACTACATGCTCGGCCTGTTCCGCACCTCCCCGCCCACCAAGGAAAACCGCCGGCACGGCCTCACCCAGTTCCTGGTCGACATGAAGACGCCGGGCATAACGGTCAATCCGATCTACCAGATGACTGGCCAGCACGATTTCAACGAGGTCGTGTTCGACGACGTCTTCGTGCCCGACGATCACGTGATGGGCGAAATCGACGGCGCCTGGAAACAGGCCACCAGTGAGCTCGCCTATGAGCGCAGCGGACCGGAGCGTTTCCTCGAGACTTTCTACGTTCTCGCCGAACTCATCCGCGCGCTGGGCCCCGAACCCGACATTCGCGGCGCGGAAGGGCTGGGCCGCCTGGCCGCGCAATTGCACACGCTCAGGCGCATGTCGGTATCGGTCGCCGGCATGCTGCAGACCGGTCGTGAACCGGTGGTGGAAGGCTCGATCGTGAAGGACCTCGGCACCATCTGGGAGCAGAAGCTCCCCGGCCGCGTGCGCGAGCTTTCCGCGTTTCTCTCGCCCGATACCGGCAATCGCGCCACGCTGGAGGAACAGCTCGCTTTCGCCATCATGGTCGCGCCCAAACTCACCATTCAGGGCGGCACCACCGAGATCCTGCGCGGCATCATCGCGCGCGGGCTCGGCTTGCGCTGAGAGGCATCGTCATCTTGCCCGACATCGGAAAAATGCTGTGGCCGAAAGCCGTGGCCGTGGTCGGGGCGTCATCCGATCTGCACGGCCTGCGTGGGCGCATCCTGGAAATCATCCTGAGCCACCCCTTCGCCGGCAAGGTCTATCCGGTGAGCCGCAGCGCCAGCGAGGTGCAGGGCCTCAAAGCCTATCCGTCGGTCGACGACCTGCCCGAAACGCCCGATCTTGCGATCCTGATCATCCCGGCGATCCACATCCCGGCCGAACTCGAGCGCTGCGGCCGCACCGGCATCAAAGCGGCGGTCATACTGTCGTCCGGCTTCGCCGAGGAGCCGGGCGAGGCCGGCTCGCGCATGCAGCGCGAGATCGGCGCGATCGCGCGCCGCTACGACATGGCGGTGAGCGGCCCCAATTCGGAAGGCTTCGCCAATATCGCGGCCGCCTTCTGTCCGACCTTCAGCCCGGCGCTCGACCGCAATGCCGGCCCGATCGTCCCCAAGCGCGCGCTCGGCACAGGTCGCATGTCGGTCATCTCGCAGAGCGGCGGTCTCGGCTTCGCGATTTTCGACCGCGCACGGCCGCGTCATCTCGCGCTGCATCACGTCGTCACCACCGGCAACGAGGCCGCGCTCGAGGTCGCCGACTTCCTCGAATTCATGGTGGACGAGGGCAAGACCGACGTCTTCCTGCTGCTGCTGGAAGACGTGAAGACCCCGGAGAAATTCAAGCGAGCCGCCGAAAAGGCGCTTGCCGCCGGCAAGCCGGTCATCGTCGCTAAGATCGGGCAATCGGAGCCCGGCCGCCGCGCGGTCGCCTCGCACACCGCCTCGCTTGCCGGCTCCCACCTGGCTTACCGCGCCGTTTTCGACCGTTACGGCCTGATCGAAGCGCGTCATATCGACGAAATGCTCGATCTCGCCGCCGCCTTTCTTGCCTGCGGCGACCGCCTGCCGGCGGGAAACCGCATGGCCATCTGCACGGCGTCGGGCGGCGCCGGCGTATGGATGGCGGATGCCTGCGTGGCCGCCGGACTGGAAGTGCCGGTACTCGACAAGGCGACGCGGCAGGCGATCGACGTGCATTTGCCGTCTTACGGCACGTCGCAAAACCCGGTCGATTCCACCGCGCAAGGCGTGCACAAGCTCGGTTACGCGGCCTTTGCGCGGCTGGTGGCGCAGTCGGAGCTGATCGACGGCGTGATCGTCGTGGTCACCGCGCGGCGCTCGGCCTTCCTCGAAGGCGACCTGCCGAAGCTCAAGGACCTCAAAAGGGAAACCGGGAAGCCGGTGTTCATGTGGACCTACACGCTGCCGTCGGAGCGCAGCGTCGAGATCCTCAACGACGCCGGCTATCCGCTGTTCACCGGCGCTCCCGGTTGCGCCCGCACCATGCGGGCCTTGGCCGACTACCGGCTTTCGCGCGAGCGCCTGCTCCGCAAGACCGAGCCTGCCACGACGCCGGCGCCGGCACGCGACAAGGTCCGCGCGGCTCTGCGGCAAGCGGGTTCAGCATTGACCGAATGGCAGGCGCGCCCCCTGCTCGCCGCCTACGGCATCGGCGTGAATCGTGTCGGAACGCTGGCGCTTTCGGCGAGCGAGGCCGAAAAAGCGGTCGATACAATTGGCGCACCGGTGGCGCTCAAGGTGCAGTCCTGCGACATTTTGCATAAGACCGAGGCCGGCGCCGTCGTTTTGAACGTTTCCGGCGGCACGGCGGCGCGCGCGGCTTATGAATGCGTGCTGGCCAACGCAAGACGGTATTGCCCCCATGCGCGCATCGATGGCGTGCTGGTGCAGCCGATGGCGCCGCCGGGACGCGAGGTCATTCTCGGCATCAACCGCGATGCGCGCTGGGGGCCGCTCTTGATGATCGGCCTCGGCGGCGTGCTGGTCGAGGCCTTGGGCGATGTGGCGCTGGCGCCCGTCCCGATCGATCGTGACGGTGCGCACCGGTTGCTCTCCCGCCTCGCAGGTGCACGCCTGTTGGGCGCCTATCGCGGCCTGCCGCCGGCCGACACTGGCGCGCTCGCCGACCTCGTGGTGAATTTGTCGCAATTCGCGGCCGATCACGCCGACGAAATCGCCGAAATCGACCTCAACCCGGTGATCGTGCATGGCGATGGCGACGGCGTGTCGGTCGTCGATGCGCTGATCGTGAAACGGCGCGCGGACGAGACCGAAGCGCGTGCCGCCGCAGGATAGCAGCAAGGAACCGCCACCATGAGCGACATCGCCATCGAAAAGACCGGCCATGTGGCCCTGGTCGAAATCAGGCGCCCGCCCAACAATTTTTTCGATATTGCCCTGATCCAGGATATCGCCGCGGCCTTCGAGGCCTACGATCAGGACGGCAATATTCGCGCCATCGTGCTGGCTGCGCAGGGCAAGGCCTTTTGCGCCGGCGCCAATTTCGGCGACGGCGCGACCCTCGACAAGGATGGGCAGCGGCCCGACGACCTCGCCAGATCACAGGCCGTGCAACACCTCTATAGGGAAGGCAACCGGCTGTTTCGCACCAAAAAGCCGATCATTGCGGCCGTTCACGGCGCGGCGGTGGGCGGCGGACTGGGACTCGCAATGGTCGCGGACTTCCGCGTCACTTGCCGCGAAGCGCGCTTTTGCGCCAATTTCACCCGGCTCGGCTTCCACCCGGGTTTCGGGCTGACCGTCACGCTGCCGGCCGTCATCGGCCCGACCAAGGCGGCGCTGATGTTCTACACGAGCCGCCGGGTGCCCGGTGACGAGGCCGTCGACATGGGCCTTGCGGATATGCTGGTGCCGCAGGATCAGGTGCGCGGCGCCGCCCTCGCGCTCGCCGCCGAGATCGCGGAGAATGCTCCGCTCGGGCTCATCGCCACCCGCGCCACCATGCGCGGCGACCTCGCCGATCGCGTGCGCCAAGCGACCGAGCACGAGCTCGCTGAACAGACGGCGCTGCGCAAGACCGACGATTTCAAGGAAGGCGTGAAGGCGATGGCGGAACGACGCGTGCCCAATTTCACCGGACGCTGATCGCGGTCACATCGTCGCGTTGATCGGCCCCTGCCCGCGCGTTACAAAGCCGAAAAGGCGGGAGCACCCATGAATCTTCAAGGCAAGACGGCGCTCGTGACGGGCGCGGGCTCGGGAATCGGCCGGGCCATCGCAAACAAGCTGGCGGCCTGCGGCGCCACGGTCATCGTGACCGACCTTTCCGGCGAGAGCGCGGACAAGACCGCGCAAGATATCGTGGCGCTTGGCCAAAAGGCGCGCGCCTTCGCGATGGACATCTGCGACGCCGCCGCCATAGACCGGGTCAAGGGCGCTCTCGCCGCCGACGGACTGCTGCCGAACGTGCTCGTCAACAATGCCGGCTGGGACCGGCCCGAGCCGTTCCTGAAAAACACGCCCGACCTCTGGCAGCGCGTGATCGCGGTGAATTTCCTCGGTCCGGTGACGGTGACACGCGCATTTCTCGATCCGATGATCGAGAGCGGCAAAGGCGGCCGCATCGTCAACATATCGAGCGATGCCGGCCGCGTCGGCAGCAGCGGCGAGACCGTCTATGCCGGCGCCAAGGGCGCGGTGATCGCCTTCACCAAATCACTCGCGCGCGAAATGGCGCGCTACCAGATCAACGTGAACTGCGTCTGCCCGGGGCCGACCGACACGCCGCTGTTTTACACCAACCCGCCCAAGCTGCAGGAAGCGCTCGTCCGCGCCATTCCGTTCCGGCGTCTGGCGCAGCCGGAGGATATTGCCGGGCCGGTCGCCTTCTTCGCCACCGAAGAAGCGAGCTTCATCACCGGCCAGGTCATCAGCGTCAGCGGCGGCCTGACCATGGCAGGCTGAGCCGGCGGCCGTCCTGTCTTGGCGGATACGCCCGCAGTACCCATGTAGTGTTCTGTTGATCCATGTCAGCGATCCGTCTTTCGATTCCGGCATCTTGATGCCGATCTGAGTAACGCGAGACCGATTCCGACCTTGGCTGCCGGGGAGCAGCGCCCGCCCCGCCTGCGGCGGGGCGAAGTGGCGAAATCGGCCGATCAGAGCGAAGGACCGCTTGGAAATGCCCCAGGCGAACGTATCGCCAAGCCTGCTCGACGCGCCCTATGCGCGTCCCGCCGCCGACGTGCTGGCATCGCTGGAGGTCGCGCCCGCGCTCGGCCTGAGCAGCGAGGACGTCGCGCTCCGTACGCGCACTTACGGCCCCAATACGATCGTGGCGCGCCGCAAAGCTGTCGCCCTGACCCTCCTCATCCATCAGTTCACGAGCCCGGTCGTCTACCTGCTCGCCGCCGCGGCGGCGCTGGCCTTTTACTTCGGGGAACTGGAAGAAGGCTTCGCGATCGCGATCGTTCTGCTGCTCAATTCCACCATCGGGTTCGTGACCGAATTGAAGGCCACGCGGTCGATCGAGGCCTTGCGCAGTCTCGGCACCCGCTCGGCCCGGGTCCGCCGCGATGGGCATGTGCGGCTTGTGCCGGCCGAAGAGATGGTGCCGGGCGATATCGTCCTGGTGGAGGCCGGCGACGCGGTGTCGGCGGACCTGCGGCTGATCGAAGCGTCCAATCTGGCGGCCGACGAGTCGACGCTGACTGGAGAATCGGTCGCGGTCGACAAGGGGATCGAACCGGTCCCGATCGACGCTCGTCTGGCCGAACGCAATACGATGCTGTTCAAAGGGACCGCCGTCACGCGCGGCAGCGGGATCGGCGTGGTGACGGCGACCGGCCTAGCGACCGAGATCGGCCGGGTATCCCAGCTCGTCGAGCAGGCCCAGCCCGGCACGTCGCCGCTGGAGAAAAAGCTCGCGCGGCTCTCCGGCCAGTTGGTCTGGGCGACGTTGATCCTGACCGCGCTGATTGCCGCCATCGGTGTGAGCCAGGGCGACGATCCGTTTCTGATCATCGAAGCGGCGATCGCGCTCGCAGTCGCCGCCATTCCGGAAGGCCTGCCCATCGTCGCCACGCTCACGCTCGCGCGCGGGATGTGGCGCATGGCGCAGCAGAACGCGCTGGTCGAACGCCTTTCCGCGGTCGAGACCTTGGGCGCAACCACGGTCATCCTCACCGACAAGACCGGGACCCTGACCGAAAACCGGATGACGGTTCGCCGGTTCTGGGTGCCCTCGGGCGAGGTCGAATTCAACGGCGGCGACGCGGAGATCGCCGCGGCCGCCAGCGACCCTCAGCTCGCGCGCATCGTAAAGGTCGCAGTGCTTTGCAACGACGCCACGCTCGACCGCAGTCGAGGAGACGGCACCGGCGACCCGATGGAACTGGCGCTGCTGCGGGCCGGCCAGCTCGCCGGGATCGATCAAGCCAGCCTCTTGCAGGAAAGTCCCGTCGTCCGAAAACATGCCTTCGACACCGCGACCAAAATGATGGCCACGGTGCATCGCGACGGCGATGCATTCTTCTACGCGGTCAAGGGCGCGCCGGAAGCCGTTCTCGCGGTGTCCGACTTCATGATATCGGATGACGGTGCGGTGGCGTTGGATGACGCCGCCCGCGCCCAATGGCACGAACGGGTCGAGAATCTCGGCCATCACGGCCTGCGCGTGCTGGCCTGTGCCTGCAAGACCGCGGCCGATGCCGCGACCGCGCCCTATGAAGGCCTGACCTTTCTCGGCCTCGTCGCCCTGGAGGACCCGGCCCGTGCCGACGTGCCGCATGCCATCCAGGCCTGCCGGCGGGCCGGCATCCGTGTCGTCATGGTCACCGGCGATCACGCGGTGACCGCGCGCAGCATCGGCCGCGCGGTCGGACTGGGCGAAGCGGCCGCCAAGGTCGTGGAGGGCCGCCATGTCGGTCAACTCATCGATCGCAAGGAAGCGGACCTGTTCAAGGCCGGCATTTTCGCGCGCGTCAGCCCGGCCGAAAAACTCGAACTCGTACGCGCCTACCAGGCGACCGGCGAAATCGTCGCCATGACCGGCGACGGCGTCAACGACGCGCCCGCGCTCCGGCAGGCCGACATCGGCGTGGCGATGGGCATGCGCGGCACCGACGTCGCGCGCGAAGCCGCCGCGATGATCCTGCTCGACGACGCCTTTCCCACCATCGTGAACGCGATCCGCGAGGGGCGCATCATCTTCGGCAATATCCGCCGGTTCGTCGCCTATCTGCTGTCCTGCAATCTCAGCGAAGTGCTGGTGGTCGGGCTGGCGATCCTGTCGACGCTTCCGCTGCCGATTCTGCCGTTGCAGATCCTGTATCTGAACCTCGTCACCGACGTGTTTCCGGCCTTCGCGCTCGCGATGGGCGAAGGCGAGCGCGACGTGCTCAAGCATCCGCCGCGCAGTCCGAAGGAGCAGATCCTCGGACGTCCGCAATGGACGGTCATCGTGCTTCAAAGCTTGGGGCTGACCGCGGGAACCTTCGGCGCGCTGGCGCTGGCCCGGCTCGGCCTCGATTTGGACGCCGGATCGGTGGTAACGGTCAGCTTCCTGACGCTCGCCTTCGCGCAGCTCTGGCACGTTTTCAACATGCGCCATCCGCTCTCCGGCCTGTTGCGCAACGAGATCACGCTCAATCCCTGGATTTGGGGGGCGCTCGCGCTGTGCACCGCCTTGCTGGCATTGCCGCCCTATATCGAACCGCTCGCCTATGTGCTGCGCCTGACCCCGCCGACCCCGGCGATGTGGTTCACCATTCTCGCCATGAGTCTCGTTCCATTGATCGTGTCACAGGCCATCACCTATGCGGTCGTGCGGTGGCGTGCGAGGCAATCGGCATGATCGCAATCCTGGCGCCTTGGCTGAAATTCGCGGTCTGCGCGGCATTGATCGGCTTCGCAGGCCCGGTGCTCACGCGCTACGGCGACATCATCGCCAGGCTCACCGGCCTGTCGCGTTCATGGATCGGGCTTGTTCTTCTCGCCACCGCGACATCCCTGCCCGAACTTTTCACCGGCATCAGTGCCGTCACGCTGGCGCTGGCGCCGAACATCGCGGTCGGCGACGCACTCGGAAGCTGCGTTTTCAACCTCGTGATGCTGGTCGTGCTGGACGGCTTGAGCCGGGACGAACCGATGTACCGGCGCATCGATCAAGGTCACATCCTCACCGCCGGTTTCGGCGTCATCCTGATCGGGTCGGCCGGCGCATTTATCCTGCTCAGCGCCAACGGCCCGCGCTTCGGATTCCTGCACATCGGCGCCTACACGCCTTTCCTTCTTGCCCTCTATCTCGTCGCCATGCGCGCCGCTTTCGTTTACGAGCGCCGCTCGCGGCCGCCCGCGGAGGTCCTGAAGGCGGAGGCCGGCATAACGCTCAGAACGGCGCTCGCGCGCTATCTTGCCGCTGCCGCGGTCGTCGTCGCCGCCGGCTCGTGGCTGCCGTTCATCGGTCAGGAACTCTCCGAGGTGATGGGCTGGAAGACGACCTTCGTGGGTACGTTGTTTATCGCCGCGGCCACCTCTGTCCCCGAACTCGTCGTCACCGTGAGCGCCCTCCGTCTTGGCGCCGTCGACATGGCGATCGGCAATCTGCTCGGCAGCAATCTATTCGACATCCTGGTGATCGCGGCGGACGATATCGCCTATGTCAAAGGCCCACTGCTGGCCTCCGTTTCGCCCGCCCATGCGATCACCGCCTTCGCGGCCGTGATCATGTCGGGCATTTTCACCGTGGCGCTGCTTTATCGTCCCGAAACCCGCCTGCGCGGAACCATCGGTTGGGTCAGCCTCTCGCTTTTGATGGTCTATCTGCTGAGCTCCTACGCCATCTATCTGCAGGGGCATTGAGCGGTCCGCGACCCACGCAGCGCGCGCCGGGCAGCGTTCGACTATCCGGCCGCCTATTTTCGCCGCCGATGCTAGCAGGCCCCTGCCCGCCCTCTCGCACCTTCATTTACGCGAACCATTTGCGCCCGAAACACGTTGATATGCGTCAAATGTGCCCTAGGCGTAACCGATATCATTCTTATTGAAGCGCCGGCCGAACCCAAGGCCGGCGAACAAGGGTGTCCCCCGACGGCACCTGCATTGGCTGGATGCATCGGAGTAAGGCATGCAAACACCTGTCGAAATCGATTTCCAGGGCATGGACGCGACTGCGGATGTTCGTGCCGCCATCACCAAGCACGTGGACGACCTCGAACAGCGTTGCGGTCGCATCACGGCCGGCCGCGTGGTGCTGAAAGCGCCCGGCGGCCATCATCGAACCGGGGGCCTGTACGAGATCAATATTCGTCTGGCGCTGCCCGATGGCCGCGAGGTCAATATCGGCCGTACGCCGCAGAACGATGAACGGTATTCCGACCTCAATTTCGCGCTCAACGACGCTTTCAAACGTGCGCGCCGGCAGTTGCAGGATCAGGTGCGCCGTCTGCAGGGACAGGTGAAGCAGCATGACGGGCCGCCGATCGGGACCGTGTCGGAACTCGATCCGCTCGGCGAATTCGGATTCCTCGAGACCGACGACGGTCGCGAGATCTATTTTCACCGCAACAGCGTGCTCAACGACGACTACCGCAACCTGACCGTCGGCTCGCGTGTCACCTTCGCCGAGGAGATGGGCGAAAAAGGACCGCAGGCGAGCACGGTGAAATTGATGGGCAAGCACAGCCTGCGAACATGACCGGCTCCGCCGCATCCGATGTCGCCGCCCGCTGGGAGAACTTCCCGCATGACGCCGATGTCGGCGTGCGCGGATTCGGCGCCACCCCGTCGGAGGCGTTCGAACAGGCCGCTCAGGCGCTGACGGCGGTGGTGACGCACGCCGAAATCGAGCCGAAGCTCAAGGTCGAGGTGAGTTGCGAGGCGCCCGACCTCGAGCTTTTGTTCGTCGAATGGCTCAACTGCATCATCTACGAGATGGCGGTGCGGGACATGCTGTTCTCCCGTTTTTCGGTTCGCATCGACGGCACCCGGCTTACCGGAACGCTATGGGGCGAACCCGTGGACGTGACGCGGCACGCGCCGGCCTGCGAGCCGAAAGGAGCCACCTACACCGCCTTGAAGGTCGCCGCCGACCGCAACGGCCTGTGGTCGGCGAGTTGCATCGTGGACGTGTGACGGAGCGCCAAGCATGGACCCTGCCCGCTTTACCCGCGTCGACGACACCACCTGGCGCGTCGAGCCCCATGGGGCGATGCGGGTGCCGGCTGTCATTTACGCCGACGAGGACCTTATCCGCGACATGGACGACAAGGTCTACGAGCAGGCCGTCAATGTCGCCACCCTGCCCGGCATCGTGCAGGCCTCTTACGTGATGCCCGACGCGCATTGGGGCTACGGCTTCCCGATCGGCGGCGTCGCCGCCTTCGATCCCGACCATGGCGGCGTGGTCTCCGCGGGCGGCGTCGGTTTCGACATATCTTGCGGGGTGCGCACGATGCTGACGGGCCTCACCGTCGACGACATCGTGGCGGTGCAGAGCGAGCTTGCCGATTCACTGTACCGTCAGATTCCAGCCGGCGTCGGCAGCACCGGCGCGATCACGCTCGACGCCGTGGAGATGGACGCCATGCTTTCGGGCGGCGCCCGTTGGGCGGTCGAGCGCGGCTGGGGCGAGACGCGCGATCTGGAGCGCATCGAGGAGCAAGGCGAGATGGCCGGCGCTTGCCCCGACCTCGTTTCCGGCCGCGCCAAGGAGCGCCAGCGGCGCGAAATGGGCACGCTCGGCTCGGGCAACCATTATCTCGAAGTTCAGGCGGTCACCGACATCTTCGATCCAGAGGTGGCCAAGGTCTACGGCCTCGCCACCGGCGAAGTGGTCGTCACCATCCATTGCGGCTCGCGCGGCCTCGGGCATCAGATCGGCACCGAATTCCTGAAGGAAATGGTGGTGACCGCACAGGCC
>Ga0180222_1001502_pt1 | contig 23796 bp, 18 predicted proteins | sample eDN5th37CKraftOP_FD_151336 | JGI IMG/M metagenome (GOLD analysis project Ga0180222, IMG submission 151336) | Enriched Organic Plus compost microbial communities from Emeryville, California, USA - eDNA 5th pass 37_C Kraft OP (version 2) (version 2) ...
AGGTCGGCGTCGGCTACAATTTCGGCCGCTTCTCCGACGACTTGCGCGACCTAACCCTCGACGACGAAGGCGTCTTCCTGAACATCGTCGGCAAATTCTAAAGCAAAACCGCCCTTCGCCACTGCGCGGAGGGCGGCCTTTTTCGCCGCCTCCGAATGGATGTGGTTTAAGCGCAAATGCCTGATCGTGTTCGCACTATCTTGCGGCAGGTACCAGCGAGTTGCCCAGATTTCGGATCTCGGTTTCCAGAAATCCCGGAAGCGGGCCGATCTCTGCGGGTTTGCTCCCCCGCCGAATGGCGGTTTCGATGTCATCCACTGCCCGCCGGACCTGGCGTTCTCCATCAGGCCCGAAAAGCCTGCGCGCAACCTCTTCCCGGGAGCGTTCGTCACCAGCGCCCTCGATTGACCAACAGGCCGAGAGCACGCGATAGGCGAGCCGCTGTGCCGCGGCCACCGCAGGCCACATCTGCTCGGCGATCCTGCGATGCGCCGGAGTGGCGCCGACACCTGCATCATAGGCCTGGAGCAGCGCGATGGTGCGGTGCTGGAGGTCACGGCGTGCGCGCCGGGCGGTCGTGGATGTGACGCGTCCTTCGGCGGCATAACCGATCGTCGCTTTGAGCACGGTCAACAGGGAGACGAGTTCCTGTGGTATGCGTACGGCGACAGAGCGCGGCGTCGTCAGCACCAGGACCAAAAGCCCGATGGCGCAGCCAATGGCGGTATCGACACCGCGCACCCAAAGGACATGCGATATATCCGGAACCTGGTGCCCGCCCGATGCGATCGTCAGGGCTGCCGCCGTGATGAACACGACGGCAAGGGCGTAGTTGCGGATCACGCAGATCTCGATGACGAATTGCAGGAGCATCAAGGTGAGCACCAGCCACAGTCCTTCAGGATGGATCGCGAGGATCGCGCCGGCCAGAAGGAGACCGACGATGGTCCCGCTCATCCTTTCTATTCCACGCTGCAGGGTTCGCATCCAGTCGAGCCCCTGGTGCAACATCAGGACGGCAGCCGCCATTGTCCAGTAGGCGCGTTCCAGCCCCATCGCCTCGCCGACGAGGCCTGCCATTGCCGTTGCCACGCCGACCCGTGCCGCCACCAACATGGAGGGGGAGGATGGATGCAGCTCCTTGAGAAGAGAGCTTAGAAGCCCATGGTGGCCGAGCGGAACATGGTTGGGATCGGTGCGCTCCAACTCAACTCTCGTGTCCCTCGCCTGGATGGCGAGCAGGCGCGCCCTGCCGGCTATGTCGGCAAGCAAGGATTTGTCCGCGGGGGCGGTAGCGATGACGCCGGCGAAGAGCAGATGTAATTCCCGATTGATCGAACGCAGGCGGCTTAACGTGCCGCTTGGACGCGGCTGTGCAGGTTGATGCGTCACCAGCATCGTCCAGGAATTGTGCATGGCAAGCGCCGCCGCGTGCCGGGCGGCATCCTCGGCAGGCTGCCCGACGGTCTCCACATAGGCTGCGATCGCTTCGGCCGCCGCCGCGACGGCCGCCCGTTCCGGTCCCCTGGGGGAGACGAGGGCGCCCACCATATGGGCCAACCATGCAAAAGAGCCGCCGGCCAACACGAGCAGGCCGATCTGGATGACGGATAGGTGTTCCACCGGCATGGCCGTTCCCGCCGCGCAGGCGACCGCAAACATATAGGCTCCAGGGGGACCAATCCGCAGGGCGTTGCACAGGAACGTTGCCGCCATCGCAATGAAGACAATGGCCGGTATGACCAGAAGCCGTATTTCCGCCGCGAGGCCGAGAGCCACCGCCAGGGCAACGGACAGGGCGATCGCAGCAAGATAGACGGCGCGGTTCAGATAGGGGCGGTCGTTGCCGTAAAGGGCCGTGAACGAGCCGATCGTGGCCATCAGCCCCGCGGTAATGTCGCCGAAAACCCATCCTGCCAGCACAGGCGCACCCATGCAAATGGCGGCGCGTATCGCAAACGGCCAGCGACGGGCGGCGGGGCGCCATTGGAACAGCGTGCCGAGGTGAAAGGAAGGCGAGGGCGGTGCCGGTGGTACTGGCGCGATTCGGTTCATTCCCCGACTGCTTTCATGGTCCGGATCCTCATAGGTGATGGTGCCTATTGCACAAAATATCGCTGCGCTGGCCGAGGACCAAGTCGTGTCCGACTTCACCTTATTCGGCAAGCCCCCCACCATGGATGCCGCCTGCCAAATAACTGCGCCTGCAGTCCAGAGTAAATTTCGAGAGTTTTTGTCGCATATTATTGAATATCTGGATTAATCTCATAGATATGCAGAGTAATTAAAGAATGTGGTGGAGAGAATGTCAGAGACAAGAAAAGAAAGTCGGCAGGACCGTACGGATCGGATCGCGAGAGAGCTTATCAGTTCCGAGCGACGCGCGCGAGAGAACAAGACGGCCCGGCTTCGTGCGTTACGCAAAGAAATGGAAGAGAGGGCCGCCAAGACGCCGTGAGCCGTGTCGCTGTGTTACTGTTGGCGGGCAGGTGGACCGTGCCGCCATCGCAATCGGCAAGCGAATTCCAATGATCATCTACAATAGAGATCGCCAAGCGGAATATTCGGATATCGAATATAGTCGACCACCTTATCGTCCACGCAAGGCACGTCTTCAATCAAGACAAAAGAATGCCCGTTCCCGTCTCTCGTGATCAAGGGGCTCTCGAACGCCGCCGACATTTTGACAGCATTGCCATAGGGTGTCGTGGGGTCGCCTGTCTGACTGACGAATAGGAGCGGTGGCAGGCTCTTGTCTCGCCGCGGTATATGGGGGGTGAACTGGGCTTCGAACGGCCATGCCGAGCAGGGATCGTCGTTCGAAGGATCAGGATCATCTTCAAGCGCGGCGAATGTACCAGCAAGGAAAGGAAGCGCCGGCGTAGAAGACAATCGCCCATAATCTGCGCAGGTGATCACCATCTGCGCCTTGGTTGCTTCCTCCGCGCCAAGACTATCCATCAGCTCTTCGGCTGTTTCGTCGATGACGGATCCGTCTCCAAGCTGCGACAGGAACTGCGCAAGCTCGCTCCAATTGGCTTCAGAATATAAAGCGCTCATGGTGTAAGTGTAGATTTCAGCTGCCGTGACGGTTGTGCCGTCCGAACGAAGGATATCCCCCCGCTCGGCGCTCACTAGGATGGAGCGATAGGTGGCGGTCGCGTCTGCAGGAGATGCCGATAACGGGCAATTGCCAGTGTTGGCGCAGTATTGAGCGAAGCGGTAAAAGGACAAATTGAAACCGCGAAGCTGGTTCGTGAACATCGTCGCATAATTTTCTGAAAGGTCGACGACACCGTCCAGAACCATTGCGCGAACATAAAAAGGATAGCGCTCCGCATAGAGTTGGGCGACCATCGTGCCATAGGAGTAAGCGACTAGGGTAATCTTCTCGTCACCGAGCGCCGCGCGGATGTCATTCAGGTCATCCACTGCGTCGAGCGTCGAAAGCTCGGCCAGGAAGGCTTTGTCCATGGACGTCAGACACGCTTCCATCGATTGCCGCGAATAGCTGGGCACGTCCGGCTTGGTATTGCAGACGATTTTCGGCTCGGAGCGACCAATGCCGCGTGGATTGTACCCGATGATATCGAAGCTCGCACGCAACCGCGTCATTGCATCGGATTGGGTCAAAGAAAAGTCCAGGCCGGACTGGCCGGGGCCACCCCGCCACCAGTATCACCGAGCCTTTCGCCTCCCCAGTGGCAGGAAGTTTGCTCAAAGCCAGCCTGACGGATTCTCGCGACCGCTGATTGCCATAGCGTTGCATGGGAACATCCAAAGTACCGCAGACGACATCCTGTGATGCGGCCTCGGGAAACCAGTCGGCGGGGCATTCGCTCCAAGCGATGGAGCGAACGGCGGTCGGTGGAGATTCGCCGGCATAGGCTCCTGGTAGAAGCGCCGTACTGGATATAATTAAAATAGTGGCTATATAAGAATAAGTGCAATTCTTCACGGGTGCGCTCTGATGTAATCGAAACTACTCTACTTATAGAATTAGAAATATCAGATGAATAGAAGAGCGGTGAATATCGATAAATATTATGAGATCTTGAACGAATTCACCTCAAGAGCCCCTGCCTCCGCTGTCGAGCGCCCGCATCGACGGTTATGGCTTCGGAGATTTCCGGAGCGGGCACTCGGGAGGCCGGGCATCAACGTCTTCATCATCTCGCAGGAACAGGTTGCCTGGAACGAGGGGAGGGCAGCAGACGGCGGCTCCTGCGTCATTCGCCGGAAGATGTGGGCATGCCACTCCTTGTGCTCTATGGTCTTCCCTATGGAATGGGAGGAGCATCGGCGCCCAAATCCAAGCGCAACCGGCCGAACCATGGCCGTTTCTTCCTTAACTTGTCAGGAGGTATTCCATGTCAGATCCACATAATTCCAAGGACATCCGGGCGATGGCCTCCACCACCGGCTCGGGAGCTCCAGCGCCAAGCGATCGCAATTCGCTCACCATCGGCCCGGACGGTCCAATCCTGTTGCACGACGTGCACTTCCTCGAGCAGATGGCGCATTTCAACAGGGAAAAGGTTCCCGAGCGTCAGCCCCATGCGAAGGGTGCCGGCGCTTTCGGCGTGTTCGAAACGACGGAAGACGTATCAGCCTATACCAAAGCGGCGCTGTTCCAGAAGGGTGTTTCGACCGAGATGCTGGCGCGCTTCTCGACCGTTGCCGGTGAGATGGGCAGCCCCGATACGTGGCGCGATGTCCGTGGCTTTTCGTTGAAATTCTATACCAGTGAAGGCAATTACGATCTGGTCGGCAACAACACGCCGATCTTCTTCGTCCGCGATCCGATGAAGTTTCCTCACTTCATCCGCAGCCAGAAGCGGCTCCCTGACTCCGGCCTGCGCGACAATCACATGCAATGGGACTTCTGGACGAGCAATCCCGAAAGCGCCCACCAGGTGACCTATCTGATGGGTGAACGTGGCCTGCCGCGCACCTGGCGGCACATGAACGGCTATGGTTCACACACCTATATGTGGGTGAATGCGAGAGGTGAGAGGTTCTGGGTCAAGTACCATTTCCACACCAATCAGGGCATGGAATTCTTCAGCAATGAAGAGGCCGCCGCCATGGCCGGCATCGATGCGGATTTCCATCGCCGGGACCTGTTCGATGCGATTACGCGCGGTGAACATCCGAGCTGGGCGCTCTCGGTACAGATCATGCCTTATGCCGAAGCCAAGACCTATCGAATCAATCCCTTCGATCTGACCAAGACCTGGCCCCATGCAGATTATCCGCTGATCAAGGTGGGCACGATGACGCTCAACCGAAATCCGGAAAACTTCTTCGCTCAGATCGAGCAGGCGGCGTTCTCGCCGGGCAATACGGTTCCCGGTATAGGCCTTTCCCCGGACAAAATGCTGCTCGGCCGTGCCTTCGCCTATAATGACGCCCAGCGTAACCGGATCGGCACCAATTTCCACCAGTTGCCGGTGAACCAGCCCAAGGTTCCGGTGAACACCTACATGTTCGACGGCCAGATGGCTTATCACCATAGCGGCAACGCGCCGGTCTATGCTCCCAACAGCGGGGGCCGCAGCTGGGCGGATGCAAGCGGACCGATGGCCGATGGGTGGGAGGCCGATGGCGAGATGGTGCGCAGCGCCTATACCCTGCGCAGCAATGACGATGACTTCACACAGCCGGGCATTCTCGTTCGCGAAGTCTTCAACGACGAACAACGTGCAAAGCTTGTCGACCAGGTCGCTGGAAGCCTGCTGGGCGGCGTGCGTGAACCGGTGCTGGGTCGCGCGTTCGACTATTGGAAGAGGATCGACGCCGAGGTCGGCAGCCGCATTGAGGAGAAGGTCCGCAGGGGAAGCGCTGCGAGACCAGCCGAGGGCATGGGCGAAGGCTGATAGTCAGACCGACCGGTGAGGGTGGGGGATTTGCTCCCACCCCGCCCTTTTTCTCTGCCGGGCATACCGAAAGGTGCTGTGGTCTTATGTTGCTGCTTCGGTAGCTACAACCCCCGGCCCAGAAAAGTCTCGTCAAGCGTTCCGGTCCAACAGATCTCTGACGCGCGTTGCCAGCTGTTCAAACGTGAAGGGCTTGGAAATGAGTTGTACACCGGCATCAAGGCGGCCTTGGTGTACGATCGCGTTGCGCGAATAGCCTGTCGTGAACAGAACCTTCATACCGGGTCGTAATTCCGCGGCCGCATCGGCAAGCACGCGGCCGCTCTTCCCGGGCAGCACGACATCGGTAAACAGCAGGTCCACGCGCTGCTTGGATCGCAGGATGGCAAGCGCGGTATCGGCTTCAGGTGCTTCGAGGACAGTATAGCCGAGCTCCGAAAGTATCATGGTGCTGTAAGCGCGCACCTCGTCATTGTCTTCGACGACGAGGATAACCTCACCCTCACTGCTCGTCGGCACCCCGAGTTCGGTTGAGCCGGTCTGGCCATCGCTATCGCCGGTATAACGGGGAAAGTAGAGCTTGACCGTCGTGCCTTGGCCGACCTCGCTGTAGATCGTCACATGGCCGCCGGACTGCTTTACGAAGCCATAGACCATGCTCAGCCCCAGCCCGGTGCCGCGGCCGGGTTCCTTGGTGGTGAAGAAGGGCTCGAAGGCGCGGGCAAGAACATCCTTCGGCATGCCCATACCCGTATCGCTGACCGCGATCATCACATATTGGCCGGGTATGACCTCCGCATCCGTGGCGGTGTAGGTCTCGTCGAGTGCGGTGTTGGCGGTCTCGATCGTCAGCTTGCCGCCTTCCGGCATGGCATCGCGGGCGTTGACCGCAAGATTGAGGATCGCGCTTTCGAGCTGGTTCTGGTCTACCTCCACCGTCCACAACCGCGGCGCCAACACTCCTTCGAGCTCGATCTGCTCTCCCAAGGTCCGGTGCAGGAGCTCGGTCATCTCGCGAACCAAGAGATTGAGATCGAGAGCCTTGGGCTCGAGCGGCTGACGTCGCGAGAAGGCGAGCAGCCGTCCGGTCAGGTTTGCCGCCCGCTGGGCACCCTGTAGGGCCATTTCCACGGCCCGAGCAATGCGTACATGGTCGCCAGGTTTGCTGCGCCTTATCGTATCGAGCCCGCCGATGATCACCGTGAGCAGATTGTTGAAGTCGTGAGCGACCCCGCCCGTGAGCTGGCCGACGGCTTCCATCTTTTGCGATTGCCGGAGCGCTTCTTCCGCCGCCGCACGGCGCGCCACTTCCTCGGCGACACGTTCCTCCAGGTTGGCATTGAGCGCCTGCAGCTCGGCTTCCGCCCGCCGGCGCTGCTGGAGTTCGCGCTCCGCAGCCTGAAACAGGCGGGCATTGTCCAGAGCTATGGCCGCTTGGCTGGCGAGAGCGACGACACGCTCCTCAGCCACTTCGTCGAATATGTCGGGCTTGGAGTGCCCGAAAAACAACCCTCCAAGAACCTCGCCCGTCCGGGATTTGACGGGAACGGCGAGATAGCTGCAAACCGGAAGGTGGCCTTTCGGCATGCCGTAGTGAGGGGCCATCCGGCCATATCGAGGATCTTTGGTAATATCGGGGGAGCGTACGACCGCTGCTCCTGTGAATGTGGGGGCGAAGATGTCGGTGTTGCGCGGCATCGGATATTTTGCGAATGCCTCGCGCGGGGCTCCGGACAGGGTATAAAGCGTATATCGCTCCCCTTGCTCGTCGATGACATTGTAGAAGAAGGCGCCAAACTCGGCGCCGGTGATTTCCACCGCCGCATCGGTGATCGTCTGCACCAGCCTGTTCTGATCCAGATCTCCGGAGATGGAGGTGGCAGCGCGATTGAGGATCGCGAGGGCGTTTGTCTGCTCTTTAAGGGCCGCGCTCGCTGCCTTTTCCTCGGTCACGTCGATGACCACGCCGGCCATCCTCTTGCTGCCATTGTCGTCGGTTTCCACACGGCCCCGCGCAATGACGACACGCTCGGCGCCGGAGCCATGAACCCGGTATTCAGCCTCATAGGGTTCGCCGGTTTCGACCGAGCGCCCGAGGATTGACAGAACCCGGTCCACATCCCTCCGGTCGATCGCTTGTAGAAAAACATCGAGCGGAAGGCCGGCCTCGGCATCCGCCTTGGCTACCCCGAATACTTCCACCAGCGGTCCCTGGATCGCGAGCCGGTCACTGTCCACTGACCATTCGAACACCGCGACGCGTCCAGTGGAGAGCGCCAGCGACAAACGATCCTGTGTCATCAGGTACCGCTGCTCGCTTCTAAATACCGCGCGGTTCGCCTCCCGCCGGATCTCGGCCATTTGGATGTTGGAATGCACACGGGCCAAGAGCTCGCGTGCGGCGAAGGGCTTGATCAGGTAGTCGTCGGCTCCCGCTTCCAGCCCTTCCACCTTCGCTTCTTCGCCCGCGCGAGCCGAGAGCATGAGTATGGGCACGTCTGCGAGCGCCGGGTTGCTGCGAGCCCGTTTGAGCAATCCAAAGCCATCGAGCTTGGGCATCATGACATCGGTCAGGATCAGGTCCGGCTTTCTCTGCTGCGCGATTTCAAGCGCAGCCTCGCCGTCGCCAGCCAGTTCGACCGTGTAGCCTTGTGCCTGCAGCAGGCGGGAGACATAGGCCTGCATGTCGGCATTGTCATCGGCGAGCAGCACGCGCTTGCCTGCGCCCGGCGTGGTGGGATCCTGGCCTGCGATCGCTCCCAGCCCTGCCGTTGAAAGCTCGCCCTGCATCTCCATCGTGGGCGCGGTATCGGGCAGCCACCGCAGCGCCTCTTCAACAAATTCGTGTGCCTTTACAATGTCGATTTGCTCAGAGCCCTCAAGCTGCACACGCTCCGGCGGCAGGTGCTTGTGGCCGAACGGCAAGGAGATGATAAAGGTCGTACCGGCGCCCGGCGCGCTTTCGGCGGCGATCTGACCGCCATGCAGCTTGACGAGCTCCTGGACCAGTGCCAGGCCGATGCCGCTGCCCTCGAAGCTTCGGCCTTGCGCGCCCTCGATCCTCTGAAAGCGCTCGAAAAGCTTGGGCATTTCGCTTTCGGGAATCCCGATGCCCGTGTCGCGCACTTTCACCACCGCGAAGCCGCCGTCGCTTGACGGTTCCACCGAGACGCGGATTTCGCCCTCGAGCGTGAACTTGAAAGCATTCGAGAGGAGATTCAGCAAAACCTTCTCCCACATCTCGCGATCGACAAAAACAGGCTCGGGCAGCGACTGACACTCCAAGGTGAGCGTCATCCCGGCCTTCTCGATCGCCGACCGGAAGCTGGAGGCGATTTCGGCGCTGAATTTCGCCAGATCGGTCGCCTGATAAGTCGCTCGTACCCTGCCGGCTTCGATCCGGGCAAAATCGAGGAGGCTGTTCACAAGACGGAGCAGGCGGGTTCCGTTCCGATGGGCAAGCTCCGCCTGCTTGCGCATCTCCTCGGCCGAGGCGTCACTCGCCAGGAGTTCCTCAAGCGGGCCCAGCATGAGCGTCAGCGGTGTGCGGAATTCGTGGCTGACATTGGAAAAGAATGCGGTTTTGGCGCGGTCGAGCTCGGCCAGGGCCTCGGCACGACGCCTTTCCTCTTCGTAGGCGTCGGCATTGGCCACGGCTGCCGCTATCTGGCCAGCGGCCAGTCCGAGAAACCCGCGGTAGCTCTCGTCGAACATGCGGTAGGGATTGAGGCCGACGATGAGAATGCCCGACCGGCCGGATTCGCCGGAAGCCGGAACGGCAAGAGCGACCGCCGTTGTCGTTGCACGGTCCCAAGCGCCGCCGGGGGCCGCCCCACCAAAGATGCCGCCGATGTCATCAACCAGGACGGGTTCGTGCTTCTGCAGAACCTCCGCTATCGGCCAGGGAGATGAGCTGTCGATGGACAGCGTGCTCGGCGCGGCCGAATGACATGCGGCCAACCCGCAGGAGGCGGTCAGCTCCGCGGTGTCCCCGTTTGGCGCGACCATGTAGAGCAAGGCAAAAGTAAGGTCATGCGGATTTGTATTCAGTGCCGCGATACCGCGCTGGCAGGCCTCTTTCCATGAACGAGCGTCCGCGGTCTGCGCCGCGAGTTCACGGAGGAGTTTGAGCTGGCGTTCGCCGATCACCCGCTGGGTGTCATCCGTATTCGCGCATATGATGCCGCCAGGCGTGCCGTCGTCATCCGGGATGGGGCTGTAGGAGAAGGTATAATATGTCTCTTCCGGGTAACCGTGGCGCTCCATGATCAGGAGCTGCTCTTCCACATAGGTGCCTTCTGCGCCGCCCATGGCGGTGCTGAGCATGGGCTCGATGTCCGGCCAGATTTCCCGCCAGACCTCGGCCGTCGGTCTGCCGAGCGCCCAAGGGTGCTTTCCGCCGATGATGGATCGATATGGATCGTTATAGAGGTAGATCAGCTCCTTACCCCAACCGATCCAGATCGGCTGCCGCGACGTCAGCATGATCCGGACAGCGGTTTTCAGACTTTGCGGCCACGTTTCGGGGTGCCCGAGCGGGTTTCTTGTCCAGTCATAAGCGCGAATAAGAGCGCCCATCTCGCCGCCGCCGGACAGAAAACCGGGCGCGTCCATCCGAGGGCCGGCAGCAAGAAGCTCAGGGTCTCTCATGCTCATCTTGTCTCACGTTCGCTGCGGGAGTTCGCGATCGACATGCAGCGCGCATTGCAAGCAAAGCCGGAAGACGGGGCAAAATTTCCTCCGTCTGAAAGAGGTTTTGATATGCCCGGTCTGCCCCCAAACGACGCTGCCGCCATAACCGCTTTCGGAGGCTGAGGATGTATCTCGCTCGTGCAGATTTCTGCAACGGGAAAGGCCTTCTGCCCACGCAAATGGATGCCGGGAATTGCACGCTTGGCTCTCTCATCGATTGCTTTGGCTATTCTGCCTGGCGTTCGCCTCGGCCCCACCGCCTAGCACTGCGAGCAGGTCTCTTGGACACGAACTCGCTTTCGTCCTCAGCAAATAGAAAGCGCACCCTTCCAACCCCATTGCCACCTCCCGATATGGTGCCATTGGGCGGCACCTGCAGCTTGACCGCTGCCTAACTCAAACTCGCTCACCCTCGACTCCACGCCGCGTCCGGGCGCGCTCTGGCTACCCGTTCGCAAAGAGCAGGATCCTTGCCGACCAGCAGATCGAATTTCGCCCACGCCACAGCGTTTACGAACGCTCAAGCTTTCAAATCGTTCCAACGCGCAAGATGCAAAGACGCCGCCGAGGAGCTGTCGTGCGACAGGGAAATCTCCATGACGGCGCGGAAACGGCCGCAGCAAGGATCTATAACTATGGGCTTAAGGCCCGACTGATTCCAGAGAAATGCGCAAACCGCTCCAAGCCGCAGGGGGTATAAACACAAATAGAACCGAGACCATGCTGCTCGCAGGTAGTGAAGGGCCCTCGAAACACCAACTTGGGCGCGAGTTATTTTATATTAGCCCCCTGGAAGTCGGACGCCGAGGACATTGGTGATGACCATGCAGTCACATCGGCGGGGAATGCCCAAGCGGCTTATCTTGCTATACGCCTCGGCTGGAGTTTTGACTTGTGGCGGAACGCTTGCCCAGCGGGGGAGGATCCACCCTTATCTATAGCGAAAACGGTCTCAACGCGCGATGGCACCTCCAGTTGGGTCTCAACGCAGTAAGCGAGCGCGACCTATTCTGGATCTTTCGGAGACGATCGCTCGGGCGTCCGGTTTCGATCCCGGTGCTGACTGGCTGGAAAGCTACATAAAGCCCGGCCTCAGCTTTGACCAAACGCTCGGCAATGGCTCTGTCCTATACGGCAAGATCTCCGGTGTGGCTTCCTACACCGCGGGGACCGCTGCGTTCGACGCTGCGGACACTGGCAGGATCACGCTTGAGGAAGGCTATTTCGGCTACCGTACCTCAGCGACCGAACCTCCCACCTTCGACTTTTCCATCGGGCCTCGCGAATTGCGGCTTGGAAGCGGGATGCTGATAGCGAACGGTGGCGCCAGCGGCTTTGAACGAGGTGCTCTCAAATTCGGACCGAGAAAAGCTTGGGAGAATGCGCTTATCGGGCGCATATCCGGGCGGGGAGTGAGCGGAACGGCCTTTTACCTCGATCCGAACGAGCTTCCTTCGAGTGACGGGAGAATGAGATAGCGGGGTGGATCTCCGTTACGATGATCCTGGCGGTGGTTACCTCGGGGGCACCTACCTCAAAGTTCTGCGCTCCACATCCGTATATCCGCAGGCAGCACCAAGCGGGATCGGCCACCATCCATCCTGCCAGACCGGCGAGAGGGTACAAGTGCAGTGAACTTCTATGCGAAGACCAGCCCGTTCAAGGCGTCTTCAAAAATTGGTTTGTGACGGGAGATTTCGCCTACCAACGGAACGATGACATTGACATGAACGCATGGGCCGGTCGTATCCAGATTGGGCACAGCTTCGAGGCGATGGCTTGGTCGCCAGTGCTCACCTATTCGTATCAGACCTTTTCCGGCGACGATCCCGACACGGCCGCCTTAGAGCGGTTCGGACCCGCTTTATGAGGAAGGATCACCGGGGCTTGGGCAACCGGATCAAAGTCGTCCATGGTGTTCATCAACTCGAACGTCCAGGCGCACGAGCTCGCCTTGCGTCTACGCCGACGGATCGCGATACCGTCACATTGCGGTATGCTCACATTCGGGCCAACGAGCTAAGCAGTCCGGTGCAATTTGGCCAAGCGACCCGCGTGGAAACGTCCGGAAGCACCGTGAACGTCGTATCAGGCGTAGTGGACGCGCATCTCGCGGACGACATCTTCCTTGAATACAACCGGATCATAAATCCGAACACGTTCCTCACCGCAGGGGTGAGCGTATCTTTCCCTGGGAAGGGCATCAGGGAGATCATCGATGGAGAAGCTCCCCGCTGGCTAGGAGGATTCGTGAATGTCGTCGTCAGCTTCTAAGATCGCCATTCTGGCCGGAGGAATCATGATGTCCGTTTGCGCAGGATCAGGAGCACTCTCTCAATCAAATCCCCTTTCCGCTAAAGAATCGGATCCGAAGGTCTTAGGATGGATGCAGGGGTTTCCGCCGCCAGAAGACAAGATTATCACTCAGCCCGACTCTGTTTATTTCAGCTTTCCGCGGCTGCGTTGGTCGGTCTGCCACATTCGCGAACTGCTGCCAACACAGGAAATCAGCAGGGGGCTCGGTGCTCCTGCGCCGCTCGATTATCTAGCCGCGGCGCAGTTTGCTGACGAACGGGAAGCGATAGATGCGCTCACTTTCACTCCGCTAGAGCGCGATGTGAAAATGACGTGGAGGGAATCCCTTGATGCGAATTACACGGATGGCATTCTCATCCTGCATCGAGGGCAGGGCAGGCTTTGACCGAACTTGCGTCGGAACGTCTGTGGCGTCCGATGGGGGCGGAACAGGACGCCTATATGACCGTAGACGCCAAAGGGGTTCCATTTGCAGGAGGGGGTTGAGCGCGGGTCTCAGAGATCTGGGACGGCTGGGCCTTGCTCTGCTCGACGAAGGCGTAATCAATGGTAAGCGGTTGTTTCCCGCAGAAGTGGTTCGCAAAATCCGAAAAGGGGCGATCCGGAGAAATTCAGGACGGCTTACCCGGCACTGGTCGGCGGAAGTTATACGAGCATGTGGTGGATATATCCCGGCGATGACGGGATATTTGCAGCGAGGGGCGTGCATGGGCAGACCATTTATGTGGACCTCAGTACCGAAATGGTCATTGTCCGTTCTGCTTCGTTCCCCCGGGCCGAGAACTCGCTAATCGATCCGACCTCGCTCCCGGCCTTCCGCGCGGTTGCCGACTATCTCAAAGCAAAGGGTTGAACCGCCTGCCGCAGGTCACCGGATCAGACTGGCTGATCGGGTAACCGCGCCGCGAGCTTTCCAGCACAGCAACTGCTTGTGCTAGAGATTATCAATCCGGCGCCGTTGACGGTGACTTGGCCCCGGTTTGCTTGCGCACCAAGGCGGCCCTGCGACGAGATCGACCATGGTGCTGCTAAACCGAAGGCCAGGTTCAGCGACTACAAAGGGGGGCTCGAGAGGCTGCGGCTTTGTCTTCGGATGGTGCGAAAGGAAAAATGATTCCGCAGTTGAGTTGCGCGAGGAAAAATCAGAGCCTTACGCAGGACATGTCCTCCGACTAGTTTACACCGCTTCGCCAGAGGGGGAACTTTGTGCAGGATTTTCTTCTGTTCGCTGCCGTTGGCTTTCTAGCCCAGATCATCGACGGCGCATTGGGCATGGCCTACGGCGTGGTGTGCTCAACCGTTCTCTTAAGTTTTGGTGTTCCGCCGGCCCATGCTTCGGCTTCGGTTCATGCGGCTGAACTTTTCACTACGGCTGCTTCCGGCTCGGCTCATCTTTATCATCGCAACATCGATTGGCGTCTCTTTGCCAGGCTTGCCCCTTTCGGGATCATCGGCGGTTGTCTTGGCGCCTATGTGCTCACTTCCTTCGAAGGAAATGCCATAAAGCCCTTCGTGACGACCTATCTGGCGCTTGTGGGCTGCTGGCTCATCTTCCGGTCGTTTCGCAAGATCCCCTCCAACCCCGTTCCGACCAAGGTGGTCGCTCCCCTCGGAGCGGTTGGCGGATTTCTCGACGCCGCCGGCGGCGGCGGATGGGGACCGATCGTGACCACCGGCCTTTTGGGAGCCGGCGCGCCGCCCCGTTATGTTATCGGAACAGTGAATGCGAGCGAGTTCCTGGTCGCCACCGCAGTCTCCCTGAGCTTCCTCATCGCGCTTCTCACCGGGCACTGGGAAGCTGCCGGATCCTATCTCGAGCACGCGGCCGCAATTGCTGGATTGATCTTCGGCGGCATCGTCGCCGCCCCCTTTGCGGGCTGGATCATAAAATCGGTCAAGGAACGCCTGCTTCTGCGCGCGATCGGCTGCCTCATTGTCCTTCTGGCCAGCTGGCAGACCGCCCAAATCCTCGGACTGGCGTGACGAACGCCAGTTCCCTTCGAGTTTAATCGATCCAATAGACTTGAGGCCTGTCTTAGGGGTTTGCAAAAGCGGCACCGCTGGCGCATATGGCCTCAGCATGGATGGGAGCGATACCGCATGACGAAGACCCGCATCGAAACAGACACCTTTGGCCCGATCGAAGTGCCCGCCGATCGCTATTGGGGAGCGCAAACGCAACGCTCGCTCACGAATTTCCGCATCGGCGTGGAAAAGATGCCGGTTCCTCTCGTGCGCGCCCTCGGCATCGTCAAGCTCGCGGCTGCGGAAGTGAATATGAGCCTCGGCAAGCTCGATCCCAAGCTGGGCGAGACGATCGTCGCCGCCGCGCGCGAGGTCGTCGACGGAAAGCATGACGCCGAGTTTCCTCTGGCGGTGTGGCAGACCGGTTCCGGCACGCAGTCGAACATGAATGCCAACGAGGTGATCTCCAATCGCGCGATCGAGATGCTCGGCGGCGAGATGGGCTCCAAAAAGCCCGTGCATCCGAACGATCACGTCAATATGAGCCAGTCCTCAAACGACAGCTTCCCGACGGCTATGCACATTGCAGCCGCCCGCGAAGCCGCCGGGGAACTGCTGCCTGCGCTCGACTATCTCACCGCCGCGCTGGAAGAAAAAGAGCGGGCGTTCGGTGACATCGTGAAGATCGGCCGCACTCATACGCAGGACGCGACGCCGCTGACGCTGGGCCAGGAGTTTTCCGGCTATGTGGCCGCGCTGAAGCTTGGACGCAAGCGCATCGAGGAGGCGCTGCAGGACGTTCACGCACTTGCCCAGGGCGGCACTGCGGTGGGAACCGGGCTCAACGCGCCCAAAGGCTTCGACAAAGCTTTCGCGGAACGGGTCGCCGCCCTTACCGGCCTGCCTTTCCGCACCGCAGACAACAAATTCGAGGCGCTGGCGAGTCACGGTGCGCTCAACGCCTTCCACGGCACGCTCAATGCGCTTGCGGCCGATCTCTTCAAGATCGCCAACGATATTCGCTTCCTGGGATCCGGCCCCCGTTCCGGGCTGGGTGAACTCAAGCTGCCCGAAAACGAGCCCGGCTCCTCCATCATGCCCGGCAAGGTAAACCCGACGCAGGCGGAAGCGCTCACCATGGTGGCCACGCAGATCATGGGCAACCAGACAACGGTCAGCGTGGCCGCAAGCCAAGGTCATTTCGAGCTCAACGTCTTCAAACCCGTCATCGCCAACGCCGTGCTGCAGTCGATCCGCCTCCTTTCGGATGCGATGCGCTCGTTCACTGACAATTGCGTGAAGGGCATCGAAGCGGACGAGGTTCGGGTCGCCGAGCTGATGCAGCGCTCGCTGATGCTGGTGACGGCACTGGCCCCCGCGATCGGATACGACAATGCGGCGAAGATCGCCAAGAGCGCCCACAAGAACGGAACGACGCTGCGTGAGGAGGCCTTGAAGACCGGGCTTGTGACCGAGGAGGATTACGACCGCATCGTCCGTCCGGAGAACATGATCTCGCCGGGCTAGGATGGGCGGGTTTGGCCGGCTGGACTTACGAAACACAGTGTCAATGACACGACGGTAGCTCTGACCAGATGGCCATCTTATCTACCCGTCATGATTCCTTGCTAACGGGCTAACATCACATGTCAGACAGCGCACTCGTCCTTCTCGGCCGCATCTTCCTGGCGGTCATCTTCATCTTCTCCGGTTTCGGGAAGCTCACCGCGATCGGAGGAACGGCCGGCTATTTCGGTAGCCTTGGCCTTCCCGTCCCGACTCTCACGGCGATTGTCGTCGGGCTTGTCGAACTCCTCGGCGGCCTTGCCATTCTCATCGGTTACCAGACGCGTATCGCCGCCATTGTTCTGGCGGTATTCACACTGGCTGCCACCCTGGTGGCGCATATGAACCTCGCCGACCAGATGCAGCTTCTGATGGCGCTGAAGAACCTTGCCATCGTCGGTGGCTTCCTGGCGCTCGCCTCCCGCGGCGCCGGACGTCTCTCGCTCGATGGACGCGGCGCATAAGCAAAAGCCGCATCAACAGTTCTTGGCCCGCCTCAGGCGGGCCTTTTGTTAACAGTGGCTCCAAAGCTCAACTAGCGGCGACCAACGGCGGTCCCATCATCAAAACGCGGTGATCCGAACCGAAGGCCGGTTGCCGCCTGCAAGCCAAAAGGCCGATACCAGGGCACCAGAAATCAAACCGGCGGAGACGCGGTAAGGAGGAAGGCTGAATGCCATGGCGTTTCGTGCCTCTCGGGCTCATCGTCCTGGTGCTGATACTGGGCTATGTCCTTGGCTGGCATGAGCACGTCACGCTTTCAGCCCTGATAGACAGCCGCGCCGCACTCCAGGCCAAGATCGAAGCGCATCCGCTTCTCTCCGCTGTCGGCTTGATAATGGGCTACGCGTTCGCGACGGCAATTGCATTTCCCGCGGCAGCTTTGCTGACCATCGCCGCAGGTTTCCTTTTCGGATGGCTTGTCGGGGGAACGCTTGTGATCATCGGGGCCACGGCCGGTGCCACGGCCTTGTTCCTGGCGGCTCGCACTGCCTTCGGCACCTTGCTGCGCAAGAGAGTAGGCGGGCGCGCCGCCGAATTCGCCAAAGGCTTTGAGGAAGGGGCTTTCGGATATCTTCTCGTGTTGCGGCTGGCGCCGATATTTCCCTTCTGGCTGGTCAACATCGTTCCAGCTTTCTTTCGTGTCCCTCTCAGGATCTTCGTCGCCGCCACAGCGCTGGGCATCATTCCGGCCACCTACGCCTATGCCTATCTGGGGCAAGGCCTCGAAAGCGCTCTCCTTTCCGCATCGGCTGCTGGACGGCAGGTCGAACTGCATGATCTTATCACCCGGGAACTCACCCTCTCCTTGGGCGGACTTGCAGTTGTCGCAGCGCTTGCGCTCATCATAAAGCGAAGGGTCGCGGAGGCGAGCCACACACCGAATGAAGGAAGATGACCTCAGTCCTTAAGCCGGACATATGCGTGATCGGAGGCGGCCCCGGCGGTCTCACTGTGGCGGCCGCTGCGGCGTCGTTCGGCGTTCCTGTCGTTTTGGTCGAACGTGGGAAAATGGGCGGTGATTGTCTGAACTATGGCTGCGTCCCATCGAAGGCCCTTATCGCTGCGGCAAGGCATGCGCACGACCTTTCCCACGGAGAAGCGTTGGGCATTGCCAATCTACGCCCAGCAACCGATTTCGGCCGGGTAGCCGCGCATGTCGAGCGCGCGATCGCGGCCATCGCGCCAAACGATTCCAAGGAACGCTTCACCGCGCTCGGCGTGAAGGTCATTTCAGCGGAAGGCCGCTTCAAGGACCCGCGAACGCTCGTCGCCGGGGATCACGAAATCCTCGCCCGACGTTTCGTGATCGCGACGGGTTCTTCTCCAGCCATCCCCTCGATCCCCGGCATCGAAGGCGTGCCTTTTCTCACCAATGAGACGGTCTTCGAATTGAAGCAGACGCCGGAGCGGCTGATCATTATCGGTGGCGGCCCGGTGGGCCTGGAGCTTGCGCAGGCGCATCGCCGCCTTGGCGCAGAGGTCACGGTAATCGAGACCGGCGCAGTGCTCGGCAGAGAGGACCCAGAACTCACAGCCGCGGTGAAGCGACAGCTTCTCGACGACGGGGTCAACCTCCTCGAGCATGCCGAGGTCACGCGGCTGGAGCGGCTTGGCTCATCCCATATACGCGCCTTTGTGAGTGACGGGAAAGACATCCGCGGCATCGAAGGCTCGCATCTCCTGGTCGCCGTTGGGCGAAAACCGAATATCGATGCGCTGGACCTTCAAAATGCGTCTGTCGCCCATGACGAGAGCGGCATAAAGGTATCCCGCAAGCTGCGCACGACGAATCCCCGCATCTATGCTATCGGCGACGTGGCCGGGGGGCCGCAATTCACGAATGTCGCAAACCACCATGCGGGGATCGTCATCCGCTCCGCCCTGTTCCGGCTGCCGGCGAATGCGACGCATGACCTGGTTCCAAGAGTGACCTTCACCGACCCCGAACTCGCCCATATCGGCTTCACGGAAGCGCAAGCTCGGGAAGAGGGCATGCGGGTAACGGTGCTGCGGTCAGCCTTTTCCGACAACGATCGCGCAGAGGCCGAGGGACAGACCAACGGGTTCATCAAACTCGTCATCGGCAGGAATGGGCGCATCCGGGGCGTATCGATCGTTGGCCGGGGCGCAGGCGAGATGATGAACTTCTGGTCCCTGGCGCTGTCGAAACGCATGACGCTTCGCGACATCACAGCCTATATCGCTCCCTACCCCACATTGGGGGAGATTGGGAAACGTGCCGCCTACTCCTATTTTACGCCAGCAACACAAAACTCTATCCTGCGTGGAATAATACGGTTTTTACGCCTATTTGGATAATGATCGGCGCGTGGCGGGAAGCGCCATCCGCATGGCACGGAAAAAGGAATGGCCGAGGAGAAGCGTCAGGAGGGGGATAGGACCGAACTGGACGCGGGCCGCTCGGTGCCGCTGACGCGCGGACTTTCCACCAAGCTTCTCCTTCTGACGATCCTCTTCGTGATGGCGGCGGAAGTGCTGATCTTCATTCCTTCGGTCGCCAATTTCGGTCGGCAGTGGATGGAACAGCGCTTGCGGGAAGCGGCCATCGTCGGTCGTGTCCTTCTGGACGGAAAAGCGGATGGCCTCAGCCGTGAAGCAAGCAATGACGTCCTCGTGACCGCAGGCGTGAGCGCGATCGCGGTGCGTGACGGGGACACCGCCCGCCTGCTGGTGGTCTCTCACATGCCGCCCGCCGTCGATGCGCATATCAATTTCGATGAATTCGACGCTTTGCGGGCGGTCCGGAGAGCATTTGACACGCTGTTTTTCGGCGGAGACCGGATACTGAGAATCTACGGCCATGTGGGGCAGAGCACGGCGCAATACGAGGTCATCCTCCCAGACCGGCAACTCCGTTCGGCAATGCTGATCTATGCGCGGAACGTGGCGGCGATCTCGCTCCTCATCTCGCTCTTCACGGCCACGCTCGTCTTCTATGCGATCGACAGGATCATGATCGGGCCCGTCAGAGCCATGACCCGCTCCATGCTGGCCTTCGGCGCAGCACCCGACAATGCCCAACACATCATCGAACCGGAAGAACGCGGCGATGAAATCGGCATTGCGGAGAGGGAGCTTGCGGAAATGCAGAAGGCGCTGCACAGGACGCTTGGTGAGCGAAAGCGGCTTGCGGAACTCGGCTTGGCGGTTTCCAAGATCAATCATGACATGCGCAATATGCTGGCATCGGCCCAGCTTATTTCCGACCGCCTCGCGATGAGCGCCGACCCGACCGTGCAATCCCTCGTGCCCAAGCTGGTCCGCATGCTTGACCGGGCCGTTTCCTACTCGCAAGGCGTCATCGCCTATGGCCGGGCGCAGGAGGCTCCACCGTCCCGCCGTCGCCTCCGCCTCGCACAGCTCATCGACGATGTCCACGCGAGCCTTGCGATCGATCCCTTAAGCGGCATCGAATTCGTCAACGAAATCGATCCGCTGCTGGAAATCGACGCGGATGCCGACCAGCTCTTCCGGGTTCTCTCCAATCTTTGCAGAAACGCCGTCCAGGCGATGGCCGGAGAGGCGGATGCCGCGCTGGTGCGGCGGCTGACCATCTCTGGAGTGCGGGAAGAGCGAGCCGTTCGCATTTACATCGCCGATACCGGTCCGGGCCTGCCGCCGAAGGCCCGGGAAAACCTGTTCACAGCCTTCCGCGGTTCGGCGCGAATCGGCGGCACGGGTCTTGGGCTCGCAATCGCACAGGAACTGGTGCGTGCGCATGGTGGAGAGATCGAGCTTGTGGAAACAGGCAGCGGGCGCACGGTGTTTTGCATCTCCATACCGGATGGCCAGACCCTTGAAGATTCCCGCAGTGCAGCGCGAGTGGGCGATGCAGAAGGAAGCGTTCCCGACAGGCAGACCGCTCACTAGAACTCCATTTAAGCGCGGTAATTGCGCCTTCCTTCTCGCTCGAGCCTGTTTGCCGGAGCACTTTCCTTCCCAGCAGGCTGCTCTCGTCGACCCATTCCGGACTTCAACCACAGGCAATTGATCCAAACCGAGAAAAATCGAATTTGAGCGCTTGCTTTTGCGTTTCTCAGTCGTTAGGTAAGCGGCGTTCCGCCGTTGGGGCTTGTCCCCTTGGGGGTATCCCGCCACTTGATGGCATGCGCGCCCGTAGCTCAGCTGGATAGAGCACCAGACTACGAATCTGGGGGTCAGAGGTTCGAATCCTTTCGGGCGCGCCATTTCAGTACAGAACCATGAACGCCGAACGCGGCCAATTGCCCACTCCAACCGGCGATCAGCATATCTCTCTCCCAGCACTACAAGCATGTTATCCGGACTCGGAGATCTGTAGGTCGGCCGGATGTTCGCGGTCGCATTTCGTCAAGTTCGCGGCGATTGATGACATTGGCGAACAGTCTCCAGCCGCTCTCCAGTGGAGCAAACCTTCCGTATGGATCGGGGGTCCCTGCCGCTGTACTTGCTCTGCCGGCCTGCGCCGAGCAGTGGCGATAGGTCCCGCCTCGCTGCCCCTTCAATGCGGAGCGTCATTGCGCCCAGCACTTCGAGCAAAGCAGGGCTTCTGGTCAGTCGCGTAGGACCCAGCCTGAAGTAGCCCGATCTGCGGTGAGCACTGGAGCGGCTGGGGTGGCGAGCATTCCCGCGGGAAAGGCTTCCGGAGCTTCGCGCGATTGCGTCGCTCAAAGAAAAAGGGCGGCATTTCTGCCGCCCTTCCGTATTCAAACAATCTGGCTTCTTAGAAGTCCATGCCGCCCATGCCGCCGCCCGGCATGGCAGGAACCGGGGACTCCTTCTTGGGGAGCTCGGCGATCATGGCTTCCGTGGTGATCAAGAGGCCGGCAACCGACGCTGCATCCTGCAAGGCGGTGCGGACGACCTTCATCGGGTCGACGACGCCCATGGAGATCATGTCGCCATACTCGCCCGTCTGGGCGTTGTAGCCGAAGGTGGCGGAGTTGTCCTCGAGGATCTTGCCTGCAACGATGGACGCTTCCGCGCCGGCATTCGAAGCGATCTGACGGCAGGGGGCCTGGATGGCGCGGCGAATGATGTTGATGCCGGCTTCCTGGTCCGCATTCTCGCCCTTGGCCTTGATCTCCTTGGAGGCGCGCAGCAGAGCCGTGCCGCCACCCGGGACGATGCCTTCCTCGACCGCGGCGCGGGTAGCGTTGAGCGCGTCGTCGACGCGGTCTTTCTTCTCCTTCACCTCAACCTCGGTCGCACCACCGACGCGGATCACCGCGACGCCGCCAGCGAGCTTGGCAAGACGCTCCTGCAGCTTCTCGCGGTCGTAATCGGAGGTGGTCTCCTCGATCTGCGACTTGATCTGGGCGACGCGGCCCTCGATCTCGGACTTCTGACCAGCGCCGTCGACGATGGTGGTCGTCTCCTTGGCGATGGAAACGCGCTTGGCGCGGCCCAGCATGTCGAGCGTGACGTTCTCGAGCTTGATGCCGAGGTCCTCGGAGATCACCTGGCCGCCGGTCAGGATCGCGATGTCCTCGAGCATGGCCTTGCGGCGGTCGCCGAAGCCGGGAGCCTTCACGGCGGCGATCTTCAGGCCGCCACGCAGCTTGTTGACGACGAGCGTGGCGAGAGCTTCGCCCTCGACGTCCTCGGCGATGATGAGGAGCGGACGACCCGACTGGACGACAGCTTCAAGCACCGGCAGCATGGCCTGCAGGTTGGAAAGCTTCTTCTCGTGCAGGAGGATGTAGGCCTCCTCGAGTTCGGCCACCATCTTCTCGGGATTGGTGATGAAGTAGGGCGAAAGATAGCCGCGGTCGAACTGCATGCCCTCGACCACTTCGAGTTCGGTCTCGGCGGTCTTGGCTTCCTCGACCGTGATCACGCCCTCGTTGCCGACCTTCTGCATGGCCTCGGCGATCATGTCGCCGATTTCCTTCTCGCCATTGGCCGAGATCGTGCCCACCTGGGCGACTTCCTCGGAAGTCTTGATCTTCTTGGCGGCCTTGGTGAGGTACTCGACCACATCAGCAACGGCGAGGTCGACGCCGCGCTTCAGGTCCATCGGGTTCATGCCGGCGGCAACCGCCTTGGCGCCTTCCTGCACGATGGCCTGGGCGAGAACGGTGGCCGTGGTGGTGCCGTCACCGGCGATGTCGTTGGTCTTCGAGGCGACCTCGCGGACCATCTGGGCGCCCATGTTCTCGAACTTGTCCTCAAGCTCGATTTCCTTGGCGACCGTCACGCCGTCCTTCGTAATGCGCGGGGCGCCGAAGGACTTGTCGAGCACGACATTGCGGCCCTTCGGGCCGAGCGTCACCTTCACCGCATCGGCGAGGATGTTGACGCCGCGCAGCATGCGCTCGCGGGCGTCACGGGAAAATTTTACGTCTTTTGCAGCCATGTTGATTACTCCTGGCTTCGGGCGAAGCCCTTGTTTCTGTCAGTGGGTGACGGCTTCGATCAGCCGATGATGCCCATGATGTCGGACTCCTTCATGATCAGGAGGTCCTGGCCGTTGAGCTTCACTTCCGTGCCCGACCACTTGCCGAACAGCACGCGGTCGCCCGCCTTGACATCGAGCGGAACGAGCTTGCCGCTCTCATCACGCGCACCGGGGCCGACGGCGACGACTTCGCCTTCCTGCGGCTTCTCCTTTGCGGTGTCGGGGATGATGATCCCGCCGGCCGTCTTTTCCTCGGATTCGACCCGGCGAACGACCACGCGGTCATGAAGCGGGCGAAAATTCGTGCTGGCCATGTTACTCAACCCTTGATTAGGATAATGAATTAGGCTTCCCTCCGTCCCTGAGGCCGGAGAATTCATTTAGCACTCATTGCTCGAGAGTGCTAACAGCAATCGAGATAGTCAGGATGGGTGCTTGAGTCAAGCGCAGGGGATTTCTTCCCGTGGCGCTAGA
>Ga0180222_1001503_pt1 | contig 23784 bp, 21 predicted proteins | sample eDN5th37CKraftOP_FD_151336 | JGI IMG/M metagenome (GOLD analysis project Ga0180222, IMG submission 151336) | Enriched Organic Plus compost microbial communities from Emeryville, California, USA - eDNA 5th pass 37_C Kraft OP (version 2) (version 2) ...
TTGACTGGAGGTCAGAAATGAACATCAAGAGCCTTCTCCTTGGCTCCGCTGCAGCTCTGGTTGCAGCTTCCGGCGCTCAGGCTGCCGACGCAATCGTCGCGCCAGAGCCAGAAGCCGTTGAATATGTCCGCGTCTGCGATGCTTACGGCGCCGGCTACTTCTACATCCCAGGCACCGAAACCTGCCTGCGTATCCATGGCTATGTTCGTTACGACGCAACCGGCGGCGATGACGTTTATGCTCGCGGTGGCAAATATTCTTACGATCCGGAAGATGGATATGCTCTGAAGGCTGGCGCCGGCAAAGATCGCGACACTTGGTCCAAGCTTGCTCGATTTGCTCTGAGGGTCTCGACCGCTTCGGAAACCGAACTCGGCACCCTCAAGACCTACTCCGAAATGCGTTTCCAGTGGGCTGACGGTGAAGACTCCGGCTCGACCGGCACCCTGCGCTTCGGCTACATCCAGCTTGGCGGTCTGCGCGTCGGCCTCGATGAATCGGCCTTCGTGACCTTCCCTGGTTACCTCGGCAACGTCATCAACGACGACGTGATCCTCGCTGGCGGCTACCGCACCGGCTTGATCAGCTACACCTTCACCGGCGGGAACGGTTTCTCGGCCATCCTGTCGCTCGAACAGGGCAACAAGGTTGACGTCGACTACAACGGCGTTATCGATGACTACATGCCGCATGTTGTTGGCGGCCTGAAGTATGCTGGCGGTTGGGGCTCTATCACCGGTGTGGCAGCTTACGACGCTCGTAATGAAGAATGGGCTGGTAAAGTTCGCGCAGACGTTAATGTCACCGACCGTTTCTCGGTTTGGGCAATGGGCGGCTACAAGTCGAACGACGACACCTATCTCCATCAGGATGCGACTGGCGGATATGTGCTGGATGGCGGCAGCTCCACGTATCGTGGTATCCGCACAATCAACAGCTTCTACGGCACGTGGGGCGGTGATTGGGCCGTCTGGGCCGGCGCGGCATTCAAGGCTAGCGACAAGGCTACCTTCAACGTGCAGGCAGCTTACGACGACTCCGAAACCTTCGCCGCAACCGCAAACGTTGCATATGAACTGGTTCCAGGCTTCACCATCACGCCAGAAGTTTCCTACACCAAGTGGAACGACAGCAAGTCGGTTCTCAAGGGTGAAGACGCTTGGCAGGGCATGGTCCGCTTCCAGCGCTCGTTCTAATCAGATCGGCGCTTAGGCTAAATGCGCCAACGGGAAACCGTTGGCGCACATTCATTTGAAACGATGCTCACGAATGCGTGAATTTGATCCTTTAGAGATGGGGATTTCGAAAAGGATTGAAAACCGAGGGGAGTGACGGGGGACGACATAAAGCTGGGGGCAAATACGGTCTTTTAGAAAGGTCCGAGCATGTCTCCGCATAAAGTTAGCTCACTTATCTTGTGCTCTGAGAATTATTTCATTAATTGTGCGTCTCATAAAGCTATGGGGGGCGTGCAATGATCGTCGTTGGGGAAACGAAGATCGACATGGGCGACAAGTTTACGCCGGTAGTCGACTACAACTTAAAGTACACATCCAGCAAAAGTCCGAACCACCGGCTTGTCGAACAATTTTCGGTGGCGGAACTGACGGGGAAATACATCAACATCCTGTGGGATGATGGATCACACAAGTATAATGTGAAGTCGTTTCTCGGCGAAATTGACGAGATTCTGAAAGGCGAGCGTTTTTCAGGTTTCGATCAGGAAATGCTTGACTCCGTCATCGGTTCGCTCCGTGAGCGCGGCAACAGCAATGCAACCATCAATAGAAAGATGGCTGCGCTGAGCAAGCTGCTGCGAAAGGCGCACAAGATGGGAGATATCTTCAATTTACCGGAGTTCGTCCGGCAGAAAGAGCGAGTCGGCCGCATTCGATTCCTTGAATATGAGGAAGAGAAGCGCCTGTTCGCCGCGATCAAATCGCGCTGCGAAGATAGCTACCGGCTTTCCCTGTTCCTTGTCGACACGGGTTGCCGTCTCGGTGAAGCAATCGGCGTTACTTGGAACGATGTTCAGGATCAGCGGGTTACCTTCTGGCTCACCAAGTCGAATCGTAGTCGCACTGTCCCCCTCACCCGGCGTGCACGAAAAGCAGCACATATCCCGCATGAGAAGCTCAAAGGCCCCTTCTCGATGCTCAATCAGGTCCGGTTCCGCCAGATCTGGAATGAGGCAAAGATGGAGGTTGGGCTGGGCACCGACGATCAGGTCGTTCCGCATATTCTGCGTCATACCTGTGCATCCCGTCTGGTCCGGGGCGGGATCGATATCCGTCGCGTTCAGATGTGGCTGGGGCACCAGACCCTCCAGATGACCATGCGTTATGCGCATTTGGCGACACATGATCTCGATTCATGCGTGAAAGTGCTTGAAGTCCACTGAAACACCTTGGAAAGCTGCGAAACGGTTTTCAGAAGATGTGAGACGGCAATCGGCTGGAATTCATTCCGTCGAACTGATCAAAATGCGTCCGGTGCGACTTCAACATTGTCGGGGATTTGACGGCCAACTGGGTTGGTATGGCAATGATAGTAGCGATGCCCATATTCGGACCTGCGCCCAGATCATTCAGTTTGGGTGGATCTGGAGTTCAACTTAGTCGAACGACTGCCAGCCTGATCGTTGCTTGATTATTCAGTCGACGCAGAATCATTGTGATGGCACCGGCCAATACAAGTTGCTATGCCTTTCTCATCAGGACAGGCGCGGTGACTGACAGCATTATCAGTCACTCGACTTGTCCGCATTTACAGGACCGAGAATCGACTGGAAATCGTCATGGGATCGCCTCGCCTTACGCCGCTCGTTGCAAACCTGCCGTCTACCGTTCCATTTACAGGTCCCGAGACGCTTGAGTTGCAGCGTGGAAAGCCATTCAAAGCGCGAATCGGCGCGAATGAGAGCAGTTTTGGGCCTGCGCCTTCTGTCCTTGCAGCTATTCAAGCCGAAGCAGGCGAGATTTGGAAGTATGGCGATCCTGAAAATTATGAGTTGCGTCACGCAATTGCGGCACATCACGGCGTAAAGCCCGAGAATATTATGCCGGGAGCCGGCGTGGATGCTTTGCTTGGCCTTGTGGTCAGGCAATATGTTCGGGAAGGCGACAGGGTCATCAACTCGCTTGGTGGCTACCCGACTTTCAACTACCACGTTGCCGGTTACGGCGGCAAACTGGTCACCGTTCCCTATATCGATGACAAGTCCGACCTCGATGGCCTGCTTGATGCGGCGCGCAAGCAAGATGCAGCGATTTTGTATCTCGCCAACCCTGATAACCCCATGGGGACTTGGCATGAGGGTTCGGATATCCAGTCCTTCATCGAGCGTGTGCCGGAAAGCACGCTGCTCATTCTCGACGAAGCCTATTGCGAGACAGGACCTGCATCCGCTTTCCCGCTCTTCGAAACCGACCGCCCGAACGTCCTTCGTATGCGCACCTTCTCCAAAGCCTATGGCCTTGCCGGAATTCGGTGTGGCTATGTTGTGGGCAGTGCCGAAGCCATCAAATCTTTCGATAAGATTCGGGATCATTTCGCGGTGAACCGGCTTGCACAGGCGGCAGCTATAGCTGCCCTCAAGGATCAGGCCTACCTGAACGACGTGGTTGGGAGAATACAGGCCGGGCGGGACCGTATCGCTCAAATCGCCGAGGCCAATGGCCTTTCAGCCATTCCATCCGCCACCAATTTTGTCGCCATCGATTGCGGCAGGGATGGAGCGTTTGCCACGGCAGTTCTAAACGGGCTCATTGCGCGGGACATTTTTGTCCGCAAACCCGGAGCTCCGGTTCTGGATCGCTGCATTCGCGTGAGTGTCGGCGTTGAAGAGCAGCTCGATCTCTTCGAGGCCGCCCTTCCTGCAGCTTTGGAAGATGCCCGCAAGCACGCAGACATTCGCGAAACTGCCTGAACGGTGGAGGTCCAAATTGCAGAAACGATCCGATAGCTGGCCTCAGAATATTCTTTTCAGCACGCTTGCCGGCTTGTGCGGCGCTTTTGCGATTGCCGCTTACGCAGGTGCTGCACACGGAGGAGAGAACCATCTGGGCAACATTGCTCCGCTGCTTCTCGGCCATGCGCCTGCCTTCCTCGCGCTGTCGCTGATTGTACCGGGAAGCCGCGTCGCTTATCTGGGCGGGGCATTGCTCGCTCTCGGCCTCGCCTTGTTCTGCGGCGACCTCTTCATGCGGGACATGACGGGTGACCGGCTTTTTCCGATGGCCGCACCGACCGGTGGATCATTGATGATTCTTGGCTGGCTCGTCGTCGCAGTCGCGACTTGGTTCTCAAGAACCAAATAAAAAGGGGCCGAAAGGCCCCTTCTCGTTCTCATGCGCCGAATAAATCAGGAGTTACCCTTCAGGCGCGCATTGCAGAGGCTGTAATAACCGCCGCCCTTCTGCACCCACTTCAGGCCACCCAGCGCATTGGCGTCCTTCAAAGCGTGGTACTGTTCGAGGCAGGTGTGCATACGAGCCTTGCCAGCGGATTCACTGGAAAACTTCGCCGATACGGCGGTCGGGAACTTTACGCCCTTCGGCGCGGCAACCGTCGGCGCCGCAGGTTCGGAATTACCGTCCGTGCTGAGCGCAACCGGATCGGCGCCCGGGCCGCACTCGGCCTTGCGGAAATCGTTCCACTTCGCGCCATTGTCCGTGCCGGCATCCTTCGCCGCCTGATACTTGGCACTGCACTGCTTCATCGTCAGGCCCTTGGCGCTATCGTCTGCTGCAGGTGCAGCGGCGGCCTTTTTGGCTGGAGCAGCAGCTGCGGCGGCATCCGCGTCGTCACCGCACTGAGCCTTGCGGAAATCGTTCCACTTCATGTTGCCAAGCGTACCGGCATCCTTGGCCGATTGATACTTTGCGCTACATTCCTTCATCGTCAGCGCATTGGCAGGCGAAGAAAAAGCGAATGCGGCGGCACTCATGATAATGGCTGTGCCGGCCATAGCTGTGATGGATCGAATAGACATCTTGTCACTCCTGTCGAATGCAGCTCTTGCAATCACCCGGCATGTTTTCATGCCTTGCGATCTTGCTAATATAGAAAAACGGCAGACGTCGTCGTTGCTCTGACCCGTTCCGCTTATACGTCAACATTGCGCCTCGCAAAGTTGACTGTCAATCATCTGGGCAATATTACCCTCAACTCCAATACAAATTTTCTAACGGACTTTCTTTGCTCGTTATGGTCATTCGGGTGCCATGAAGTAAAATTATAGTACTTCGCTCCTCATGTCCGATTTTTATTCGAACAGAGTTAAAATCCGGGAACGAGACAGGTGATGAAGCGGATCATGATCATTGGCGGCGCCGGTTCCGGAAAATCAAGCCTTGCGCGTGCGCTCGGCGACATTACCGGCTTACCGGTCGTTCATATCGATGCCCTCTATTGGCAGCCCGGCTGGGTGATGCGGCCGCGTGACGAGATCGGTCGCCTCACCATCGAAGCGGCAGATCAGGATGCATGGATATTCGAGGGAAATCATAGCGAAACTATGAATTATCGAGCCTCACGGGCAGATATGCTCATTTTTCTCGATATATCGACAGGACGGCGGCTATGGCGGGTCGTGAAAAGGACGCTAAAGCATTATGGCCGCTCCCGTCCGGATATGGCGAAAGGCTGCGTGGAGCGTTTCGACTGGGACTTCCTGAAATGGGTGGCGGGCTATCGCAAGAACGGTCGCATTCGTGCGCTCGCCTTTCTGGACAAGGCGCCCCCGCACCTCGTCAAGCACCATTTGCGCCACCCGCGTGAAGTGGAACGCTTTCTGTCGCGGGTGAAGCGCGAAATAAAATAAAACAAACGCCCCCTCCGATAGCGACAAATCCACAAAGTCGACCGCGAAATAACAATATTTCAAGCGGTGCGAAGGGCCGAGGCGACTGTTATATTTGGCCGTCTCCCAAGACTTTACGCTGCGTGCCGCGGCCTAGCCATCTGCACAGCGCGAATGCACGCCACACCGGATTTCTTTCCGGCACCGTAATCTTTTTGCCGGCCTGCCGGCTTTTCGCTGTTCTGGAGTTTGCCCGTGGCCGATATCGCTGATAACGCCGCCCCGCTCATCGATGCGTCTAAATCCGCCGCGCCCGACCGTCACCGTCTCTATGAAGATGCGATGGCGATGCTGATTGGCACATCCTTCATCGCGCTCGGCATTACACTTTACAGCCAGGCCACGCTGATGACCGGCAGCACCGCCGGCATTGCACTGCTCATCCAGTATGCGACGGGCGCAGAATTCGGATTGCTTTATTTCCTGATCAATCTGCCGTTCTATTATTTCGCCGTGCGGCGGATGGGCTGGGCGTTCACCATCAGAACTTTCGTCGCGGTGGCGATGATGTCTGGCTTTGCCCGGTTGATGCCGCTCAGCGTCGATTTCTCAAGCGTCCATCCGCTTTTCGCGGCACTCATGGGCGGCACGCTTATTGGCATGGGCGTGCTGGCGCTCTTCCGGCATCGTTCCGGCGTCGGCGGCGTCAACATTCTGGCGCTTTATCTGCAGGATACTTATGGGATAAGAGCAGGCTGGTTTCAGTTAGGCCTCGATGGCGTGATCATGCTGGCATCGCTGTTCTTTATTCCGTGGGAAAACATGGTGCTTTCGCTGCTTGGCGCCATTGCGATGAACCTCATTATCGCGATCAACCACAAGCCCGGTAGATATCTCGGCATAAGCTGAACAACAAAAAGCCGCCCGAAAGGCGGCTTTTGTCACGAAAAATAACTCGTCAGTGGGTGGTCATCCACTCGCGCGCGCCACGCAGGGCTGCAGCCAGTTCGCCCTTGCTCATCGTCGCCGCTACCTGGTTGCGCATGCGGGCGGCTTTTTCGCTACCGCGGATGGCGGCGATATTCAGCCACTTGTGGGCTTCCACAACGTCGATCTCGCAATCACGGCCGATAGCGTATTTCATGCCCATTTCCAGAAGAATGCGATCCTGTGCAACTGCGCTGTTCTTATTCGTAAAGCTCTGAAACTGTGCCATTTTCTTTGTCCCTGTTAAATCCCGAGAACCGTCCGGTCTTTATTTTCAAAGCTCGATTTCATTGCTTTGAAACTGCCGTCTCTGTCGTTCCGTTCATGCTCTCAAATCTACGGGAAAGGGTTGAAATGCACGTTAAATCGGATGCTTAACGAGCAACCAACAAAATCCGAACAAGGGGTAAACTTGGGATTTTGTTAAACATGCAAGTGCCGCCGATTGCTGGATTTTTGCAAAAATTCGATTCATATGCTCTTCGTCGAACGAAACCAGTTGCTAACTATAGACAACATTCAAACGCAGCCATCCGTATAGAAGCAGGCTGTTTCACGGATGATTTGCAGGCGCAACTATCCTCTTCCGCTCGGTCAAAAACTATATTACGTTTACGTTTGCGTAAGTTTGGCAGGTGGTCGAGGAGGCTTCTGTTTCAAACCTCAGAGCGCAGAACAGCGGTTTCATCGCTGCAACCGGCAATGCCGGGCCAGCAGCGACTTGGGAGGAACGAATGATCCGCACATTTATTCTTGGAATGACGCTTGCAGCCACTTTTGCCGCTCCTGCCCTTGCCGAGGAAGGAATTGTCGGCACGTGGAAACGCCCCAACGGTACGATCATCAGCTATGCATCCTGCGGCGCCAACAAGTTTTGCGGTACTGTGCAGACGGGCGAGTACAAGGGCAAGTCCATCGGCACGATGTCCGGCACCGGGGGCAGCTACAAGGGTGAAGTCAAAAAGCTCGACGAAGGCAAGACCTATACCGGCAAGGCCAGTGTCAAAGGTAACACGCTCTCACTTTCCGGCTGCGTGATGGGCGGCCTGATCTGCAAGAGCGAGAGCCTCACGCGCCAATAATGGTGGCATCGGAATCGAAAAGGGCGGCCCGGGGCCGCCCTTTCTATGTTCGCCTCAGCGTGCCTTCTGGCCGAAGAGAATTTTCTGGGCTTCCTTGTCGGTTGCCAGATTAGATTTCTCCCGCTCCTCTTTTCCCACAAGCAGGCCGCGCTGCACTGCGGGACGAGCGTTCATCGTCTCATGCCAGCGCTTCAGGTTCGGGAAATCATCAAGGTTCTGGTCATAGTTCTTGTAGGCGTTGATCCAGCCTATCGAGGCCATGTCGGCAATCGAATATTCGCCCGCGATATATTCCTTGCCTTCCAGCTGCCTGTTCAGCACACCATAGAGGCGATTGACTTCGTTGGTATAGCGGTCGATCCCGTACTGAACTTTTTCCGGCGCGTAGATACGGAAATGCCCCGCCTGCCCCGACATCGGGCCAAGGCCGCCCATCTGCCACATCAGCCATTCATCGACGGCCACGCGCTTGCGCTCGTCAGTGGGATAGAACTTGCCGAATTTGCGCCCGAGATATTGCAGGATTGCACCGGACTCGAAAACCGAAATCGGTTCGCCGCCCGGACCTTCGGGGTCGATGATTGCGGGCATGCGATTGTTCGGGGCAATCTTCAAAAAGTCGGGCTGAAACTGATCGCCCTTGCCGATGTTGACATACTTAACCTCATAGGGAACGCCCAATTCTTCCAGCATGATGCTGATCTTGAAGCCATTCGGCGTGGGCCAGTAGTACAATTCGATGGGCTTGGTCTGTTGGGCCATGGGCTCTCTCCCGCTGATCCTGAAGTTGCGCGGGACACGGTCCCGCATTCCAATGATGGGAAACATAAGACCCTTTCGAACAGGCACAAGAGCCCCGTGCCGCAATAAACGGAACATCAATATTTTTGAACGCCGCATGAACGACGCTCTCAGGGGCGGTTCAGGCGCGGTCGCTAAATTGGCAAGGGAGAACGGAAATCTGAACGGCTTTGGGGTCAGTGGTATGCTTCGTCGTTTAACAATTGTCTGCCTGATGATCGCTGCCTTTGCGGCTGTCGCCAGCATTTTCGTCGACCAGCGATACAATGTGTATCGGGACCAGCCGGTGATCGGGCCTGTCGCCGCATTCGCCCAGAAGCACGCCGGAGAACGGCAATGAGGCGAACCCAGGTCATCGCCGCAATCGCGCTTCGTGTTTTCCTTTTCACCACCATTTTCACGGGTCCGGCAGCCACTTTCGCCTATACGCAGATCGGTCAGCATTCCCAGATGAGCGGCATCGGCCTCGTACTTTACGTCAGCCTGCAGCGCGCCGCATAAACTGGGTCATGTCATGGTCATAGACTTTGCTATACTGGCGTCCTGATTCTGAAATTTGCATTGGGCTGATATATCCAGCGAGATGCAAATTTCAGAAGCAAAGGGACACTAGCAGCGTGGTTTCCTAGTGTCGTTTCGATCTCGAAGTTCGGTTGCGACTACGATATCGAAACACAGGCGAACTTCGAGATCACGACACCAGGCCATGACACAGCGAATCGAACATCCATTTCTGACCGAGATCAAAACACCGCCGACGATTGACCCGGAGGTTTTCACCGATGCCGGTGCGGCGGTTGCCGCCCTGCAGAAACTCTATGATCGCAACACGGCCTTCCTGCGCGACGCGTTCGAGAAGGTTGCGCGCGGCGAGGTCCCGGCGCAGCGTTACCGCGCCTATTATCCGGAAATATGTCTGTCCACGTCCAGCTTCGCGCATGTGGATTCGCGGCTGGCTTTTGGGCACGTCTCGACGCCGGGCGATTATTCCGCAAACATTACGCGCCCCGATCTGTTCGATCATTACCTGAACGAGCAGATTCGCCTTCTGATGCGCAATCACGGTGTGACCGTGACGGTGAAGGAATCCTCGACGCCAATCCCGATCCATTTCGCCTTCAAGGAAGGCACCTATGTCGAGGCATCTGTCGCGAGCGCCTTCACGCATCCGCTGCGTGATCTGTTCGACGTACCCGATCTGGCTGCAACGGATGACAAGATCGTCAATGCTGACTTCGAGCCCGCACCGGGCGAACCGATGCCGCTTGCGCCATTCACCGCCCAGCGCGTCGATTATTCGCTGCATCGGCTGGCGCATTATACGGCGACAAGTCCCGCGCATTTCCAGAACTTCGTGCTTTTCACCAACTACCAGTTCTATATGGACGAGTTCTGCGCCTATGCCCGCGAATTGATGGCAGAAGGCGGCGGCGGTTACGAACGCTTCGTGGAGCCGGGCAACATCGTCACGCTGGCGGGAGAAACCGCGCCCAGCAACGGCAACCCGCTCCAGCGCCTGCCCCAGATGCCCGCTTATCACCTGCAGCGGGCAGACCATTCGGGTATCACAATGGTCAATATTGGTGTCGGCCCGTCCAACGCCAAAACCATTACCGACCATATCGCGGTGCTTCGCCCGCATGCCTGGCTGATGCTTGGTCACTGCGCGGGACTGCGCAACAGCCAGCAGCTCGGCGACTATGTTCTAGCGCACGCCTACATGCGTGAAGACCATGTACTGGACGATGACCTCCCGGTCTGGGTGCCTTTGCCGGCGCTTGCGGAAATTCAGGTCGCACTTGAAGAAGCCGTCGAGGAAATCACCGGCCTGCAAGGCTATGACCTCAAACAGATCATGCGCACCGGTACGGTCGCGACCATCGACAATCGCAACTGGGAACTGCGCGACCAGCGCGGCCCGGTACAGCGCCTTTCGCAAGCGCGCGCGGTCGCACTCGATATGGAGTCTGCCACGATTGCCGCGAACGGGTTCCGCTTCCGCGTGCCTTACGGCACCCTGCTTTGTGTTTCCGACAAGCCATTGCATGGCGAATTGAAACTGCCGGGCATGGCGACCGAATTCTACAAGCGTCAAGTGGCGCAGCATCTGCGCATCGGCATCCGGGCGATGGAAAAGATTGCGGCCATGCCGGATGAGCGGCTGCACTCCCGCAAGCTCCGCAGCTTCTATGAGACGGCTTTCCAGTGAGGCAGGGAATAGGTGAGTAAGGCAACAGGGCAGTAGGGCAGTAGGGCAGTATGTGAGTTAGCGCTCTTAACATACTGCCTTATTCCCCTACAGCCTTACTGCCCTCACCTTCATCATCACGCCGCAATCGACACCTATGGGAATTTTCATGTCGAAAAGCCGTGAAAACCTTTCATTCCTGTTGCTGCTGGCTGCCGTTGCGCTGTCTGTCCCGCTCGTGCTTGGATTTCTGGGAGCAGTGCATCCGGCTCTCGATTCCTTCTCGCACTTCAGAGCCCATATCGCCGCCCTGCTGGCGGTGCTGACCTTGCCCTTGCTTGTCACCAGGATGCGGCGTGAAGCGGCTATGCTTCTGCTTTTTGCGGTCATGGCTCTCAGCACGACTATCGGTGCGGCACGCGATTTCCTCAGCGGGTCCACCGGCGCACAGGCAGACGAACAGGCTGGCGCGCGCTATAGCCTCGTCCAGATCAATCTGCGCGAAGACAATCCTGAGCCGAAACGCATTCTCCAGATGATCGCGCGGGAGAAGCCCGACGTCATCACCTATGAGGAAGCGAGCGACCAATGGACGAAATGGCTCACCATCCTCCAGGGTTCTTATCCCTATCATCTTAATTGCGCTGACGATCCCAACACATGGGGCGTGGGGATCCTGTCCAAGCGGCCTTTCAGCGAAGAGGCGCAAACGGCCTGCGTCGGTGACGGCTTGCTGGCAATTGCGCCGATCAACTTCGGCGGAACCACCGTGCATGTGGCCGCCATTCACTTTTCATGGCCATGGCCGCGCTGGCAGCCGCATCAGCTCCGCTATATTGAACCGGAATTGCAGAAGCTGAACGTTCCAATGATCATTGCCGGCGATTTCAATGCGGCTCCGTGGAGCAATGCCGTTCGCCGGGTCGAGTACGCCTCCGGAACCCGCCACTTGACCGGTATCGGCGGCACGTGGATGACGCACCTGCTGCCGGTTTCGCTGTCGCCTTATATTGGCTTACCCATTGATCAGATACTTGTAAGCCCCGAAATCGGAGGGGCGAGGGTTTCGTCCCGCGAGGACGCCGGCTCCGATCACCTGCCGGTGCGGCTCGATTTTTCCGTTCCGCCGCCTGTCCGCCCCGATGAAGAAGAACCGGAAACGCAATCCGTGATGCTGCAATAAAAAAGGCGGCCCGGGACCGCCTTTTTCTTTTACATGTTCACGTAAACCGGTCCTTCGCCGACACTCCCTTAAACGCATTTCCGAAACGCAAAACCGGTACCCACTTTTGCTGGAAATGCCCGGCTGGCGGACAAGACGGACGCCGTTTCCGCAAACATCACATGTTTACGTAAACAGGTCCTTCGCCGCCTTGTGGCGGTACCCAGTTGATGTTCTGGTTCGGGTCCTTGATGTCGCATGTCTTACAGTGCACGCAGTTCTGCGCGTTGATGACGAACCGCACGTCCTTTGCCTGCGGATCGGCAGCGGCGTTACCGTCCGCATCCACCCACTCGTAGACGCCCGCAGGGCAGTAGCGTGTCGAGGGGCCTGCAAAAACATCGTGCTCGGAAGTCTGCTGCAGTTTCATGTCAGCGACCTGGAGATGCACAGGCTCGTTCTCATCATGGTTCGTGTTCGACAGGAACACCGACGACAGCCGGTCGAACGTCAGAACACCGTCCGGTTTTGGATAATCGATCTTCTTGTGCTTTGCGGCCGGTTCCAGCGACTGCGCATCGGTCTTGCCGTGTTTCAGCGTCCCAAAGATGGAGAAGCCGAACAGCTGGTTGCTCCACATGTCGAGACCGCCGAGCGCCACGCCGACAATCGTGCCGAACTTCGACCACAACGGCTTGACGTTGCGCACGCGCTTCAGATCCTTGCCGATCAGGCTCGAACGCCAGTTGTTTTCGATCTCCACCGGCTCGTCATTGGCGCGGCCCGCTGCAATTGCTTCTGCGATCTTGTCGGCGGCGAGAATGCCCGACAGAACCGCATTGTGGCTACCCTTGATGCGCGGCACGTTGACCAGACCAGCCGAGCAACCGATGAGCGCACCGCCCGGGAACGAGAGCTTCGGTACCGACTGGAAACCGCCTTCGGTAATCGCACGTGCACCGTAGGAAAGACGCTTGCCGCCCTCGAATACGTCGCGAATGGCCGGATGCGTCTTGAAGCGCTGGAATTCCTCAAATGGCGACAGATACGGGTTTTTGTAGTTGAGGTGCAGCACGAAGCCGACCGCAACCATATTGTCTTCCAGATGATAAAGGAACGAGCCGCCGCCGGTCTTCATGTCGAGCGGCCAGCCGAATGAGTGTTGGACCAGACCCGGCTTGTGCCTGGAAGGGTCGACCTGCCACAATTCCTTGAGGCCGATACCGTATTTCGCCGGTTCGCGACCTTCATCAAGCTTGAACTTCGAGATCAGCTGCTTGGCAAGCGAACCGCGTGCGCCCTCGCCGACCAGCGTATATTTGCCGAGCAGCGCCATGCCGCGCGTATAGTTCGGCCCGTGCGTTCCGTCGCGTTCAACGCCCATATCGCCCGTGGCGACGCCGATGACCGCGCCTTCATCATTATAGAGCACTTCGGTTGCCGCGAAGCCCGGATAGATTTCCACGCCCAGTTCTTCGGCCTTCGTGCCAAGCCAGCGGCAGACATTGCCGAGCGACACGATGTAATTGCCGTGATTGTTCATCAAAGGCGGCATGGCAAAATTTGGCAGGCGCACCGATCCAGCAGGCCCCAGAACAAGGAAATGATCAGCCGTCACCGGCGTCTTGAACGGATGTCCCTCTTCCTCGCGCCAGCCCGGCAGAAGCTGGTCGATACCCACGGGATCGACGACAGCGCCGGAAAGAATATGCGCGCCGACTTCCCCGCCCTTTTCGAGGACAACGACGGAAAGCTCCGGATTCGCCTGTTTCAAACGGATTGCCGCAGCAAGGCCCGCCGGGCCTGCGCCGACGATCACAACGTCGAACTCCATGCTCTCGCGTTCGGGAAGCTCCTGATTTGCATATTCTGGGGCTTCAGACATTCATCCCTCCGTCCGGTGTAATATCGTCTTCTCACTAAGATAGCCCAGACGACACATCCAATTGTTTTTGTGCATGATCTGATCGCGAATATCCATGAACCGACTGCCCGTCAGCACTGGCGGCACACGAAAGACCTGCCGTTTCCCCGTATTCCGCCTTACCCTGTCGCAGAGTTGGAGACTGTCGCAAATGCGTCCAATTGTCCAAAACGGGCGTCTTACGTCCTCAAATATCTTTACCTTAACGTAAACGTCAAATCTATTCCATTCAAGAAGCTGCGATGAGCATTTGTCCGAACGGTAGGGAAGCATAACTTCATGTCATATTGAGGGTTCTGGTCAAGCCCGCACAGGAAACAGGGTACGAACCGGAACTAATGGGCCAAACACCCCCGAAATCTGAACAGGGCTATTGCATTCACCTGCAAAATTCGGCACCTCAAAGGGGAGGTAGATAATGGCTGAAAATCGCGAAACGCTGGATATTGAAGGTTTGCTACGCTTCTATGCAGAAGCGGGCGTCGACATGCCGCTTTCCGAAACGCCGATAGACCGGTTTGCCGAGCCGCAACGCCCTGCCCCGGCCCAGCCCGCCATGCAGACGCCAAGCCCGCCTGAACGCCCCCGGCAGCAGCCCCGCCCCGCACCAGCTCCTGCTCCCACCAGCAGACCTGTTCAAGCTGCGGCCGATCTTCCCGATACGGCGCAGATTGCGCTTGCGCGCGAAGCGGCGGCGCAGGCTTCAACGCTGGACGAACTGCGGGAAAAGCTTGCGGCATTCGATGGCTGCAATCTGAAATTCACGGCGAAGAACCTTTGCTTTGCCGACGGTGATCCATCCTCCGACATCATGTTCATCGGCGAAGCGCCCGGACGGGACGAGGATATGGAAGGGTTGCCGTTCGTCGGAAAATCCGGCCAGCTTCTCAATCGCATGATCGAATCCATCGGTCTGAAGCGGGAAAGCGTCTATATCGCCAACACGATCCCGTGGCGTCCGCCGGGCAATCGTACACCGACGCCGCTTGAAACAGAGCTTTGCCGGCCTTTCATTGAAAGGCAGATCGAGCTTGCCGCGCCCAAGGTTCTGGTTGCGCTGGGCGGACCGGCGGGCAAGGCGCTCACCGGTGCGACGGAAGGCATCCTGCGGCTGCGCGGCAACTGGAAGATTCATCGGACACCATCCGGCATCGAAATCCCCGTCATGCCGACGCTGCATCCGGCCTATCTTCTGCGCACTCCGGCGCAGAAACGTTTCGCCTGGCGTGATTTTCTGGCCGTGAAGCTGAAATTGGCCGAATTGACGCGTTGATAACCGGATATTTCAGTGGCATCGGCAAGGACCCGGGCGGCATTGTCACCAACATGCCGCAAACATGGTCTATTCCGCCGCTTGCCAAAGCGCCTATCGGCGACATTTAGCCCTAAATTCTGGTTCATAGAGCGGAATGCGCTCTATCTGTTTGTTTTATGCATTGTCCGACGCAAAGCCGCTTCGCACTTTTGCTGGAAATGCTCGAGTGGAGTTTTTCATGGCTGGCCAGCTCCTGCCCATAGCCGCTTTGCTTGCAAGCACTTTTCTCATGCTGCTTGCAGGTGGCCTTGCGGGCATTCTTCTGCCCCTGCGTGGCGGCATGGAAGGCTGGTCCACCACGACCATCGGCTGGATGGGCACGAGCTATTCCCTTGCCTTCACGATAGGCTGCATTGTGGTGCCACATCTGGTGCGCCGCGTGGGGCATGTGCGCGTCTTCTCAGCGCTGCTGACACTGCTTTCGATGGCGCTTCTCTTGCACGCACTGCTCGTCAACCCGGTTGCGTGGATGATCTTCCGCGGCGTTGCAGGCTTTTCACTCGCGGGCAGCTACATGATTATCGAAAGCTGGCTGAACGAGCGCGTGACCAATGAATCGCGCGGCCGCATCTTCTCGATCTATATGATCATCACCATGCTCGGCCTGCTGTGCGGGCAGTATATCCTGCCGTTCGGCGACGCAGGAACCCAAACGCTCTTCATCATCTGCGCCATCATCTATGCCAGCGCGCTGCTTCCGACCGCCCTTTCGAGCGCGCAGTCACCCAATCCGCTGACGCAGGTTTCGCTCGACCTCAAGGGGCTTTACCGGCGGTCGCCGGCTGCGGCGGTCGGCTCGCTGATCGCCGGTATCGTTGCGGGCACGTGGAATTTCCTCGCCGCCATCTACGGCGAGATGAATGGCCTTTCCACCTTCGGCATTGCGACCATGCTTGCCTGCGCCATGATCGGCGGTGCGATCTTCCAGTATCCGCTTGGCCGGGGATCAGACTTCGTGGACCGTCGCTATGTGATGGTGATAGCCGGGATCATCGGCTTTGTCCTGTCGTTGGTGATGGTGCTGTTCCATCCCACTTCGCCCACAGCGCTCTACATCATGATGTTTCTGTTCGGTTCGGTGATTTATCCGATCTACAGCCTGAACGTCGCCCATGCCAACGACTATGCAGACGCCAGCGAGTTCGTGAAGGTTTCCGGTGGATTGCTGATCATCTACGGCGTGGGCAGTGTCATCGGCCCCGCGCTTTCCGGCCCGTTGATGGATCTGATCGGCGCTTCGGGCTTCTTCGTGACCATGGCTATCGCTTACGCCCTATATGGCCTGCACGCGTTCTGGCGCATCCGCCGCTTCGAGCGTCCGGCCATCAGCGACCAGAAGACCGAGTACAAGTTCCATACGCCGGACGGCCAGTCCACGCCGGAGACCATGCAGCTCGACCCTCGCGCAGAAGGCGCATCTGGCCAGAGTTGACTACTGCGTTTGCGGCGCATTCACCTTGTGCGGCGCTATGGAAAGCTTGTGCTCGCGATAGATTATGAAACCGCCAGCCGCCATGACGATGGCGCTGCCTGCCAGCATTTCCAAGGTCGGGATATCGCCGAACAGCAGGAACCCGATGGCAAGCCCCAGCAGCATCGATGTGTATTCGAAGGGGGCAATGGTCGACATGGGCGCGTGGCGATAACATTCGGTCAGAAGGATCTGCCCGACCCCACCGGCAAAGCCGGCCCCTATCAGCATGGCAAGCTGCGGCCAGCTTGGTACGATCCAGCCGAAAGGAAAGCTCGCCAGGGAGATGACGCTCGCGGATATGGAAAAATAGATCACGATGGTCGATGTGCGTTCAGTCTGCACGAGATGGCGCACAAGCATCATTGCTACCGCGGACATGACCGCTCCACCGAGGGCGGCAAGGGCACCGATGGCCTCTTCAAACCCTATATCGCCGCCAGAGAACACCGTCAGCCGCGGCCATATGATGAACGTTACCCCGCCGAGCCCGATGAGCACCGCGCTCCAGCGATAAAGCCGCACCACTTCGTGCAGGACGACCGCGCCAAGAATGACGCTGATCAGCGGCGAAGCGTAATTGATGGCGATTGCTTCCGGCAACGGCAACTTCGTCAGAGCGAAAAAGCTCATCGACATGGAACAGACGCCGACCAGCCCGCGCCAGAAATGGCTGAAACCGTTCTGCGTGCCGAATACGCCCGAAAGTTGCCCGCGCCAGGCCAGATAGAGCAATATCGCGAAGATAGCGAAGAACGACCGGAAGAAGATCAACTGTCCGACCGGCACGCCATCAGTCGCCTTCAGCAAGGTGGACATGGCGACGAAAACGGCAACGGAAGCGATTTTGAGACCGATGCCAAGCATCGGGTTCGTTTCAAGATGGGCAGCCTCGACAGGCGCGCTCGCATGAGCGTTCACAACGCAATTCCTTAAAATATGATGCGCAGCTACACCCGAAATATTCGCGTGCCGGTCTTTCTTATTCCTGTTCGTGACACAGCACCAGTAGCTCAAAGGTCAAGTCCAAAAATACTTGGTAAAACATCCATCCTGCTGCAAAGCCCGGCTGGTTGTTCTGGAATTAAGTTTCCCTCGGCAGCAATTCCGGGTACGAATCCAGCATCGTGAGTTCAACGTGAGTTCAGGGAGAGAGTTTCCACTATGCGTACTGAAACCGGCCAGACATTTCGTCTCGAAGATTACCGTCCTACCCCTTACGCCATACCCGAGACGAAACTGGATTTCTCACTGGAACCGGAAAAAACCATCGTCCGTGCGACCCTCACCATCGAGCGCCGCGATGACACCCCCGTCGGTACGCCTCTGGTGCTGGATGGCGACGAACTGAAACTCGTCAGCATCGCCATTGATGGCAAGCGGCTCGCCGATAACAGCTATGTCGCAACGCCCGACCAGCTGGAAATCAGCGACCTGCCGGAAGGAAGTCGCTTCACGCTTGAAATCGTCACGGAAATCAATCCGACGACAAACCGCCAGTTGTCCGGCCTTTATCGCTCAAGCGGTGTTTATTGCACCCAGTGCGAGGCCGAAGGCTTCCGCCGCATCACCTATTATTACGACCGCCCGGATGTGCTGTCAGTCTATACGGTCCGCATCGACGCCGACAGGCAAGCCGCTCCAATTCTTCTGTCCAACGGCAATCCGGTCGACGGCGGATCGGTCGAAGGCAAGCCCGACAGGCATTTCGCGGTCTGGCACGATCCGCACCCGAAACCTGCCTATCTTTTCGCGCTCGTTGCCGGATCGCTCGGCGTCGTGAAGGATCACTTCACCACGCAGTCGGGAAAACCGGTCGATCTGGCGATCTATGTCGAGCATGGCAAGGAAAGCCGTGCCGTCTATGCGATGGATGCATTGAAACGCTCCATGCGCTGGGACGAGGAAAAGTTCGGTCGCGAATATGATCTCGATGTTTTCAACATCGTTGCCGTGTCCGATTTCAACATGGGCGCGATGGAGAACAAGGGCCTCAATGTCTTCAACGACAAATATGTGCTGGCCGACCCCGAAACGGCGACCGATGTCGACTATGCGGGCATCGAGGCGGTCATCGCGCACGAATATTTCCACAACTGGACAGGCAACCGCATCACCTGCCGCGACTGGTTCCAGCTCTGCCTCAAGGAAGGTTTGACCGTCTATCGCGATCACGAATTTTCCGCTGATGAGCGTTCCCGTCCGGTCAAGCGCATTTCCGAAGTGAAAATTCTGAAAGCACAGCAATTTCCGGAAGATGCCGGGCCGCTGGCCCATCCGGTGCGTCCGCGTGAATATCGCGAGATCAACAACTTCTATACGGCGACCGTTTATGAGAAAGGCTCGGAAGTGGTGCGCATGATCCGCACGATCATCGGGCCAGAGCTGTTCCGCAAGGGCATGGACCTCTATTTCGAGCGCCATGATGGAGACGCCGCGACCATTGAGGATTTCGTCAAGGTTTTTGCCGATGTTTCCGGTCAAGACTTTTCACAATTCGCGCTCTGGTACGATCAGGCCGGAACGCCCAAGGTGGAAGCTGCTTTCGCCTTCGACGCTGCGAAGGAAACCTATACGATTGAGTTGACGCAAACGCTCGCAGCAACGCCCGGACAACCGGTCAAGAAACCGATGCATATTCCGATTGCCTTCGGCCTGATCGGGCCTGACGGCAAGGATATGGTTCCAGCTTCCGTCGATGGCGGGGATGTACGCGGCGATGTCATCCATCTGCATCGTTCATCCGAAACAATCGTCTTCCATGGCATCAAGCAGCGCCCTGTGCCGTCGCTGCTGCGCGGCTTCTCGGCTCCGGTCAATCTGTCAGCACCGCTATCGGACGATGACCGCGCTTTCCTTGCACTCAACGACAGCGACCCGGTGGCGCGCTGGCAGGCATTGACCGGAATTTTCAACGAGATCCTGCTTGAAGGCGCCAAGCGCGTTCGCGGGGATCATGCACCGGCAGTTGAAGAAAAGATCGTTGAACTCGCGGGGAAAGTGGCATCCGATGAGACCCTTGATCCTGCGTTCCGCGCACTCTGCCTGACGTTGCCGAGCGAAAGCGATATCGCGCGTGAAATGGGCCACAATGTCGACCCAGACGCCATCCTTGCAAGCCGGAATCATTTCGTCGATGCCATTGCCGCCCGCTATGCTGGCGAATTTGCCAAGCTCTACGATGGCCTGAAACAGGATGGCGCTTTCTCGCCCGATGCAGCGGCGGCTGGCAAACGTGCCTTGCGGAATGCGTTGCTGGATTATCTGAGCCGTTACGAGAACAGCCCGAAACGTGCTGCCGACCAGTTCACCGTTGCGGATAACATGACCGATCGCTTCGCGGCGTTGACCGTGCTGGTGCATCGCTTTGGCGATACGAGCGAAGCAAAGGACGCACTGGCAAGTTTCGAGCGTCAGTTCGGCAAGGATGGGCTGGTGATGGACAAGTGGTTCAGCGTGCAGGCGAGCCGTCCCGGCGAGGAAGCCTTGCAGGCTGTGCGCGATCTCACGAAACACGCCCTCTTCTCGCTCGATAATCCGAACCGCGTCCGTTCCTTGATCGGTTCGTTCTCCGCCTCCAACCCGACCGGCTTCAACCGCAAGGATGGTGCGGCTTACGAATTCTTCGCGGAAACGATCCTGTCCATCGACCCGGAGAACCCGCAGCTCGCGGCGCGGCTTCTGACGGCGCTTCGCTCGTGGCGTTCGCTCGAAGATACCCGCCGCGAACATGCCAGGGCAGCGCTGGCGCGCATTTCAGGCGCGGGCAAACTGTCCACCGACCTGCGCGACATCGTGGACCGCACTCTCGCCTGATTCGCGATCCATCCTCCCATCGCGATGATTCGTCCGTTCCTGTGGCCGATACGCTACCGGAACGGACCTTTTCATGCGGCCCGTCGAACAGGCGGCGAGGCAGTCCGCTTTCATGAGTCTTTTCATGCGTTTAGCCGAATCAGATGCAATATCGATTCTACTTAAGGCCTTGAGATTAATGAATAAATGGATCGACTAAATTCCCGATTTTTACGCCTCGTTAACGAATTCGCTGGACAGCGCGAATCACATTTGATTCATTGATGATATTCGGAGGTGGCGTATTCCGAATCACTTCACTCGCAGGGAATTCACGAGGGACCATTATATGGCGAGCACCGACGCGTATGGCGCGCCGGCGGGGACGCATTGCGAATCCGGTCGGAAAAGAAGAAAGGGCAAGCTTTCGGGCCATGTCAGTCTTCTTGCTGGTCCGGCCTATGGCAAATTCGTCTCGATCGAGCCTATTCTGCGACGCCTCGTTCCCGCGCTCATCATCATTTTCTTGATTATTCTGGGCGTTGCGCGCGTGTTTTCGATGCTGGCGTGGCGCGACGATATCGAGCAGCAGCATAAAGCTTTTTTGTCGGCTGCGACCACCAATCTTGCCCAGATGATCGAACGTGTCGCCAACGGCACCGATGCGGGAGCACAGATATCCGCGAAGGATATTCAGGATACGATGGCGGAGTTTCGCTCTCGCGGATTGTCATCCTCTGGCATGACCCTTGCCGTCCTTGACGCGCAATCATCCGTGGTGGCGGCATCGGGTCCGGGTTCCGATATGTCCGGCAAGCCAGTCGACACGGTCCTGTCGGATGCGCAGCCGCTGTTCCTGTTTGCAGAACGTGCAGGTGTGCTGAAAGTGACGCTGCAGGATGAACCGGCTTTCGGCGCCCTGTCCAAGCCGCTGTCCCTGCCCTATTCCATCATCGCCGTCGAACCGGAAAGCACTATCTTTGCCGAATGGCGCCGGGCCGTATCGCTCAATGTGACGCTCTTCGCAGGCACGACCGGCGTAATGTTCGCCATTCTCTATGCCTATTTCAGCCAGGCGGCGCGGGCGCGTGAGGCCGATGATCTTTCTGGCCAGATCCAGCGGCGTATCGATCTGGCGCTGGCGCGCGGCCGCTGCGGCCTGTGGGACTGGGACATGGCACGCGGTCGCATGTACTGGTCGCGTTCCATGTATGAAATGCTGGGCTACGAGGCGCAGGATGCGGTGCTGCCTTTCGGCGATGTGGCTGCGATCATCAATACGGAAGACGGCGATCTCTACTCCATTGCGGAACAGGCAGCGGCAGGCGATATTTCGCATGTCGACCGCGTATTCCGTATGCGCCACGCCGATGGTTCGTGGGTATGGATGCGCGTTCGCGCCGAAATCGCCAGCGAAGGCGATCTTCATCTGGTCGGCATTGCGTTCGACGTCAGCGAACAGCACCGTTTTGCGCAGCAAACGGCGGAAGCCGACATGCGCATCCGCGAAGCCATCGAGAACATTTCTGAAGCCTTCATCCTGTGGGATTCCAACAATCGCCTCGTCATGGCGAATTCCAAATTCAGCGAATATGCCGGCCTTCCGGTCTGGACGCTGAAACCCGGCGTGCCGCGCAACGAAGTCGACGCCCATACGCGTCCATTCACTTTCGAGCGCCGCATGGCCAATGAACATAACCGCGCCGGTGGCCAGACGTTTGAACGGCAATTGAGCGATGGTCGCTGGCTCCAGGTCAACGAACGCCGCACGCAGGATGGCGGGCTTGTTTCCATCGGCACCGACATTACCCAGCTCAAGCTGCATCAGGAGCGTCTGGTTGACAGCGAACGCCGCCTGATGGCGACCATTCACGACCTTTCGATTGCGCGCAAGGGCGAGAGAGACCGCGTACGCGAGCTGTCAGAGCTCGCCCGCAAATACAGTCAGGAAAAGGAACGGGCCGAGGCCGCAAACCGCGCGAAATCCGAGTTCCTCGCCAATATGTCTCATGAATTGCGCACGCCGCTCAATGCCATCATCGGTTTCTCGGAAATGATACAGGCGGGCACGTTCGGCCCGCTCGGCTCCGACCGCTACGAGGAATATATCAACGACATCCACACGAGCGGTAACTTCCTGCTCAACGTCATCAATGACATTCTGGACATGTCGAAGATCGAAGCCGGGCATTTCTCGCTCGACCGTGAGCAGATCGATCTCTGCCCGCTCATCAATGAAACGGTGCGTATGATCTCGCTGCAGGCGGATGAGAAGAATATTGCAGTCAATACGCGCATTGAAGATGCGATGCAGCTTTATGCGGACCGCCGGGCGATCAAGCAGGTGCTCATCAACCTTCTTTCCAATGCAGTGAAGTTCACGTCCTACGGCGGACAGATCACGGTGCGCGCGCGCAAAACCGGCTCGGCCCTGTTCATGACAATTCAGGATACCGGTGTCGGCATTCCGAAATCGGCGATCAAAAAGATCGGCCAGCCCTTTGAGCAGGTGGAAAACCAGTTCACCAAGACCCATACCGGCTCTGGCCTCGGGCTTGCCATCACCCGCTCGCTGGCCGAACTTCACGGCGGCTGGCTTCGCATTCGCTCGACCGAAGGCGTCGGCACCGTGGTTTCGGTCTGCATCCCTGATCGCAAACCAGGTCATATGGGCAATCACAGCGCCGAAATTCACGCCGCCTGATTAGAGCGGCTCCAGTTAAAACAGAGCTGCTGGAACCGCTCTAAGTCTTTGTTTCATCGCATTATCCTACGCAAAACCGCTTCGCACTTTTGCTGGAAATGCTCTAGATATTCAAAAGCTTCTCAAAACTCGTACGCACATCAACGGCGACTTCCGCCAGATGATGCTCGACACGCTTTATATCGGGCATATCCGCAGCACGGCATAGCAAGTCGATCATGCCCGGAATGAACTCCTCGCGCTTGGCATCGCTGCCTAGGCACAGGCGGATCGTCTGGCTCAAGTTGGTATAGAGGCGGTGTGCACTTACCAGATTGTCGGCGAGCGCCGGATCCGCAAAGGACGGGTCGAGCGCTGAAAGGATTTCTTCTGTACCCAAAGGCCGCGGCTTCCGGTCAACCTTGTTCGCCAGTACGGCGAATTGTGCAATGAACTCCAGATCGACAATGCCACCGGGCTTGAGCTTGAAATCCCAATCATCGGCTGGCGGCTTTTCCTGATAAATGAGGTCGCGCATCTCGCGCACATCCTTGGCGATCTTCTTCACGTCGC
>Ga0180222_1001505_pt1 | contig 23769 bp, 17 predicted proteins | sample eDN5th37CKraftOP_FD_151336 | JGI IMG/M metagenome (GOLD analysis project Ga0180222, IMG submission 151336) | Enriched Organic Plus compost microbial communities from Emeryville, California, USA - eDNA 5th pass 37_C Kraft OP (version 2) (version 2) ...
GCGTGAACATCGGCACCTTCCACCTCGGCCGGCGCAGCGCCGGCGGCGAGGCGGTGCTGCTGCTCTCGGTCGACACGCCGGTGGCCGAGCCGCTGCTCTGGCAGGTCTGCCAGCTGCCGGGCGTGAAGACGGTGAAGGCGCTGCGGTTTTAAGGGGTTTCCGTCGCCCCCGCCTGCGCGGGGGCGACGTCACTTGTTGATATCGGCATATAGATCGCGCCACTCGGGATTGGCCCGGCCGATCAAATTGAGTTTCCACGATCGCTGCCACCGCTTGAGTGCCTTCTCCCGCGCGATCGCTTCTTGGATAGTGCCATGCGGTTCCACATAGACAGGTCGAACAAGTCCATGCCTCCTGCAGAAGGCCGATCCGGACCCGTTACGGTGCTGCCAGATGCGGCGTGCCAAATCGGATGTCACACCGATATAGAGCGTGCCGCTAGGTTCGTTGGTCATGATGTAAACGAAGCCGGCCATCCCCCGCACTCTGCCGTGGCTAGCGCATCGCGAAAAGCAGGTTAAAGAGCGCGCATCATGACCATCGCCCCCGGCTTGCTTCCCGAAGGATTGCGCGATCGCCTGCCGCCGCAGGCCGAAGCGGCGTCGCGGCTCCTGCATCGCGTGATCGTCGCGATCGGGCGGCATGGCTATGCGCGCGTGGCGCCGCCGCTGGCCGAGTTCGAGGAAGGGCTGATCGGACGGCTCAAGTCGGCGCGGGCGCAGGATCTGCTGCGCTTCGTCGATCCGGTGTCGCAGCGCACGCTCGCCCTGCGGCCGGATATCACCGGCCAGGTCGGCCGCATCGCGACCACGCGCATGGGCCATCATGCCCGGCCGCTCCGCCTCGCTTATGGCGGCCCGGTGCTGAAGCTGCGCGCCACGCAGCTGCGCCCGGAACGCGAGCTGATCCAGGCCGGCGCCGAGCTGATCGGCAGCGACGGAATCGCCGCGGTGATCGAGATCCTGCTGCTCGCCATCGAGGCGCTGGAGGTGGCCGGCGTCGAGGGCATCGCCGTCGATCTCACCCTGCCCGATCTCGTCGACACGCTGAGCGCCGGGCCGATGCCCGTCGCCGAGATCGACAAGGTGCGTGCGATGCTGGACGCCAAGGATGCGGGCGGGCTGGCGGCGCTCGGTGCCGAGGCCTATCTGCCGTTCATCTCCGCGGCAGGGCCGGTCGCCCCCGCGCTCGAACGGCTGCGCGCGCTGGATCTGGGGCAGCTGCTCGATGCGCGCCTCGCCGCGATCGAGGCGGTGGTGGCGGCGGTCGGCAGCCGCGCCGTGCTGACCCTCGATCCGACCGAGCGGCACGGCTTCGAATATCAGAGCTGGATCGGCTTCTCGTTGTTCGGCCGGGGGCTGTCCGGCGAGATCGGGCGCGGTGGCACCTATGCCATATTGCGGCCGGACGGCAGCGAGGAGGCCGCGGTCGGCTTCTCGCTCTATCTCGATCCGCTCGTCGATGCCGGCTTCGGCATCGAGCCGCGGCGCACCGTGTTCCTGCCGCTCGGTGCCGATCCGGCCGCCGGACGCGCGCTGCGCCTCGATGGCTGGACGACGATCGCCGCGCTCGGCGAGGCGGATCAGCCTGCCGCGCTCGGCTGCACCCATCTCTGGGACGGCACGGCCGCCGTCCCGCTCCCGGCGCAGGCGCTCTGAAGCGACGTGCCAGCCGCCCGGTGCGCCGGGCCTGATCGAAGAAGGAAGACCATCGCATGGCCAATGTCACCGTCATCGGCGCCCAATGGGGCGATGAAGGCAAGGGCAAGATCGTCGACTGGCTGGCCGAGCGCGCGGACGTCGTCGTGCGCTTCCAGGGCGGCCACAATGCCGGGCACACGCTCGTCGTCGGCAACAACACCTACAAGCTCAGCCTGCTGCCGTCGGGCATCGTGCGCGGCACGCTCTCGGTGATCGGCAACGGCGTCGTGCTCGATCCCTGGCATTTCAAGGACGAGGTGGCGAAGCTCGCCGCGCAGGGGGTCGAGATCACGCCGGACAATCTCCACATCGCCGAGACCTGCCCCCTGATCCTGCCCTTCCACCGCGATCTCGACGGGTTGCGCGAGGATGCCAGCGGCTCGGGCAAGATCGGCACCACCCGCCGCGGCATCGGCCCGGCCTACGAGGACAAGGTCGGCCGGCGCGCCATCCGCCTGTGCGATCTCGCCCATCTCGGCGAGCTCGAGCCGCAGATCGATCGCCTCTGCGCGCATCATGACGCGCTGCGCGCCGGCTTCGGCGAGCCGCCGATCGATCGCGCCCGGCTGATGGACGATCTGGCCGGCATCGCCCCCTTCATCCTGCCTTATGCCAGGCCGGTGTGGGTGACGCTGAACGAAGCGCGTCGGCGCGGCGATCGCATCCTGTTCGAGGGTGCCCAGGGCGTGCTGCTCGATATCGATCACGGCACCTATCCGTTCGTCACCTCGTCGAACACCATCGCCGGCACGGCGGCCGGCGGCTCGGGGCTCGGCCCGTCGGCGGCGGGCTTCGTGCTCGGCATCGTCAAGGCTTATACGACACGCGTCGGCGCCGGCCCCTTCCCGACCGAGCTCGAGGACGAGACGGGCGAGCGGCTCGGCACCCGCGGCCACGAGTTCGGCACCGTCACGGGGCGCAAGCGCCGCTGCGGCTGGTTCGATTCGGTGCTCGTGCGCCAGTCGGCCGCGGTCTCCGGCATCACCGGCATCGCGCTCACCAAGCTCGACGTGCTCGACGGCTTCGAGGAGGTGCGCATCTGCACCGGCTACCGCATCGGCGATCGCACCTATGATTATCTGCCGCCGCACGCCGCCGATCAGGCGCGCGTCGAGCCGATCTACGAGACGATGGACGGCTGGCAGGAATCGACGCAGGGCGCGCGGAGCTGGGCGCAGCTGCCCGCCCAGGCGATCAAATATATCCGCCGCATCGAGGAGCTGATCCAATGCCCGGTCGCGCTGGTCTCGACCAGCCCGGAGCGGGAGGACACGATTCTGGTCCGCGATCCGTTCGCGGACTGATCCGCGCCGCGCGCTGGTCAGCCGATCTGGGCGCGGTGGAGCAGCTTCTGGTCGGCGAGCACCAGCGCCACCATCGCCTCGACCACCGGCGCCGCACGGATGCCGACGCACGGATCATGGCGGCCCTTGGTGCGGATCTCGGCCGCCTCGCCCTTGCGGTCGATCGTCTCGGCCGGGGTGAGGATCGAGGAGGTGGGCTTCAGCGCCGCGCGCACCACCACCGGCTGGCCGGTGGCGATGCCGCCCGCGATGCCGCCGGCATGGTTGGCCAGGAAGACCGGCTTGCCGTCATTGCCGGGGCGCATCGGATCGGCATTGGTTTCGCCGGTCAGTCGCGCGGCGGCGAAGCCGTCGCCGATCTCCACGCCCTTCACCGCGTTGATCGACATCAGCGCGGCGGCGAGCTCACCGTCGAGCTTGGCGTAAAGCGGCGCCCCCCAGCCGGCGGGCACGCCTTCCGCAACGCACTCGACGATCGCGCCGACCGAGGAGCCCGCCTTGCGCGCGCCGTCGACGATCGCCTCCCATCGGCCCGCCGCGGCCGCATCCGGGCAGAAGAAGGGATTGCGGTCGATCTCGCCATCGTCGAACGCATCCCGATCGATCGCATCGCCGCCGAGCTCGACCAGATAGGCGCGGATCCGTACCTCGGGGATCACCAGCCGCGCGACCGCGCCTGCGGCCACCCGCGCTGCCGTCTCGCGCGCCGAGGATCGTCCTCCGCCGCGATAGTCGCGAAAGCCGTATTTGGCATCATAGGCATAATCGGCATGGCCGGGCCGATAGGCCAGCGCCACCTCGGAATAGTCCTTGGAACGCTGGTCGACATTCTCGATCATCAGGCTGATCGGCGTGCCCGTGGTCCGGCCCTCGAACACGCCGGAGAGGATGCGGACCTGGTCGGGCTCCTGCCGCTGCGTGGTGAAGCGCGAGGTGCCGGGCCGGCGCTTGTCGAGCCAGGGCTGGATATCGACTTCGGACAGGGCGAGGCCCGGCGGGCAGCCGTCCACCACCGCGCCCAGTGCCGGCCCATGGGATTCGCCCCAGCTGGTGAAGCGGAAGACGCGGCCAAAGCTGTTGTAGCTCATATACCCTTTTCCCCCGGGGGGAGAGGGAGGGGCCCATGCGCAGCATGGGAGGGTGAGGGCACGCGCGCAAGGCACGCACACCGGATCGCCTCCAGCACGCCCTCCAGATTATCCGTCACGTCATTGTTCCAGAATCGCAAAGTCCGATATCCCGCCCGTTCCAATTCCCGATCGCGCCTAGCATCATATGCGGCGCTTTCGCCATGCTGCGATCCGTCGAGCCCGATAGTGAGCTTTGCTTCAGCGCACATGAAATCCGCAATGTAAGCGCCGATCCAGACCTGACGACGGAACTTCAGGCCTTCAAGGCGGCGGTTGCGGAGAACGTCCCAGAGACGGCGTTCGGCTTCCGTGGGCGTCTTGCCCCTCAAGCCAGAGCGATATCCGGCGCGTCCTCCGCCTTCATGCCGATCACATTGTAGCCCGCATCGACATGATGGACCTCGCCCGTCACCCCCGACGCCAGCTCGGACAGCAGGTACAGCCCCGCCCCGCCGACATCCTCGATCGTGACGTTGCGCCGGAGCGGGCTGTTCAGCTCGTTCCACTTCAGGATGTAGCGGAAATCGCCGATGCCGCTTGCTGCCAGCGTCTTGATCGGGCCGGCGGAGATCGCGTTGACCCGGATATTCTCCGGCCCGAGATCCATGGCGAGATATTTGACGCTGGTCTCCAGCGCGGCCTTGGCGACGCCCATGACGTTATAGTGCGGCACCACCTTCTCCGCGCCATAATAGGTCAGCGTCAGCAAGGATCCGCCGTTCGGCATCAGCGGGCGCGCGCGCCTGGTCACCGCCACGAAGGAATAGGCCGAAACGTTCATCGTCAGCAGGAAATTGTCGAGGCTGGTATCGACATATTTGCCGCGCAGCTCGTTCTTGTCCGAAAAGCCGATGGCATGAACGACGAAGTCGATCGTCGGCCACCGCGCGGCGAGCGTCGCAAAGGCGGCGTCGAGCGCGGCCATGTCCGAGACGTCGCAATCGATCAGGAAATCGGAGCCGAGCTCGGCCGCGAGCGGGCGCACCCGCTTCTCCAGCGCCTCGCCCTGATAGCTGAAGGCGAGCTCCGCGCCCTCCGCGCGAAGCTGCTTCGCTATGCCCCATGCCAGCGAGCGGTCGTTGGCCAGGCCCATGATGAGCCCGCGCTTCCCCTTCATGAGCTCGCCCATCGGACCTCCTTCTTCTCGCTCTGTTCGTGCCGGCGCCCCCTTTAGAGCATCCTCCCGAAAAGTGGGAACCGGTTTTGAATGCCGCCATGTGGCCTCGCCGCCACGTTCAGGCCGCTTCCTTCGACGGCGCGTCGGGCGCCTCGGCAAGGGCGGCGTTGAGATGCGCGGCGATCACCACCCCCAGGCCGATCAGATAGAAGAAGATCAGCGTCACGATCACGCCGGCGAGGCTGCCATAGGTGCGGTCATAGCCGCCGAGCTGGGCCAGCACCCAGGGCAGCGCCACGGTGGTGAGCGACCACCAGGCGGTGACGAACGCCGGGCCGGGCCATTTCGGCGCGCGTGGCGCGACGCGGTATCTCATCGGCGTCAGCGTGTAGAACAGCGCGAACAGCGCGCCGAACATCACTGCTGCCGGCGCCAGCCGGGAAATGCCGATCCAGGCCGCGACCTCGCTGGCGAAGGGAAGCAGGCGGTAGATGAACTGCTCCGCGGCGGTCAGCGCCACCTGCGCGCTGAACGCCACCAGTACGAGGATCACCGAGCCGATCGTGATGAACGCGGCACCGATGCGATAATGGTAGAAGGCGCGCGACGCCTTGGTGCCATAAGCGCGCCGCAAGATATCGCGGATCGTCTCGACGAAGCTGCCGACCGACCAGAGCCCGACGAGCGCGCCCAGCCACAGCAGCGATCCGGTGCGTGCCGCCAGCACGTCCTCGATCGGCTTGGCGAGCAGCTCGGCGACGCTCGGCGGCACCGTGTCGAGGAAGGAAGCGACCGCCAGCCGGCTGTCCTCGCCCCGGCCGAAGATGCGGGCGAGCGCGGCCATCACGATGAAGAAGGGAAACAGCGTGAGCAGCGTCAGATAGGCAAGGTTGCCGGCGTGGATGAAGCCGTCCGAATAGACGCCGACCGCGACCCGCTTGAGCACCGCCCAGCTGCGCGCGCCGGGCCGGAGCCGCTCCAGCCGCCGGCGGGCGGAGGTGCGGCTGCGGCGGGCGCGGCGGCCGCGCTCCTCGGGCGATTCGGGGGAGATGTCGGGCGTCAGACGCCCAGTCCCGCCCGCGGATTGCGGCCCGCCCCGTCGTCCCACCCCTCGACGAAGCTCCGCAGCGCGGCGTCGTCCGTGGGAATGTCGATGCGCAGCGTCACGAACTGGTCGCCGCGGCTGCCGTCCCGCTTGTGGAAGCCCTTGCCCTTGAGGCGCAACGTCTTGCCCGAACTGGATCCCTTGGGCACGGTCAGCATCACCGCGCCGTCGACGGTGGGCACCTTCACCGATCCGCCGAGCACCGCTTCGCGCAGCGTGATCGGCAGATCCAGCCGGATATCGTCGCCGTCGCGGCGGAAGAAGCGGTGCGGCTGGATCTCGATCGTTACGATCGCATCGCCGCTGCCGCCGGGGCCGGGCTCGCCTTGCCCCGCGAGCCGCATCTGCGTGCCGCTCTCCACGCCGGGCGAAAGCTTGAGATCGATCGTCTTGCCGCTGCCGAGCGTCACGCGCTGCGGCTTGAGCGCCGCGGCGTCCTCGAACGGCACCGCCAGCCGATACGCCACGTCGGCGCCGCGCGCCGGCCGGCGCTGTCCGCCCGCGAATCCGCCGAAACCACCGAAGCCGCCACCCCGGCCACCGCCGAACAGCCCCTCGAAAATGTCGCCCATGTCGGCGCCGTCGGTGCTGAACTCGAAGCCGCCCGGTCCCGCCCGGAAGCCTCCCGAGCGCGCGCCGCCGCCGCCGAAGCCGGCGAATTTGGGATTGCCCTGCTCGTCTATCTCGCCGCGGTCATACTGGGCGCGCTTGTCCTTGTCAGAAAGCAGGTCATAGGCCTGCGTCACTTCCGCGAAACGATCGGCCGCCTTGGGATTGTCCTTGTTGCGATCAGGATGAAGCTCCTTGGCGAGCTTGCGATACGCCTTCTTGATCGCGGCCTCGTCCGCACCGCGCGCTACCCCCAAACGTTCGTACAGATCCGCCATGAACCACCATTTCGCCCAAAAAGCGTCGCGCAACAACGCCGAAGCTGCAAAGTGCCTGTTGCATTTCGGCAACAGTGTAGATGAGGTCAGGCGCCGTGCGGTGCAAGGGCACAATTTCTTCCGGCTGCGCGTTGGGCCGGTGCAACCAGGAGGAATCGCGATCGTGGCACCCTATGCCTGCCCCAATTGCGCGCGCCTGCTCCACTTCGAGGCGCGCGTGTGCCCGAGCTGCGCCTTCACCCTCGGCTACGATCCGGCAGCGGACCGGTTTCTCTTCCTCGGGGACAACGCCACGACCTGGCGGGATGCCGCCGGCAACGCCCATGCGGTGATGGTCTGCGGCAACAACAACGCCCATGGCGTATGCAATTGGCTGGTGCCGGAAGGAGAAGGGCAGCCGCTCTGCCTCGCCTGCCGTCACAATCGCACCATTCCCGATCTGTCCGCTCCCGGCGTTCCCGATCGCTGGGGCAAGATCGAGGCCGCGAAGCGCCGGCTGTTCCACACCTTGCTGCGGCTCCGCCTGCCGATCGAGACGCAGGCGGAGGCGGCGGAGAGGGGCACCGGCGTCGGTCTCGCCTTCGATTTCCTCTACGATCCCGTCGCGGAGGAGACGGGAACGGTGCAGATCACCACCGGGCACGAAGCGGGGCTGGTGACGCTCAACCTGATCGAGGCCGACGACGTGCTGCGCGAGAAGATGCGCACCGGGCTCGGCGAGCCCTATCGCACCCTGCTTGGCCATTTTCGCCACGAGGTCGGCCATTATTATTGGGAACGGCTGATCAAGGGGGGGGCGGAGCTTGATGCCTTCCGGCAGCTCTTCGGCGACGAGCGGATCAGCTATGAGGACGCCAAGCAGCTTCATTACGGCGATGGCGGCACCGGCTGGTCCACCGATTATGTCTCCGCTTATGCGACGATGCATCCTTGGGAGGATTTCGCCGAAACCTTCGCCCATCTCCTGCACATCATCGATACGCTGGCCACGCTCGGCGGCTTCGGCATGCGGATGACGCGCTGGCCGGGGCAGCAGGAACAGCCGTCGATCGATTTCGATCCTTATCGCGCCGAAACGGCGCAGCTGGTGGCGGAGTGGGGACCCTTCGCTTTCGCGCAGAATTCCATCAACCGCGCCATGGGCCAGCCGGATCTCTATCCCTTCCACCTCTCGCCGGCGATCGCCACCAAGCTCGACTATATCAATCGGCTGCTGAAGCGGGCCGCCGGCGCCGCGAAGGGCGAAGACGCACGGGCGGCATGAAACGCCCGCCATCCCGACGCGCGCCGGGATGGCGGGGCGGACGATCCCTTACAGGTCGATCTTGTAGAGCCTGCGCGCGTTGAGGCTGAGGATCTGGTTGCGCTCGTTCCAACTCAGCTCGGCAAGCCCGCTCTTCACGAAATCGGCGGATTCGGGGAAGACGCAGGTCGGATGCGGGAAGTCCGTCTCGAACATCACCCGATCGACGCCGACGGCGCGGACCGAGTTCGCCAGGTTGCGCTTCTCGAACCAGAAGCAGCCGTGGAAGTTGCGCGCGAAATATTCGCTGGGAAGCATCTTCAGCTTGTTGTCGGGCTGGCCGTCCATCACCTGATAGTCGAGCGCCTCGAGCAGGAAGGGAATCCAGCCCACGCCGCTTTCGACCGAGACGAACTGCAGCTTCGGGAAGCGATCGAGCAGCCCGCTGACGATCAGGTTCGCCATCACCCTGCCGTTGCCGAAGAACAGGAATACGCCGCCCAGCGCGTGACGCATCGGCAGTTCCTGCGACGGCCAGGGCATCTCCCCCACCCAGTCCATCTGCGCGCTGCTCGCGCCGATATGGAAGTTGATCGGCAGATCATGGTCCTGGCAGGCCGCCCACATCCGGTCCCAGTGCGGATCGGCGAGGTCGGGCAAGCCGGGATAGGTCTGCGGATCGGTGTTGATGTTCACGCCGCGCAGGCCGCGCTTGGCCATGCGCTCGATCTCGGTGACGGCGAGATCGGGATCCCACCAGGGCAGCATCATCATCGGCAGGATGCGCTGCCCCGATTCGTCCTGCATGTCGGCCATGGCGTCGTTGTAGATCTGCACGCTGGCGAGACGCAGGTCGGCATCGACGCGCGCGCTTTCCTGGCCGCCGAAACCGAGCACGTTGGGATAGAGGATCTGGGCGTGGACGTTGATCGCGTCCATCGCCTTCACCCGCTCCTTCACATGCCAGGAGGCCGGATGGACGTCGTCGATCGTCCAGTTGATGAAGTCGATGCCCCGCGAACGGGAACCGTCGGGACGGATGGTGCTGACCGCCGTCGCGCCGAAGCCGATCGATTTGTCGCCGTCGATGAACCAGCTCTTCTGGCCGGTCGCAGGATCGACCACCTTCACCTGCGGCACGCGGTCCTTGAGCGCCGCGGGCGCGCGCGAGGTCCACAGGTCGTGCGGCTCGCTATAATGGGTGTCCACGTCGATCACGCTGATGCCCTCGAACAGCGGGTCCACCGGGCGTTGCGCGATTTCGGCGAAAGTGTCGGTCATCCTGTCCTCCATGGGTGCCGCCCGGGCAGCGGCCGATCTCGTCCTGACTGGTCTGTCAGGATAGTCGCGCGACGGGTCCTCGGCAAGCGACGGGCCCGGCGCCGATCGGAAATCGGGCCATAATCGCCGCTCCGCGCCCCCATCCGGGGCGGAAAGGATGCGCTCAGCGGCGCCGGCGAAGCGCCGGGGCCGGCACGTCCTCGACCGGCGCGACGTCCACCGACACATCGACCGTCTGGCCGTGGCGGCCGAGGAAGATGCCGTCGATCGGCGACACGTCCGAATAGTCGCGCCCGACCGCGGCGACGATATGGTCCCCGGCCATCGCCACGCCGTTGGTCGGATCGAAGCCGATCCAGCCGCGCACCGGCCCGCACCAGACGAGCACCCAGGCATGGGTGGCGTCCGCGCCGATCAGCCGCGGCTGCCCCGGCGGCGGCAGCGTCCGCAGATAGCCGGATACATAGGCCGCCGGCAGGCCGAGCCCGCGCAGGCCGGAGATCATGATCTGCGCGAAATCCTGGCAGACGCCGCCGCGCCGGCCGAACGCCTCGATCGGTGCCGTATCGGTGTCGGTGACGCCGCTCTCGTAGCGGAATTCCTTCTCGATCCGCCTGGCGAGCGCGAGGCAGGCGGCGACGATCCCGTCGTCGCGCCGCACCGTCTCGGCGCACCAGGCGGCGATCTTCGGCTCGATCGGGATCATCGGCGATGCGAACATGTAGTTCGCCGGCGCGGTCATCGACAGGTCGCGCTCGCGGCGCGCGAGCCGGGCGATCTCGGCCACGGTGGGGTCGTCCGGCAGGATCGGCGGCACGGGCCGATCGACCAGGATCTGCGATCTGCTCTCGATCACCAGCTCGTTCGAGGGGACGTCGACCATCACCCGCACGGTGTTGGCGGGATAGCCGGACGGCAGCGGCGTGCTCACCTCGGCATGCGGCGTGATGTCGAGATGAAACCGCTCGCGGCGCTGGCCGTCCCAGTCGATCGGCTTGAGCCTGAGGTTGCAGCGCGCGAAGCGCACCGGCGCCTCGTAGCGGAAATGGGTGCGGTGGCGGACGGCGTAGATCATGCGAGCCGTGTCATGCCCACCGCGCGCAGCGATTCGCTGCCCTGCAGGAAGAAGCGGTGGCTGATCGCCTCGGACAACGCGTAGAGCTTGTTCTCGATCGCGATGATGCGGGTGCGGCCGAGCCGCGCGGCCGCGGCGGTCGCGATCGCGCCGGTGAGATCGGCGGCGATGACGTCATGCTCCTCGGGCATGCCGTCGTCGCTGAGCTTGGGCAGCACGCCGAGATGCCAGCCGATCCGCTCCACCTGGAAGGCGAGCGAGCGCGGATTGAACGGATCGAGCGCGATCAGGTCGCGCACCGGCTCGAGCGCGAGGCCGGACAGATAGCGTGAGCGATAGCTGATCTGGCTGTCGCTGAGGTCGAGCAGGGTGGTGAGATCGTCGGCCAGCGCGTCGTCGGGCGCGAAGGTGCGCAGCAGCCGGCAGATCAGCACGCCACGCTCGATCCGCCGGCCGAGATCATGGAAGCGCCAGCCGGCGGTGCGCCCCATATTCTCGGCGGCGAGGCCGGCGAGGGCGGCGAAGCGCTCCTGCAGCCGCGTCGTGCGGTCGAGCAGCGTGCCGGCATCGGTGCCGGCCTCCGGCGGCGGGCCGGTGTCGAGCAGCCGCCACACCTCGGCGGACAGGCGGTCGCGCGTGCCCTCGCCGATCGTCCTCACCGTCGCGAGCAGCGTCTTCACGCTGGCGATGCCGTCGCCGTCGAGTGCCGCCTCCGCCAGCGCGCGCATGTCGCGGCGGTCCGCGGCGCTCTCGGCCGCCTCCTTCTCGGCGACGGCGCCGGAGGCGATCAGCAGGTCGGCGATGCGGTGCACCGTCTCGGCGCCGAGCGCGGCGCCGCTGTCGGCATCGATCGTGCCGCCGAGCGCGGCGCGCGCCAGGCGCAGCGAGGCCTCGCCGCGTTCCAGATAGCGGCCGAGCCAGAAGAGATTGTCGGCGGCGCGGCTGGGCAGCGTGCCGGGATTGCGCCGGATCGGCACCTTGCCGCCGGCGGGCAGCCGCGAGATCTGCTCGACCGGCTTGTGTGCGACGATGCAGACGTCCGCCGAAAAGGCGCCCTCGCCGATCACCGCGGCGCGGATGTCCGCGGTGTCGCCGAGCCGCGCGAAGCCGCCGGGCATCACCGTCCAGTCGCCCGCGCCGTCGCGCGCGGCGAACACGCGCAGCGTGAACGGCCGCGGCAGCGGCGTCCCTTCGGCGAGCATCGCCGGCATGGTGGAAAGCCGCACCACCTCCTGGCCGACATAGTCCTGCGGCCGGCACTCCATGTCCGCGATCAGCGCGCGCCGCGCGGCGCCGCCGATCTCCGCGCCGAGCCGCGCGCGGCCGTCGGGGAGCCCTGCGGGCCGGCCGCCGAAGGCCGGCGCGATCAGCAGCTGGTCGATCTCCGCGCGCACGAGGGCATGTTCGGTCTCCTGGCCGCACCACCAGGTCGCGATGTTCGGCAGGAGGAGGTCCCGGCCGGTCAGGCGCCGCGCGAGGACGGGCAGGAACGCCGCCATGGCGGCGGATTCGACAATGCCGACGCCGGGCGCGTTGGCGATCACCGTGCCGTTGGCGACGGCGTCCATCAGGCCGGGCACGCCGATCGCCGAGGTGGCGTCGAAGGCGAGCGGATCGATGAAGCGCGAATCCATCCGCCGCCACAGCGCGTCGACCCGCTTCAGCCCCTCGATGGTGCGCACATAGAGCTGGCCCTCGCGCACGGCGAGGTCCTCGCCCTCGACCAGCAGGAGCCCGAGATAGCGCGCGAGATGCGCCTGCTCGGCATAGCTCTGGTTGAAGCGGCCGGGAGTGAGCAGGCCGATCCGCGGATCGGCGCGCCGGCATGCCGCGGCCAGCCCGTCGCGGAAGGCGGAGAAGAAGCCGGCGAGGCGCTGGACGTGGAGCTGCTGCTGCAGCACGCCCATCACGCGCGACGCGGCGAGCCGGTTCTCCAGCGCATAGCCCGCGCCGGTAGGCGCGCGGACATGATCGGCGAGCACGCGCCATTCGCCGTCGGGCCCGCGGCCGAGATCGGCGGCATAGATGTGCAGCCGGTGGCCGCCGGGCGGGTCGATGCCGATCATCGATCGCCAGAAATGCGGGCTGCCGGCGATCAGCGGCGCGGGCAGCGAGCCGTCGGCGACGAGCGCCTGTTCGCCATAGATGTCGGCCAGCAGCCCCTCGAGCAGCGCGGCGCGCTGCGTCACCCCCTCGGCGATGCCGCGCCATTCGTCCTCGCCGATCAGCAGCGGCAGCGCCGAGACCGGCCAGGGCCGCTCCTCGCTTTCGTCGGGCAGGCGGAAGGCGGTGCCGATCTCGCTGATCTGCCGCTCGACGCGTTCCTGCAGCAGCGCGAGCCGGCCGCCGGTCAGCCCGGCAATGCCTTCGAGCAGCCGGTTCCACCAGCGCGCGCCGCGGCCCATGTCGCCGCGCAGCACGTCGCCTTCGCCCGCCTGCGCCAGATAGGAGGCGATCCAGCCCTCCACCGGCGTCGGCAGGCCGGGCAGCTCCGCCATGGTCTCGCCCCCGAGCATCGCGTCAGCGCGGCGGCGGCGTTCTGAGATCGAGGGTCATCGGAAACTCGCTCGCCTTTTCCTCTGCCGGCATCGCTACCCTGCCGGGCGTGTGGCCGTGCGGCTGGAAGCGCGCCTTGCGGCGCGACTCCGCCTCATAGTCGTTCACCGGCAGGCTGTCATGATTGCGTCCGCCGGGATGGGCCACATGATAGACGCAGCCGCCGAGCGACCGGCCGTTCCAGCGATCGAGCACGTCGAAGGTCAGCGGCGCCTGGGGCGCGAGCTGCGGGTGCAGGCAGTTGGCCGGGCGCCAGGCCTTGTAGCGCACGCCGCCCACCGCCTCTCCCGGCACGCCCGTCTCCGCCAGCGGCACCGCCCGTCCGTTGCAGGCGACGAGATGGCGCCCCGGCACGAGGCCGGCCGCGCGCACCTGCAGCCGCTCGGTCGAGCTGTCGACATAGCGCACCGTGCCGCCGATCGCGCCGGTCTCGCCGAGCACGTGCCAGGGCTCTAGCGCATGCGCGATCTCGAGCGTGACGCCGCCGGCGACGACGCTGCCGTGCACCGGGAAGCGGAACTGCCGCTGCGCCTCGAACCAGTCGGGATCGAAATCATAGCCGGCCTGCCGCAGATCGGCGAGCACGTCGAGGAAATCGGCCCAGACGAAATGGGGGAGCAGGAAGCGGTCGTGCAGCGCCGTTCCCCAGCGCACCAGCGCGCCCTGCTGCGGCTCGCGCCAGAACCAGGCGACCAGCGCGCGCAGGAGCAGCTGCTGGACGAGACTCATCCGCGCGTCCGGCGGCATCTCGAAGCCGCGGAACTCGACGAGGCCGAGCCGCCCGGTCGGGCCGTCCGGCGAATAGAGCTTGTCGATGCAGATCTCGGTGCGGTGCGTGTTGCCGGTGACGTCGACCAGCAGGTTACGGAACAGCCGGTCGACGAGCCAGGGCGGCGGCGCCTCGCCCTCCCCGGGCGGCACCTGCGCCAGCGCGATCTCGAGCTCGTAGAGCCCGTCGTGGCGCGCCTCGTCGATGCGCGGCGCCTGGCTGGTCGGGCCGATGAACAGGCCCGAGAAGAGATAGCTCAGCGCAGGATGGCGCTGCCAGTAGATGAGGAAGCTCTTGAGCAGGTCCGGCCGCCGGATGAACGGCGAATCGGTGACGCTGCGCCCGCCGAGCACGATATGGTTGCCGCCGCCGGTGCCGACCGAGCGGCCGTCGATCAGGAACTTGTCGGCCGTCAGCCCGCATTCGCGCGCCAGGGCGTAGAGCGATTCGGTGATGTCGATCGTCTCGCGCCAGCTCGCGGCCGGCTGGATGTTCACCTCGATCACGCCGGGATCGGGCGTCACCTTCAGCACCTGGAGCCTCGGGTCGGGCGGCGGCGGATAGCCCTCGATGCGCACCGGCATGCCCGTCGCCGCGGCCGTCGCCTCGACTTCGGCGATCAGCTCCAGATAATCCTCCAGCGCCTCGACGGGCGGGATGAAGACGGCGAGGTGGCCGTCGCGCGGTTCCGCCGTGATCGCGGTGCGCACGGCGCCCGCCACGATCGCCTGCTCGTTGCGCGCCTGCGCCTCGCCTGCCACCGATGCGATCCGCTCCACCCGTTGCGCGCGATAGTCGGGCAGCGGCGCGCGCGGCTCGGTCGTGTCGCGCACGTGCAGATAGGGATAGTCGGATGGCGGCACATGCGGCAGCGCGCCGAGCGGCAGCCTGTAGCCCAGCGCCGAATCGCCGGGGACGAGGAACAGCTTGCCCCGCCGCAGCGTCCACCTCTCCGATCGCCAGCCGCGGCGGGGAGTGCCCGTCGCTCCGGGGTGCATTTGCGCCTGCCAGCGCTGGATCGGCAGGACATAGCCCACCGGCCTGGAAAGGCCGCGCTCGAAGGCGCGCACCATCCGGGCACGGGCCTCGGGATCCTCGATGCGGGGATCGGTCGGATCGACATTCTCGGGGAGTGCCGCTTCCTTCACTGCCCATTCGAGGCCGTCCTCGAAGGCGGGCGCGACATAGCCTGCGCCGACGCCCAGCCCCTCCGCCAGCGCGCCGAGGAACCGGCCCGCCGCCGCGACGTCGGGCGCGCCGTCGCCGTCGCCCGCGATCAGCGCGGGATCGGTCCACACCGGCACGCCGTCGGTGCGCCAGTAGACCGAATAGCCCCACCGCGGCAGGCTTTCGCCCGGATACCATTTGCCTTGGCCGTGATGGATGAGGCCGCCCGGCGCGAAGCGCTCGCGCATCCGGCGGATCAGCCGGTCGGCATAGACCGCCTTGGTCGGGCCGACCGCCTCGCCGTTCCATTCGGCCGCCTCGGGATCGGTGGCGGAGACGAAGGTCGGCTCGCCGCCGGTGGTGAGCCGGACGTCCTGGGCCGAAAGATCGGCGTCCACCCGGTCGCCGAGCGCCATCGCCGCCTGCCAGCGCGCCTCGGTGAAGGGCGCGGTGATGCGCACCGCCTCGGCAATGCGCTGCACCTCCATCTCGACGTGGAAGGTGCAGTCCGCCGGCTCGCCGATGAAGCGGAAGCTGCCGTCGATCGGCGTGGCGGAGCGGTAGTGCGGCGTCGCCGCCAGCGGGATGTGCCCCTCTCCGGCGAGCAGCCCGGAGGTCGCGTCCATGCCGATCCAGCCGGCACCGGGCACATAGGCCTCGGCCCAGGCGTGGAGATCGACGACGTCCTCGGCCACGCCCTTGGGCCCTTCGATCGGCACGATGTCCGGCCGGAGCTGGATCGAATAGCCCGAGACGAAGCGCGCCGCGAAGCCGAGCCGGCGCAGGAGCTGCACCATCAGCCAGGCCGAATCGCGGCAGGATCCGGTGCCGATCGCCAGCGTCTCCTCGGGCGCGCGCGTGCCGGGCTCCGGCCGGATGATGTAGCCGACCTTGCGGTTCACCGCCTGGTTCAGCGCGACGAGGAAGTCGACGGTGCGGCTCTCGACAGCGGCGAAGTCGGTCACCAGCGCCTCGAACAGCGGCCCTTGCGGCTCGCATTCGAAATAGGCGGCGAGATCGGCCGCCAGCGCCGGGGCATAGGCGAAGGGCCGATGCTCGGCATAGTCCTCGACGAAGAAATCGAACGCGTTGATCACCACCAGGTCGGCGACGAGGTCGACGGCGACGGTGAATTCGCGCGCCGGCTCGGGGAAGGTGAGCCGCGCCTGCCAGTTGCCGTGCGGATCCTGCTGCCAGTTGATGAAATGGTTCTCCGGCGTGATCTTGAGCGAGTAGTTCGGAACATGCGTGCGGCTGTGCGGCGCCGGGCGCAGCCGCACCAGCTGCGGCCCGAGCATCACCGGTCGATCGTAGCGATAGGAGGTGAGATGGTGCAGCGCCGCCTGGATCATGAAAGGAGTTAGACCATGCCCTCTGCTGCGGCGCAACATTCGTCTCGCCCGGCAGCGCCTCGGGCACGATCCGGTTCCCTGCCTCGCGCGCTCGTGGAACCCGATTTCCCAGATCCGAAAATCCCGATAGAGGGGCCGGATGGATAGTGATCCCCACGGCCTGTTCGAAAGCTGGCTGGCCGAAGCGGCGGCCCGAGAGCCCAACGACTTCAACGCGATGGCGCTCGCCACCGTGGGGCCGGACGGGCAGCCTTCGGTCCGCATGGTGCTGCTGAAGGGCCATGATGCGCGGGGCTTCGTCTTCTACACCAACTTCGAGAGCCGCAAGGCGCGCGAGCTGTTCGCCACGCCCAGGGCCGGCTTGCTCTTCCACTGGAAATCGCTTCGTCGCCAGGTGCGCGTCGAGGGCGGTGTCGAGCGGGTGAGCGATGCCGAGGCCGATGCCTATTTCGCCACGCGCCATCGCGATTCGCAGCTGGGCGCCTGGGCATCGGACCAGTCGCGCCCGCTCGCGTCACGCGCGCTGTTCGAGGCCCGCTTCGCCGAGATGGAGGCGCGGTTCGCTGACGGCCCGGTGCCGCGCCCGCCGCACTGGTCGGGCTTTCGCGTGCGGCCGGAGCGGATCGAATTCTGGATCGATCGGCCGCACCGCCTGCACGAACGGCGGCTGTTCACGCGCAGCGGGAGCGGCTGGGACGAAGGGCTGCTCTATCCATGAGCGTCCGGCCGTGAGCAGCCTCGCCGTGCGCGCGGCGCTGGCGAGCGTCGCCGTGGCCCTGCTGCTGATCCTGCTCAAGACGCAGGCCGCGCTCGCCACCGGATCGGTCGCGATGCTCGGGTCGCTCGCCGATTCGGGGCTCGATCTCGTCGCCTCGCTCGTCACCTTGTTCGGCGTCCGCGTCGCCGCCACGCCGGCCGACGAGGATCATCGCTTCGGGCACGGCAAGGCCGAGGCGCTGGCTGCGCTGTTCCAGGTGGTGCTGATCACGCTTTCGGCGATCGGCATCGCCTGGCGGGCGGTCGTGCAGCTGGCGAGCGGCGCCCGGACGGCCCATGCCGAATATGGCATCGCCGCCTCGCTCGTGGCGCTGGCCGCCACCTTCGCGCTGCTCTCCTATCAGCGCCGGGTGATCCGGGCGACCGGCTCGCTCGCCATCCGTACGGACAATATCCATTATACCAGCGACGTGCTGCTCAACGGATCGGTGATGGTCGCGCTGGTGCTGGATCAGCTGCTGCACGTCCGCGCCGCCGACGCGCTGTTCGGCGTGGGCATCGCGCTCTGGCTGATGTGGGGCGCGTGGCGCGCCTCGGCGAGCGCGATCGATCAGCTCATGGATCGCGAATGGCCCGAGGAGAAGCGCCAGCGCTTCCTTGCCGCGGCGGCGCGCCATCCCGAGCTGCGCGGCATCCACGATCTGCGCACCCGCACCAGCGGAACGCGCGATTTCGTGCAGTTCCACGTCTGGGTGGCTCCGGAGATGACGGTGGCCGAGGCACATCGGGTGATGGATGAGATCGAGGCCAAGCTGCGCCTGGAGTTCCCGGGGGTGGAGGTACTGATCCATCCCGATCCGGAGGGCTATACCGATGGCGGCCTCGCCGGCTGACCTGCTGCCGCGGCACGGCCGCATCCGGACATTTCAGCCTTGAAATCGAACGGCAAGGCCGGCCGGCTAGGGCGGACGGAGGAACAGGGGAGCCCGCCGTCGCCGGCCCGCGCCCGAAACCGGATTCTTGCCGTCATTTCAGGCGGCATGATGTCCGATCTTGGGCTATCGGTCGGCGCGCGGAGGGAGATACGGATGAACAGGCTCGCTGTCATATCGCTCATGGCTCTTGCGCTGGCGCAGGCGGCGCCCGTTGCCGCCAGGAAGAAGGGGCCGCGCTGCGCGCCCAACGCGCAGCAGCTCTTCATCGCACCGATGGGCGAGCCGTTTCGCGCGCCGCCCGGCGCGCCCTATCCGGTCGCGGCCTGGTTCGCCAAGGCGGACGCGAACCACGACGGCAAGCTGACGATGAGCGAGTTCGTCGACGACGCCGACGAATATTTCAAGACGCTGGACCTCAACCATGACGGCGAGATCGATCCGGCCGAGCTCAGCGCCTATGAGACGAAGGTGCCCGAGGTGGCGATGTACCGGATGGGTGGCGGCCCGGGCGGCGGCCGCTGGAAGCAGGAGCAGAGCCAGGCAAGCGATTCGGGGAGCGAATCCGCGCCCGAGCCGGCCTATCCGGTGTTCGAGGGGCCGATGGGCGCGGGCAGCTGGGCCTTTCTCAACATTCCCCAGCCGGTTGCGTCCGCCGATGCCGATTTCAACCGGGGCGTCTCGGCGCGCGAGTTCCATGCCGCCGCGATCAAGCGTTTCGGCCTGATCGACACCGCCCATGTCGGCATGCTGACCCTCGCCGCCCTGCCGCACACCCCGGCGCAGGACGAGGCGATCGCCTGCGCGGCCAGGCTGCAGCAGCAGGGCGGCGGCAAATGATCGATGCCGCGGCCGCGCCGCGCGTGCTCGTCGTCGACGACGATGCCGAGCTGCGCGGCCTGGTCAGCGAGTTTCTCGGCAACAACGGCATGGCGGTCGAAGCGGCTGCCAACGGCGCGGAAATGGACGCGCGGCTGGCGCAGGCCCGGTTCGATTGCGTGGTGCTCGATCTGATGATGCCGGGCGAGGACGGGCTCTCCATCCTCCGCCGCCTGCGCCGTCCGGGCGGTCCGCTGGTGGTGATGCTGTCCGCGATGGGCGAAGATACCGACCGCATCATCGGGCTGGAGGTCGGCGCCGACGATTATCTCGCCAAGCCGTGTAACCCGCGGGAGCTGCTCGCGCGGATCCGCGCGGTGCTGCGCCGAAGGGACGAGGCACAGGCCGGCGGCGGGCCGATCCGGCGCTTCGGGGATTGGACGCTCGATCTCGTTCGGCGCGAGCTGCGCTATCCGGGGCGCTCGCCCGCCGCGCTCACCGACGCCGAGTTCCGCATCCTCAGCGTGTTCCTCGATCGGCCGCAGCGGGTGCTGACCCGCGACCAGATCATCGAGGCCGCCAAAGGCGCCGACAGCGACGTGTTCGATCGCGCGATCGACGTCACGATCAGCCGGCTGCGCAAGAAGCTGGGGCCGGACGATCCGATCCGCACGCTGCGCAATGAAGGCTATATGATGACGCTCAAGGTGAAGGGGGAATGAACCGCCGGCACCCGGGCGGTTTTCCGATCTTCTGGCAGACCCTGCTGCTTCTCTTCGCCAGCCTCGCGGTCTCGCTCGCGGTGGCGATCTCGCTGATCCTGTTCCTCCCGCCGCCGCGGCCGGACTTCAACCGCCTGGGCGATCTTGCCGTCGCGCTCGCCGGCCGCGATCGCGCCGAGCGTGGCGACGAATCCCGCGGCCCCGACAGATCGGATCGCGGCCGCGGCGATCATGGCGACCGTTCCGATCGCGAGCGGGCCCTGCTCATCACCGTGCAGCGCGCGGCGCCGGTGCTTGCGGACGGCATGACCAGCCGGCCCGATTTCACGGCCCGGCTGGCGGAGCGGATGGGCGCCGCCCCGGAACGCGTGCGGCTCTTCTACGAACCCGACCAGCGCAGCAGCTTTCCTTTCCGCCGCATCGGCAGTGGTCCGGTGCCGATGCGGCGCGGCGAGCCGATCTTCTTCAACAGGGTCGTGGCGGCCTATGATACCGGGCGCGGCTGGCGCATCGCCGAAACCCCGCCCAAGCCGCTGCTCAGCAATTGGCAGAAACGCACCATGCTCTGGTTCGCGCTCTCGGCGGCGCTGCTCCTGCCGGCCGGCTGGTTCTTCGCGCGGCGGCTCACGCGCCCGATCCGCCGCTTCGCCGATGCCGCCGACCGGCTCGGCAGCGATCCCTTCGCGCCGGCGGTGCCGGTGGAGGGCCCGGCGGAGCTGCGCGTGACCGCCCATGCGCTGAACCAGATGCAGCAGCGCCTCGCCGATTATGTCCGCGAGCGCACGGCGATGATCGGGGCCATCGCGCACGATCTGCGCACGCCGCTCGCGCGCATCGCCTTCCGGATCGAAGGCGCGCCCGATCCGGTGCGCGAGAAGGTGCAGGCGGATATCGAGCAGATGCGGGCGATGGTCGCCGCCACGATCGGATTCGTGAAGGGCACCACCTCGGTGGCCGAGCGCGTGCCGCTCGATCTTGTCGATCTGATCGGCAGGCAGGCGGCGGCCGATCGGGAGATGGGCCGGCCGGTGCGCTTCGTTGCGGAGGGCCGTGGCCATGTGCTCGGCGATCCCGTCGCGCTGGCGCGTCTCGTCCAGAATCTGGTCGAGAACGCGTTGGCCTATGGCCGGGAGGCGGAGGTCGCGCTGGGCGAAGAGGACGGACGCGTGGTCGTCACGGTGGCGGATCGCGGGCCGGGGCTCGCGGACGAGCAGCTCGAACGGATGTTCCAGCCCTTCGAGCGGGGCGATCCTTCGCGCAACCGCAGCACCGGCGGCATCGGCCTCGGGCTTACCATCGCCCGCTCGATCGCGGCCGACCATGGCGGCGCGCTTCGGCTCGTCAATCGAACGGGGGGCGGTCTCGTCGCCCGGTGCGAGCTGCCGCTGCTCCCCTGACCGATCGGCAGGCTTGAAATATTCTGCCGCGATAAGGTAATAATATTTCACGACGCTATTTTGATTGCTAAAGGTTGACGCAGGCGGAAGCGGGGGACCAGAGTGCCCGATACGGCTGTCCGCGACGGATAGGTGAGGATGACGAGCGACGAGTCTCGCCGCAATTTGCGGCCTTTGTCCCTCCACGTGCCGGAGCCGCGCTTCCGACCCGGCGACAGCGTGGATTTCGTGGATTTCGATCGAGGAGAGGCTGGCGCCGTGCCGCGCCCCGGCGTGGAAGCCGATCCTGACGCGCTGCGCGGCCTCGCTTATTCGCTGATCCGCGTCCTCGACGACGACGGCAATGCGGTCGGCCCGTGGAACCCGCGCCTCGCGCCCGAGCGGCTGATCGCGATGCTGCGCCACATGGCGCTGACCCGCGCTTTTGACGATCGGATGTACCGCGCCCAGCGCCAGGGCAAGACGAGCTTCTACATGAAGTGCACGGGCGAGGAGGCGACCTCGGTCGCCGCCGCCTATGCGCTCGATCGCGACGACATGTGTTTCCCCTCCTATCGCCAGCAGGGGCTACTGATCGCGCGGGGCTGGCCGCTCGTGGACATGATGAACCAGGTCTATTCGAACCGCGGCGACCGGCTGAAGGGCCGCCAGATGCCGATCATGTATTCGGCGAAGGCGGCGAGCTTCTTCTCCATCTCGGGCAATCTCGCCACCCAATATCCCCAGGCGGTGGGCTGGGCCATGGCGTCGGCCTCCAAGGGCGATACCCGTATCGCCGCCGCCTGGTGCGGCGAGGGATCGACGGCGGAGGGCGATTTCCACTCCGCGCTGACCTTTGCGAGCGTCTATCGCGCGCCCGTCATTCTCAACGTGATCAACAACCAGTGGGCGATCTCCTCCTTTTCCGGCTTCGCCGGTGCGGAGGCGACCACCTTCGCGGCGCGGGCGATCGGCTACGGCATCGCCGGCCTGCGCGTCGATGGCAACGACGCGCTCGCCGTCCACGCCGCGACCGATTGGGCGGCGGACCGTGCGCGCGATGGCCATGGCCCGACCCTGATCGAGCATTTCACCTATCGGGCGGAGGGTCATTCGACCTCGGACGATCCAAGCAAGTACCGTTCGGCCGAGGAGCGCTCGAAATGGCCGCTCGGCGACCCGATCGTGCGCCTCAAGCAGCATCTGATCGCGATCGGCGCCTGGGACGAGGAGCGCCATGCCGCGATGGACCGGGAGGTCGCCGAGGAGGTCCGCGCCGCCACGCGCGAGGCCGAGCGCAACGGCATCCTCGGCGAGGGGCTGCACCATCCCTATCCCACTATGTTCGAGGACGTGTTCGAGGAGATGCCTTGGCACCTCAGGGAGCAACTCGGCGAGATGACCGAGGAATGGAAGGCGTCGGGACGATGAGGGGCGGTGACGTTTTCGGTCGTCCCGGCGAAAGCTGGGATCGCTCTCCGCGGGCATCCGGTCGATTGTCGAGAGCGACCCCGGCTTCCGCCGGGATGGCGCGGTTAGGGGACGATCATGACTGACACCCCCGAGACCCGCACCATGAACATGATCCAGGCGATCAACTCGGCGCTGGACGTGAAGATGGAGGCCGATCCCGATATCGTCGTGATGGGTGAGGACGTCGGCTATTTCGGCGGCGTCTTCAAGGCGACCGAGGGCTTGCAGAAGAAATATGGCAAGACCCGGGTGTTCGATACGCCGATCACCGAATGCGGCATCATCGGCGTCGCCGTCGGCATGGCTGCCTATGGCCTGCGCCCGGTGCCCGAGATTCAGTTCGCCGATTACATCTATCCTGCGCTCGATCAGATCGTGTCGGAGGCGGCGCGGCTGCGCTATCGCTCGGCCGGCGAGTTCACCGCGCCGATCACCGTGCGCTCGCCCTTCGGCGGGGGCATCTTCGGCGGCCAGACGCACAGCCAGAGCCCGGAAGGCATCTTCACCCACGTCTCGGGAATCAAGACGGTGATCCCGTCGACGCCCTACGATGCCAAGGGGCTGCTCATCGCCGCGATCGAGGACAATGATCCGGTGATCTTCTTCGAGCCGAAGCGGATCTACAACGGCCCGTTCGACGGCCATCACGACCGGCCGGTGACGCCCTGGGCCAGGCATCCGGCAAGCGCGGTGCCGGTCGGGCATTACCGCATCCCGCTGGGGCAGGCGGCGATCGTCCGACCGGGGGAGGACGTGACGATCCTCGCCTACGGCACGATGGTCCACGTCGTCTCCGCGGCGGTCGCCGAGAAGGGGATCGATGCCGAGATCATCGATCTGCGCACGCTCGTGCCGCTCGACATGGCGACGGTCGAGGCATCGGTGAAGAAGACCGGACGCTGCCTCGTCGTCCACGAGGCGACCAAGACTTCGGGCTACGGCGCCGAGCTCTCCGCGCTCGTCCAGGAACATTGCTTCCATCATCTCGAGGCGCCGGTGCGGCGCGTGACCGGCTGGGACACGCCCTATCCCCACTCGCTGGAA
>Ga0180222_1001506_pt1 | contig 23755 bp, 22 predicted proteins | sample eDN5th37CKraftOP_FD_151336 | JGI IMG/M metagenome (GOLD analysis project Ga0180222, IMG submission 151336) | Enriched Organic Plus compost microbial communities from Emeryville, California, USA - eDNA 5th pass 37_C Kraft OP (version 2) (version 2) ...
GGCCGTAGCCGCGCCCACTGCCCGTCGCTCAACCAAAACTCGCCCGACAACGCACGCTCCCGATCAATCAGGAGGCTGAATCACATTCCCGACGCCAAGGGAATCCTGTTTATGGGTCCCGACCCTAGCAGTACGTTCCAGGATCAGGCGGCGCCGGTTTTCGCCGCCTTGCCAGATGGAGGCTTCGTAGCGGCCTGGACCGATGTCGACGGCTTCAACGACCCGGGCGTGAACGCGAGGCTCTTCGATGCCAGCGGAAATCCCGTAGGCGACGTTTTTCGGGTGAACAGCCATACGGCCATGGTGCAGGCCGGGCCCAGTGTCACGGCGCTGCCTTCCGGAAATTTCGTCATCACTTGGACTGACGAAACCGCATATCCGGACACGTTCGACATTCACGGGCAGCTTTATTCCCCGGAAGGTGTTCCGATCGGCTCGGAATTCCTCGCCAACACGACGACGGTCGGATTCCAGACGGGTGGGATCGTAGCGCCTCTGGCCGATGGTGGTTTCGTCGTGGTCTGGGAGCAGGCCTTGGACACAGGTTACGACAATGCACGCGCGCAGATGTTCGACGCGAGCGGCACGAAGATGGGTGGCGAGATCGCCGTTTCTGATGCCGAGATTGGCGATAACAACGTCAGCGACGTCGTCGGCCTTGCCGATGGTGGCTTCGTCGTGGCGTGGTCGGACGCCTTCGCGGATTCCAAGGCGCAGATGTTCGATGCGAACGGGCACCCCGTCGGATCGATCATCACCCTCAACAGTTTCCCGGAAGGCTATCAGCTCCAGCCGGTGCTTGCGGCCGTTCCCACGGGGGGCTTCGTCGCAGCTTGGTCCGACGATGGCGATCGTTACATTCCCGGTGGACCGAATGGCAACCAGGGTATCTGGTTCCAGCTCTTCGACGCTGACGGAGCGAAGCAGGGCGATGCCGTGCACGCAAGCAGTGGCGGAGCCGGTCAAGGGTCGCCCGCGATTGATATCCTGCCCGGCGTCGGGTTCCTGTTGACCTGGACCGACAGCAACACCACGGCCGAAAACGATCCTGGCCACCTGACCGCGCAACTCTATGATTTCTCTGGGCAACCGGTGGGCGACGCGTTCCCGGTCAATCCTTACCTTTATTCCGGACAAAGCCAGCCCGGCATTGCGATATTAGCGGACGGAAGCCTTGTCGTTGGCTGGACGGACTTGGCCGGTCCGCAATATAATGACGAGAATGTGAAAGCGCGGTTGTTTGCCAGTGTCAAACAGGGGACCGCCGGAAACGATGTGTTCACTGGCGGTGCCGGAGAGAATTTTTACGTCGGCCACGGTGGCAACGACCATATCTCCGGGGGAGACAGCGCCGACGGACTGGCCGGCGAAGACGGCAACGACAGCATTTATGGCGGCGGCGGTGCCGACGAGATCTACGGCGGTGCCGGCAAGGATCTGATCCAGGGCGGCCACGGCGACGATCTTCTGTACGGCGACGATGGCGACGACGTCTTCTCGCTGCGCTTCGGCGACGGCACCGATCATATCGACGGCGGCGCGGGCTACGATGCTATCCGTGTGGACGGCAACAGCGTCTCGATCGATTGGACGCTGGTCTCCGGCATCGAGATGGTGAATGGCAGCACCTATGCGAACGCGCGCATCGTCGGCACCGCGGGCGACGACGTAATGGACCTGACCGGCGTCACCTTGCGCAACGTCGCGCGGATCGATGGCGGTGATGGCAATGATACGATCCGCGGCTCGGCCGGTGGCGATACCCTCTACGGCGGGCTCGGTGACGACACGCTCTATGGCGGCGATGGCAATGACGTCTTCGCCGTCACCGCCAACAGCGGCGTCGACACCCTCTATGGCGGCAACGGCACGGACGCGATCCGCGGCGTCGGCAACAGCGCCTCGGTGGTCTGGCCGCTGGTTTCGGGCATCGAGGCGGTCGACGGCGGCGGATACAGCAATTTCCGCATCCTCGGCACGAGCGGCGACGACAGCATCGACCTTTCCCAGGTGAAGATCCGCCGGATCGACCGGATCGACGGCGGCGAGGGCAGGGACGCGATCCATGGATCGGTCGGCGGCGACCTGATCTACGGTTCCGGCGGCGACGACAGCCTCTACGGCGGCGACGGGCGGGACGCGCTGCACGGCGGCGCGGGCAGCGACACGCTTGCCGGCGGCGCGGGCAAGGACAGCTTCTGGTTCGATGCGCGGCCGGACGGGATCGCCGTGGACGCCATCCTCGACTTCACCGCGGCCGATGACGTGATCCGCCTCGCCCACGGCGCCTTCGCCGCGCTTCCCGTCGGCAACCTCGCGGCGCCTGCCTTCTACGAGGGCACCGCCGCGCACGATGCCAGCGACCGCATCCTCTACGACGCGGCGACGGGCGACATCTTCTACGATCCCGACGGCACGGGGGCGCAGGCCGCGCTGCTCTTCGCCCATGTCGCGCCGCACACGCCGCTCACCAACGCCGATTTCGTCGTGGCCTGAGGCCGGTCCGTCGCGCATCGCCCGCAAAGGGGCTGAGGAACCGGATCGCGACGGGATAGTTACCGCAGCGGGGATGAATGGGGGTTCACCGATGCTGCGGCTCTTATGTCTGATCGGCTTTCACCGGCGTGCGGGACGAACGGTCAAGCGGATGCAGGACGGCTGGATCGGCACCTGCGCACGATGCGGCGTCGCGATCCAGCGCGGCATCGGCGGCAGCTGGCGGCGCGCGAGCGCCGGGCAGATCGCCGCCGCGGAACGCTATCGATCGCGCAAGGCCTGACGATGCCGCGACAGGCCTGCCGCGGAGCCGGCGCCGGCCAAGTCCTGCGATGATCGCGCTGCCGTGATGACAGTCGACCTGCGCCATGGCGCGACGATCGCGGCGGGCCCGCCGAATCGGCGATAGCATTATATCCAAATCGGAAGTAAAAACCGGAGTGTGAACCGCTTGTCATCCCCGGGGACTTGATGAGGTTGCAGGCCGTTCACTATAGGAAATACGGCTTGGCGGGGGGATGTATGCGTATTGTCGGGCTGGATTCGAATCCTGTGCGGCTCGGCGGCGGACGGCGTCCGATCTACCTGTCCCGCGTGACATTTTGAACCTCGTTCCGGGACGGTGCGCCATTCGCTGCTTGGCTTCCTCGAATGCGCCCCGGCGTTTCCGCCCTGTCCGGGCCGCCTTGTGCGCGGGCACGGCGGCGGCCATGGCGCTGTGCGCCGCGGGGGGCGTGTCGGCGGCGGCGGCTGACGGGGCGCAAGCGGCCGCGGCCGCGCCCAGCGTGCCCCCGCCCGGAGACGATCCGATGGCGATCGACTTCTCTTCGGACCCGATCCTCGGCTTCGGCCGTCATCAGGCGCCGCCCGACCTGTTCCGCACGACCATCGCCCGCGCGATCGGCACGCACGCCTCGGTGCGGCGCGCGGCGGCGCAGCAGCGCCAGGCCTCCGCCGCCGTCAAGGAGGCGCATGCCGGCTGGCTGCCGCAGGTCGACGTGCAGCTGCTCTACAACCGGCGGCTTTCGGCCGGCTTCTCCAACAGCTTCGACAATCTGCTGGAGCGCACCCGCCCCCAGGGGCGGACCGACGCCTCGGTGACCGTGAGCGAAAGGATCTTCGACTTCGGGGCGACGGCGCAGCGCGTCCGCGGCGCCAAGGCGCGGCGCGAGCAGGCGAACGCCAATCTCGACATGGCCCAGGAGGACCTCGCGCTCGACGCGATCGCCGCCTGGTACGACGTCGCAGCCTATCGCGCGCTGCTGGCGCTGGCGGAAAGCATGCAGCAATCGGAGAGCGACATCCGAGCCGCGGTGCAGGAGCGCATCCGGCAGGGGGCCTCCTCCGAGGGAGATCTTTCCCGTGTCGACGTCTATCTCGGCCGGGTCGCGCTGCGGCTGACGCAGCTGCGCGGGCAGCTGGCCTCCGCCGAAGCGCGTTTCCGCGAGACGACGGGCCTGCCCGCGCCGGTGCAGCTCGGGCGGCCGCAGCTCGGCCTGCGCCTGCCGGCGACGGTCGAGGAGGCGCGGCTGGCGAGCGCCAACGCGCCCGAGGTGCGCTCCGCCAAGGCGCAGGAGCGCGCGGCGCGGGCGGACTGGCAGGCGGTGCGCGCGGAGAACCTTCCCCAGATCGGCGCGCAGGTGAATGCCGGCCGCTACGGCGTGTTCGAGAATGATCGCGACTATGACGTGCGCGGGCAGGTGACGCTCAGCCACCGGCTGTTCGGCGGCGGCGGCGGTGCGCGCCAGGAACAGGCGCACGAGCAGTTCCGGGGCGCGCAGGCGGCCACCGACCAGGTGCTGGGCGAGGCCGAGCGGGACGCCGAGACGGCGTTCACCCAGCTCGTCGCCTACGACGCGCAGGTGAAGACGCTGGAGCAATCCTATATCGCCAACCGGCGCAACCGCGACGTGCTCTACACCCGCTTCAGGAACCTGAACGGCACGCTGTTCGACGTGCTGGTCGCCGACGACGACTATTTCGAGACGGCGACGACCTATCTCACCGCGGTGGCGCAGCGCGACGCGCAGCGCCTCGCGCTGCTGCGCCGCTGCGGAACGCTGCTCGAAGGGCTGAACATCACCATGGTAGGGCCGGGACTATGAGCGACGAAGTGAAGCCCCCGTCGGAGCCGTGGCTCTCCGACTGGCTGATGCAGCCGCTGCTCGCCAATCGCAGCCTCTACATGCAGGTCATCCTCGCGGCGGCCGTCACCAACCTCTTCTCGCTGGCGACCTCGCTCTTCTCGATGACGGTCTACGACCGGGTGGTGCCCAACAACGCCGTCGAATCGCTCGCCGCGCTCACCATCGGCGTCGGCATCGTACTGCTCTGCGATTTCGTGCTGCGCACGCTGCGCGCCTATTTCACCGACATCGCCGGCGCCGAGGTGGACCGGCGCATCGGCACCGCGCTGTTCGAGAAGCTGCTCGCGATGCGGCTCGATCCCAAGCGCCGCTCGACCGGCGCCTTCGCCGGCATGCTGCGCGAGTTCGAGACGCTGCGCGAATTCTTCACCTCGGCGACGATGTCGGCCTTCGTGGACGTGCCGTTCATCCTGCTGTTCCTGATCGTGATCACGCTGATCGGCGGCTGGATCGTGCTCGTGCCGCTGGCGATGGTGCCGCTCGTCGTCATCGTCGGCGCACTGACCCGCCCGGCGCTCGATCGCATGTCCGCGAAGATGATCAACGAAGGGCTCTCCAAGCAGGGCGTGCTCGTCGAGACCGTGGGCTCGCTCGATGTCGTCAAGGCCTCGCAGGCCGGCTCGATGCTGTCGCGGCGCTGGCAGAAGGCGCTGACGATGCAGGCCGACAGCGGGCTCAAGCAGCGGCTGGTCGGCACGATCGCGCTCACCACCGCGGGCACCGCGCAGAATCTCGCCTATATCGGCACGATCGTCTTCGGCGTCTACCTGATCTCCGCCGGCGACCTCACCACAGGCGGCCTCGTCGCCTGCTCGATCCTCTCGGGCCGCTGCGTCGCGCCGCTCAGCCAGATCGCCCAGCTGCTCACCCGCGTCTCCTCGACGCGCATGGCCTATCGCCAGATCGACGCGCTGATGAAATCACCGGAGGAAGCGGAGCCGAACGTCGTGCGCCGCCGCGACATCTCGGGCGGCATCGAGTTCCGCGACGTGCGCTTCCGCTATGCGCCAGATTCGCCGCCGGCTCTCAACGGGGTAAGCTTCGCGATCAAGCCGGGCGAGCGGGTGGCGCTGCTCGGCCGGATCGGATCGGGCAAATCGACCATCTTCCGCCTGATCCTCGGCCTGCATACGCCGGACAGCGGCGGCGTGCTGATCGACGGATCCGACATCCGCCAGTTCCATCCCGACGACATCCGCCGCAATGTCGGCATCGCGCTCCAGGAGGCGGGCCTGTTCTCCGGATCGGTGCGCGACAACATCGCGCTCGGCCGGCCCGAGATCGGGCATGACGAGGTGCTGCGCGCCGCGACCATTTCCGGCACCCATATCTTCATGGCCAATCTCGCCAACGGCTACGACCTGAAGCTCGCGGATCGGGGCGAGGGGCTGTCCGGCGGGCAGCGCCAGTCGATCTCGCTTGCCCGCGCCATCGCCGGCCGGCCGCCGATGCTGCTGCTCGACGAACCGTCGAGCGCGATGGATCCGACGACGGAGCTGGCGATGATCGATCGCCTGGCGACCGAGGTGGAGGGGCGCACGGTGCTGATCGTCACCCATCGCCCGCCGCTCCTGCGCCTCGTGCAGCGCATCATCCTGATGGACGCGGGCAAGGTCATCGCCGATGGCCCGCGCGACGAGATATTGAAACGCCTCGGGCTGCTGCGGCCTGCCGAGGCCAAGCCTCAGCCGACGGGAGCCGCAGCATGAACGAGATGCCCCTGCATCGCGCGAGCGGATCGCAGCTCCATCATGTCCATCTCGAGGACGTCGCCGGCGCGGTGAAACCGCGCGCGGCGGCGCGCCTGCTGCTCTGGGCGATCATCGGCACCTTCGTGCTGCTGATCCTCTGGGCCTGCTTCACCCATATCGACCGGGTGACCCACGCGCAGGGCCGGGTGATCCCTTCCTCGCAGCTCCAGGTCGTCTCCAACCTCGAAGGCGGCGTGATCTCCGAAATCCTCGTCAAGCCCGGGCAGAAGGTGAAGGCGGGCCAGCCGCTGCTCCGGCTGGATCCCACCATGGCGGGCGCCGACTATGGCCATGGCGCGGCGACGGTGGCCGCGCTGCAATCCAAGGCGGCGCGGCTGGAGGCCGAGATGCAGGGCCGCGACCCGGTCTGGCCGGCCGAGCTGGCATCCGCCTGGCCCGATCTGGTCGCCGCGGAACGCCGGGTCCACGCCCAGCGAACGATCGACCTGCTGACCGCCACCCAGGCCGCGCAGGCGCGGCTGACGGCGGCGGCGCGCGGGCTCTCCGAGGCGCAGATCGCCGCCGAGACGCGCGACAAGGCGAGCCGCTCGGCACGCGAGCAGGCCGATCTCATCCGGCCGCTGGTGGAGAAAGGCATCGAGCCGCGGCTCAGCCTGATGCAGGCGGACAACAGCGCCGCGAACGCGGCAGGCGACGCGGCGGCCGCGCACCAGACGGCGGGCCGCGCGGCGGCGGCCGTCGCCGAGGCGCGCGCGCAGCTCGCCCAGGTCCAGGCCGACTGGCGCGCCAAGGCGGGCGAGGATTATGTGATGGTGCGCGCCGAGCTCGAAGCGCAGCGCAAGCTGCTGCCGGCCTCGGCCTACAAGATGCGCCGTACCACCCTCACCGCGCCGGTGACCGGCACCGTCAACCGGGTGATGGTCTCGACCGTCGGCGGCACGGTAACGCCGAGCGAGCCGCTCGTCGAAATCGTGCCGCTGCGCGACACGCTGGTGATCGAGGCGGCGGTGCGCCCCGAGGACATCGGTTTCATTGCGGTCGGCCAGCGCGCGACGGTGAAGATCACCGCCTATGACTACAGCCTCTATGGCGGCATTCCCGGGCGAGTGGTGCGGATCTCGCCGGATGCCGTGCTCGATCCCAAGGAAGAGCGCAGCCATTATCTGATCCGGGTGGCGATCGATCGCGATGCGATCGTCAACAAGGCCGGCGAGCGCCTGCCGGTCGGCCCGGGCATGGTCGCGGAGGTCGATCTGCTCGGCGACAAGCGGACGGTGATGTCCTATCTGCTGACGCCGATCACCCGGCTCCAGGAGCGCGCCTTCCGCGAGCGGTGAGGGCTCGACGGCGGCTCGGGGGGGCGTGCGGGGCCGTGCGGTCAGCGCAACGCGCGGCCGCTTTCGGGCCCGATCCATTTGCCGCTGTCGCGATATTCCGGGCGGATCTGGTCCTCCGGCGTCAGGCCGGCAGCGGCCTGCATGGCGCGCACCGGCGGGGCGGGGGGCGAGACGCTCGCCAGCGCATAAGGCAGCACCGGCCGCATGGCCGGACGGACGAGCGCGGCGAGCCGCGGCGCGGCCTGCGCGTGCGGGCCGGGCATCGGTTCGGCCGCCGCATAGGCCTGGCGGAAGGCCGAGGGCAGGCCGGCGGCGCCCGTCCAGCGGAAGAAGATATGGGCGCCGACGATCGCACTGACCGAGAGCGAGCGCGACCAGCTCGGCGCGACGGCGAGCGTGTGATAGTGGGTGGCGAGGCCGACCGGTGCGTAGACGGTGCCGTTCAGCGCCTCGCGCGCGATGCGGCTGGCGGTCGCCCAGCCCTGGCGCGTCGGCCGGTAGCGGACGAGGGCACCGTTGCACGAGAAGGTGAACTGGCAATGGGGCGCCTGCTCGGAGCCCTGGTAGACCACACCGCACACGCTGTTCGGATAGGCGGGATGGCGGACCCGGTTGAGGATGACCTGGGCGACGGCGCGCTGACCGGCCTCGCTTTCCGACGCCGCCTCATAATAGATGGCGGTGGCGAGGCAATCCTGCGCGCGCAGCGCCGCGATCGCCGAACCGGCGAAGCGGAACGGCGCGGCTGCCGGTCCGCTCGAAAGCGTGACTCCGGGATCGCGTGGATCGAAACGCCCCGCCGACGGCGCGGGAGAGGCGGAAAGCGGGCCGGTGCCCGTGCCGAAATCGCGTGCGACGGCGGCGATCTCCTCTTCGGTCGGCATGGTGCTGGAGCCGGGCTGGGGAAGGGCGGCACGCGATGCGGCGGGCAGCGCCAGCCGGCCCGCGTGCGATCCGGGCATGGTGCAGGAGCCGGCGAGTCCGAGCAGCGCCAGCGACAGCGCCGCACGCTGCCGCCGCCGGCGCGTGCGGCGACGGGCGGCGATGCGGCGGAGCGCGCCGGCAGGAGCAGGATGCGCGGAGGGAATCATGCCGAATCGGCGCTTAGGAGAATTGCCGGCACGCATCTGCCCCTTTTTTCGGCCTGTCCCGCTTAGGGACAAGAGGTTACCGTCCAATTAACCGGTTGGGCGATCGCCGTCACCCTGGATCGCCGGCCGCGGCTTCTGCCAGGTGAACACGCCGTAGCGCATCGCGCCGGTGCGATAGGCAAGGATCAGCCGGGGCACGCTCAGCGCAAAGCTGCGGTTGCGGCCGGCACGGACGAGGCGGCGCATCTCCCGGTCGGCGAGCAGCGCGCCGAGGAACCGCAGCGCACAGATCGTCCAGGTCCGGCGCACGCGCCGGCTGATGTCGGTGCAGGAGAGCAGGTCCAGCCCCGCATCGGCCGCCCAGCGCCGATACTCGTCGGCCGTGCCCATCGAGGGCAGCCGGCCCTCGCGGCAGATCGGCTCGAGCAGGTGACGTATCTGCCACGGCGCGGGCGCGGGCGCGGCCAGCCAGGCGCAGACGACCAGCCGCGCGCCCGGCCGCAGCATCCGCGCCGCTTCCCGGAAGAAGGCGGCCTTGTCCGCCATATGCTCGGAGGATTCGATGGCGTAGGCGCCGTCGAAGGATGCCGCGGGGAGGCGGTTGTCCAGCCAGTCGCGCACCAGCAGCGTCACCCCCGGATGGGGCGGCGCCGCGGCCGCCTGCGCTGCCGAGAGGGTAAGCCCGGTCACTTCCGCTCCCTTCAGGGCGGCGAAGCGACGGGCCGTCGCGCCGTAGCCGCAGCCGATGTCGACCAGGGCGGCGCGCGCGCCGGGCGCCAGCCGCTCGGCGACGAGATCGGACAATGCCTCGACCGCGCGCCGCGGCGTCTCCCGTCCCGAGACCCAGTAGCCATGATGTACATGCTCGCCCCACAGCCGGCGGTAGACGGGATCGAGCTCGTCATAATGATCCGCGACGTCGGGCGCCGATTGCGGGGCGGCGGGGACGATCATCGGCGCCGCCGACCGGCAGGCGCCGGCACGGCCGGAGCGCTGCCGAGGAAGGGGCGCGGCACGGACCGCTCAGCTGACGGAGAGCACCAGATTGCGCACCGCCGGATAGATCTGGCTTTCCCATCTGCGGCCGGAAAAGACGCCATAATGGCCGACCCCGGGCTGGAGATGGTGCCGCTTGAGATGGGGGCGCAGGCCCACGCACAGATCATGCGCCGCGGCGGTCTGGCCGACCGCGCAGATATCGTCGCGCTCGCCCTCGACGGTGAGCAGCGCGGTGCGGCGGATCGCCGCGGGATCGACGCGGCGGCCGCGCCATTCGAGCGCCCCGCGGGCGAGCGGCGCGCGCTGGAAGACGATGTCCACCGTCTCGATATAGAATTCGGCCGGGAGATCGAGCACGGCGAAATATTCGTCGTAGAAGGCGCGCGTGGCCGCGGCCTCGGCATCGCGCCCGTCCGCCAGATCCTGGTAGAGCTCGCGGTGCTTCGCCATGTGCCGGCCGAGGTTCATCGACATGAAGGCGGCGAGTTGGAGAAAGCCTGGATAGACCCTGCGGCGCCAGCCGGCATGCTGGATCGGCACGGTGTGGATCATGGTGCGGCGGAACCAGTCGAGCGAATGCGACGTCGCGAGCGCGTTCACCGTCGTCGGGTTGATCCGCGTATCCACCGGCCCGCCCATCAGCGTCATGCTGAGCGGCGTCGCCGGATTGCCGTCCTCCGCCATGATTGCGACGGCGGCGAGCGTCTGCACGCAGGGCTGGCAGACGGCCATGACGTGCGCGCCCGGGCCGATCGCCTCAAGGAAGCGGATCACATAGGCGACATAGTCGTCGAAGCCGAAGCCGCCTTCCGCCACGGGAATGTCGCGCGCGTTGCGCCAATCCGCGACATAGACGTCATGATCGCGCAGCAGCGTGGCGACGGTGTCGCGCAGCAGCGTGGAGAAATGGCCGGAGAGCGGCGTCACCAGCAGCATCTTCGGCTGCGGCGCCGCGGCCGGCTTGGTGAAATGCAGGAGATCGCCGAAAGGCAGGGCGAGGATCGTCTCCACGCCGACCGGCACCTGCCGGCCGCCGACCGGCACCGAGGCGATGCCGAAGGCGGGCCGATGGTGCGTCAGCCGGGTGTCGGCGATCATCGCGAGGGCGGCGAAGGCGCTCCTGGCAAGCGGCCATTGCCCGAGGCCGCCGAGCGCGGGCTGCAGGCTGCGCGCCAGCGCCGCCGCGCTGCGGACGGGCTTGCCGGCATCGGCGACGGCCTGAAAGGCGGCATAGAACATGCTTCGGCACAATCCCCCCGGAGAAGGGGGTGGCCCCGATTCTCCGCTGCGCCCTGATTAATCCATTTGTTGCTGCACTGCGACATGATTATTGCTGGGGCGGATCCGGGGATTCGGGGGAGCCGATCCGATGACGCGCGCCGTGCTGACGATTTCGAGCAAGAACTATTCCTCCTGGTCGCTGCGCGGCTGGCTGCTGTGCCAGCTGGCCGGGCTCGACGTGGAGGAGGAGCGGGTTCCGATCGACGATCCGGATAATCGCGCGGAGCTGCTGCTGCTCTCGCCCTCGGTGCGGGTGCCGCGGCTGACGCATGGCGAGGTGAGCGTGTGGGATACGCTGGCGATCGCCGAATATCTCAACGAGACCTTTCCCGAGGCGGCGATGCTGCCCGCCGACCGCGCCCATTGCCGGGCGATCTCGGGGGAGATCCATTCGGGCTTCCACAATCTGCGCTCGGCGCTGCCGATGAACCTCAGGGCCCGGCATCGCGATTTCCGCGTCTTCGCCGGGGCGCGGCCGGACATCGAGCGCATCGAGGCGATCTGGGGCGATTGCCTGGCGCGTTCCGGCGGCCCGTTCCTGTTCGGCGCCCCCACCGTCGCCGACGCGATGTTCGCGCCCGTCGCGACCCGCTTCGTCACCTATGATGTCGCCCTGCAGCCGCCCTCGCGGGCCTATTGCGATACGATCCTGGCTTGGGCGCCGATGGCGGAATGGATCGCCGCCGCGCAGTCCGAGCCCGAAGAGGTGGAAGAGCTGGACGTCGAGTTCTGACCCACCGCGACGCGGCGAATCGCCGCGCGCGCCGGCCTTTCCGTAACGTCACCTCCTGCGCTTCGTCGAAGCCTCTGTGCCGTTGGTCGAGCCCGGCGGCGGTTGGCAGACGCGCCGCGCGCGTCGGTCGAAGCCGCCGTGAAGCCGGCTCTCTGCTGCCGTAGCAGGGGGACAGCGGCGGCCGGCCCGATGTCCCCTGCTTGGCCGCCGCGACCCCTTCGATACGGCAGGAGACCGACGATGAAGACCGCGTTGACACTGATGGCGGCGCTAGGATCCGCCTTCGCCACACCCGCTTTCGCGTCCGACGACGCAGCCGGCGCCAGCCGCAGCGTCGAGGTGCGCTACAGCGACCTCAATCTCGCCACCGCCGGCGGCGTGGCCTCGCTCAAGCGCCGCATCAGCGACGCGGCGACCCGGATCTGCGGCGACAGCTACAGCCGCGATCTCGGCATGCGTGCCGCGGTGGCCAAGTGCCGCACGGCGGCGATCGACAGCACGCGCGTCCAGATGGCCGATGCGATCTCGGCAGCGCAGCGCGGCCAGGCCTATGCGCAGGTGACCGGCGGCAGCATCGCCGTCTCGCACTGATCGCGTCTCCCGCCGTTCCGGCGCGAGGCCGGGACGGCGGCGCGGCCGCGTCTCAACGCCCCGCGAGGGCGCGGGCGGCGGCGAGATAGGTGCGGCCGATGCGGATCTCCGCCCCGTCGGCGAGATGCGCGTGCCAGACACCCATGCCGTCATGGCTCAGCCGCACGATGCGATCCCGCCGCACCATCGTCGAGCGGTGCAGGCGGATGAACAGCGCCGGATCGAGCCGGCGTTCCAGCTCGCTGATCGTCTCGTGGAGCAGCAGCGAGCGACCGGCGACATGGAGCCGCATATAATCGCGCTCGGCATCGATCCGCTCGATGTCGCGCGCCGCGATCCGGATCATCTCGGATCGCCACGGCACCCAGAATTCCTCGGTATAGGCGGATTTCGCGTGGCCGACGCCGCCGCCCGAACGCAGCGCCGATCCGACCCGGCCGATCGCTCGCGCCAACCGTTCCGGCGAGACCGGTTTAAGCAGATAATCAACCGCGGCGACATCGAACGCCGCCACCGCGAACTGATCGAAGGCGGTGCAGAAGATGATCGCCGGCCGCGGCACCCGGCTCTCCAGCGCCTGGGCGACGGCCATGCCGTCGAGCCCCGGCATGGCGATGTCGAGCAGCAGCAACTCGGGCGCGAGCGCATCCACCATGCGCAGCGCCGCCTCGCCGTCCGAGGCGGTGCCGACGAGATCGACGCCCGGTGTCTTGGCGCACAGGATCTGCATGCGCTCGATCGCCAACGGCTCGTCGTCGACGATCAGCGTGCGCAGCGGCGGCTGGAGCGGCGACGGCTCAACCGCCATGGCGGACCAGCGGCATGGCGAGCTCCACCCGGAAGCCGCCGCCGGGCAGCGGCCCCCACTGGCAGGAGGCGGCATCGCCGAAGCGGGCGGCGAGGCGATCGCGGACATTGGCGAGGCCGACGCCGGTGCCCTCGCACGGATCGTCGGCGATCGGATCGCCATCATCCTCCACGGTGAGGACGAGCGTACGGCCCCGCTCGACCGCGCTGATCGAGACCAGCACCGGCCGGCGGACCCGCGACACGCCGTATTTGATCGCATTTTCGACCAGCGGCTGCAGGATCAGCCCCGGCACGCAGGCGGTACGCAGCGACGCCGGAACGTCGATCGAGACCTCGAGCCGCTCGGGAAAGCGCACCGCCTCGATATCGAGATAGAGGCGCTGCAGCCGGAGCTCCTCAGCGAGCATCACGTCCTCGCTCGGATCGCCGGTCAGGCTGGTGCGGAAGAAGGTGGCGAGATTCATGATCATCGCCTCGGCTTCCTGGGTCCGGTTGGCGAGCACGAGGCTGGAAAGCGAGTTCAGCGTGTTGAACAGGAAATGCGGATTGACCTGGTAGCGCAGCGCGCGCAACTCCGCCGCCTGCGCCTGCTCGCGATAAAGGGCGGCGCGACGCTCGGCGAGCGCGGTGGCGCCGGCATAGCCGAGGGCGAGATAGAGCGCCGCCCAGCCGCCGAAGAAGAAGACGTCGTTGACCGCCGTGTCGGTGATCATCATCAGCGGCGTCTCTTTCCACATCGCCTCGTCGCCGCCGCCGACTGAGACGGAAACCGCCTGGCTGCCCTGGATGACCGTCGTCGTGCGTGCGGCGTGCATCTTGTGGGCGGGTTCGGGGAGGAGATCGAAGGCCAGATAGTTGACCGCCGCGAACGCGGTCGATGCCGGAATCGCCAGCGCCAGGATGAGCAGCAGCTTGCGCCCGAGCGTGCGCGGCATCCAGCGGCGCAGCGCGAGATACATGAGCCAGGTGAGGCCGACGCCGACGGTGGCGACGCCGATCCGCAGGCCGAGCATCAGCAGCTGATCGCCGGACTGGATGAGCAGCGAGCGGATCGTGACGATGACCAGATAGAAGAGCCACAGGCCGAGGATCGACAGCAAGGTCATCCGCACGTCGGGCGCGCCGCCGGCATCCTCGACCGCGGGAGGATCGGGCACATCTGCCGGAGAGGGCAGGAGACGGGGCGAATATTCGTTCATGAGACATCCTAACCCCAAAGGCGCCGACATGGTTTAGGCCATTCCGCCCTCCATCGAAAGCCGTGGGGCGTTCATCGAAAGCCGGCGCAGGCGATGCCCGAACGGCACCGGAACGACCGGCGCCGCGGTTCGTTGACGATGACGGACAGGAGAGCAGAGATGACCGCCGACCCGAAGGACCGCGATCGCCAGGAAAAGCCGCCGATGCCGAAGGTTCGCACGGCGCACGACGCGAGCGACGACGCCCGGCTGCAGCGCGATCCCTCGCACGAGGACGCCAAGCTCGACGTCGCGCTGGACGAGACCTTCCCGACCTCGGACGCGCCGTCGAACACCCAGCCGGGCAAGGGCAAGGATCCCGCGCCGTCCTCCGGCTACGACGAGGAGGCGGAACGCGCGCGCCAGGAGAAGAAGCGCTAGCGCTTCACGGCCTTGCCGCCCGGAAATCCGGGCCGGCAAGGCCGCAGGCGCGGTTTTCGCGCCACTTATCCACTGAAATTCGATCCAATTGCTGCGGGTCCGCAAATGTATGTTGCGTTGCAGCAGGAAACATGCTCCGTTCCTGAACGCCAGCATAGCAGCGGGTTCAGCAGCCGCTAACCAGCCAGGCCGCATTATGCTGGCGTCATGGTTCGGGGGTAGTGGTATGGGCACCCAGATGAGACCAGCGGACGGCGCGATGACGCTGGCGGAAATGAAGGAATTCGCGAGCTTTCCTGCCTCGGCGCAGCGTTACATCCGCCGCTCGCTCGATATCGGGCTCGGGCGCGAGGACGCGCTGCTGCGCTGGTCGCGCGACGTCGTCGAGGCGGCGAGCATCAAGGCGCAGACCCGGATCTACGGGCGGCTCGACCGCATCCGCCATCTCGTGCCCGACGACAGCGGGCTGGACGCGGTGGAACCCTTCTTCGCGCCGCTGGTGACGATCTCGGCCTTCGACCTGGGGCAGGACCGGCTGAACGGCTTCGGCGCCTATCGCTTCCTCTACGAGCGGCTGATCGGCGCCAATGTGCGGCCGTGGCTGCCCGGCGCCTTCTGCGCGGCAGCGGCGCTGCCGCACCTGCATCCGGAAAAGCGGCGCTTCCTGCTGCAATCGATCAGCGAGGCGGCGGCGACGGCGCCGGGATGGTCGAACCGGGAACCCTGCTTCTATCCCGAATGGGTCGACAAGGTGGAGCCGCGGCTCGCCAACTGAGATTTTCCGGCGGAGGCCGGCTGCCGTGGAAACGGATCGCTTCCCCCGCGTTCCGACGCACGGCCATTCGAAGATGAGGGGGATGATCCTATGCCTGCCACCCGGCTGACGACCAAGCGCGTGGAGAAGCCCTGGGGCCGTACCGACCTCTGGCCCGGCTTCGGCGACGTTCCGGACGGCGGCGCACCGGTCGGCGAGATCTGGTTCGAGGATCCGCGCGGCGGCGATCCGGTGCTGCTCGTCAAATATCTGTTCACCAGCGAGAAGCTTTCGGTGCAGGTCCATCCGGACGATGCCGAGGCCCGCGCACGCGGCTACCCGCGCGGCAAGGACGAGGCGTGGGTGGTGCTCGCCGCCGAGCCGCACGCCACCATAGCGATCGGCACGCTGGAGGTGATGAGCCGGGATGAGCTCAGGGCCGCCGCGCTCGACGGATCGATCGAGGGCAGGCTCGACTGGAAAGCAGTGAAGGCGGGCGACTGCTATTATTCGCCGGCGGGCACGGTGCATGCGATCGGCCCGGGGCTGACGCTCGTCGAGGTGCAGCAGAATGTCGACCTCACCTACCGGCTCTACGATTATGGGCGACCGCGCGAGCTGCATCTCGACGACGGCATCGCGGTGAGCAACCCCATCCCCTACGTCGCCCCGCACATTCCGAAGACGATCGCGCCGGGGCGGACGATCCTCGCCGACGGCCCGGCCTTCGTGCTCGAGCGCTGGTCGCGCGCGGGATCGGGGACGCTTTCGGGCGGCGAGCGGCCGATCTGGCTGGTGCCGCTCACCGGCGGCGGCGCGATCGACGGCGACCCGCTGGAGACCGATGGCGTCTGGCTGGTGGAGGGCGAGGCGGCGCTCAGCCTGGAAGGCGAGATCGACCTGCTCGTCGCCTATCCGGACGCGGGGGTGATCGAACGCATCTGGGAAGGGTGATCGGCTCCCCTTCGCCCGCCCAGGATGATCCCCGCCCCCGGGTGTCGGATCCATTCGGCGCCGGCGCGCGATCCGCCGAAGCGTTGATGGATTCCGGCGCTCGTCGGAATGAGGGGGCGGAGAGGCCGGGTCCGCCGACCGGCCTGACAGCGTGCGCTATCCGCGCCGGGCGCGGGACAGCGGCTCGCCGGTGATCGGATAGCCGAGCCCGTCGGCGATACACAGCCAGGGCTCGCCCTCCCGCTCCTCGACGAAGGGGGTGATCGTGCGGATGCCGATCGCGGCGGCGTGCGCCGCGGCCTCGGCGGCGGATCCGAACCGGGCGATCCGCTCGAGATTGCGGCGGGTCGGGAAGATGACGTGGTGGTTGCCCGCGTCCGCATCCGCGATCGCCTCCTCGGCGGAAAGCCAGAGGGCGCGGATGCTCTCGCCGCCGTCGGGAAGCGGCTCGGCCGTGCCGGATACCTCGGCGAGGTAGAAGCGGGTGTCGAAGGTGCGCTTTTCCAGCCGTGGCGGCGGACACCAGCGGGCGAAGGGCGCCAGCCGACCCAGGGCGAGAGCGAGACCGTGGTCATCGAGCAGCGTGCCGAAATCGGCCCCCTCGCGCAGCGCCGCACGCATCAGGCGCAGCAACGCCGTCCCGGGCTCCGGATCGATCGCGACGGCGATGCCGGTTTCCTCCACTGTCTCGCGGATCGCGGCGATGCGGGCGGCGGCGTCCTCGGCATCGATCCCAGCGCGGCATGCCTCGCGGACGGCGAGCGCATGGTCGCCCGGATCGATGCGGCCGCCCGGGAACACCATCGCGCCGGCCGCGAAGACCATCGCCTGGCTGCGTTCCACCATCAGCAGCTCGGGCGGCTGCCCGTCGCGCGGCCGCATGATGATCAGCGTCGCGGCGGGAATCGGTCCGTTGGTCATGACCGATCCGGGTAGAGCCGTTCCGCGCGGGACGGAACCCTTTTCGCTCAGAGGGGCCGCGATTGCCCCCGCCCTCCGGCCGTGGCAGAGCGGCGCCTTGATGAGGGTTGGGAGCGAATGATCGGAATCACGATGCTGGCGCTGGCGATCGGCGTCGGCCTGATCGCGGGGTGGCGGCTCTATCTGTGCATCGTGGTGATCGGCCTCACCATGCATTCGGGATGGCTGGATTTTCCGGCCTATCTTTACCGGATGGGCATCGTCGCCGATCCCCGGGTGCTTGCCTGCGCGGCGGTGCTGCTCGTCGTCGAGACGGTCGCCGACAAGATCCGGTGGCTCGATTCGCTGTGGGACGCGGTGCACACGGTGATCCGTCCGCTCGGCGCCGCACTGCTGGCGCTGGCGATCGCCGATCCGCCCGCGCCGCTCTGGCAGGTGGGCGTCTTCCTGTTCGGCGGCGCCGCCGGCCTCTACAGCCACGCCGCCAAGGCCGCGATACGCGCGATCGCCAATGCCGGCGCGCGGCCGGTCAACAGCCTGCTCATGTCGCTGGCCGAGGATGTCGGCGCGGCGATGCTGCTCGCGATCGCGCTGCTCCATCCCTATGGCGCCTGCGGCGTCGCGCTGCTGATGCTGCTGCTCGACGGCGTGCTGCTGCACGGCGCGCGCGGCCGCATCCGCCGGCTGCTCGCCGGCGACGACGGGCTCGAATATAGCTGAGCCCCTCGCCGGGCCCGCCCCGCTCCGGCGAGGCGGCCCGGGAAGGCCTCGCCCCGCCGGAGGCGGGTAGGCCCGGCCTCAGCGGGGGAGGAGCTGCTCGGCGATCTGGATGGCGTTGAGCGCCGCGCCCTTGAGCAACTGATCGCCCGAGACGAACAATGCGAGCGAGCGGCCGCTCGGATCGCCGAGATCGGTGCGGACCCGCCCGACCAGCACGTCGTCGATCCCGCTGGCCTCGACCGGCATCGGGAAATGATTGTGGGCGCGATCGTCGACCAGCCGGACGCCGGGGGCCGCGGCGAGCAGCGCCCGGGCCTCCTCCACCGCGACGGGCGCGTCGAACGCGACGGTCATCGCGATCGAATGGGCGCGCAGCACCGGCACGCGCACGCAGGTCATGCCGATCGGCAGCTCGGGCGTGCCCAGGATGCGCCGTGTCTCGGCGATCGCCTTCAGCTCCTCGCCATTATAGCCGGTCTCGGCATCGACCTCGGCATTGTGGCTGAACAGGTTGAAGGCATAGGGGTGCGGCAGCACGCTGTGCTGGAAGGCGCGCCCCTCGAGCGCGGCGGCGGTGGCGTCCTGGAGCTCCTGCATCGCCGCGGCGCCGGCGCCCGAGGCGGACTGGTAGGTCGCGGCCTGGAGGCGGCGGATGGGATGGGCGCGATGGAGCGGCGCGAGCGCCATCGTCATGATCGCGGCGACGCAATTGGGGTTGGCGATGATGCCGCTGTGCGCGGCCATCGTCTCGCCGTTCACCTCCGGCACGACGAGCGGCACATGCGGCTCCATGCGGAAGGCCGAGCTGTTGTCGACGACGACGGCGCCGGCATCCACCGCGGCCCTGGCGAAGCGGCGCGAGATGGTGGCGCCGGCGGAGAAGAGCGCGATGTCGATGCCGGCGAAGCTCTGCTCGGTGAGCTCGGCGATGGGAAGCGCACCGCCGGCGAACGGCAGGGTGCGGCCGGCCGAGCGGGCGGAGGCGAGCAGGCGCACCTCGCGATAGGGGAAGCCGCGCTGCTCGATGCAGCGGAGCAGCTCCACGCCGACCGCGCCGGTGGCGCCGACGATCGCGATGGCAGGGGCGGCCGGATCGGCCCGGCGGCTTTCGGTCATGGTGGCAGTCTGGTCGAGCATCTCGTCTTCCCTTGCTGGAGCCGGGCGGACGGGACCTTCTGCGCGGCCCCGTCCGTCTCCGGCGGGGCCCTTCGGCGCTATGTCGTCGGGATCACCGCGCGCGCCAAAGACCGTCCGCCGGAGCGGGCGTTTTGGTAATAATGCGCTTGATGATCGGCTGGGACATCGCGCCGCCGCCTAGGAGCGGACGGCGCGTCTGTCAATGGCTCATGCCGGCTCGGCGGCGAGCAGCGCCGCTTCGATCTGCGGCACGGTGTGGCCGGTCAGATCCTTGGGAAGCTCGCCGGCGAGCCGTTCGCTGACCTCCTTGTGATAATGTTTGCGCAGCTCGCCGAGCGTGCGCGGCGGCGCGACGACGATCAGCGCCTCGAACTCGTCGGCCAGCGCGCGCCTGCGCAGCAGCTCGGCGGTCTGGGCGGCGAAGCGATCCTCCTCGAGCTGGTGGAAGTCCGTTTCCTCCATGCTGCCGCGCGACGGCGCGAACTGCGCGCCGCCGCCGATCGCGTGCATCGACCCGCCCTGCGCGGCCGGCGGCGCGCCGGAGCCCGACTGGGTGGAGGAGGCGCGGCCCGCCGCGTCGCTCTTCTGGTCCGCGTCCTTGGGGCTGAAGTGGATCTCCTTCTCCTCCACCTGGAGGTTGGGGCATTCGGCGTCGCCCTCGTTGCGCAGGAACAGCATCTTGCGTCCGTCCGCGACGAGGACGCAGGCGTTGTGAGGCACGCGCATGGCTCATCTCTCCTCTTTTCCGTCGCCTCTCCAACGCCGGCGGGGCGGCCTGGTTGCCGGCGGCGCGGCGGCCGCCGGAAGATGAGCGACGATCCATGTTTGAACCGCGGGTCCAAATTGGCGTAAGCCGGCGGCTGTGCTTATGAACGGCCCCGAAGGGAAGCCGATGACCGACACCGCCGGCGGCGCGATCCTGTCGCGGCGCGAGAAGAACAAGGAACGCACCCGCCGCGCGATCTTGGCGGCCGCCCGCGCCTGCTTCACCGCTTCCGGCGTCGCCGCGACGACGATGGACGAGATCGCCGAGCGCGCCGACGTCGCCCGCGGCACGCTGTTCAACTATTTCCCGGCCAAGGCCGACATCGTCGCCGAGCTGATCGCCGAGAACAACGAGGCGTTCCAGGCGCTGATCGAGGAGGCGAACGCGGCGGAAAAGCGCGTGGCCGACCGGCTGCGCCGGATCTTCGTGGGCAGCGCGGCGCGGCTCGAAGCCAATGCCGCGCTTTCGCGCCGGTTGCTCGATCCGGCGGAGCAGGGCTGGGTGGTCGCGGCCGGCGGGGACCGCTGGTCGGCGCGGCTGGTCGACGCCTTCACCGCCGCGCTGGCGACGGCCGAGGACGCGCAGGCGGTGCGGCAGGACGTGCCGGTGCGCGATCTCGGCGAGATGCTGCTCGGCCTCTATAGCGGGATCGTCATGCTCTGGCGGCTCGACGAGGCCTATCCGCTCGGCGCCAAGCTGGAACAGGCGGCGCGGGTTGCGGTGGGAATGGTGACGGCGCGCGCCGATTGATTGCGGGCCGGTCCTGCCGTCGTCCCGATTTCTCGGGACGACGACTCGCGCGATCTACCGCTTCGCCTTGCGCGCCATGTTGAGTGAGGCGACCTTCTTGCCCGGATCGGGATCATATTCCGCGTAGAACTGGCTGTAATATTGGCGGAAGGCGGCGATCGGGCCGTCGCCGTCGCAGACCACCGGCTGCGGCATGTAGCGCTGGCGATCCCACACCACCTTGTCCTGATCGAGCTGGCGGCAGAGATTCTTGATGATGCCGCGCGCGACCGACGCCTTCTCGCCCTCCTTGTCCGAGCGGCGCTGGGTGAAGGCGAAGCGGACGTGGATCTGATCCTGCGAGACCGGCGTCACCGCCGAGACGAGCAGCGTGTCGCAAATGCCGCCAAAGCGGGTGTAGCTCTGGCCCGGCCCGATCGTGCCGTAGGCGATGGTGCCGTCCACCTGCCCCCAGGGCGTGTCCATCTTCGACTGGACGAGGCCGGTGCGCCGATGCCCGTCGGAGGTGAGCGCATAGTCCGGGAACTCGGCGGTGCCGTGGATGTAGCGGAAATGGGCGGCGTCGACGCCGTTCTCGGCCATGTTCTGGAGCGAATTCCAGACATACCATTCATGATGCTCATAATCGGTCCATTCGGGATCGCCGACCTCGGCCAGCGTCTCGACCTCCCACATCGGCGCGGCGCCCTCCGGATGATACCAGAACCAGATGCACCGGTTCTTCTCCACCACGGGCCATTGCCGGTCGCAGGGCTTGCGGACCTGCGGCGGAACGACGCGGGCATAGGGGATATCGGTGGCGACGCCGGCGCCATCGAAGCGCCAGGCGTGGAAGGGGCATTCGATCTCGTTGCCGACGACGCGGCCGCCATAGCCGAGATTCGCGCCGAGATGGCGGCAATAGCCGTCGAGCATGCGCGCGACGCCATCCTCGCCGCGCCAGACGACGAGCTCGGTGTCGAAATAATGGATCGGCTTGACCTCGCCGACCGCGAGCTCGTCCGAGAAGCAGGCGACATACCAGCCGAAGGGAAAGGGCAGATCGAGATTGCGGCTCGCGACCGAGCGGCGGTTGGCGGGCTCGGCCATGCGCCATTCCTTCAGGGCATCGCCCCTGAGCGCCTGGAGCTGGCTCCAGACCGCGACCGGCCGGGTGCGGGCATCGGCGGGACTGTCGGACATCGTCACTCTCCCAGGTTGAACACGCGGCGCGCGTTGTCGCGCAGGAATTTCGGCCAGACCTCGTCCTTAAACGGAACGTCCTCGAGCTCGCGGAAGATCCGATCGAGGCTGAGCCCCATCGGGAAATAGCCGGCGTAGATGATCTTATCGGCGCCGCGCGTGTTCGCGAAATCGATGATCGCCTTCGGATAATGTTTCGGCGCGAAGGCGCTGGTCGAATAATAGAGGTTGGGCCATTTGAGCATCAGCTTGACGGCGAGCGCCTCCCACGGCTCCGCGCCGTGCCGCATCACCACCTTGAGATCGGGGAAGAACCAGCAGATCTCGTCGAGATGCTCGACCTTCTGATTCTCCATCGGGATGCGCGGGCCGGGCACGCCGACATTGAGCAGGATCGGCAGGCCGAGCTCCGAGCAGACGGTGTAGATCGGGAACATATATTTGTGGTTGATCGGCACCTGCGGCCAGGTGCCCGCCGGGAAGACGCTGACCGCGGCGAGGCCATATTTCGCGTGGATGCGCCTGATCCGGCGCACCTCCTCCATGCCGAGATTGGGGTTGAGCGGCAGATCGAAGGCGAAGCGATCCGGATAGTCCGCCCGGATGCGCGGCACGAGCGTCTCGTCGAAGCCGACCAGCGCCTTGGCGATGTTGAAGCGATCCATCTCGCCGACCGTCCAGGCGAGATAATCCGCCTGCTCGCCGATATCGGGTACGCCCTTGAACATATATTGCGCCGGCATCTCGAAGGCATCGAGGCTCTCGCGATCGCGCAGCAGCGGGCGGAACCAGTCATACCAGTCGCTGCGATCGGCGTTGCTCGGGATGCCGAGCATCGTATCGATCACGGGAACGTCCTTGGGCATCGGCATCGGGCTCTCCTCATCTTGGCTGCGATCGCCGTAGCATTTAATGTACTTAAATTCAAGATTGAACTCAAATCCATATAGCGCCAAGGCGGGCGGTGCAGGCTTTTCAAACTTGTACCGATGTCTAAAATCACCGGCGCGCGATATGGGGAGAGCATCGATGGAACCGGACAAGACCCTGTCGCGACGCGAACGGAAGAAGCTGCGCACGCGCGAGGCGATCCTCGATGCGGCCCGCCGACATTTCGCCGAGAAGGGCGTGAACGGCGTCAGGATGGAGGAGATCGCCGAGAGCGCCGATATCGCACGCGCCACGCTGTTCAACTATTTCCCTTCCCGCGGCGAGATCGTCGCGCAGCTCGTCGCCGACTATGACGACAGCTTCTTCGAGCGGCTGGAGATCTGGCGGATGCGCACGCGCGATCCCGTCCAGCGGATGCGCGGCCTTCTCGTCGAGACCGGCCGGAGGCTCGTCCAGGCGCCCGGCGCGCGGGCGATCATCAGCGCGTCCGAGGCGAGCTGGAACGAGGAGGCGGGCGAACGGCGGATGCGGCGTCTGCACGAGGCCTTTGCGAGGCTGCTCGACCTCGACGAGGGCGGAGAAGGGGCGGCGGCGGACGGCGTCACCCGGACGATGATCGTCGAGGCGGCGGTGAGCATCTATGTGGGCGTGATCCACAATTGGCGGCTGTCGGCGGACTATGATGTCGAACGGCATCTCGCCGGCGCGGCGCAGCTGATCGGGCGCCTGATGCGGAGCTGAGGGATCGGGCTGATCCGCGGTTTTCCGGAGCCGGCTCCCGCGAGCGGAGCGGGAGCGCCGTTGCCGGCGCGACGGGCTGCAGCCTTCCTCCGCCTCGCGCGTCCCCCTGGAGCCGCTCCGGTT
>Ga0180222_1001511_pt1 | contig 23690 bp, 23 predicted proteins | sample eDN5th37CKraftOP_FD_151336 | JGI IMG/M metagenome (GOLD analysis project Ga0180222, IMG submission 151336) | Enriched Organic Plus compost microbial communities from Emeryville, California, USA - eDNA 5th pass 37_C Kraft OP (version 2) (version 2) ...
AGGCAATACTGCCCGGCGAGGTTGCTACGGACATTGTCGAGGTCCTGAACGGTCTTGACCGGCAGGCAGGCCGCGGATGCGGCATGGGGCGCGGCGAGCGTCATCACTGCCGCGCCAATGGCAAGCGCGATTGCGCGAACAAGCGGCATGCGTTCCCCCCGACTCCATATCAAATACCAGCCTAGCGTGTACCCCTCATCGGGTACAGGCCTGTGCGCGATTCGCTCCTCAAAAGCATCCGGCTCAGAACGCCGGGCGGCCCTGCGCCCCGCAGGCGCGTTCCTCGATTGCCTTGCTCCGTGCAATTGCGCATTTTCCGACACTGCATATTCCGACACTGACGTCCGTGCTGGGGGACAGGCGCGGCGCGGCACCATGCGGAGAGGAACCGCACCATGCAGCACCTGCAATCCGCATTCGGGATCGTCGCCCTCATCGCCTTCGCCTGGGCGATCAGCGAGAACCGCCGCGCGGTCGACTGGAAAAGCGCCGGCGTGGCGCTTCTGGTCACGCTCGCGACCGCCGTGCTCCTGCTCAAGGTCCCGCAGATCGCGCTGGTCTTCCGCGCGCTCGCCCGCGCGGTCGACGCGGTCAGCGCGGCCTCGCGCGCCGGCACCTCCTTCGTGTTCGGTTATCTCGGCGGCGGCGAGCTGCCCTTCGAGCTGAAGCAGCCGGGCGCCGATTTCGTGCTCGCCTTCCAGGCGCTGCCGATCGTGCTGGTGATGAGCGTGCTCACCACCTTGCTGTTCCACTGGCGCATCCTGCCGCCGATCGTGCGCGGCTTCTCCTGGCTGCTCGAGCGCACCATGGGCGTGGGCGGCGCGGTCGGCCTGTCGACCGCCGCCAATATCTTTCTCGGCATGGTGGAATCGCCGCTGTTCATCAGGCCCTATCTCGCGCGCCTGTCGCGCGGCGAATTGTTCATGGTGATGACCGGCGGCATGGCCGGCATCGCCGGCACCGTGTTCGTGCTCTATGCCACGATCCTCGCCAAGGCCATTCCCGAGGTCGCCGGGCACATCATGGTCGCCTCGATCGTCGGCGCGCCGGCCGCGCTCCTGATCAGCCGGCTGATGGTGCCCGACCTGCCCGGCGAGAGCGGCGACGTCGCCGACGTCAAGGTCGGCCGCGTCGCCGAAAATACGATGGACGCGATCGTGCGCGGCACGGCGGCCGGCCTCGAACTCCTGCTCAACATCATCGCCATGCTGATCGTGCTGGTGGCGCTGGTCGCGCTCGCCAATTCGATTCTGAGCGTGCTGCCGGACGTGGGCGGCGCACCGGTTACGCTGCAGCGCATGCTCGGTCTGGTGATGGCGCCGGTGTGCTGGCTGATGGGCGTGCCCTGGAGCGAAGCCTTCACCGCCGGCGCGCTGATGGGCATCAAGACCGTGCTCAACGAGCTGATCGCCTATCTCGAGCTCGCCAAGTTGCCCGCCGACGCGCTCGATCCGCGCTCGCGCCTGATCATGCTCTACGCCATGTGCGGCTTCGCCAATTTCGGCTCGCTCGGCATCATGATCGCCGGGCTCACCGTGATGGCGCCGGAGCGGCGCGCCGACATCATCTCGCTCGGCGGCAAGTCGATCGTCTCGGGCACGCTCACGACCTGCCTGATGGGCGCGATCGTGGGCGTGTTGAACTGAACTGTAGGATTTGCGAAGCGAATGCGACGGGCGACGAACAAATGAGGCAATATACGCGCCCGCAGGATTGATAGACTACACGCGAAGCCGCATTCCGAATGCCTTCCTCACTCGCAAACCCAATCGCCGGGAGCATACGATGGTCGAAGCCGCCACCACCGAATTCTGGAAAAATATCGCGCCGATCGGCAAGGTCTTCCAGGAACACGCCCTGCCGGAGGCCTATATCGCCAATGCGGCGACCGACGACGAACGCTATTACGTGCCCTTCACCGAGACGGTGTCCTCGCGTCCGCTTTGGATCTCGCCCAGCCAGAACATGTGGTGCGACATCCTGATGGCGAAGAAGGCGGGGCTGGTGAACCGCCACTACCACCCGCGCCAGGTCTTCGCCTACACGCTGTCGGGCAAATGGGGCTATCTCGAACACGACTGGACCGCGACCGCCGGCGATTTCGTTTACGAGACGCCGGGCGAAGGCCATACGCTGGTCGCCTTCGAGCACAAGGACCCGATGAAGGTGTTCTTCATCGTCAGCGGGCCGCTGATCTGGCTCGACGACAAAGGCGAAAGCGCCGGCTATTTCGACGTGCACAATTACATCGCCATGTGCAAGGCGCATTACGAGAAGGTCGGCCTGGGCGCCGACTACATCGAAAGCCTGTTCCGCTGAGATGTTTGTCCCTCCCCCTGTAAAGGGAGGTTCGATCGCCGCAGCGTCAGCGACGCCGATCGGGGTGGGGTTTCCGCGCGCGCGGACGCGCCCGCCCGGCTCGCTGGCGCTCGCCACCCTCACCCACGCCGGGAGCGATGACGACGTTCAATGCAGCCTGAACTCTCCGTTCACCGGCTTCAGCTCCGCCGGCTTGATCAGCTTGCAATGCGCCACCTGCACGGAATGGAGCGGCCCTTCCAGCTTCTCCTGCCAGAAGGCGAGGAAACGTTGCAGTTCGGGAAACTCGGGAAAAAGGTCGTAGGCCTGCCAGACGTAGGACTGCAGCAGCCAGTGATGATCGGGACGCCGGTACAAAATATGGGCGGTGGTCAGGCCGTAACCGTTGACCTGTTTCTGAAAGTCCTGCGAAACCATGCCAGTCCTCCGTCTTGGTCGGACTTCAAGTCTCCATGTGCGGCCTTAGTGATTGCAAGCCAAAAAATTGAACAAGTTGTTTATATTCAATGCGTTAGCAGCATTGCGCGCGGCCTGCTAACAAGCCCGTCCGGGTTCGGGATGGCGCCGACGGGCGCACCATGAAGATGCCCGGGATTGGCATTAACCATTGAAATTTCAAGATTTTCCAAAAGTGTTGGCACTCCCCGGCAATGAGTGCTAAAAATTTTTCCGACCCCTCTTGCGAACGGCGAGACGCAACCCATTTGGGCGCGCAGGTGCTGGCAAGAGGAACCGTCCAGCTACCAAAAACGTCAGATCGTCCAATATGTTAGGAGGACTGCCATGAAGTTCCGTCCGCTTCACGACCGCATTGTCGTCAAGCGCATCGATGCCGAGGAGAAGACCGCCGGCGGCATCATCATCCCCGACACCGCCAAGGAAAAGCCGAGCCAGGGCGAGGTCATCGCCGTCGGCCCGGGCGGCCGCGACGAGAGCGGCAAGCTCATCCCGATCGATGTGAAGGTTGGCGACACCGTGCTGTTCGGCAAATGGTCGGGCACCGAGGTCAAGATCGACGGGCAGGACCTCCTGATCATGAAGGAGTCCGACGTCATGGGCGTCATCGAAGAGTCGTCGGCCAAGAAGAAGGCCGCCTGAGACCCAGAAACCTCACTCGTCACCCTGAGGTGCGCGCCGTCAAGGCACGCCTCGAAGGATGACAGTCACGGACCAGACCCCGTCACCCTTCGAGGCTCGCCGCTGACGCGGCTCGCACCTCAGGGCGACGACCAAAGGAGCAAGTTCAAATGGCTGCCAAAGACGTCAAATTTTCCGTGGATGCCCGCGACCGCATGCTGCGCGGCGTCGACATCCTCGCCAATGCGGTGAAGGTCACGCTCGGCCCGAAGGGCCGCAACGTCGTGCTCGACAAGTCCTTCGGCGCCCCGCGCATCACCAAGGACGGTGTGACGGTCGCCAAGGAAATCGAGCTCGAGGACAAGTTCGAGAACATGGGCGCGCAGATGGTGCGCGAGGTGGCCTCCAAGACCGCCGATCTCGCCGGCGACGGCACCACCACGGCGACCGTGCTGGCCCAGGCGATCGTCAAGGAAGGCGCCAAGGCCGTTGCCGCCGGCATGAACCCGATGGATCTCAAGCGCGGCATCGATCTCGCGGTGGAAGCCATCGTCGACGACCTGCAGAAGAACTCCAAGAAGGTCACGTCCAACGAAGAGATCGCCCAGGTCGGCACCATCTCCGCCAATGGCGACCAGGAGATCGGCCGCTTCCTCGCCGAGGCGATGAAGAAAGTCGGCAATGAAGGCGTGATCACGGTCGAAGAGGCCAAGAGCCTGGAGACCGAGCTCGACGTGGTCGAGGGCATGCAGTTCGACCGCGGCTACATCTCCCCCTACTTCATCACCAATGCCGACAAGATGCGGGTCGAGTTCGAAGACCCCTACATCCTGATCTACGAAAAGAAGCTGTCGGGCCTGCAGGAACTGCTGCCGCTGCTCGAGGCGGTGGTGCAGACCGGCAAGGCGCTCCTGATCGTGGCCGAGGACGTCGAAGGCGAAGCGCTCGCCACCCTCGTCGTCAACAAGCTGCGCGGCGGCCTGAAGGTCGCGGCGGTGAAGGCGCCGGGCTTCGGCGATCGCCGCAAGGCCATGCTGCAGGACATCGCGATCCTGACCGGCGGCCAGGCGATCTCGGAAGACCTCGGCATCAAGCTCGAGAACGTGACGCTGGCCATGCTCGGCCGCGCCAAGAAGGTGTCGATCGACAAGGAGAACACCACGATCGTCAACGGCGCCGGCAAGAAGTCGGACATCGAGGCGCGCGTGGCGCAGATCAAGGCGCAGATCGAGGAGACCACCTCGGACTACGACCGTGAGAAGCTGCAGGAGCGTCTGGCCAAGCTCGCGGGCGGCGTCGCGGTGATCCGCGTCGGCGGCGCCACCGAGGTCGAGGTGAAGGAGCGCAAGGATCGCGTCGACGACGCCATGCATGCGACCCGCGCCGCGGTCGAGGAAGGCATCGTGCCGGGCGGCGGCGTCGCCCTGCTGCGTTCGGTCGAGGCGCTCAAGAAGGTCCGCGCCCAGAACGACGACCAGAAGCACGGCATCGAGATCGTCCGCAAGGCGATCCAGGCCCCTGCCCGTCAGATCGCGCTCAACGCGGGCGCCGACGGCTCGGTCGTGGTCGGCAAGATCCTCGAGAAGGATCAGTACTCGTACGGCTACGACGCGCAGTCGGGCGAATACGTGAACCTGGTCTCGAAGGGCATCATCGACCCGACCAAGGTGGTGCGCTGCGCGCTGCAGGACGCCGCTTCGGTCGCCGGCCTCCTGATCACCACCGAGGCCATGGTCGCCGAAGTGCCGAAGAAGAAGGAGCCCGCCATGCCGGCCGGCGGCATGGGCGGCGGCATGGACTTCTAAGGCTTGCCCCGGATGCGGTGCGGCGCGCGCACAAGCGACCTGCTGCACCGCTGATCCGGGACCGCCAAGGTCCCGAACATTGCGAAGGCCCGGGAGCGTTTTCCGGGCCTTTTGCTTTTCCGGGCGTCGATCGGGCGGCCGCGGCCGCGGCATGGCAAACCGACGGCACGGCAATTCGATCGCCCCGGCGGCGGCGAATTGTCCGGCCGTTTCGCGCCAGGCTGTGGTATCCAGTAACCGGCTGGCTGAGGGCCCGCCGTCACGCGAAAAGGGGCCTGGGCCCGTCAGGAGGATCAATGCGAACCGCAAATTTCTTCAACGTCGAACGTCACCGGTGGCTGCTTGGCCTCGGCCTCGCGCTCGCCATGGCGTCGACCGCGCAAGCGGAAACGCGTTGGGTCCGGGGCAGCTTCGGCCAGATGCCGCCACGCGCCTTGGTCGGCGGTCACGAGGCCAATGGCCAGACGCTGTTCATCTGCCGCGGGCCGTATAAAGGCGGCGTCCATCCCGGCAAGATTCGCAGTGGCTTCAACGGCTGCAATATCGGCTATGGCGGGCGCGAGGTCACGGTCAACCCGTACGACGTGCTGATCGAGGTCGGGCGCTAGCGCGGCCGCGCGAGCGCGCGCTCGAAATTCGCCATCGTCGCGAACTGCAAAGGCCCGGGAGCGATCCCGGGCCTTTTTGCATTCGCCTCCGGCTTGGCGAGGCATCGCCGGCGCCATGCCCGTCGGGAGGCGGCCGCGACGCCTGGCGCGTCGCAAACGAAAACGACCACGAACGAAAAGGTGCGCGTTCATCCGGCGTCACCTCGTCGCAGCGTGGCCGTCATGACATCCGGACAAGACGCTACGCATCCGGGCATCATCGGCATCTCTATTAGCGGGCACACGTGACACGACGATGACAGCCGCGCTCCGTGTGACGGTGCGCCGTTGCCGCGCGCATTAACCGTAATCGCCGGGCTGCGTAGTTTCCCGCACAGCATCGCGTCCGCCACATATGTAAACAAATCCTTAACGGGAGGCGTCTTCGAGCGACAACGCAAAACCGATCGCGGAGGACGCAACATGTCGACCTTGGGATGCCGGTGCCGCAGCGCGCCGGGAATGCTGATCGCTGCCGTCATGGCGGGCGGTCTGTGGAGCGGACCGGCCACGGCTGGCGGCGAATGGCTGGTCAGTTGGACGCAGCCGGCGATCGATCCTTTCGCCGGCGATACGGCGCCCGACCCGAACGGCATCGCCTATGGCGACCATGCCGTGGCGAGCGGCGTCAACAGCATCGCCTTCGGCGACTATGCGACGTCGAGCGGGGAAAACAGCATCGCGTTCGGCTACTGGGCGCTGGCTTCCGGCGATAATGCGCTGGCGATGGGGGCCTACAGCACGGCGAGCGGCCTCAATTCGCTGGCGCTCGGCATCGCCAGCACCGCCGGCGGCGATAACAGCAGCGCGCTCGGCAATTACAGCAATGCGGCCGGCGAGAATTCGCTGGCGGCCGGCGTTTCGAGCAGCGCCACCGGCGCCAATACCACCGCGCTCGGCAATGGCAGCAGCGCCGAAGGCGACAACAGCACCGCCGTCGGCGTGCAAGCCACCGCCACCGGCGCCAATACCACCGCGCTCGGCAACGCCAGCGCCGCCGCCGGCGACAACAGCACCGCCGTCGGCGTCGAAGCCGCCGCCACCGGCGCCAGCACCACCGCCGTCGGCAACCACGCCGACGCCTCCGGCGACAACAGCACCGCCATGGGCGTGCAAAGCCGCGCCACCGGCGACAACACCACCGCCGTCGGCAACCACAGCACCGCCAAAGGCAAAAACAGCACGGCGGTCGGCATACTCAGCAAGGCCAGCGGCGACGACTCCATCGCGCTCGGAAATCAGGCCACGGCCACGGGCACGTCGTCGACCGCCATCGGCACGCAGGCCTTGGCGAGCGGCGCCGACAGCACCGCCATCGGCAACCAGGCCAAGGCCACCGGCGACAATTCGCTCGCCATCGGCGGCAATGCCAAAGCCAGGGGCGACAATTCGATCGCCATCGGCAACGGCTCGATCGCGACCGCCGATAATGTCGTCTCGTTCGGCGCACCCGGCGAAGAACGCCGTCTGACCAACATCGCCGACGGCATTCTGGCGAGCGATGCGGCGACCGTGCATCAACTCAATTTGTTGCGTGCTTACGTCAACCAACGCATCCGTGCGCTCGCCGAACGACTACGCAGGGTGCGTGCCGCCGCATGGCGACTGGAAAAGAAGGCGCGCGCGCAGGAACGGCCGTCGTCGAAGGCTTCCTCTCCTGCCCGCAGCGCCCGCAATGCCGCACCCGGCAAGGCGCGCGGGCCGGGCGCCAGACCCGGGGCTCGCAAGCCGGCAACCGGACTGGCGGCGCGCGCGCATCATCCCGGAGCAAGACTGGCCGCGCTCAAGCGCCATCCCGAACGCAAGTCCGCCCTCCGACCCGACCATCGCGGCGAGCCCGCGCAGCGGGAGCGCGACTCCGGCAGGGACAGCAACGCGGCCGATCGCGGCAACCGCGGATTCGGCTCCGCCGACGCCGCCAATCCGCCGCCCGGCGCCGTCACCAGCGCGCAATTCCACCAGGCCATTTCCTCGCTGAATACGCGCATCGATGACGTCGAAACCCACGCCAATCGCGGCATTGCCGCCGCCGCGGCACTGGCGCCGATCTTGATGCCGTCACAGCCCGGCAAGACCACGGTCTCGCTCGGCACCGGCTATTATCGCGGCGAAGGCGCGCTCAGCGTGAGCGCCGCGTACCGGCTCAATTACGCAACGCCGGTGATGCTCTATGGCAGCTACGCCAACGGCGGCGGCGACGAGCATGTGGCGCGCGCCGGCATCGCCGTCGAGTTCTGACGGTCACCAAAGAGGCGGCACAAACGGTCGGCTTCGCGCATGTCGATCGGATCCGACCTTCGCATGCCAACGTGCTGCAAGGTATTGCGAACCTCGGAATCCTGACGCTAGCATGAGACCCGCATGCCGCCTCTTTTCACCATCGGCTACGAGAAAAGCAGGCCCGACGCGGTTCTGCACGAGCTCGAGCAGGCCAAGGTCGACCTCCTCGTCGACACAAGGGCGGTCGCGGCCTCGCGCCGCCCCGGCTTTTCCAAACGCGCGCTGTCGGCGGCGCTCGACGACGCCGGCATTGCCTACGTGCATTTGCAGAAACTCGGCACGCCCGCCGAGGGCCGTTCCGCCGCCCGCAGCGGCGACCTCGCCACGCTCTGGCGTGTCTACGATGAGCACATCGCCACCGCGGACGCGCAGGCCGCGCTTGACGAACTGATCGCGCTGATCAAATCGGGCAAGCGCGTCGCCCTGCTCTGCTACTGCCGCGACCCAAACTCATGCCACCGCAGCCGCATCGTCGTCAACGTCAAGAAACGGCTGCGGATCAAGGTCGAAAACCTGATTCCGCCGCTGTTCTGACGAACGGACGGCTCGCCGTGAGCGGCAGTCGGGACACGGCCGTCGCACGGGCCGCAGACATATCCCCGCGGCTATCCACTTGATCTAGATCAAGGCCAAAAGTTGCACATCCAACCAGTTTCGTCTGTGCCGCCCGGGGGCCGGCCAGCAAGGGGAATACACGCATGCTCGACGTCACGCGCAAGCCGGACCAGCCGGCCTCGTCGGCCGCCGTGAAAGAGATCAGGAATTTCATCGCCGGCGAGTATGTCGGCTCGGCGAGCGGCCATTTCTTCGACAAGCGGTCACCCGTCAACGGGGCCCTGATCGCAAAGGTTTCGGAAGCCGGAGAGGCTGAAGTCGATGCGGCGGTGAAGGCCGCGCGCGCGGCGCTCGACGGCCCGTGGGGCCGCATCCCGCCGGGGGAGCGCGGCGACCTGCTCTATGCCCTGGCCAACGAAATCAACAAGAACTTCAACCGCTTCCTCGAAGCGGAAGTCGCCGACACCGGCAAACCGATGTCGCTCGCGCGGCACATCGACATTCCGCGCGGCGCCGCCAACTTCAAGGTCTTCGCCGACACGGTCAAGAACGTCTCGACCGAGTTCTTCGAAATGGCGACGCCGGACGGCGCCGGCGCCATCAATTACGCGGTACGCCGTCCGGTCGGCGTGGTGGGCGTCATCTGCCCGTGGAACCTGCCACTCTTGCTGATGACCTGGAAGGTCGCGCCCGCCATGGCCTGCGGCAATACCGTGGTCGTGAAGCCTTCCGAGGAAACACCGCAGACCGCCACGCTGCTGGGCGAGGTGATGAACGCGGTCGGCATTCCGAAAGGCGTCTACAATGTCGTGCACGGCTTCGGGCCCGGCTCGGCCGGCGAATTCCTCACGCGGCATCCGGGCGTCAACGCCATCACCTTCACCGGCGAGACCCGCACCGGCGCGGCGATCATGAAGGCCGCCGCCGACGGCGCGCGGCCGGTGTCGCTCGAAATGGGCGGCAAGAACCCGGCCATCGTCTTCGCCGACTGCGACTTCGAGGCGGCGATCGAGGGCACCATGCGTTCCTGCTTCGCCAATTGCGGACAGGTCTGCCTCGGCACCGAACGCGTCTATGTCGAGCGGCCGCTCTTCGAGAAATTCGTCGCCGCGCTGAAGGCGCGCACCGAGAAAATGAAAATCGGCGTGCCGGAGGATTCGGCCACCGGCATGGGCCCGCTCATCAGCCAGGAGCATCGCGAGAAGGTGCTGTCCTATTACCGCAAGGCGGTGGAGGAAGGCGCAACCGTCGTCACCGGCGGCGGCGTGCCGAAAATGCCCGACGATCTTGCGCAAGGCGCCTGGGTCGAGCCGACGATCTGGACCGGCCTGCCCGACACCGCCGCCACCGTCACCGAAGAAATCTTCGGTCCCTGCACCCACATCGCCCCCTTCGACTCCGAGGACGAAGTGATCGCCCGCGCCAATGCGCTGGAATACGGGCTCGCGGCGTCCGTCTGGACCACCAACCTCGCCCGCGCGCATCGCGTATCGGCGCGCATCGAGGCCGGCATCGTCTGGGTCAATAGCTGGTTCTTGCGCGATCTGCGCACGCCGTTCGGCGGCATGAAGCAGTCCGGCATCGGGCGCGAAGGCGGCGTGCATTCGCTGGAGTTCTATACCGAGCTCAAGAACGTCTGCATCAAGCTGTGAGAGAATAACAACATGGCGAAGATCATCGGCGCGGTCGCGGCCTCCCACACACCGACCATCGGTTTCGCCTACGACCGGCAGAAGCAGAACGATCCGGTGTGGGCCCCGATCTTCGCGGCCTTCGAGCCGGTGCAGCAATGGCTCGCCGACCAGAAGCCGGATGCGTTGATCGTCACCTACAACGACCACGTCACCTCGTTCTTCTTCGATCACTACTCCGCCTTCGCCCTCGGCATCGACAAGAGCTATTCCGTCGCCGACGAAGGCGGCGGCGTGCGCAATCTGCCGCCGATCGACGGTCATGCCGCCTTGTCGCAGCACATCGGCGCGTCGCTGATGGCCGATGAATTCGACATGTCGTTCTTCCAGGGCAAGCCGCTCGATCATGGCTGCTTCTCGCCGCTCTCGATGATGCTGCCGCACGAGCCGAAATGGCCCGCCCCCATCGTGCCTTTGCAGATCGGCGTTTTGCAGTTCCCGATCCCGACCCCGCTGCGCTGCTACAAGCTGGGCCAGGCGCTACGCCGCGCGATCGAGAGCTATCCGGAGGATTTGAGGGTGGCCATCGTCGCCACCGGCGGCCTGTCCCATCAGGTGCACGGCGAGCGCGCCGGCTTCAATAATACCGAGTGGGACAACCGCTTCCTCGACATGATCGAGAAGGACCCGGTGGCGCTGACCCAGATGACGCAGGCCGACTATGCGCGGCTCGGCGGCATGGAAGGCGCCGAGGTCATCATGTGGCTGATCATGCGCGGCGCGCTATCGGCCAGCATCAAGTGCCTGCACCGTACCTATTACCTGCCGTCGATGACCGGCATCGCCACCGCCATCTACGAAAACCAGGCCATCGAGCCGCCGGCCGACATCCACGCCGACCATCGCCGGCACATCGGCCGTCAACTGGCCGGCGCCGAAAAGCTGGACGGCACCTATCCCTTCACCCAAGCGCGCAGCGTGAAGGCGTTCCGCATCAACAAGTTCCTGCACGATCTGATCCATCCGGAGCCGCGGGCTGCCTTCCTCGCCGACCAGGAAAAGGCGTTCGAGGCGGCCGGCCTCAGCGCCGAGGAACGCGATCTGGTGCGCCGCCGCGACTGGCGCGCCATGATCCACTACGGCGTGAGCTTCTTCATGCTGGAAAAGCTCGGCGCCGTGACCGGCGTGTCGAACCTTCACATCTATGCCGCCATGCGCGGCGAGACGCTCGAGCAGTTCCAGAAAACGCGCAATGCGCCCGGCGCGCTTTATTCGGTGGCCGGGAAGGACGCCCCAAAACTCGCCTGGGACAAGGAACCGGCGGTTTGATCGGCGCGACGATCACGCCGCCGCGGCTGCAGAAGCAGGCCGGCGCCCGTTCCGAGCTACTGCGGGAACAGTTCCTCACAGAACTCCGGGCGCGGACGGGCGGCAGCGGCCGCCGCTAAGGTCAGGGCTCGTTGGCCGAGCCGGGGGATAATGCTGGCGGCGATGCCGATGGCGGACGTGACGCCGCGGCGCCCGCCGGCTTGCGCGCGGGCCCCCGAGCAACCAAATCAAGCGGACCGGTTTCTTAGTTTCGGGCGATCGCCGCGGTGACGCGGTAGGCTCTTCACTCTCCACAAGGCGGCGATGCAAAGGGCGCCGACGAGCCGAAAGAGCGGGAGTAACGCCCCGTATCGCCCGAACCTCTTTCCTACTCGGCCGGCACGGAGGCCGCCTGCCGCGCCTCGATACTGGTAATGAGCGCGGCCAGACCCGAGGTCGCCGCGAACATCACGAAAGCGATACCGGCATTGACCGCGAGCACGAGGGCGAAGCCGCCGCGCTCGTGCAGGAAGGCGATCATGGCGACCGCAGAGGCGGCGGTGATGAACAGCAGAAAATAGCGCACGGCATAGACGCGGCCGCGCCAGGCGTCCGCCGTGTAACGCGCGAGCACCATGTCGTTGACCGTGACCTGTCCGTAGATCGCCGCGATGGCCACGGCCAGCGCCACCATCAGCGCGATGCCGTCGGTATAGGCCGCGCCCAGATTGCCGAGGAGGCCGAGTCCGGTGATGGCCGCGAACATCGTGTGCGGCGCGAAGCGCTCGGTCAGGCGCCCGACCGCGAGCTGCGCCAACGCCCCGCAAATGAGCACCGCGGTCGCCACGCTGCCGACCAGCCAAAGCGGCACATGTGATGCCAGCCGTTCGTCGACGATCTTGGGCAAGGCGATGGTGAGCAGGTTGAAGGTGGTGCCCGAACTCAAGGCGATAACGATGAACAGGCCGAACAGCAGCGCGGCGAGCCGCGGCGTGAGCGGCACCGCCGGCACCGACTTGCGGTGCTTGGCATGGTGTCCGTCGTCGGGCGTGACCCAGAGATAGACGATCCCGGTCGCCGCCGACAGCACGGCCGGCACCAGGAACGCCGCCCGCCAGCCGAGCCAGGTCGCCAGCAACGCGCTGACACCGGCCGCCAGCGAGACGCCGAGATTGCCGCAGACGCCGTTGAACGCCAGGGTGCGTCCCTTGGCATTCGAGGCTTCGATCAGCATGGCCATGCCGACGGGATGGTAGATACCGGCGAACATGCCGAGCGCGAACAAGGCCACGGCGAGGCCGACGAGATTCGGCGCGAATGCGGCGCCGGCGAGCGAGACGCCGCAGCCGAGATAGAAGGCCGCCATCATGTTGCGGCGGCTCCAGCGATCGGCGAGCCAGCCGGCCGGCAGCGAAAAGACACCGAATGCCACGAAAGCCGCGCTCGAAAGCGCGATCATCTCGCTGTAGGGGCGTCCATAGACCACTTCCAGCCCGATCACGACGGTCGGGTAGATCAGCAGCACGAAATGGTCGATCCCGTGCGCGAGATTGAGGAAGGCGATCGAGCGGCGGCGCGCCGTCTCATCGGCGCCGGCTGCGGCGGTAATCCGGGTCGGGTTCATGGGCCTTCATGTCCGCGGCAAGGTACGATCCAATATACCCCTTGGCCCTTGCGATCCAGCAATGCCCGTCGCAGCCGGCACCGGATTCCGCTGCCCGCACAGCCGGGCGGACCCTCGCCCCGGCGCGTCCGCAAGCGCATCGCAAGGTAGACAACAACCCGATAACCCGCTTTAGTTGCAACCGGTATCCGGGTCCGGTGCGTTGTAAGGGTCCCCGATGTGTCCTGGGAGGCGCGTATGCGCGGCGGTCGCCGCCGCGGCCTTCGCCGTCTATTGCGTCGGCGTCCCGTCCGGTCCCGCCCGGGCGGGCAGCGACGAGGACGCAACCGTCATCCTGTTTTCCGGCCGCGATATCTGGCGAAACGGGGCCTTCCTCTATGGCGGGCTGGTGATCGCGCCCGGCGGGTTCGACCAGGATGGCTTTCTGCTCAAGCTGCTCTATTCGGCCGGGGTCTATCGCTACAACGCGGGCAGCCTCGGCGGCACGCAAGTGATCGGGGGCGAGGCGATCGGCGCCGTGCTGCCCGGCTGGCGCATCAAACGCGGGCCCCTCGAAGGCAAGTTCTTCGTCGGGCCCGATTTCGAATATCACCCCCTATGGCCGGACGACCCCGGCAACCCGCTGCGCGGCAGCGCCGTCGGCCTGCGCATGGCGGCCGAGTTCTGGTACGAGCCGACGCCGACGACGATGGTCGCCGGCGACGTCTCGCTCACCACGATCGTCAGCGACAACAACGCGCGGCTGGCCTTTGGCTGGCGCGTGCTCGACGACCTCGTCGGAGGTTTCTATGTCGGCCCCGAGGTCCAGTCGTTCGGTTCTTTCGGCTACCGGCAGCTGCGGCTCGGCGCCCATATCAGCGGGCTGAAAACCGACGATGACGAATGGTCGGCCGGCGCAGGCTGGGCGCACGACAGCGAAGGCCGCTCGGGCCCCTATCTGCGCCTCGGCTTGGTGAGGCGGCGCTAGCTCTAGTCCAGCGTCCGCCGGAAGCGCGTGACCGCGATCGTCATGGCCACCAGCATCAATATCCAAAGCGCCACCGCGTCGTAACGCAGATCGGCGAAGGACGCGCCCTTGAGCATGATCGAGCGCGTGATGCGCAGGTAATGCGTCAGCGGCAGCGCCTCGCCCACATATTGCGCCCATTGCGGCATGCCGGCGAACGGGAACAGGAAGCCGGACAATAATATATTGGGCAGGAACCACATGATCGTCATCTGCATCGCCTGCAACTGGTTCTGCGCGACCGTGGAAAAGGTGTAGCCGATGGACAGATTGGTCGCGATGAACAGCGTGCTCAGACCCGCCAGCACCGCGAGATTGCCGACCAGCGGCACGCCGAACAGGAACACGCCGATGCCGATGATCATCGAGGCCTGCACGATGCCGACCATGACGTAGGGGATGATCTTGCCCAGCATGATCTCGACCGGCGAGATCGGCATCGACAGCAAGTTTTCCATGGTGCCGCGCTCGATCTCGCGCGTGACCGAGAGCGCCGTGAAGATCAGCATGGTCATGGTCAGGATGGTACCGACCAGGCCCGGCACGATGTTGAGCTGCGTCACCGCGGCCGGGTTGTAGCGCGCATGGGTGCGGATCTCGAACGGCAAGGCCGTGCTCACGGGAATGGCGCGATCATGCTTGAGCGCCGTCTGCATCAGCTGACCGAGGGCGCCGAGCGCGGAACCGGCGGCCACCGGATCGGTGGCGTCCGCGATCACCAGCATGGCCGGCTTGTCGCCGCGCCGCACCGCCCGTTCGAAATTGGCCGGAATCTCGACCGCGAACAGCACCTTGCCGGATGCGATCAGGTGGCTGACCTCGGCCTCGGTGCGCGGAAACTCCGTCACCTTGAAATATTTGGTGTTCTGCAATGCCGCCAGAATCGAGCGCGACAGGTCGGTGTGCTCCTGCAGCAGCACCGCCGTCGGCAGATCGCGCGGCGTGGTGTTGATCGCGTAGCCGAACAGCATGAGCTGCACCAGCGGCACCATGATGATCATGGCGAAGGAAACGCGGTCGCGCTTGAGCTGGATGAACTCCTTGATCAGCATCGCCCAGGTCTTGCGCCAGAAGCCTCTCCCGCGCAGGCGCTGCGGCGGCTCGGTCGGCAAGAGGTGCGTCATTGGAAATTGTCCCGCGCCCGGCTCATCAGATCGATGAACACATCCTCGAGCGACGGCTCCGAATGCTTCCATTCGAGATTGGGGCATTGCCGATAGGGCGCGATCGCGGCCTCGAGCGCGGCGGCGTCGCGTCCCGAGACATGCAGGTTGGTGCCGAACGGCGCCACCATGCCGATGCCGGGCGTTTCGGCGAGATCGTCCGACAGCTCCGCGAGACTTTCGCCGGACGGCGCGCTCACCACATAAGTCGTCAGGTGCGACGACTCGATCACATGCTCGACCGTGCCGTGCACCAGCAGCTCGCCATAGGCGATGTAAGCGATCTCGTGGCACCGCTCCGCTTCGTCCATGTAATGCGTCGATACCAGCACGGTGAGGCCTTCGGCGGCGAGCGCATGGATTTCGTTCCAGAAATCGCGCCGCGCCTTGGGATCGACGCCGGCGGTCGGCTCGTCGAGCAGGAGCAATTGCGGGCTCGGCAGCGTGCAGGCGCCGAGCGCCAGCCGCTGTTTCCAGCCGCCCGACAATTCGCGGGCGAGCTGTTCCTCACGGCCGGTGAGGCCGAGACGCGCGATCGCGCCGCGCGCGGCCGCGGCCGGACGCGCCAGACCGTAGATGCGCGCGATGAACTCGAGGTTCTCACGCACCGACAGGTCCTCGTAGAGGCTGAAGCGCTGCGTCATGTAGCCGACCTGGCGCTTGATCTGATCGGTCTGCTTGCGGATGTCGTAACCGAGACAGGTGCCCGTGCCCTCGTCGGGCGTGAGCAGCCCGCACAGCATGCGGATCGTGGTGGTCTTGCCGGAACCGTTGGGGCCGAGGAAGCCGTAGATCGTGCCGCGTTTGACCTGCATGGACAGATTGCGCACCACCGCGCGGCCGTCGAACTTCTTGGTCAGGCCGTGGACATCGATGACGATGTCGGATGCGTTCATTTCGGCGCCTCCTGACCGGGCCTTTGCGCGGGCGCTTGCGCCGGGGCCGGTACCGGCGTCTCCGGCAATGTGATCGTCACCGGCTGGCCGACGCGGAATTTTTCCGGGTGCTCCGGCCGCGCCTCGATCATGAACACGAGCTTTGCGCGTTCCTCCAGGCTGTAAATCACCGGCGGCGTGTATTCGTTGCTGCCGGAGATGAAGGTCACCTTGGCGGTCAGGCCGGGCTCGCACCCGTCGCAGGACACGCCGACCGTATCTCCGTATTTGATGGAGGCCAGCTGCGGCTCCGGGGCAAAGAAGCGGATCTTCAGATTGCCCGGCGGCAACAGCGACACGACCGGGCGGCCTTGCGGCACCGTTTCACCCGGCCGGTAATAGATCTCCTGGATGGTGCCGGTATCGGGGCTGACCGCACGCCGGCGCGCGAGCCGCGTTTCGGCCCATTCGAGGTTGGCCTTGGCCTGGCGGAACGCAGCCTCGGCGTCGTCATAAGTCTTTTGCGTGCCGGCGGCGGATTTCAGCAATTCCTTGGCGCGGTTGAACGCCTGCTGCGCATTTTCCATCGCGGTCTTCCTGACCACGACTTCCGCCCGTTGCAGGTCGTCATCGAGGGTAAACAGCAGGTCGCCCTTCTTGACGTGATCCCCTTCGCGCACCTTCAGGATTTCGACACGGCCCTGCTCGTCCGGACTGACGAAAATGAGGTCGGCCTCGACCCAGCCTTGCAGCATTCGATTGTTGCCGTTGGTGCAGCCGGAGAGCGCCGCGAGCAGCAAAGCCGCGAGGCCGACAAGTCTTGTCCTCATGCGGGTCTCCTCGGCGCCAGCAAGAGTTCGACATAAGTCTGCATCATCGCCCGCACGTCGAGCGGTTCGTATTTTTCGAACAAGCCGCTCCAGACGATGGCTAGCAGGCCGGGCGCGGCGATGATTTGCGGGAAATCAACGAGGCCCTGCGGAACCTCGTCGCGCGCAGCCGCGCGCGCGAGCAGCCCGCGAACCGCCGCGATGATGTGCGAGAGCACTTCGCGATAATAGAACTCGGCGAGCTTGGGAAAGCGGCGGCCCTCGGCGATCATCAGGCGGATGACGTCCTTGCGGCGCGTCTCGTAGATCTCGCGCACGAACAGGTCGACGATGGGTCCGGCCAGCGCCGAAAGCGGCAGGTCGGCCTTGCCCATCGCCTCGATGCTGCCGACCAGCGGTGTCAGCATCGTGCGCACGAGTTCCTGGAACAGGCTCTCCTTGTCGCGGAAGTAGAGATAGATGGTGCCCTTGGCGATGCCGGCGCGGCGCGCCACGTCGTCGAGCCGCGTGGCCTCGAAACCGCGTGCCGAGAACTCGTCGAGCGCGGCGGCCAGGATCGCCTCGCGGCGGGCGGCGGAGCGCGCTTCCCGGCCTTTGGCGGCCGGCGCCGCGGGACCGGCCGCGGGGCGCGCGCGCACGGGGCCGCGCGGCCTCGTTCCCCGCCCCCGGGTACCGGCGGCCGGCCTGCGGCGACGCTTCTTGCGATCTCCGGTCATGACCGCTCCAATTCGATCCGCTGTTTAATGACTGACCAGTCAGTCATAATTTAGCGCGGGCGCGCAGCAAGCGCAAGCCGCCGCCGATCGACGCGGCGTTTCAGCAAACACGGCGTTTCAGCGAGAAATGTGGACGCGGAGCGATCCGCAGACCGGCACAATGCCCGATGCCGCCAACCATGCCCCGGCGATCGTACAGGCGGGCTCCCCCGCCCCGTCGGCCTCGCTGTGAGACGGACCTGACCGTTGCCGCGCGCCGCCCGTTCACGGGAGCGACTCAACCCAGCCCGGTCACGCTCACCAGGCGGGCCGAGCTGCAGGCATCCCTGACGCTCTTCAGCGCCTGGTAGGTCGGGCCGTAGTAGAACTCTTCCCAGGCGGCCAGCGACGGAAATTCCAGAAGCACGATCCGGCGCGGCTCCCAGTCGCCCTCGTAGACCTTGTGCTCGCCGCCGCGCGCGAGATATTTCGCGCCGGCCTTATCGAGCGCCGGCTTCACGCCCGCCATGAACTCCTGATAGCGGGCAGGATCCCGAATATCGACGTCGAAAATCACGTAAGCGCTCATTTCTATTTCCCTGTTCGATGCGCAGCCGTCCACATCGGGCTCGCCCCGGCGCGGCCGTTAAAAACACGGAGGAGCATGCCAAGCGAGCCGGTCGAGACAGGCCGGGCCATGACGCTGCGGCGAGCGATTACCGGCAAGGCTGCCCAGCCTCACCCCTTGGCGTCGCAAAAGAACGTGCGGATCACGCATTCCTTGCCGCCGTCCTTGTAGCAGGACCGCAAGGCCTCGTTCTGGGTACGGCCGAGCCGCGGCCCCTTGCCCCAGCCGTGCGCGCCGCAGGCATTGGTGAAATCGACCGCGAAGGCCGCGCAGCCGCGCTTGACGGTGGCCACCACCCGGCAGGTGTCGCCCCGGCATTTCGACAGCGCGCTCTGGCGCGCTTCCGCGATGCTGCGGAAATCATAGGCTTCGCCGTAGGCCCCGCACGAACCGATCGCAAGCGCGCCGGCGGCACGCGCCGTGCTCACCGCAACCAGCATCAATGTTGCGCTGGCGACGAGCAGTGCCGCGACCACCACGATGCGCATGACCGGCGTGTAGATATCCGTCATCGCCTTCCCTTACCCGAGCGTCGCTCGGATTAAGGGGATGAGTCGCGTTCGCGATCAACGATTCGAGTCACGGCCGGCTCGATTTTATGCCTTGACCCGTCATGCGACTCATCCGCCGGCATTTCACGGACCGGCGTCGCAAACCCACGCCTTCACGCGGCAATTCCGTCCGCCATATTTGCGGCATTGGCCGAGCGCGATGGCTTCGGCGCGTGCGCGCGTCCCGGCATAGGCCCAGCCGCGGGCGCTGCAACCGCCCGCCCCCGACACCGCAAAGGCGCCGCAGGACTGGTGGATCGTGACCACCACCTCACAGCTGCGGTCTCCCCGGGAGCGGCATTCGGAGAGAGCCCGCTGCTCCGCCGCACGCTGCGAGGGAAAATTATACGACAAACCGACGCGGTCGCACTTGCCGATGGCGATGGCGCCCGCTGCCTCGGCCTTGCTGTTGGTGAAAAGCGCGAGCCCGCAAAGAGCCAGCGCCAAACAAACAATCCGATTAAAGGTTTGCAACGTCTTTCCCCCCGTTTTGCGGTCCCGCCGGCGACCTTATCAGTGCTTGCGCGCCGACGTCACTTGCTTTCGTGCTCGAGTTCGGCCTGCAGTGCCGAAAGCGCGTCAGGGGTATCGACATCGGTGAGGGCGGCCGCACCTGACACCGGCACCTCGACCACCGCCTCGGCATAGCTGCCGATGAGATGGCGGGCGCCGATGTCTCCGGTAATGGCCATCAGATCGGGGAAGAAGCGACGCGACCACACCACCGGATTGCCGCGCCGCCCGTCGATCGTCGGCACCACCACCAGCGCCCCGCGTTCGGGATCGAAGGCCGAAAGCAGGCGGTCGATGAGCGCGCGATCGACCTGCGGCATGTCGCCGAGACAAACGACCGCGCCGGCGGCATCGTCCGGCACGGCGGCGATGCCGGTCTTCAGCGATGTGCCGAGCCCTTCGGCGTAGTCCGGGTTGTGCACGATGCGCACCGGCAATCCGTCAAGCGCGGCTTCCACCTTGGCGCGTTCGTGCCCGGTGACCACGATGACGGGCGCGGCATGCGAGGCCAGTGCCTGTTCGGCGGCGATGCGCACCAGCGGCTTGCCGCCGATCTCCGCGATCAGCTTGTTGATTGCGCCCATGCGGGTGGAGCGGCCGGCCGCCAAGACCACCGCCGCGATGCGTGGCTCCTTCTTCGGACCTTTTTCCGCGACGCGCTCCTCGCGCGGCTGCGGCCGCGTGACGATCTCCATCAACAGCCCGCCGACACCCATGCCGGTGACGTCGGCGCGCGAAACAGCCAAGCCGGCGAGCAGGCGCATCAGCACCCAATCGAAGCCGTTTTCCTTCGGGCTGCGCGCGCAGCCGGGCGCGCCCAGAACGGGAAGCCCGCGTGCGCGGCCGATCAGCATCAGGTTGCCGGGATCGACCGGCATGCCGAAATGCTCGATCTCGCCGCCGATCGCCTCGACCGCGGCCGGGATCACGTCGCGGCGGTCGGCGATTGCCGAGGCGCCGAATACGATCACCAGCTCGGCCCCCATGGCGAGCAATTCGTCGATGGCGCGCGCGAGCGCGGGCGTATCGTGCGGCACGCGCTTTTCCGCGATGATGCCGGCGCCGGCCGGCGCGATGCGCTGGGCAGTGATCTTCAGCGTCTTGTCGATGACCTTGGGCGCCAAGCCCGGCAGCAAGGTCGAGACCACGCCGACCTTGCGCACCTTGTAGGGCGCCACGCGGATGACCGGCTGCGTCTTTTTCGCGGCGGCCACCGCCCGGTCGCGCGCGGCGCCCGCAATCGCGAACGGGATGATCTTCACGGTGGCGATCATCTCGCCTTCCACCACCGGCTTGAAGGCGGGCAGCGTCGCCAGCGTCACCGCCTCGTCGATGCGGTTGAGCGCGTCGATCGCCTCCTTGTCGACCACCAGCACGCCGGCGCTCTCCGCGAACAGATTGCAGCGCCCGGTGAAAGCGCGGTCGACGCGCACGCCCTCGCCTTTTGCCGCCATCGCAATTTCGGCGGCGGCCTGGTCTTCCGATACGTCGCCCGGCTCGAGCCGCGCCACCACGATCTCCTTGACGCCGGCGGCCTCGAGCGCCTCGACCTCGGCCGGACCGATCAGCGTGCCCTTCTTGAGCACGAGCTCGCCCTGGCGGATCGAGTGCACCGCCGTCGCGTCGAGCGCCTCAGCGACCGGGACCGCACCGAATTTCATGCCGCCTCCGACTTTTCCGCCTTCCCCGACTTCAAGCGCAACGATGCGGTGATCTCACCCATGATCGACACCGCGATTTCGGCCGGCGACACCGCGCCGATCGGCAGGCCGATCGGGGCATGGATGCGCGCGATGTCGGCGTCGGTCAGTCCCGCCTCCTTCAGCCGCGCGACGCGCTTGGCGTGGGTCTTCTTGGAGCCGAGCGCGCCGATATAGAAACAGTCGCGCTTGAGCGCATGCAGCAGCGCCGGATCGTCGATCTTGGGATCGTGGGTGAGCGCCACGAAGGCGGTGTAGCGGTCGACATTGAGCGGCGGCAGCGCGACGTCCGGCCATTCGGCGATCACCTTCACGTCGGGAAAACGCTCGGGCGAAGCGAAGGCGGTGCGCGGATCGACGATGGTCACGTCATAGCCGAGCATGGCGCCGATCGGCGCCAAGGCCTGGCTGATATGCACCGCGCCGGTGATGACGAGCCGCGGCGACGGCACATGCACGGTGAGAAACACGCGGCCCTGCGCGGTTTCTTCCATCCCGCTCTTGGCCATGCGCAGGCGCTTGTCGATTATTTCGTGCAAAGGATCGCGTGCGACGTCGGCGGCTTTCACCAGCCGCTGTTCGCCCGAGTCGACGTCGGTGACGACCACCACCGCGCGGCGCGCGGCGCGTTCGGCATTGAGGGTGTGAAGGATGTCGAGTTTCACGTCAGATCACCTTCTCCACATAGACCCGGATGGTGCCGCCGCAGGACAGGCCCACCTTCCAGGCGGTCTCGTCGGCGACGCCGAATTCCAGCATCTTCGGCTTGCCTGAATCGATGACGTCGATGGCTTCCGTGACCACCGCGCCTTCGACGCAGCCGCCCGACACGGAGCCGAGAAAATTCCCCTCCTCGTCGATGACGAGATTGGAGCCCACCGGACGCGGCGCCGAGCCCCAGGTCTCCACCACGGTGGCGATCGCCACGCCGCGCCCGGCTTTGCGCCAGTCCTCGGCGGCTTTCAGGATGTCTTCGTCGCGCGCGAGCATACTGCACCTCCATCGGTTCTCCCTCTCTCCGCTCTAACGGAGAGGGGGAAGAAAAAAGCTACGCCACCTTCTTGAGCATCGCCTTCGGATCGTAACCCTTCACCTGGGCGCCCGAGAGGGAGCGCACAAGATCGGTCATGGAATCGAGATTGTGGATCGGCCTGAGCTCGTCGACATAGGGCAGCATGGTGCGCACGCCCTTGGCGCGCGCCTCGAAGCCGTCGAAGCGCAACAGCGGATTGAGCCAGATCAGCCTTCGGCACGAGCGGTGCAGCCGGTCCATCTCGAAGGACAGCGTGTCGTCGGCATCGCGCTCGAGCCCGTCGGTGATGAGCAGCACTACGGCGCCCTGCCCGAGCACGCGCCGCGCCCATTGCTTGTTGAACGCGGCGAGCGAGGTCGCGATGCGCGTACCGCCGGCCCAGTCGGCGACATTGGCGCCGCAGGCGGCGAGCGCCTCGTCGGGATCGCGCTGGCGGATCGCGCGCGTCACATTGGTCAGCCGGGTGCCGAACAGGAACGTCGTGACGCGCTTCTTGGCGTCGGTGATGGCGTGCAGGAAATGCAGGAACAGCCGGGTGTACTGGCTCATCGAGCCGGAGATATCGAGCAGCGCCACGATCGGCGGCTCCTTCTCGCGCGGACCGAGATATTTGAGGTCGATCACCGCCCCACCCGCCTTCATGCTCGCCCGCAGCGTACGGCGGATGTCGATCATATGCCCGAGCCGGTGCGGCGCCAGCCTTCGCGTCTTCACCAGATCGAGCGGCAGCGCGAGCCGCGCGATCGCCTCCTTGGCCGCCATGATCTCGGCCGCCGTCATCTGCGCGAAGTCCTTCTTCTGCAACACCTCGCGGTCGGACACGGTGAGCCGCGCGTCGACTTCGACCTCGCGCGCCTCCTCGCGCTCCTTGGCGCCGGCGAACAGCGCATCCTGAATGCGCTGCGCGCCCGCTTCCGGCGGCTTGGGCGCCACCGCCGGGGTGTCCGGCAGCATGGAGGCGATGATTTTTTCGATCAGCCCACGCTTGCGGAAAAAAATACGGAAGGCCTGATCGAACAGGATCGTGTGCTCGTGCCGCTTCACGAACACCGCATGCAGCGTCCAGTAGAAATCTTCGCGGTTGCCGACGCGCGCCACCTGCAAGGCTTCCAGCGCGTCGAGCACCGCGCCCGGCCCGACCGGCATCCCGGCCGCGCGCAGCGCACGCGCGAAGTAGACGATGTTTTCGGCGAGGCGGCCGGTGGGCTCGCTCTCCCCGCGTGTGGGGAGAGGGTCGGGGTGAGAGACAGCCGGTCGATCTGTCATGTCATCGGTCCAATACAAAGGCCCCCTCACCCGGATCGCCAAAACGCGGCATAGACGCGCGCAAACGCGCTTATCGCGATCCGGCCTCTCCCCGCAGACGGGGAGAGGCGAAGAGAGAACTACTCCGCCGCCTTCAGCTCCGCCTTCACTTCGTCCAGCAGCGCCTTCACCTTGCTCTGGTCGA
>Ga0180222_1001513_pt1 | contig 23624 bp, 17 predicted proteins | sample eDN5th37CKraftOP_FD_151336 | JGI IMG/M metagenome (GOLD analysis project Ga0180222, IMG submission 151336) | Enriched Organic Plus compost microbial communities from Emeryville, California, USA - eDNA 5th pass 37_C Kraft OP (version 2) (version 2) ...
GCGGCTGCACGCCGCCCACGGCGCAATACACCATGCAGGCGCCGTCGAGCACGCGCATGGAGCGCTCGACTTCGATGGTGAAGTCCACGTGCCCCGGGGTGTCGATGATGTTGATGCGGTGCTCGGGGTAGTTGCCGCCCATGCCGCGCCAGAACGCCGTCGTGGCCGCCGACGTGATGGTGATGCCGCGCTCCTGCTCCTGCTCCATCCAGTCCATGGTGGCGGCGCCGTCGTGCACCTCGCCGATCTTGTGATTGACGCCGGTGTAGAACAGGATGCGTTCGGTCGTGGTGGTCTTGCCTGCGTCGATGTGCGCAGAGATGCCGATGTTGCGGTAGCGCTCGATCGGGGTTTTGCGGGCCATGGTCGTGTGTCCTTAAATTGCTACCAGCGGAAGTGGCTGAAGGCCTTGTTGGCCTCGGCCATCTTGTGGGTGTCTTCGCGCTTCTTCATGGCTGCGCCGCGGCCTTCGGCGGCATCCATGAGCTCGCCGGCCAGGCGCAGGTCCATGGATTTCTCGCCGCGCTTCTTGGCGGCCTCGCGCAGCCAGCGCATGGCCAGGGCCAGGCGGCGCACGGGACGCACCTCGACCGGCACCTGGTAGTTGGCACCGCCCACGCGACGGCTCTTGACCTCGACGATGGGCTTGATGTTGTTGATCGCCAGGGTGAAGACCTCGATCGGCTCCTTGCCGGTCTTGCTCTGCACCTGGTCGAGCGCGCCGTAGACGATGCGCTCGGCCACGGCCTTCTTGCCGGACAGCATGACGACGTTCATGAATTTGGCGAGCTCGACGCTGCCGTACTTGGGATCGGGCAGGATTTCGCGCTTGGGGACTTCGCGGCGACGGGGCATTTTGCACTTCCTTTGTGTCAGTTCAGTTGAACCGCGGCGACTGCCGCGGCCACGGCCGCCCAGGGGGACGGCCACTTACGTGCCGCGCCGCCCGCAACGGGCATGCGCGGCTGCACCGCCGCGGCCACGAGGGCCGCGGCCGAATTTCGTCAGGCTTTCTTGGGACGCTTGGCGCCGTACTTGGACCGGGACTGCTTGCGGTCCTTGACGCCCTGCAGGTCGAGCGAGCCGCGCACGATGTGGTAGCGCACGCCCGGCAGGTCCTTGACCCGGCCGCCGCGCACCAGCACCACCGAGTGCTCCTGCAGGTTGTGGCCTTCGCCGCCGATGTACGAGATGACCTCGTAGCCGTTGGTCAGGCGCACCTTGGCGACCTTGCGCAGGGCGGAGTTCGGCTTCTTGGGGGTGGTGGTGTACACGCGGGTGCACACGCCGCGGCGCTGCGGGCAGTTCTCGAGCGCGGGGCTCTTGCTCTTGGCGAGGCTGACTTCGCGCGGCTTGCGCACGAGCTGGCTGATGGTAGGCATGACCTGAAAATCCCTTTAGTCTCTGCTGGGGCACGGAGGGCTTCCATGCCTTTGCAGCGGTTCCCGTTCCTGGGCGGCTCGCGCAAAACACCGCCTAAAACGGGCTATCCGTAAAAGAGCAGGTCTTGCAGTCTACGCAAGGCCCGGGAGCGAAACGACGCCGCCCGCGGGCCAATGCACAAAAGGCCGGCGCGTAAACCTCGCCGGCTCTTTCATGCGCAAATATCGCATTAAGCCCTCAACAATAGCCCAACCCCTGGTTTTTTGTCAAGCAACAGCCTTCTCCAACATGAGATGGGTCTGGAGAGGGGCGTCGTATTCCAGCATGAGAGGCATCCGAAGGGCAGGGGCGGGCCGCCGATCATCGGGAGATGACTTTCGGCCTTGCAGGACGATCGGCTGACGCAGCGGACGCAGGACTCCGGCCAGGCCGGCCGCCACCCGCGCCGGCGGCGCCGGGCGCGACCTGCCGCCCGAGGTGCGCCGGGCCGGCGGCCGCTGGCGCCCGGCGCGGCCCGGTCCGCGCCCGGAGACAGCCGGGCGGGCGCTTGCCGCGCGCGAGCAATTCGCTAACTTTATCTGTATCATGCGATTGCCGCACCGCCCCCGCTTTTTGCAATCGATTGAAATCCATGGATATTCCGCAGGGTCAGGCAGGACGGACGAAGATCGCCTCCCTCGAAGACGACCCCACCCAGGGCCAGCTCATCCGGCAGATCCTGGAAGGGGCGGGATACGAGTGCGCGCTGTATCCGGAAGGCCGGTCGCTGCTGGCCGCGCTGCGGGGCGCGACGCAGTTCGACCTGCTGCTGCTGGACTGGCAGGTGCCCGACCTGAGCGGCGAGGACGTGCTGCGCTGGGTGCGCGCCAACCTGGGCTACAGCCTGCCGGTCGTGTTCCTGACCAGCCGCACCCGCGAGGAAGACCTGGTGCAGGGCCTGCAGTCGGGCGCCGACGACTACGTGGTCAAGCCGTTTCGCAGCGCCGAGCTGCTGGCGCGCGTGGCGGCGCTGCTGCGGCGCAGCCAGGGCGTGGCCGCGGCGGACACGCCGGTGGCGCTCGGTCCCTATGCCTTCGACCCTGCGCAGCGCCTGGCCACCCTGCACGGCAAGCCCGTCGCGCTGGCCGCCAAGGAATTCGACCTGGCCCTGCTGTTCTTCCGCAACATCGGCCGGCTGCTCTCGCGCGACGCGCTCAGCGCCTCGGTATGGAACCGCCAGGTTCCGGCCACGTCCCGCACGCTGGACACGCACATGTCCAATATCCGCCAGAAATTGTGCCTGCGCCCCGAGAACGGCATGCGCCTGAGCGCGTCCTACGCCCTGGGCTACCGCCTGGAATACCTGGGCCAGAACGGCGACCCCGGCGTACCGCCGGCCACGCCGGCGCGATAGGCCTCACCGAGAAGGATCTCCCACCATGCTCCGATTCCGTTTGCTGCCGGCGCTGGCCGGACTGCTGCTGGCCGGCTCCGCCGCAGCCCAGCCGGCGGGAGCGGTGGACGACGACTTCGTCTACCGCGTGCGGCAGGGCGATACCCTGCTCGGCCTGGCCACGACCTATACCGGCCGCCCCGGACTGTGGACCACGCTGCAGTCGCGCAACGGGGTCGCCGACCCGCAGCGCCTGCCCATCGGGCTGGAGTTGCGTATCCCCTTCGCGCTGATCCCCGAACGCCCGGCCACGCTGTCCGTGGCCCACGTCGCCGGCGAAGTCCATTCCGAAGGCCGGGCGCTGGCGCCGCAGGCCGTGCTGAGCGAAGGGCAATCCATCGCCACCGGCCCGGCCGGCTCGGCGACGCTGGTGCTCGGCGACGGCAGCCTGCTGACCTTGCCGCCGGCCAGCGAAGTGACGCTGCAGCGGCTGCGCGCCTTCCAGGGAACCGACCTGACCGACGCCATCATCCGGCTCGAGACAGGTTCGCTGGAATCGGCCGTCGCCCCGCAGGGCGAGGGCGTGGGCCGGTTCGAAGTCCGCACGCCGGTGGCCGTGACGGGCGTGCGCGGCACCCGCCTGCGCGTGCATACCTCCCCGGACGGCGTGCGCAGCGAGGTGGTGGAAGGCGCTACCCGGCTGGTAGTGACCCCGCCCGGCGGCGCCCCGCAGGCGCTGCGCGTCGCGCGCAACCAGGGCGCGGCCGTGGGCGCCGACGGCACCCTGCTCGGTGTGCGCCCCCTGCTGCCGGCCCCCAAGCTCGGCACTCCGGTTAGGGAAGGCGGACAGTGGTCGCTTACTTTCGACCCCGTGCCGGGGGCCGCGAGCTACCTGGTGCGGGTCTCCACCGATCCCGAAGGCGGCAGCCTGGTATCGGCCGCGACGGTGGACCGGCCCGAGGCCAAGGTATCGGCGCCCGGGCCCGGCACGTATTACGTGGTGGTGCGGGCGGTCGACCCCCTCGGGCTGGGCGGGGCCGACGCGGCCCGGCCGTTCGAGGGCGCGCGTACGCTGGTGTCTTCGTCCGGCCTGGCGGTGGCCCTGGGCAGCGGCGGCAGCGTCCTGCTGACCGAATACTGACCGGGCCGCACGCCCGCCCATGCGCCGCGTCTCGGACCTCTCGCGCCGCGTCTCGCGGGCCTGGGTGGCCACCACCGGCATGCTGTGCGCGGCCGCGGTGCTGTTCGCGCTGGTCAACGGCCCGACCCGGCTGGACTACTGGGCCTACGACCGGGCGATGGCCCTGGCCGCCCGACCGGCCGACCCGGACATCCTGATCGTCGCCATCGACGACCCCAGCATCGCGGCGATCGGGTTCTGGCCCTGGCGCCGGGCCGTGCACGCCGCCCTGCTCGACCGCCTGCACGCCGCGCGCGCGGTGGCGCTGGACGTACTGTTCACCGACGTCAACCCGCAATACCCGCAGGACGACGCCTTGCTCGCGCAGGCCATCGCCCGCCACGGGAGAGTGGCCCTGCCGGTGGTGCTGGAGGCCGGCGGCGCATCGGTGCGGCTGGGGGTGCCGCCGGAGCTCGCCCGGTCACCGGCCCGCTTCGGCTACATCAATATCGAAAGCGACCCGGACGGCGTGGTGCGCAGCGTCAGGCTGCGCACGCAGGCCGGCGGGCATGCCTTCGAGCACCTGGTGCCGGCGCTCATGGCCGCCGGCGGCGAGGGCGGGCGCGCCGAGGCCGCGGCGCGGGAAGCGGCGGGCGGCAGCCGGCCGATTTCCTATGCCGGCCCGCCTGGGCACTTCCGCAGCGTGTCCTACCTGAGCGTGCTGCGCGGGGAGGTGGACGACGACACGCTGCGCGGCAAGTACGTGCTGGTCGGGTCCTGGGCCACGGCACTGAACGACGCCTTCCTGACGCCGGTTTCGCGCCAGGGCCCCGGCATGTCGGGCATCGAGATACTGGCCAACGTGCTGCAGAACGTACGCGAAGACACGGTGCTGCGCACGCTGCCCGCCTGGCAGCATGCCCTGCTGTCGGCCCTGCCGGTACTGCTGCTGTGCCTGGCAATGCGGCGGCTGTCGCCGCGCCCGGCTTTTTTCTGCGCGCTGGGCGCCATGGCGCTCACGGCCCTGGCGGCGGCCCTGCTGATGCGCGCGGCCGGCCTGTGGCTGCCGCCTTCGGCGGCGCTGGTCGTGCTGGCCCTGTGCTATCCGGTGTGGAGCTGGCGCAGCCAGGAGGCGGCGCTGCGCGACATGGATGCCGAGTTCCTGCGCCTGAGCCGGGAAGTGCCGGCCTTTCCCGAAGCGCCCGAGCCGGTCGCCGGGCGCGGCCCGCTGGACGTACGCCTGGGCGAGCTGCAGCAGGCCCTGGACCGGGTGCGCAACCTGCGCCGCTTCCTGGCCGACGTGCTGGGAGCCACGCCCGACCCCACGCTGGTGTTCGACCCCGACGGCATCCTGCGCTTCCGCAACGCCGCGGCGCTGGCGCACGCCGCGGCGGTGGGCGCGCCGGCGCCGCAGCCGGGCGATGCCGCCGGCGCGCTGGTCGAGCGCATCGTGCCCGACCCGCAGGCGCGGCTGGCGCTGCGCCGGGCGCTGGGCGCGGACGCCCCTGCCGGCGAGGCCGCGGCCGACGCCATGGCGCAGGCGCTGTGGCACCAGGGGCTGGAAGTGCGCGACGCGCGCGGGCGCGACCTGCTGGTCAAGTGCGTACCCATGCGCACGGGCGGCGGCGGCCTGGCCGGCACCGTACTGATCCTGACCGACGTCTGGGCCATCCGCCAGGCCGAACGCGAGCGCGAGCAGACGCTGCGCTTCCTGTCGCACGACATGCGGGCGCCGCAGAACGAGATCCTGGCGCTGATCGACCTGCAGGCGCACGAGGCGACCCGCCTGAGCGAGCATCGCCTGCTCGAGCGCGTCGCCCAGAGCGCCCGCCGCACGCTGGCGCTGGCCGACGGCTTCGTCCAGCTGACGCGGGCCGAATCGGGCCGCTTCGAGTTCGTACCGGTCGAGCTGGCCGACCTGCTGGCCGAGACCATGGACGAACACTGGGCGGCGGCCCGCGCGCGCGGCATCGCCCTGGACACGCAGGTGGCGGGTCCCGCCTTCGTGCGCGGCGACCGCGGGCTGCTGGCGCGCGCCTTCGGCAACCTGGTCGGCAACGCCCTCAAGTACGCGCCGCCGGGCACCGCCGTGCGCTGCGCACTGGCGCGGCGCGACGGCTGGTGGGAAGTGCGCCTGAGCGATGCCGGCCCCGGCATTCCGGCCGCCGAACGGGACCGCCTCTTCCTGCCGTTCGTACGGATCGATACGCGCGAGATCGGACCGGCCTCCGGAGCCGGACTGGGACTGGCCTTCGTGCACGCCGCCGTCTCGCGCCACGGCGGCGCCGTCGCCGTGCGCGATGCCGTGCCGCACGGGGCGGAATTCGTGGTGCGCCTGCCGGCCGACGACGAACCGGAAGACGCGCCGCAGCCGGCGGCCTAGGAGCCGTTCCTGGCCCAGCCGTTCCCGGCCCGCCGCCGGCGCGGGCGGGCGACGGCGCGCCGGCGGCGCATCGGCGGGAACGGACTCAGGCGATCACCAGCGGTTCGGCGAACACATAGCCCTTGCCCCGCACCACGCGGATCGGCAAAGGCATGCTCTGGGTCTGGGCCTTGCGGCGCAGCCGGCTGACCATGACATCCAGCCAGCGGGTGCTGCGCCCGCTGGCGTCTTCCTCGGCCCATTCCTGGCGCCCCACCACCCGGTCGGGCGTGGCCGCCAGGGAACGCAACAGCAGGCGCTCCGCGCTGGTCAGGTCCAGCGCGCGCCCCGAGGGGGCGACCAGCGTCCAGCCGTGGTTGATCAGCTGCCATGCCATGGGGAACTCGACGGCGCCCTCCGGCGGGCCGTCCCCGCACGGCGCGGGCTGGCCGATGCGGCGCGACAGCGCGTGCAGCTGGGCGGCGATTTCCTCGATGTCCTGGGGCGCGCCGACGCAGGCGTCGGCGCCGCACTGCAGGCTGCGCACGCGCTCGATCGGCGGCTGGCCGGTCAGCACCACGATGCCCGCGGCGCAGGCCGCCCGCAGCCGCGCGGCGATCGACAACGCGTCGATCTGGTCGCGCCAGGCGAAGTCCAGCAGCACCAGCCGGCAGGTCTCGCTGCCCACCAGATCGAACATTTCGTCGCCGGACCGGCATTCATGGACGTGGAATCCCAGCTGGTTCAGGGCGCGGCAGATGGCCTCGCCCTGAACGGCGGGAGACAGCAGCGTGGCCACGCCGATGCCGCCGCGGGAAGGCGCCCGGGCCTTGGCCGGCCGCGGCGCGCGCCGCATCGCGGAGGCAGCGCCCCGCTTTCCCGGTATCCCGTCGGCACGAGTCTCCTCGTGAGTTGATGGCCGCATGGTTCGGTTGCCCATTTCTGCTCTGCTGTTCGAAAGCCGCCTATCCTGCCGCCCGGAGGGGAGCGAAATGTAGCGGAATAAGTAAAAAAAATACCGATCCAAACTAACAGGCAGGGGTACCCGCGGCAATACGCCGGAGGTCTTAGAGCGCGGTATTTGACAATGCTTGACCTTGAGCCCCGGCAGGCCGGGGAAAGGGCTGGCGCAAGCGTTGCCGTACGGGAATTTCCGGCAATATGCAGATACAAAAGAGCGGCCGGAATTACCGGGGCGCGCGGCGCTGCGTACTCAGGCCCCGGCGGCGCTTCCGGATGTCGCCCACCAGCGTCTCGATGAAGGCGCGCACCGCCGGCGACTGCGAGCGTCCGGCCATGGTCTGCACCTGGAGCACCCGCTGCTGCATTTCACGGTCGCCGATGGGAACCAGGGTCTGCCTCTGGGCGCGCAGGCGGTTGCGCACGGAGAGCGACCCGCAGAAATTGATAGCCTGGTCATAATGCAGAAAGCCGGTCAGGCTGGCAAGCGAATTGCTGGACAGCAGCACCGTGGGGCGCAGATCCTCCAGGCCGCAGACCAGGTCGAACAGCTGCCGGACGATGTTGGGCGCCGAAGGCAGCACGACGGGGTAGGCGACCAGTTCGCGCATGGACACTTCCCGCCGGCCCGCCAGGGGGTGGGCGTCGGCCATGTGGGCGAAGATGGGCGCCGGCTCGGAATACGCCACGTGCACGCCTTCCTGCGCGGCGATCGTGAAGGTCAGCGCCACGTCGGCCTCGCCTTCGCGTACCAGCCGGGTGGCCACGGCCGGGGCGCAGACCTCCAGGGCGAACACCACGCCGGGATGCGCCCGGCGGAAATGGGTGATGACCGCCGGCAGGTAGTCCTGCGCGAACCCATCGGTGCAGGCCAGGCGGATGGTGCTGCGTTCCAGGCCCCTGAGGGCATCCAGCTCGGATTGCAGCGTCTCGGCTTCCAGCAGCGCCCGGCGGGCATGGCGCTGCACCAGCGCGCCGGCCTCGGTCAGCGCCATGCCCCGGCCGGTACGGTGGAACAGCGCCATGCCGAGGTCGGATTCCAGGCGGCCGATCTGCCGGCTGATGGCCGAGACGGCCACATGCAGGGTCTGGGACGCGGCGGAGATCGAGCCGCGCTGCGCCACTTCCAGGAAATAGGCGAGCGGAACGGCCTGCACGGAACTCAGTTTCACGGTCGGGGCGGCAGCGGGCGGACAGGGGTTTGTCCGGATGACTATAAACCGGTTCTTCCCTTGCTTTTTTGCGAAAGCAGCTTTCCCTCGGCCCTCCGCCGGCACGCCGGCGCGCAAGCGTTTGCGCGCGGGGCCTGTGCGCCGCGCCGGGGGCGCAATCCTAGGGAAAATCCCGATCCCGGGTCGCGGCGCCACCCCCTTGCGCGCACGGTCGGGCCGGGCCTGACGGGCCCGCGGGCAACCGCCGGCGATTCCCTGCGGGCAGGCTGGTCCGTATCCTCGCGGCTTGAACGGACGAATTGTCCGGCCCACGCATTCCCTTCCATGAACGAGCTTTTCTATCTGGACGCCGTCGACATGGCGCAGGCCATACGCCGGCGCGAGGTCAGCGCAGGCGAAGTCGTCCGCGCGCACATTGCGCGCGCCGAACAGGTCAACCCGCACATCAACGCCCTGGTCAGCGAACAGTTCGACCGGGCCTTGCAGGATGCCGTCGACGCCGACCGGGCGCTGGCCTCGGGCACCGAACCGGGGCCGCTCTTCGGCCTGCCGGTGGCGCACAAGGATTCCTACCTGACGCGCGGCGTGCGGACCACCTTCGGCTCGCTGGCCTTCAAGGATTTCGTGCCCGACCGCGACAGCGCGGTGGTGGCGCGCCAGAAGGCCGCCGGCGCGATCCTGATGGGCAAGACCAACATGCCGGAGTTCGGCGCCGGCTCGCATACCTTCAACGAGGTGTTCGGCGCCACGCGCAATCCCTACGACCCGCGGCTGTCGGCCGGGGGCAGCAGCGGTGGCGCGGCGGCCGCGCTGGCCGCCGGCATGGTCGCCCTGGCCGACGGCTCGGACATGGGAGGGTCGCTGCGCAACCCCGCCAGCTTCTGCAACGTGGTCGGGCTGCGCCCCTCCATAGGCTGCGTACCCATGGCCCCCACCAGCCACCCCTTCAACACCCTGACCACGGGCGGGCCCATGGGCCGCTGCGTGGCCGACGTCGCGCTGCTGCTGGACGTGATCGCCGGGCCGGACCCCGACGACCCCTTGTGCGCCGCCGGAACCGGCAGCCGCGGCCCGCTCCCGCGCAAGGACCCGGCCGGCACCCGCATCGCGCTCAGCCGGGACTTGGGGGGCCTGCCCTTCGAGCCCGCCGTACGGCAGGCGCTGGCCGAAGGCATCGGCCACCTGCAAAGCATGGGCTGCATCGTCGAGGAAGACGAGCCCGATTTCACGGAGGCCGACCTTGCCTTCGAATGCCTGCGGGCACTGACCTTCGCGGCCAACTACGGCCCGCTGCGCGCCGAGCGGGGCGAGCTGCTCAAGGACACGGTGCGGTGGAACATCGACCTGGGCCTGGGGCTCACGGGCGCCGACATCGCGCAAGCCGAGCGCGCGCACGGGCGCATGTTTTCGCGCATGGCCGGGCTGCTGGCGCGGCACGATTTCCTGGTCGCCCCCGTTTCCCAGGTTTGCCCCTTTCCCGTCGAACAGGAATACCCGCGCAGCGTCGCGGGCGTGGACATGCCGCACTACATAGGCTGGATGCGCTCCTGCTACCGCATCACGATCACCGGCCATCCCGCGGTCTCCGTGCCTTGCGGGTTCACGCCCGAAGGCCTGCCCGTGGGCATACAGATCGTCGGCCGCTACCGCGCGGAGCGGGAGCTGTTGGCCTTCGCCCAGGCATTCGAGGACGCCAGCCAGGCCCGGAGAAGAAAACCCATCCTGCCCTGACCCGGACCTCTCTGGCTTCGGGCCGTTCGCCCTCCGGGCCGGGTTGGCCCGACGATCCCACATGGAGATGACTCGCGATGCTTCCACGCCATCTGCTGCGCGCCCTGGCTGCCGCTGCCGCCCTGCTGCTGTTCGCGCCCCTGGCGGGGGCCCAGGATTACCCGGCCCGGCCGGTCCGCATGGTCGTGCCCTTCCCGCCGGGCGGCTCCACCGACGTGCTGGCCCGCCTGTTCGCCCGCTCGCTGGGCGAAACGCTGGGGCAACCCGTCGTCATCGAAAACAAGCCGGGCGCGGGCACCGTCGTGGGCTCCGACCTGGTGGCCAAGGCGGCCGCGGACGGCTACACGCTGCTGTTCAGCGGGGCCTCGACCTACACCGTCACGCCCATCCTCTACCCCAGCCTGCCCTATGACCCCGACGAGGCGCTGGAGCCGGTGGGTATCATCGCCGCGACGCCGCTGATCCTGCTGGCCAACCCCTCCAAGGTCCGGGCCTCTGACCTGCGCGGGCTGGCCGCGGAACTGCAGGCGCATCCTGACATGGCCTACGGCTCTTTCGGCAGCGGCAGCACCTCCAACTTCGTCGGCGAGATGTTCAACGCCGCGCTGGGCGCTTCCATGCTGCACGTGCCGTACAAAGGCAGCGCGCCCGCAATGACCGACCTGATCGGCGGCCAGATCCCGCTCACGGTCGATACCGTGGTGGCAGCCGAACCCCAGATCCGCGCCGGCAAGGTCAAGGCCATCGCGGTCTCCAGCGCCCGGCGCTCGCAGCTGCTGCCGGACGTGCCCACCGCCGCGGAAAGCGGCTACCCCGACGTGGCGTTCAGCACCTGGTTCGCCATCACCGCCCCGTCCGGCCTGCCCGCCCACGCGCGCGACAAGCTGGTGTCGGCCGTGCACCGGATCATGCAGGACGAGGACCTGCGCAGGAAGTTCGTGGAAAACGGCTTCGAGCCCGAGTATGGCAGCCCGGCCGACTACCGCGAGCGGGTGGCCGACGAAAGCCAGCGGCTGAAGGCGGTGGCCGAGCGGGCCAACATCGCAATCCGATGATCCGATAGGCGGAACCCGCGATCCGGCTCGCCGGACACGACCGTTCCCGCATGGGCGACCGCATATCCCGCCCCCCGATGCCGGTGGGGTTTGGCTGAATCGACGCTCGAAAAAACGGCCCGCGATGCAAATCGCGGGCCGCAGGACTTGCGGGACGGCCCCGCCGCCCGGTCGGGACGGGCGGAGCGCAGGGCCGGCTACTGCTCCGGCATGCCTTCCTGGCCGCCGGCCTCGGGCGGGGCGGACTCGTCCGCGTCGACCGTGGCCGGGGCGTCCTCGAAGGGGTTCGCCAGGGCGCGGGCGGCTTCGCGCTCGGCCGCTTCCAGGGCTTCCTTTTCCTTGCGGGCGGCATGGTAGGCCATGCCGGTTCCCGCCGGGATCAGGCGGCCGACGATCACGTTTTCCTTGAGACCGCGCAGGTCGTCGCGCTTGCCCATGATGGCGGCCTCGGTCAACACGCGGGTGGTCTCCTGGAAGGACGCAGCGGAGATGAACGAATCGGTCGACAGCGAGGCCTTGGTGATGCCCAGCAGCACGTTCTCGTAGGTCGCGGGGCGCTTGCCCTCGGCCTCGACGCGGTCGTTCTCGTTGAGCAGTTCCGAACGCTCGACCTGCTCGCCGGGAATGAAGGACGTGTCGCCGGCATCGACGATGTTCACGCGCCGCAGCATCTGGCGCACGATCACCTCGATGTGCTTGTCGTTGATCTTCACGCCCTGCAGGCGGTAGACGTCCTGCACCTCGTCGACCACGTAAGTCGCCAGCCGCTCGATGCCCTGCAGGCGCAGGATGTCGTGCGGGTCGGCCGGGCCGTCGACGATCATCTCGCCCTTGTTGACCACCTGGCCGTCGTGCACCAGCACCTGCTTTTCCTTCAGGATGAGGAACTCGTGGCTGACGCCTTCCAGGTCGGTGATCACCAGGCGCTGCTTGCCCTTGGTGTCCTTGCCGAACGAGACCGTGCCGGTGACTTCGGCCAGCATGCCGGCGTCCTTGGGCGAGCGGGCCTCGAACAGCTCGGCCACCCGCGGCAGGCCCCCGGTGATGTCCCGGGTCTTCTGCGATTCCTGGGGAATCCGCGCCAGCACTTCGCCGACCTGCACCGCCTGGCCGTCGCGCACCGTGATCAGGGCGCCGACCGGGAACGAGATGTTGACCGAGTGGTCGGAGCCGGCGATCTTGACTTCCTCGCCCGCCTCGTTGATCAGCTTGATCTGCGGGCGCATGGTCTGCTTGCCGCCGCGCGTCTTGGGCGTGATGACGACCAGGGTCGACAGGCCGGTGACTTCGTCCACCTGCTTGGCGACGGTCGCGCCTTCCTCGATGTTCTCGAAGCGTACCGAGCCGGCGTATTCGGAGACGATGGGCCGGGTCAGCGGATCCCAGGTCGCCAGGCGGGCGCCGGCCTTGACCGGGTCGCCGTCGCCCACCAGCACCGTGGCGCCGTAGGGCACCTTGTGGCGCTCGCGCTCGCGTCCCGAGTCGTCGAAGATGACGATTTCGCCCGACCGCGAAATGGCGATGCGCTCGCCCTTCGGGTTGGTGACGTAGCGCATGGTGCTGGCGAAGCCGACCGTGCCGTTGGACTTGGTCTCGACCGCGCTGGCCATGGCCGCGCGCGAAGCCGCGCCCCCGATGTGGAAGGTCCGCATCGTGAGCTGGGTGCCGGGTTCGCCGATGGACTGCGCCGCGATGACGCCGACCGCCTCGCCCACGTTGACCATGCTGCCGCGGCCCAGGTCGCGGCCGTAGCAATGCGCGCACAGGCCGTGGCGGGTTTCGCAGGTGAGCGGCGTGCGCACCTTGACCTCGTCCACGCCCAGGCGGTCGATCAGGTCGACCATGTCCTCGTCGAGCAGGGTGCCCGCGGCGATGGCGGTTTCCTGCGAGTCGGGGTTGACAATGTCCACGGCGGCCACGCGGCCCAGGATGCGGTCGCGCAGCGGCTCGATGACTTCGCCGCCCTCGACCAGCGCCTTCATGGCGTAGCCCTGAGTCGTGCCGCAATCGTCCTCGGTAATCACCAGATCCTGGGTCACGTCGACCAGGCGGCGCGTCAGGTAGCCGGAGTTGGCGGTCTTGAGCGCGGTGTCGGCCAGGCCCTTGCGCGCGCCGTGGGTCGAGATGAAGTACTGCAGTACGTTCAGGCCTTCGCGGAAGTTGGCCGTGATGGGCGTCTCGATGATCGAGCCGTCGGGCTTGGCCATCAGGCCGCGCATGCCCGCCAACTGGCGGATCTGCGCGGCGGAGCCGCGCGCGCCGGAGTCGGCCATCATGTAGATGGAGTTGAAGGACTCCTGGCGCACTTCCTCGCCGTGGCGGTTGACCACGGGCTCGGTGGCCAATTGCTCCATCATGGCCTTGCCGACGCGATCGCCCGCCTTGCCCCAGATGTCGACCACGTTGTTGTAGCGTTCCTGCGAAGTGACCAGGCCCGACGAGTACTGCTTGTCGATTTCCTTGACCTCGCGGCTGGCCTCGGACAGGATGTCTTCCTTGACCTTGGGGATCAGCATGTCGCTCATGGCGATCGAGATGCCGCCGCGGGTGGCCAGGCGGAAGCCCGACTGCATCAGCTTGTCCGCGAAGATCACCGTGTCGCGCAGGCCGCAGCGGCGGAACGACTGGTTGATCAGGCGCGAGATTTCCTTCTTCTTGAGCGGCTTGTTCAGGACCTCGAACGGCAGGCCGCGCGGCAGGATCTCGGACAGCAGGGCGCGGCCGACCGTGGTTTCCACGCGGCGCAGCTGCGACTGCCATTCGCCCTGCTCGTCGCGCTGATATTCCTTCAGGCGCACGGTGATGCGGCTTTGCAGCTCGACCTCGCCGTTGTCGTAGGCCCGCTGCACTTCCCGCACATCGGTGAAGAAAATGCCCTCGCCCTTGCCGTTGATGCGCTCGCGCGTGGCGTAGTACAGGCCCAGCACGATATCCTGCGACGGCACGATGGACGGCTCGCCGTTGGCCGGGAACAGGACGTTGTTCGAGGCCAGCATCAGCGTGCGGGCTTCCAGCTGCGCTTCCAGCGACAGCGGCACGTGCACGGCCATCTGGTCGCCGTCGAAGTCGGCGTTGAAGGCCGCGCAGACCAGCGGGTGCAGCTGGATGGCCTTGCCTTCGATCAGCACCGGCTCGAACGCCTGGATGCCCAGGCGGTGCAGCGTCGGCGCGCGGTTGAGCATGACCGGGTGTTCGCGGATCACCTCTTCGAGGATGTCCCACACCACCGGCTCCTGGCTTTCCACCAGCTTCTTGGCGGCCTTGATGGTCGTGGCCAGGCCCATCATCTCCAGGCGATTGAAGATGAAGGGCTTGAACAGCTCCAGCGCCATCAGCTTGGGCAGGCCGCACTGGTGCAGCTTGAGCTGCGGACCCACCACGATGACCGAGCGGCCCGAGTAGTCGACGCGCTTGCCCAGCAGGTTCTGGCGGAAACGGCCGCTCTTGCCCTTGATCATGTCGGCCAGCGATTTGAGCTGGCGCTTGTTGGCGCCGGTCATGGCCTTGCCGCGGCGGCCGTTGTCCAGCAGCGAGTCGACGGCCTCCTGCAGCATGCGCTTCTCGTTGCGCAGGATGATCTCCGGCGCCTTGAGCTCGAGCAGCCGCTTGAGGCGGTTGTTGCGGTTGATGACCCGGCGGTACAGGTCATTGAGGTCGGAGGTGGCGAAGCGCCCGCCGTCCAGCGGCACCAGCGGACGCAGGTCCGGCGGCAGCACCGGCAGCACTTCCATGACCATCCATTCGGCCTTGATGCCGGACTTCTGGAAGCCCTCGAGCACCTTCAGGCGCTTGGAGATCTTCTTGATCTTGGCGTCGGACGACGTGGCCTTGAGCTCGCCGCGCAGCTGCTCGACCTCGCGGTCGATGTCGATGGTGCGCAGCAGCTCGCGCACGGCCTCGGCGCCCATCAGGGCGCGGAAGTCGTCGCCGTATTCTTCGGTCTTGGCCAGGAAGTCGTCATCGGACATGATCTGCCCGCGCTTGAGCGGCGTCATGCCGGGCTCGATCACGCACCAGGCTTCGAAATACAGCACGCGCTCGATGTCGCGCAGCGTCATGTCCAGCACCATGCCCAGGCGCGAGGGCAGGCTCTTGAGGAACCAGATGTGCGCGACCGGGCTGGCCAGCTCGATGTGGCCCATGCGCTCGCGGCGCACCTTGGCGACCGTGACTTCGACGCCGCACTTTTCGCAGATGACGCCGCGGTGCTTCAGGCGCTTGTACTTGCCGCACAGGCACTCGTAGTCCTTGATCGGGCCGAAGATCTTGGCGCAGAACAGGCCGTCGCGCTCGGGCTTGAAGGTCCGGTAGTTGATCGTCTCCGGCTTGCGGACTTCGCCGTAAGACCAGGAGCGGATTTTCTCGGGCGAGGCGATGCCGATCTTGATGGCATCGAACTGCTCGTCCTGCGAGACTTGCTTGAAGAGGTCGAGTAGCGCTTTCATCAGTTACGCTCCAGATCCATGTCGAGGGACAGCGAACGGATTTCCTTGACCAGCACGTTGAACGACTCGGGCATGCCCGCGTCGATCGTGTGGTCGCCCTTGACGATGTTTTCGTAAACCTTGGTGCGGCCGGTAATGTCGTCGGATTTCACCGTCAGCATTTCCTGCAGGGTGTAGGAAGCGCCGTAGGCTTCCAGCGCCCACACTTCCATTTCCCCGAAACGCTGGCCGCCGAACTGCGCCTTGCCGCCCAGCGGCTGCTGGGTGACCAGGGAGTACGGGCCGGTGGACCGCGCGTGCATCTTGTCGTCGACCAGGTGGTGCAGCTTGAGCATGTGCATGTAGCCGACCGTGACCGGGCGCTCGAACTGCTCGCCGGTGCGCCCGTCGTACAGCCAGGCCTGGCTGCGCGTGGGGGTCAGCTTCAGGCGTTCGGCCACGTCGTCCGGATAGGCCAGTTCGAGCATGCGCGAGATCTCCTCTTCGGTCGCACCATCGAACACCGGGGTCGCGAAGGGCACGCCGTTCTTGAGGTTGTTCGCCATTTCGACGACCTCGTCGTCGTCCAGTTCGGCCAGGCGCGCGCCGGTCCCGGTCGAGTTGTAGACCTTCTCGAGATAGGCGCGGATCTTGCGGACCTCGATCTTCTTCTCGTCGCGCAGCATGTCGGCGATGCGGTAGCCCACGCCCTTGGCGGCCCACCCCAGGTGCACTTCCAGCACCTGGCCGACGTTCATCCGCGAGGGCACCCCCAGCGGGTTGAGCACGATGTCGGCAGCCGTGCCGTCGGCCATGTGCGGCATGTCCTCGACCGGCACGATGCGCGAGACCACGCCCTTGTTGCCGTGGCGGCCCGCCATCTTGTCGCCGGGCTGCAGGCGGCGCTTGACGGCCAGGTAGACCTTGATCATCTTGAGCACGCCCGGGGGCAGCTCGTCGCCCTGGGTCAGCTTCTTGCGCTTTTCCTCGAAGGCCAGGTCGAACTGGTGGCGCTTCTGCTCGAGCGATTCCTTGGCCTGCTCCAGCACCACGGCGTGGGCCTCGTCGGCCAGGCGGATGTCGAACCACTGCCAGCGGTCCAGGTCGGCCAGGTATTCGCGCGTCACTGCCGCGCCCTTGGGCAGCTTGCGCGGGCCGCCGTTGACCGTCTTGCCGGCCAGCATCTTCTCGATACGGTCGAAGGTATCGTTCTCGACGATGCGCAGCTGGTCGTTGAGGTCCTGGCGGTAGCGGCGCAGCTCGTCGTCGATGATGGACTGCGCGCGCTTGTCGCGCACGATGCCTTCGCGGGTAAAGACCTGCACGTCGATCACCGTGCCGACCATGCCCGAGGGCACGCGCAGCGAGGTGTCCTTCACGTCGGACGCCTTCTCGCCGAAGATGGCGCGCAGCAGCTTTTCCTCGGGGGTCAGCTGGGTCTCGCCCTTGGGCGTGACCTTGCCCACCAGCACGTCGTCGGCGCGCACTTCGGCGCCGATGTACACGATGCCGGAATCGTCCAGGCGGTTGAGCTGGGTCTCGGGCAGGTTGCTGATGTCGCGGGTGATTTCCTCGGGCCCGAGCTTGGTGTCGCGCGCGACGACGGTGAGTTCCTCGATGTGGATCGAGGTGTAGCGGTCGTCGGCCACCACGCGCTCGGAAATCAGGATCGAGTCCTCGAAGTTGTAGCCGTTCCAGGGCATGAACGCCACCAGCATGTTCTGGCCCAGCGCCAGCTCGCCCAGGTCGGTCGAGGCGCCGTCGGCCAGCACGTCGCCCTTGGCGACGCGGTCGCCGCGCTTGACGATGGGGCGCTGGTTGATGTTGGTGTTCTGGTTCGAGCGGGTGTACTTGATCAGGTTGTAGATATCCACGCCGACTTCGCCGGCGACGTTCTCGTCGTCGTTGACGCGGATCACGATGCGCTCGGCGTCGACGTGGTCGACCACGCCGCCGCGCAGGGCCTGCACGGTGGTGCCGGAGTCGACCGCCACGGTGCGTTCGATACCGGTGCCCACCACCGGCTTCTCGGGACGCAGGCAGGGCACGGCCTGGCGCTGCATGTTCGAGCCCATCAGCGCGCGGTTGGCGTCGTCATGCTCCAGGAACGGGATGAGCGAAGCCGCCACCGACACGATCTGCGACGGCGCCACGTCCATGTAGTGGATGTTGGCCGGCGCGGTCAGCATGGTCTCGCCCGCTTCGCGGCAGGCCACCAGGTCGTCGGCGAAGCGGCCTTCCTCGTCCAGCCGGGCGTTGGCCTGGGCGATGACGTAGCGGCTTTCCTCGATGGCGGAAAGGTATTCGATCTGGTCGCTGACCTTGCCGTCGACCACCTTGCGGTACGGCGTCTCCAGGAAGCCGTATTCGTTCAGACGGGCGTACAGCGCCATGGAGTTGATCAGGCCGATGTTCGGGCCTTCCGGCGTTTCGATCGGGCACACGCGGCCGTAGTGCGTGGGATGCACGTCGCGCACTTCGAAGCCGGCGCGCTCGCGCGTCAGGCCGCCCGGGCCCAGGGCCGACACGCGCCGCTTGTGGGTGATCTCCGACAGCGGGTTGGTCTGGTCCATGAACTGGGACAGCTGGCTGGAACCGAAGAACTCCTTGATGGCGGCCGAGATCGGCTTGGAGTTGATCAGGTCGTGCGGCATCAGGTTTTCGGTCTCGGCCTGGCCCAGGCGTTCCTTGACGGCGCGCTCGACGCGCACCAGCCCGGCGCGGAACTGGTTCTCGGCCAGTTCGCCCACGCAGCGCACGCGGCGGTTGCCCAGGTGATCGATGTCGTCGATCTGGCCGCGGCCGTTGCGCAGCTCGACCAGCACCTTGATGGTGTCGAGGATGTCCTCGTTGGTCAGCGTCATGGGCCCGGTGATGTCGTCGCCGCGGCCCAGCCGGCTGTTGACCTTCATGCGGCCGACGCGCGACAGGTCGTAGGCGTCCTCGCTGTAGAACAGGCGCTGGAACAGGGCCTCGACGGCATCTTCGGTGGGAGGCTCGCCGGGACGCATCATGCGGTAGATCGCCACGCGCGCGGCCGTCTGGTCGGCGGTCTCGTCGGTGCGCAGCGTCTGCGAGATGTAGGGGCCGCGGTCCAGGTCGTTGGTGTACAGCGTCTGGATCTGGCGCACGCCGGCCGCGCGCATCGCGTTGAGCAGGGTTTCGGTGATTTCGTCGTTGGCGTGCGCGAGGATCTCGCCGGTCTCGGGGTCGACCACGTTCTTGGCCAGCACGCGGCCGTGCAGGAAGTCTTCGGGCACGGACACGCGCTGGATGCCGGCGTTGGACATGTCGCGCAGGTGCTTGGCGTTGATGCGCTTGTCCTTCTCGACCATCACCTTGCCGTCGCGGTCGGTGACGTCGAAGCGCGCGACCTCGCCCTTCCAGCGGTCGGGCACGAATTCCATCATGCCGCCTTCGTCCTTGAGCTCGAAGTTGTCGAAGTCGAAGAAGTGCGCCAGGATGGCCTCGGGCGTCATGCCAATGGCCTTGAGCAGGATGGTGACCGGCATCTTGCGGCGGCGGTCGACGCGGAAGAACAGGATGTCCTTGGGGTCGAACTCGAAGTCCAGCCACGAGCCGCGGTAGGGAATCACGCGGGCCGAGAACAGCAGTTTGCCGGAGCTGTGCGTTTTGCCGCGGTCGTGCTCGAAGAACACGCCGGGCGAGCGGTGCAGCTGGGACACGATCACGCGCTCGGTGCCGTTGATGACGAACGAGCCGGTGCCCGTCATGAGCGGGATCTCGCCCATGTAGACTTCCTGCTCCTTCACTTCCTTGACGGTGGGCTTGCTGACCTCGCGGTCGAGCAGCACCAGGCGCACCTTGGCGCGCAGCGGCGACGCGTAGGTCAGGCCGCGCTGCTGGCATTCCTTGACGTCGAACACCGGCTCGCCGAGCATGTAGCTGACGAACTCCAGACGCGCCATCTGGTTGTGGCTCACGATGGGGAAGATGGACGTGAACGCCGCTTGCAGGCCTTCGTCCTTTCGGTTCGACGGCGAAGTATCGGCCTGCAGGAAAGTAAGGTAGGATTGCAGCTGTGTCGCCAGCAGGAACGGGACGTTCTGGACGTCTTCACGCTTGGCGAAGCTCTTGCGGATGCGCTTTTTTTCGGTGTACGAGTAAGGCATGAGCACTCCGACTCTAGGTTGCTCGGGCCGTAAACCACGGCCCTGGGGTACGACTCCAGGAAGCCCGACTGCCGCATAACCCGCTCGCACAGAGGGGTTTCCTGGAAACGCAAAAGCCCGGGGACGGCAAAACCGCTATCCCCGGGCAACCGGCATAAGGTCTTACTTGACTTCGACCTTGGCGCCGGCTTCTTCCAGCTTCTTCTTGGCCGCTTCGGCATCCGCCTTGGCGACGGCTTCCTTGACGGGCTTGGGCGCGCCGTCGACCAGGTCCTTGGCTTCCTTCAGGCCCAGGCCGGTCAGCTCACGCACCGCCTTGATGACGCTCACCTTGTTGGCGCCGGCTTCGGTCAGCACGACGGTGAACTCGGTCTGCTCTTCGGCGGCGGCGGCAGCGCCGCCACCCGCGGCGGGGGCCGCCACGGCCACGGCGGCGGCAGCCGCCGACACGCCGAACTTGTCTTCCATTTCCTTGATGAGCTCGGACAGCTCGAGCACGGTCATGCCGGCGATGGCGTCAAGGATTTCAGCTTTGCTAAGTGCCATTTTCAAGAACTCCAGATGGGATAAATGCCAGGTTGGGTGTCGCTCGGTCGTTCAGCGAATTCCGACGGGGACGGCTTACGCCGCCGCCTTCTGGTCGCGCACGGCCGCCAGGCCGCGGGCGAACTTGGTCGGAACTTCGTTGAGCGTACGTACGAATTGCGCAATGGGGGCCTGCATGGTGCCCAGCAGTTTCGACAGCAACTCCTCGCGCGAGGGCATCGTGGCCAAAGCCTTGACGCCGTCTTGGGTCAGCAGGTTGTTGGGCAGCGCCCCAGCCTTGATGACCAGCTTGTCGTTGGTTTTGGCGAAACCGGAGAGCACCTTGGCAGCCCCGACCGGATCGGTGCTGATCCCGTAGATCAGCGGTCCGGTGAGCTGTTCCGTCAACGGCTCGAAAGCCGTGCCGGCCACAGCCCGGCGGGCCAGCGTGTTCTTGAGCACACGCAGGTACACGCCCGACTCACGCGCAGTCTTGCGCAGTACGGTGACAGAGGCGACGTCCAGACCACGGTACTCGGCGACGACGACCGACTGGGCGCCGGCGATCTGCCTGGCGACTTCCTCGATCACGATCGCTTTCTCTTGGCGATTGAGACTCACGGTTTGAACACTCCATCAAAAGACGCCTGGGGCGGGAAGCCTTGCGCGTCAACCGAATGCGGCGAACCTGGTCGAGTTCTTCTGGTAAAGAAATCTTCCGTGGGACGCCGTCTGCGCTGGATCCGGCCGTTTCCGGCGTCGGGTTTAAATCCCTTCCGCGACCCGCGCTCCCGGAGGAAAGCGGCGGCCGGAAGGGACTCCAGCGGTCTTTGACAGCAACATCCGGACGAATCCGGATGCAGCCCAAAGCCTGTATTGCGCGTCCGACCGACTACTGGGCGGACGACGCGAGGGAAGCGACTTCCACGCGTGCGCCGCCGCCCATGGTGGACGAAACGGCGACCTTGCGCAGGTAGACGCCCTTGGCCGCCGCCGGACGCGCTTTGTTCAGCGCATCGACCAGGGCGGCCAGGTTGGTTTGCAGCTTGTCGACCTCGAACGAGGCGCGGCCGATGGTGGCATGGATGATGCCGGCCTTGTCGGTACGGTATTGCACCTGGCCCGCCTTGGCGTTCTTGACCGCCGTGACGACGTCGGGCGTGACCGTGCCGACCTTGGGGTTGGGCATCAGGCCGCGAGGGCCGAGCACCTGGCCCAGCGCGCCGACCACCCGCATGGTGTCGGGCGAGGCGATGACCACGTCGAAATCGATCTGGCCGCCCTTGATGCGCTCGGCCAGGTCTTCCAGGCCGACGATGTCGGCGCCGGCCGCACGGGCGGCCTCGGCCTTCTCGCCCTGGGCGAAGACGGCCACGCGCACGCTCTTGCCGGTGCCGGCGGGCAGCACGACCGAGCCGCGAACGAGCTGGTCGGACTTCTTGGGATCGATGCCCAACTGCACCGCGACGTCGATGGATTCATCGAACTTGGCGGTGGCGGTTTCCTTGATGAGGCTCAGGGCCTCGGCGACCGGGTACAGCTTGTTGCGGTCGATCTTGGCGCGCAGCGCGGCGGCGCGCTTGGACAGTTTGCCGGCCATGTCAGATGCCCTCCACCGTGATGCCCATGCTGCGGGCGCTGCCGGCGATCGTGCGGACCGCGGCGTCCATGTCTGCGGCCGTGAGGTCCGGCTCCTTGGTCTTGGCGATTTCCTCGACCTGGGCGCGGGTCAGCGTGCCGACCTTGTCCATGTGCGGCTTGGGGGATCCCTTCTGCACGCCGGCGGCCTTCTTGATGAGGACCGTCGCGGGCGGGGTCTTCATGATGAAGGTGAAGCTCTTGTCGGCGAAGGCCGTGATCACCACCGGAATCGGCAGGCCGGGCTCCATGCCCTGCGTCTTGGCGTTGAACGCCTTGCAGAATTCCATGATGTTCAGGCCGCGCTGACCGAGCGCCGGACCGATGGGGGGAGAGGGGTTGGCTTTACCGGCCGGCACTTGCAGCTTGATAAAGCCGACGATCTTCTTCGCCATGCTTTGCTCCTTGCGGGTTCGAACGCCCGACGCTTACGGCGGCGGGCTCCCCGGGGTTGAAAATCAGGTCTTTTCGACCTGGCTGAAGTCGAGCTCGACGGGCGTGGCGCGACCGAAAATGGTCACCGAGACGCGCACCTTGCTCTTCTCGTAATTCACTTCTTCGACGTTGCCGTTGAAGTCGGCGAACGGGCCTTCCTTGACGCGCACCATTTCGCCCACTTCGAACAGCACCTTGGGACGCGGCTTCTCGACGCCCTCTTCCATCTGGGAGAGGATCTTCTCGACTTCCTTTTCGGAAATCGGACTGGGCCGGTTGCCCGAACCGCCCAGGAAGCCGGTGACCCGGTTGGTGTTCTTGACCAGGTGCCAGGTTTCGTCGGTCAGGTCCATTTCGACCAGCACATAGCCGGGAAAGATCCTGCGTTCGGAAATGGACTTCTGCCCGCCCTTGATCTCGACGACTTCCTCGGAAGGCACCAGGATGCGGCCGAACGAGGTTTGCAGCCCGGCGCGCTCGATCCGTTCGAGCAGCGCCTTGTGGACGCTTTTTTCCATGCCGGAATACACATGGACGACATACCAACGTTTGCTCATATGCGGCGTCCCTTATTTCCAGCCCAGCAGCAGGCCGTACAGGATCCACTCGATGCTTTTGTCGAGCAGCCAGAGGAACAGGCCCATGACCGCCACGAAGGCGAACACGATGCCGGTCATCTGGATGGTTTCCTTGCGGGTGGGCCAGGAAACCCGCTTGACCTCGGAGTAGGATTCCTGGGCGAAGGCCAGGGTGCGCCGGCCCGGTTCGCTGAACCAGGCGATGAGCGCGGCCACGACCAGGCTGCCCACGAACACGCCCACCCGGGCGGCCATGGGCTCGGCATTGAGCAGGGAGAACCCCACGATGCCAGCAATCACGACGAGCACGGCCAGACCCAGCTTGAGGCGGTCGGTGGTGCTTGTTACGGTTTCTACGCTGGTATTCGACATATTCCGGCTGGGCCGGCCGCTAAAGCGCAGCCCGCGATTCTGTGCTGGCGGGTGGCAGGGGCAGAGGGAATCGAACCCCCAACCTTCGGTTTTGGAGACCGACGCTCTGCCAGTTGAGCTATACCCCTAAACCTTTCAGCAATCGGGCGCTGCCTCGCGGCAACCTCCCATCGTACTACTTTATGGCGCCGAAGGCCGGTACGCGACCGGCCTTGCGGCACCCCCGTTCCGTTGCGGGATCAGGCGATGATTTTGGCGACGACGCCGGCGCCGACGGTACGTCCGCCCTCGCGGATGGCGAAGCGCAGGCCTTCTTCCATCGCGATCGGCGCGATCAGCTTGACCGTCATCGACACGTTGTCAC
>Ga0180222_1001515_pt1 | contig 23596 bp, 23 predicted proteins | sample eDN5th37CKraftOP_FD_151336 | JGI IMG/M metagenome (GOLD analysis project Ga0180222, IMG submission 151336) | Enriched Organic Plus compost microbial communities from Emeryville, California, USA - eDNA 5th pass 37_C Kraft OP (version 2) (version 2) ...
GGATTTTACATCTCGATCTCGGGCATCGTCACCTTCAAGAATGCGAAGGATCTGCAGGCGACGGCGGCCGGCTTGCCCGGCGATCGGCTGCTCGTCGAGACGGATGCGCCGTTCCTCGCGCCGGTGCCGCATCGGGGGAAGACGGGCGAGCCGGCTTTCGTCGCGGATACCGCGCGCTTCCTCGCCAGGCTGCGGGGCGAGCCTGATGAAGAACTGATGGATAGAACGAGTCGTAACTTCTTTCGATTGTTCGACAAGGCGGCGGCATGAAGGTCCGTATCCTCGGCTGCGGCACATCGTCGGGCGTGCCGCGGATCGGCAATGACTGGGGTGAATGCGATCCCGGCGATCCGCGCAATCGGAGGACGCGGGCGTCCATCCTTGTCGAGAGCGCGGACACGCGCATCCTCGTCGATACCGGGCCGGATATGCGCGAGCAGCTGCTCGCGGCCGGTGTCGACCGGATCGATGCGGTCATCTGGACCCATGACCATGCCGACCATTGCCATGGGATCGACGATCTGCGGCAGATCTTCCACGTGCTTGGTCGACCGGTCGACGCCTATGCGAGACCCTGGACGATGGCGACGCTTCGCGAACGTTTCCTCTACGCCTTCGAAGGACGGGACGGTTATCCGCCGACGGTGACGGGCCGCGCTCCGGCGTGGCGCCGGCCTATGACGGGCTCGAGGTGCAGCTGCCGTGAGCGGCGACGATCATGTCCGGCTGATCTGGCTGATCGGCTGCCTGGTCCTGGCGGCGAGCGCACTGGCCTCGCGCCGGCTGTCGATGGCGCAGGCCTGGAAGCCGGTGCTCGCCTGGGTGGCGATCTTTCTCGCGCTGTTCTTTCTGGTCGCTGAGCGGGACCGGCTGGCGCCGGTGGCCCGCTGGATCCGCAGCTTCGATCCGGACGCGGGCGTCGCGACCGGCGAGACGCTGCGGATCCGCAAGAGCGCGGACGGACATTTCTGGGTTCGCGGCAAGGTCAACGGGCAGGACGTCCGCTTCCTCGTCGACAGCGGCGCGTCGTTCGTCGCGCTGAGCAGCGCCACCGCGCGCCAAGCGGGTGTCGAGGAGGATAATGGCGGCTTCGGGGTCCAGCTCGAAACCGCCAACGGCACGGTCGTCGCGTCGCGCGGCCATATCGCCGAGCTCGAGATCGGGCCGATCGTACGCAAGCGGCTCACCGCGGTGACGGCGCCTGAATTCGGCGACGCCAACGTGCTCGGCATGAATTTCCTGTCGAGCCTGTCGAGCTGGCGCGTTGAGGGAGACTGGCTCGTCCTGACGTCCTGAGCCGCTCCGGCATGGATCTATATTTTACATAATGTATATTATCAGACTTTGATATATCCATCCCTGGCATGAACGAAAAACCGGAGATCCCATGCTCGATCCCCTCGTCGCCATCATGGCACGCCTGCGCGATCCCGAAACCGGCTGCCCGTGGGACGTCGCGCAGGATTTCAATTCGATCGCCCCTTACACGATCGAGGAAGCCTATGAGGTCGCCGACGCTTGCGCGCGCGACGACATGGCCGCGCTCAAGGACGAGCTCGGCGATCTCCAGCTCCAGGTCGTCTATCATGCCCGCATGGCGGAGGAACGCGGCGCCTTCGCCATCGCCGACGTGATCGATGCGATCTGCGCGAAGATGATCCGCCGCCACCCGCACGTCTTCGGCGACGGCGCCGCCACCCCGGGCTGGGAGGCGATCAAGGCCGCCGAGCGCGCCGACAAGCCCGATCGCTCCGCGCTGGCCGGGGTTGCCCTCGCATTGCCCGCCTTGCTGCGCGCGGAGAAGCTTCAGAAGCGCGCCGCCCGGACCGGCTTCGACTGGCCCGATGCATCCGGCCCACGCGCGAAGGTCGCCGAGGAGATCGCCGAAGTCGAAGCCGCACCCGATGCCGATGCCCGTGAGGAAGAGCTCGGCGATCTGCTGTTCGCCGTCGTCAACTGGGCGCGCCATCTCGGCATCGATCCAGAAGCCGCGCTCCGCCGCGCCAACGCCAAGTTCGAAACCCGTTTCCGCGCGATGGAGGCGCTGGCCGGAGAGGCCTTCGCCGGGTTGACGCTCGACGAAAAGGACCGCCTCTGGGATCGCGCGAAGCGCGGCTGACCTGCCCCGCCCGCCCCGCGTTCCCTATCCGTTCCCCTCTTCCCGGCGGCGTGCCTGGAACCGTGCCCAGTCCTTGTCCGAGAGCCGCACATCGAGCGAGATCTCCTCGCCGTCGCTGCGCTGGTCCAGGACCTCGCCATGGGCATGCAGCCATGCGAGTGCGGCACCGGCGCCGGCGGCAAGGCGCACCGTGCGGACACGGCTGCCCCGGTTCAGCCGGGCGGAGACCTGCTGCCTGAGAGCGTCCACCCCCTCGCCGGTCAGCGCCGATAGGATCACGACATCGTCCCGTCGTTCCGCTTCCGCCGCCACATGTGCGGCGGCCTCGGCATCGAGCTTGTCCACCTTGTTCCACACCTCGAGGATCGGCGCGCCCCCTTCCCCGATGGCCCCGATCTCCGAGAGCACATGTTCGACGTCGCTGCGCTGCGCGTCGCTGTCGGGATGCGCGATATCGCGCACGTGCAGGATCAGGTCCGCAGAGGTCACTTCCTCGAGCGTGGCACGGAAGGCTGCGACGAGCTGCGTCGGGAGATTGGAGACGAAGCCGACCGTGTCGGACAGGATCGCCTTGTCGATCCCGGGCAGCGAAATCTGCCGCATCGTGGGATCCAGGGTCGCGAAGAGCAGATCTTCCGCTGTCACGTCTGCGCCCGTCATCCGGTTGAACAGCGTCGACTTGCCGGCATTGGTATAGCCGACCAGCGCGATCACCGGCCAAGGCGCCCGCTGCCGCCGTGCGCGATGCAGACCGCGGGTGCGGGTGATCTGGGCAAGGTCCCGCCGCAGCTTGGCCATGCGGTCCCGGATCATCCGCCGGTCGGCCTCGATCTGGGTTTCGCCAGGGCCGCCGAGGAAGCCGAAGCCGCCGCGCTGGCGCTCGAGGTGCGTCCAGCTCCGCACGAGCCGGCCCTGCTGGTAATCGAGATGGGCGAGCTCGACCTGCAGACGCCCTTCCGCCGTGGCGGCGCGCTCTCCGAAGATTTCGAGGATAAGGCCGGTACGATCGATCACCTTGGCATCCAGCGCCTTCTCGAGATTGCGCTGCTGGATCGGCGTGATCGCCGCATCGATGATGACGAGCTCGGCCTCCGCCTGCCGTGCGGCGGTCGCGAGATTTTCGACCTGCCCGGAACCGAACAGCGTCGCTGGGCGGGGTTCGCGCAGCCGAAAAGCGAGCTTATCGACGACCTCGACGCCGATCGCTTCGGCCAGGCCGGCAGCCTCGTCGAGACGGGCATCGACGCTTCGCTCGCTGCCGCCCCCCCTGTCCGGAAGCGCGACGACTGCCCGGGCGCCCCGGCTCAGCCCGTCGTCATCCGCCCGTCCGAAGCCGCTCAATCATCCTCCGGGTCGTCAACCCCGGCGAGGTTGAGCGGCTTCAGCGGCTGAACGGTCGAGATCGCATGCTTGTACACCAGCTGGCTCAGGCCGTCACGGCGCAGCAGCATGCAGAAGAGGTCGAACGCGGCGATCTCGCCCTGCAGCATAACCCCGTTGACCAGGAACATGGTGACCGGATCACGCGACTTGCGCACGGCCGTCAGGAAGATCTCCTGGAGCAGCGTCGCCTTGCGCTCCTCGGTGAACGCCTTCTCGATCTCGGCAAGATCGAGGGGGTGCGCCGGCATGACGGTCGAAATCGCATGCTTGTAGATCAGCTGCGATTGTCCATCGCGGCGCAAGAGGACCGAGAAATTGTCGAACCAGGTGATGATGCCCTGGAGCTTGACTCCCTTGACCAGGAACATGGTCACCGGGGTTTTCGATTTCCGCAGTGAGTTCAGGAAGATATCCTGGAGATTGTTGACCTTGTCGGCCATCTGCCGGTCTCCGGTCTTGGCGGGTCATGGCCCGCGTGAGCGCCATTGCAGGCGTCGTGCTGCCCCGCCGCGTGCGGGGCAAGGCGATTTCTACCGCAGGTGCGAACAAACGTCCACCGTCATTCACTCGCCTGCGCCGTCATCCTTGGGGTCGGCGAGACCGAGCGTCTTCAGCTTGCGGTGCAGCGCCGAGCGTTCCATGCCGATGAAGCTCGCGGTTCGCGAGATATTGCCCGAGAAGCGCCGGATCTGAACGCGCAGATATTCCCGCTCGAATGTCTCCCGCGCTTCGCGAAGCGGCGTTCCCATGATCGAGCGCGCCGCCTCTCCCGGCGCCAGCCGCGCCTGGTCCGAGAGAACTTCGGGGGGCAGCATGTCCACGTCGATGCGCCCGAGCCGGTCGCCCGGTGCAAGGATGATGGTACGTTCGACGACGTTGCGCAGCTGGCGCACATTGCCCGGCCATTCATAGGCCTGAAGCGCCGCGATCGCTTCCTCCGCGACGCGCGGCGTCGCCACCCGCCGCTCGGCGGCGAAGCGCGCGACGAAGTGATCGACCAGCGCGGGAATGTCCTCGCGCCGTTCGGACAAGGCGGGAAGATTCACCGGTACGACGTTGAGCCGATAATAAAGATCCTCGCGGAAGCGGCCCGCCGCAATCTCGTCGGGAAGCTGCCGTGAGGTCGCCGAGACGACGCGAACATCCACTTTCACCATCCGCGTTCCGCCGATGCGTGTGAAGCTCTGGTCGGTGAGCACCCGCAGGATGCGCGCCTGCGTGGTCAGCGGCATATCCGCGATCTCGTCGAGGAAAAGGGTGCCGCCGTGCGCCTGCTCGAGCAAGCCCGGGCGGGCCAGCTCACCCCCCTCCTCCACTCCGAACAGCTCTTCCTCGACCCGCTCCGGCGTCATCCGCGCCGCGCTGACGACGACGAACGGCGAATCGGCACGCGGGCTCCACAGATGCAGAAGGCGGGCCGCAACCTCCTTGCCGACGCCGGCGGGGCCGCTGATCAGGACCCGGCTGCCCGTCGCCGCGACCCGCTTCAGCGTTGCACGCACCGTATTGATCGCCGCGGAATTGCCGGTCAGTTCTTCCTCCTGACCGATCTGCGCGCGCAACGAGGCATTCTCGCGCCGCAACCGCTCGGTTTCCGTCGCGCGCGAGACGAGCAGCAACAGCTTTTCCGCCTGAAACGGCTTTTCGATGAAATCCACTGCGCCGCGCCGGATCGCGGCCACCGCTGTGTCGATATTGCCGTGGCCGGAGATGACAAGAACCGGCAGCGACGGATCGCGCCGCTTGATCTCGTCGAGCAGATCCAAGCCGTCCAGCCGCGATCCCTGGAGCCAGACGTCGAGCAGGACGAGCGAGGGACGCCGCTCGCCCAGCGCCGCCAGCGCAGAATCGGAATCGGCCGCGGTCCGCGCCTGATAACCCTCGTCTTCGAGCACCCCGGCGACGAGCTCGCGGATGTCCAGTTCATCGTCGACGATCAGAATTTCTAACGCCATGGGTCAGCCGTTCATGCGTGTGAGTTCGGAAGGACGGACGTCGTCGATATCGCCGGCGGCATCGCCATAGCCGGCCAGCCGCGCCAACGCGGCCGCATCGAAGGACAGCCGGACAATCGTGCCGCCGCCCTCGCGATCGGCGAAGCTCATGGTGCCGAAATGGCCCTCGACGATGTTCTTGACGATGGCGAGCCCAAGCCCGGTTCCGCGGCTGCGCGTCGTCATATAGGGTTCCGTCAGCCGCTCGCGTTCGGGCGGCAGGCCGATGCCGGTGTCGGCGACCTCGAACATGATGCGTTCTTCCTGCTCGCTGATGGTCATAGCCACCTCGCCAGTATCCCCTTTCTGTTCAATCGCTTCGACGGCGTTCTTGACGATGTTGGTCAGCGCCTGCCCCAGCTGCCGGCGGTCGCAGACCATGATCGGCGAAACCTCGGGCGCCTCGAGGCTGAAGCGGATCTGGGGATGCGCCACCTCATGCAGGAACAGGGCCTGGCGCGCGATGTCCACGATCGCCTCCTCGCGGAACACGGGCTTGGGCATGCGGGCGAAGGAGGAGAATTCGTCCACCATGCGCCGCAGATCGCCGACCTGCCGCACGATCGTGCCGGTCAGCCGCTCGAAGGTGAAAGGGTCGCTCGTGACCTCGCGTCCGTAGCGGCGTTGCAGTCGCTCGGCCGCGAGCTGGATGGGTGTGAGCGGATTCTTGATCTCGTGCGCGATCCGGCGTGCGACATCGGACCAGGCCGCGCGCCGCTGGTCCCCGAGCTGCTGGGTGATGTCGTCGAAGGTGAGCACCTCGCCATTTTCGGTGCGGACCAGCTTGGCAGCGAGCGTGCGGGGATCGCCGCCGGCGGAGAACTGGACGATCGCCTCGCGATCCTGGCCGTCCAGCAAACGGGCGAGCTCGGGCGCGACATCGGCGAGCGGCGTTCCGACGAGGCTGCCCTGACCGGTCTTCAGCATCGCTTCCGCAGACCGGTTGATCAGGCGGATCCGCCGGTCGGCATCGAGCGAGATCACGCCGGCGCTCACCCCCGAAAGCACCGCCTCCATGAAGGCGCGGCGCGTATCGAGCAGGCTGTTGGCGGAAACGAGCGCGCCGGTCTGCTCCTCCAGCTTGCGCGTCATGCGATTGAAGGCGTTGGCGAGCGTGCCCACCTCGTCTCGCGCGCGTGGCGCGGCGACGCGCACCGACAGATCGCCCGCCTCGATCCTGCGCGCGGCATCGACGAGCTCGCCGACCGGACGCACGAGCCGATCGGCAACCGTCAACGCGATCCAGATGGCGGCGCCGACGATCAGCAAGGAGACGATGAGCAGCGCCGCGTTGAACTGGAGCTGCAGCGAACGCGAGCGCGTGATGAAGCTGTTATAGTCGCTGAGTGCGGAGGTGACCCGTGCGGCCTGCTTGAGCACCTGCGGATCGACGAAACGGGCGGCGTAGAGATAGGTGTTGCTTGGCTTGTCGAGCAGGATGAGCGCCTCCACCCGGTCTCCGGATGTGGTGAAGGCAATCGGCTCGCCGTTCTGAAGCTGCGGCAGCATGGGCGTCGGCACGCGCTGATCGAGCGGACGGCGATCGAGATTGGCTCCCCCGATCAGCCGGCGGGTGCCGTCCTTACCCACAGTGATGATCGCTGCCTGGTTAAGCGTGCGATAGGCCACCTGCCGCGCGAAATAGGGAGCGAAGATGGGATCGTCGGTCGAGACCTTGCTGAGCGCGTCGCGCAGGTCTCCGGCCATGGGCTTGATCTCGAGGTTCAGCCGTTCCTTGTTGTCGTCGACATAGGCCTGCGCGACATGATCGGCATTTTCGAGGACGATCCGGGCGCGGTCCGAAAACCAGAACTGCACGCCATATTGGAACAGCAGCGAGGCGAAGATCACCACGAGCAGGGTGGGCACTGCGGCGATAACCGAAAAAAGCGCCACGAGGCGGACGTGAAGGCGCCCCCTGCCCCCGACTGCCGACCGTCTGGCGCGGCCCATCGCCACACGCCGCGCGACGAGCACCATGAGGCCCATCACCGGTACCAGGATCGCGACCAACAGCAAGGCGACCAGCGGCGGCGAAAGCAGATGGGCATTGCCGCTGCCCTGCCCCGTGATGATGAAATAGGCTCCGGTCCCGATCGCGACCGCCACCAAGAAGGTGACGATCTCGACCAGCGGCATCAGCCGCGTGCTCCGGCGCAAGCCATGGGCCCATCGCCGACGCCAGCGTGGCGTATCGGGCATCAGATGAGTGGCCTCTTCATCCATCGTGGCGAGCCTACCACAGAGGCGTTGCGTTCAAAACACAGTTTGCTGGATGTGTGAAAGGCGTTCGGCACACCTCCGGAAGAAAGCCCGCGATCATCCACCGCGGCGTATGTCGCGTGTATCGATGCCCCGTTCGGTCAGCTTCTTGCGCAGCGTGTTGCGGTTGATGCCGAGCAGCTTGGCGGCCTTGAGCTGGTTGCCGCGTACTGCCGCGAGCGTCAGCCTCAACAGCGGCTTCTCCACTTCGGCAAGCACGCGATCGAACAAACCGTCCGGCGGCAGATCCTTGCCGAAGGTGGAGAAATAGCGGGCGAGATGCAGCTCCACCGAATCGGCGAGGCCGCCACCCGTCGGCGCGGCGGCGGGCGCGCTCTCGGGTTGCGCGCCGGCGAGCTGTTGCTCGACGAGATTGGCGGTGATCACCTCCTCGCGGCTCAGCGCAGCGAGGCGGCGCATGAGATTTTCGAGCTCGCGCACGTTACCGGGCCAGCCGTGCAGCGAGAGGCGTGCCACCGCGGCCGGATCGAGCTGCTTGCGCGGCAGGCCTTCCTGTGCCGCGCGATCGAGGAAATGGCGGGCAAGCTCGCCGATATCCTCCACCCGCTGTCGCAAGGCCGGCAGGCGGATCGGCACGACGTTGATGCGATAGTAAAGATCCTCGCGGAAGGCGTTCTCCGCGATCAGTTTCGGCAGATCCTTATGCGTGGCGGCGATGATCCGGACGTCCGCCCGGATCGAGCGGGCGCCGCCGACCGTCGTGAACTCCCCGGCCTGCAACACGCGCAGCAGCCTCGTCTGCGCCTCCATCGGCATATCGCCGATCTCGTCGAGGAAAAGCGTGCCGCCTTGCGCCTGCTCGAAGCGTCCCGCGGTCCGCGCCGCGGCGCCGGTGAAGGCGCCGCGCTCATGGCCGAACAGCTCCGATTCGATCAGCTCGCGCGGAATCGCCGCCATGTTGATCGCGACGAACGGCCTGCGCGCGCGCGGCCCGAGATCGTGGATGGCACGCGCGACCAGCTCCTTGCCGGTGCCCGACTCGCCCAGGATGAGCACGGTGAGATCGTTGGAGACCACCCGCGCGATCGTCCGATAGACTTCCTGCATCGGCGCCGAGCGGCCGATCAGGGGCAGATCTTCCGCCGCACCATCCGGCGCGCCGCCGGTGCCGGTGGCCACGCTGGCCGCAAGCGCATCGGCCACGGCGCGGGCGAGTTCACCGAGATCGAACGGCTTGGGGAGATATTCGAAGGCGCCCTGCTCCGTCGCCCGAACCGCGGTGGTGAGCGTGTTCTGGGCCGAAAGCACGATCACCGGCATGCGCGGATTCTCGGCAAGCAGATCGGGCACGACATCCAGCCCGTTGCCGTCCGGAAGCACCACGTCCGTCACGAGCACCTGGGGCTGAAAATTCCTGATCAGCCGTCGCTGCTCCGCAACCGATGCCGCCACCTCGACCACATGGCCTTCGCGCCGCAGCGCCTCGCGCACGACGGTGCGGATCGCCGCGTCGTCATCGGTGACGAGGATGCGCCCACTCATCGGCCACTCCGCGCCCGCGGCAGAAGAAGACGGAAGACGGTGCGCGGCGGCGAACCCTCACGGGCATATTCCACCATGCCACCCTGATCCGCGATCAGCTTGTCGACCAGGGCAAGCCCGAGGCCACCGCCGGAGGGTTTCGACGTCACGAACGGATCGAAGAGATGCTCGGCGATCTCGTCCGGCGCACCCGGACCGTCGTCGATCACACAGACTTCGATCGGCAGGGCCTGGCGGCCATCGCCATCCTGGGTGAGAAGCGAGACGCCGTGACGGTAGGCGGTCGTCAGCGTGATCGTGGATCCGCCATGTTCGTGCATCGCTTCAGCGGCATTCTTCATAAGGTTGATGAGTACCTGTATCAGGGCATCGCGGTGCCCGAGGACGGCAGGCAGCGAGGGATCGTAGATTTCGCGGATCGAAAACCCCCGCGCGAAACCGCGCGACGCCAAGTCCCGGGCATGAGCGAGTATCGCGTGGATATTCTGCGGGCTGCGCTCGAGCGGGCGGGTATCGGTGAAGCCTTCCATCCGGTCGATCAGCGCGGCGACCCTGTCGACCTCGTTGCGGATCAGCCGGGTGAGATCGCGCGCCGACTCATCAGCGGTGGATTCGAGCAGCTGCGCTGCGCCGCGAATCCCGGAGAGCGGGTTCTTGATCTCATGCGCGAGCATCGCGGCCGCGCCGATCGCGGTGAGGCTGGCGCCTTCGCGTCCCGCGCGGCGCGATACGAGATGCGTCGGCGGCGGGCCGTGAATGGCGATGATGCGCCAGCCCGGACGATCGCCGAGCGGTGCGGCCATGAGGTCGGCTCTCTGGCGGCGATTGCCTGGCAGCCGGAGATCGAGCGCATAGGCGGCGAAAGGCGCGTCCTTGGGGGCCGCGGCGAGAGGATGACCGATCACCTCCTCGACAGGCGTTCCGATCATCGCCGATCGGCTGACATTGAGCAGCGTCTCGCAGGCGACGTTGGCGTCGCGCACGCGTCCCTCGGGATCGACGACGAGCACGGGAGTCGGCAATGCGGCAAACAGCTCGGACGATGTCGGCGCCGGCCCGCTGCCCGCGGCCTTTTCGCGCCTGGCGAAACGGATCAAGCCGCCGCCCGGGAGAGCCATGGTCGATAAAATTCCGCGAGCATGGACAGCACGGTGGCGGGATCGGGCTGCTGATTCACGCGATTGCGGAACTCGGCCGAGCCCGGCAGGCCCTTCGTGTACCAGCCAAGGTGCTTCCGCGCCATATTGACGCCGACTTCCTTGCCATAAAGCCTCAGCATGTCTTCATAATGCTCTATGATCGTGAGATATTGCTCGTCAATCGACGGGTCGGCCAGTCTCGCCCCAGTGCGCAGGAAGTGCATCACCTGAGCGAGCAGCCAAGGCCGGCCATAAGCACCGCGCCCGATCATCAACCCGTCGGCGCCCGACTGATCGAGCGCGGACAGCGCATCCTCGATGGTGCAAATGTCGCCATTCACGATGACGGGCACCGAAACCGCTTCCTTGACGCGGCGCACGAAGGCCCAATCCGCGCTGCCCTTGTACATCTGGCACCGTGTCCGGCCATGCACCGTAATCATCTTTACGCCGATGTCCTCGGCGATGCGCGCCAGTTCGGGCGCGTTGAGGCTGTTGTGATCCCAGCCCATGCGCATCTTGAGTGTGACCGGCACCGATACGGCCTTCACGGTGGCGCGGATGATCTCCGCGGCGAGCACCGGCTTGGCCATCAGCGCGGAGCCCGCATCGCCGTTCACCACCTTGCGTACCGGGCAGCCCATATTGATGTCGATGATCGCGGCGCCCTTGCCCTCCGCGACCTTCGCGGCCTCCCCCATCTCGCGAGGGGCGCAGCCGACGAGCTGCATCGAGACGGGTTCCTCGATCGCGTCCCACAGCGCCTTCTGCTCGGACTGGCGCGTCGCGCGGATCGCCGCCTGGCTCGCGATCATCTCGGTGACGTTGAGCCCCGACCCGAAACGGCGGACCCTCCGCCGGAAGGGAAGATCGGACACGCCTGTCATCGGTGCCAATATCACCGGCGTCTCGATCCGCACGGGACCGACCTGGATGGGGGAGAAGCTCATCATGAGAAACAACTTTGCCTAAAAATCAGGCAGAAGGCCATAGCTGCAAAGCCATCGGTCGGCAAGCGCGCGGTTCGGGCCGGCGGGAGCGGCATTTTGTCGATAGTAGCGCGCCGTCCCTTGAACCGCCCGTGCCTCACCCCATATGCAAACCATTGTTCAACAACGGAAAGGAGGTGGTCCAATGTCTCATTGTCAGATGCCGCTCGCGGCGATGCAGGACAGGGCCTTCCTCACGGAGCTGCCCCGCGCCTGACGTGTCGCCGCGCTGGGCTGACAATGGAAAGGCCGTCCCGCAAGGGGCGGCCTTTCGTTTTGGGCGCCAGGATCACAGAAATGTCGCCACCGCGTCCACATTCGCCCGTCCGGTCCGGAAGCGGTTCGCGGGATGCGTTTCGTCGGCATATCCGAAGGACAGGCCGCAAACGATCCGGCGGTTTTGCGGAATCGAGAAATAGGTGCGGATGAAATCCGAGCACCGGGCGAGCGCCGCCTGCGCGATGGTGGCGATGCCGAGGCTTTCGGCCGCCAGCATCAGATTGGCCAGATAGGATCCGCAGTCGACCGCGCCGTAGATGCCGAGATCGGCCTCTGTCGTGACGATCATGGCGTGCGGCGCGCCGAACAGCCTGAAATTCTCCATCGCCTGACGGGCAGAGGCCGTACGGTCTCCCCTGGTGATTCCGACGCTCTCATAGAGCGCCCATCCGGTTTCCCGGCGCCGATCGAGATAGATGCCGGCATAGCGCTCTGGGAACGGGAAATCGCTGGGCGGCGTCGCCCCGTTCAGCGCGTCCAGCCCTTGGCTCTCCACATGCCCGACCAGCGCCTCGCGGAAGCGATCAGTCGCCTCTCCTTCGGTGATGATGAGCTGCCAGGGCTGCGCATTGCACCAGGAGGCGGCGCCCTGCGCCATGGTGAGCATCTCGACGATCGCTTCATGCGATACGGCCCGGGGAAGAAAGGCCCGGCAGCTTCGCCGGCGGCCGATCAGCGCACGAAGCAGCCGTGCCTCGGACGGAACCTCGAATGCCGCCTCTCCCGTCTCAGCCGCATCCGTCATTCCGCATCTCCTTTCCTGTCCCGGCTCGCCATCGACGTTCGCGACCCGCTGGCAGCCCGACTATGGCCCAGACAAGTAGCAATAGGCTACTTGTCGTGGATCCGACGATGGAGGAGCAGGCATGGGACGTGAGCAGCTCGTGATACGCACCGCGGACGGGGAATGCCTCACCCATGTCCTCACGCCCGGAGGCGCCGGGCCCTGGCCGGCGGCGATCTTCTACATGGATGCGCTCGCCATCCGCCCGGCATTGGTCGAGATGGCGCAGCGGCTCGCCGACGGCGGCTATGTCGTGCTGCTGCCCGACCTCTTCTACCGTGCCGGCCCTTATGCGCCGATCGACGCCAAGACCGCCTTCGCGGGCGACCTGCGCGCGATCATCGGCCCGCTGATGGCGACCACCGATGCGCGCAAGGCGGCCGAGGATACGGGGGCGCTGCTCGCCTATCTCGATACGCGCCCCGACGTGAAGGGCCGCAAGGTGGGCGTCACCGGCTATTGCATGGGCGGCGGCATAGCGCTCACCGTTGCCGGCACCTATCCGGATCGCATTGCCGCGGCGGCCAGCTTTCACGGCGGCAATCTGGCGACCGATTCCGAGCTCAGCCCCCATCGCCTGGCGCCGGCGATGAAAGGCCGGATCTATGTGGCGGGTGCGGACCAGGATGCGCATTATCCTCCGGAAATGCAGGAACGGCTCGACCGCGCGTTGACAGAGGCCGGGGTCGACCATCGCTGCGAGATCTACGAAGGCGCGCTCCATGGCTGGACGATGAGCGATTTTCCCATTTACAATCCGCCGGCCGCCGAGCGCCACTGGCGCGAGCTGTTCGCGTTGTTCCGGGCCTCGCTGGGCTGACGCCGGGGCGTCAGGCCAGTCCGAGGAGGACCAGTATCAATGCGAACAGCACCGATGCGGCCAATCCACCGATAAAGACATAGCGCTGCCAAGGCTTGCGCAGCTCGATCTCGGCGCCGCGTACATCTTCGGCGGAATGGACAGGGCCTTCGTCACGCCCCGGCATGAGGCCGCCTTCCCGGCTCGAAGTCCGCTGCCCACATAATGGCGGCCTCGGTTTCGCCGGGTTGGAACGTCCGGATCTCGACGAAGGGGATCACCGGGTTGGCGAGCTCCGCCACCGTCTTGATCCAATGTTTATCGGCGATCAGGGCTTCCCTGGGAAAGCGCCTGATTTCCAGTATCTTGCCGAACGAATATCGCAGATCCTTCACGCCGGCGCGCACGGTGATGTCGCGAAAGCCGGCAAGATCGGCGACGATTCCGACGCGATCGAACCGGTTCAGCCGAGCCTCGATGTCGGCGATCACCCGGTCATAATCCTCCTCGGTCAGCACGCCTTCCAATCGATAGGCGCCGACATGGTCAGGTGCAGACAGGATATGGAGCATGGCTAGCCCTCCTCGGGAGGAGCGAACGGGCGAAGCCGCCAATCGATCCGCGACGTGCCGGGCTCAGAGCGGGGCCATGGCCGAAGCGGCGAGCGGCGATGCCGGCGCGCGGGCGATGCCCAGCTCCCGCCCGGTGGAAGACCAATGGAAAAGCGGCCTGGCAAGGCCGCTGACAGTCGCCCCGGCGCGCTCGCGCAGCTCCTCGATCAGGGCGAAGAGGCGCCGCGCATCCTCGCCGGCCCGATGCCGGCCGAAGCGCTGGGCGTCGAGCGCGGCATCCGCTTCGGCCACGTCATGGCCCGAGGCGCCGAGCGCGGCGAGTATTTCCTCGATATGCCCGACCTTCGCGGGCAGCGGTGCGCGTGCGGCAGCGGCAAGGGTGGCCATCCATTCCGCATCCAGATAGCTGTCCGCAAACACCCGGGCACCGCGCAGTGCTTCCTGCAGCTCGGCCACCACCTGCCCCGCCGGCAACCCTTCGGCAAGCAGCTGCTCACGGCTGATCCCGTGCATCGCCTCCGCTTCCTCGGTCCAGTCCCAACCCGTCCAATCCGGGTGCGGCCGGATCAGCCAGGAGCGGGCCGATCGACTGCTGGCAGCGATGCCGACCTCGATCGGAAAGGAGCGGCCATGGACAGGCAGGCACGAGGCTTCGAAGTCGATCGTGACGATATGCATGGGGAACAACTCGGATGACGGAACATGGCGGATGTGCAGCCATGACGCAGGCTTGGCTGACGGGCGATGAACGAAGAAGCCGTCGACTAGGTTTCGCGCATGCCGGACGGACAGGTTGCGGTGCCGGACGCCGCAATCGGTTCATGCGGCGCAAAACGGGTGCCGGCGGCTCTCTCCTCGTGGGGCACGTCTCTCTCCTCGACTCGCCCTCCCGCTCAGGAACGAGTGAACCCCAGCTATGACATGGCCGTGACAGGGCCAGCGTCATGAGGCAAGACGGGCGGACGGCAGGAGGAAAGGATCGGCGGCACCGATTGCGCCGTCCTTCCAGCAGGAGCGAAATGCCATGGCTGACCATTCCGGCCATGATCATGGAGACCGTTCGCACGTTCATGGCGGGCATCGCCATGGCCATGATCACGCCGCGGGTGCCAGCGAAAGGATGCTCGCTCTCTCACTGGCGCTGACGCTGTGCTATCTCGTGGCGGAGGTTGCCGGCGCATTCCTGTTCAACAGCCTCGCCCTGCTCTCGGATGCGGGCCACATGCTCACGGACGTCGCCGCGCTTGCGATCGCGCTGATGGCGATCCGCATCGGCCGGCGCGCGCCGGACGAGAGGCGCACATTCGGCTACCGCCGGCTCGAGATCCTGGCAGCCGCATTCAATGCCGCGATGCTGTTCGCGGTTGCGCTCTACGTGCTCGTCGAAGCGATCGGACGGATTCGCGCCCCCGAGCCGGTGCAATCGACCGGTATGCTCGCGATCGCGATCGTCGGGCTGATCGTGAACCTGATCGCGATGCGCCTGCTCCTCTCGGGGAAGGATGCGAGCCTCAACGTCAAGGGCGCCTATCTCGAGGTCTGGGCCGACATGCTGGGCTCCATCGGGGTCATCGCGGGGGCGATTGCGATCCGCCTCACGGGCTGGACGCTGATCGACCCGATCGTGGCGGTCGGCATCGGCCTATGGGTGTTGCCCAGGACATGGATCCTCCTCAAGGACACCACGAACATACTGCTCGAAGGCGTACCAGCCGCGCTCGCGCTTGGTGACGTACGCGCTGCGATCGCGGGTGTCCCGGGCGTCGGCGGCGTGCACGACCTGCATGTCTGGTCGATGTCCGCCGATGACATCAGCCTTACCGCGCATGTGGAGATCAGCGATCCCGCCGACAGCGACGAGGTGCGCGGTGCCGTCCAGTCAATGCTCGACCGCCGATTCGGCATCGGCCACGCCACCATCCAAACCGAGGCCGAGCCGTGTCGGGCGGAGCGGCATTTCCATCCCTGAGCATGCGCCCTGCCCTGGCTTCCTCAGCCTATCCTGCGCGCGATGGCGATCATCATCGCCTTGGGGTCGCGGTCGGGCGGCGGGTCGGTGATGTCAAGCGCGACGAAGCGCCGATCGTCGAGGAAGAGCTGCAGCGTGTTGCGGTCGGCCGACCATAGCGCGGCACGGCCGAGCCCTAGGATCGGCTCCCAGGCCGGCGTCGTGCCATCGCCCAGCCGCGCTCGCTCGATCACGGCGTCGGTGAAGGCGGGCCGTGGCATTTCGCGCGTGAGGAGCGCCACCGACGATCCGTTGGCGAGCGTATAGAGGCACGTCGAGGCCGCGCTCCGCCGACGCGTGGGATAGCTGACGTCCGAGAGTTCCGTCGTTTGCACCCAGGCGCGCACCGCATTCGCCACTTCCTGGCGGTCGATCACCGAGCAGGCCGCGGTTGCGAGCCACCGCCCCTGCATCGGCCTCGGCGGATGGTCGCCCTGTTCCTCGGCGAGCGATCCCCTCCCGTTCGCGTGGGACGCGGCGTCCGGCGCCGCGCCGCAGGCCGCAAGCTGCAGCAGCGCCGCGCCGACCGCGAGCCTGGTCATCCTGAACGATCGGTCCATTCGTCCTTCTCCACGCCGCGTCACGAACACGCGATTGGCGCCCGGGCATGATCCGCGCAAGCCCCAATCCGCCCTGCCTTCACGGGCTCAATGGAACAAAAAGGTTCGGCCAGGCACTCTACAAGGCGTCTTGCAAAGAGACCGCGGAGTGATAGGCTCGCCGATAACGGTCATCGTAAGAATGATGACGAGGAGAGTGGTGATGGAACGAGTCGAACCGTCACTGTGCCAATTGGGTTTTGGCATGCTCTGCATGATGAGCGGCGCCTCGGGCGCTATTGCCGGACTGGTGATCCTGCTGCTCACCTGAGCGGAACGAAGAGCTTATCTCATCTTGCGGGATCGGGCGTCTGCCCGTTCTCCCCCTCCAGCGCGTCCAGTCTTTCGGTTAATCGGCTCAGCAGGAGCGCGAGCCGCTTCTGATCCTCCGCCTCCAGCGCGCTGAACACCCGTTCGAAAAACTGTCTGAGCACAGGCTCCGCGAGACCGGCCACATCCGCGCCGGCCGGCGTGATCGAAATGCGCTTCGCGCGCCGATCGCTCGGATCGGGATCGCGACGCACCAGCCCGTCACGTTCGAGCGCATCGATCGCCTCCGTCACCGTGCGCGGTGCCAGCCCGAACGCATCGGCCAGATCGGTCGATCGCGCCGGACCATGCGCCTTGATGAACAGGAGCCATTTGGTGCGGGCGTAGGACGAGCCCTCTTCCGCAAGCAGCCGATCGACCGCCCTGCGCGAGCGCATGACGAAGATGCGGAGCGCCTCCCCAAGCGCTGCCGTCTCGGCCATCGAAAAAAGATGAGGCTCCATATCTTATGGTCTTGCCATATCCGTTCGATCTTGCCAACTGTGCAGCCGCAACATTTTCGGATCTGGTACCGGGACGACGAACATGGCGGACGAAGCAGGAGCCGAAACGGGCACTCAGGCTCGAACAACGCGCTTCCGAAGCCCCGCGTTCCGGCGAGGGCTGCTCATCGCCGGCATTGTCGTGCTGATCGCGCTCATCGCCTGGTTCGTGCATTATGAGGTGCGCGGAAAATATATCGAGAGCACCAACGACGCCTATCTACGCGCCGATGCGGTGACGGTCGGGCCCAAGATTTCCGGCTATGTCGAGCAGGTCTACGTCACGGACAACCAGCCGGTGAAGGCCGGCCAGCCGCTGGTCCGCATCGATCCGCGCGACTATCGCGCGCAAGCGGCCCAATATCAGGCGCAGATCGACGTTGCCGCCGCCAACGCCGACAACATTCGGGCCATGATCCGTGAACAGGATGCTGCCATCGCCCAGGCGCGGGCCCAGCTGGCCGTGGCGCTCAGCGACGCGAAGTTCGCGGCGGATGAAGTGCGGCGCTATACGCCTCTGGCTCAGAGCGGCGCCGAGACGCGCGAGAAGCTCTCGTCGCTGCGCAACCAGGCAGCCCAGGCGGCGAACAACGCGGCCGCCCAGCGCGCTGCGCTGGAGAGCGCCGAACGGCGTGTCGGCTCGCTGCGCGCCCAGGTTCGCCAGGCACTCTCCCAGGGAGAGGCGGCGCAGGCCCAGCTGGCGGCGGCCAATGTCAATCTCGCATCGACGATCGTGCGCGCTAGCGTCGACGGACGCGTGGGCGACAAGAGCGTGCGCGTCGGCCAGTTCGTCCAGGCCGGCACGCGGCTGATGTCGGTGGTTCCCGTCCGCGCGCTCTATGTCGTCGCCAACTTCAAGGAGACCCAGATCGGCCTGATGCGCCACGGCCAGCCCGCGACGATCCATGTCGATGCGCTGCCCGGAGTGGATCTGCGCGGCCATGTCGAAAGCACGGCGCCCGGCACAGGCGCCGAATTCTCGTTGATCCCGCCGCAGAATGCCACCGGCAATTTCACCAAGATCGTCCAGCGCGTGCCCGTGCGGATCGCGATCGATGCCGGGCCGGAGGCGCGGAAGGTTCTGGTTCCGGGCCTCTCCGTCACGGTCAAGGTCGATACCATCTCGGCCAAGGGGGCGGCGGATCGCATCCGCGAGCAGGAAGAAGCGCGCAGCCGCGCCCGGCCGTGAGCAGCGCAGCCTCTCCTGCCGCTCCGCACGAGGAGCGTGCCGACGCGGCGGCCTGGCTGGCGGTCGCCGCGGGCACGCTCGGCGCATTGATGGCGACGCTCGACGTTTCGATCGTCAACTCGTCGCTGCCGACCATCCAGGGCGAGATCGGCGCGAGCGGGACGGAAGGCACCTGGCTCGCCACCGCCTATCTCGTCGCCGAGATCGTGATCATTCCGCTCTCGGGCTGGCTGGAGCGGGTGTTCGGGCTACGGAGCTTCCTGCTCGTCGCCGTGACGCTGTTCATCGGCTTCTCGATGCTCTGCGGCTTTTCCAACACGCTGCCGATGATGATCATCGGCCGCGTCGGCCAGGGCTTCACGGGCGGCGCGTTGATCCCCACGGCGCAGACGATCATCGCGACACGGCTGCCCCGTTCGCAGCAGCCGATCGGCAGCGCGCTGTTCGGATCGACCGCGATCCTGGGCCCGGTGCTGGGGCCGATCACTGGCGGGTGGCTCACCGAGAATGTGAGCTGGCACTATGCGTTCTTCCTGAATCTGCCGATCGGCATCGCCCTGATCGCGCTGCTGCTCGTCGGCATGCCCCACCAGCGCGCGCGGCTCGATCAGCTGTTCGAAGCCGATTGGCTGGGAATTCTCGGCCTCATCTTCGGCCTCGGCGGCCTCACCGTCGTCCTGGAGGAGGGCGAGCGGGAGCAATGGTTCTCGTCACCCACCATCATCTGGCTCACCATCCTCTCCGCGATCGGCTTCGTGCTGCTCTTCGCAGGGCAGTTCCTAGCGAAGCGGCCGGTGATCCGCCTGTCGCTGCTGCGCGACCGACAGTTCGGCAGCGTCGTTCTGATGGCCACAGCTGTCGGCATGGCGATCTACGGCACCTCCTATACCATTCCCCAGTTCCTGGCGGGCATTTCCGGCTACAACGCGCTTCAATCCGGCACGATCGTGCTGCTGTCGGGTGTGCCGATCATCCTGATGATGCCGTTCACCCCCTTTCTGATCCGTTCGCTCGATATCCGGATCGCCGTCGGCTTCGGCCTCGGGGTGCTCGCGCTCAGCGCCTGGCTCGAGACTGACCTCACTCCGCTTTCGACAGGCGAAGCCTTCGTCGATTCGCAGCTGATGCGCGGCGTGGGATCGATCTTCGCCATGATGTTCCTGAACCAGGCGGCGATCCGCTCGGTCTCGCGCGAGCTGGCGAGCGATGCAGCGGGGCTGCTCAATGGCGCGCGCAATCTCGGCGGCTCGCTCGCCCTCGCCGGCATCGCCGTGGTCCAGGATCAGCGGCTATGGCTGCACAGCCGCAGGATCGAGGAATCGCTCTCCGCCAATTCCGTCGGCGTGCAGGATTACATGGCCGGTCAGGCCCAGTCCCTGGGCGGTTATCCCTCCGCCTTCCGCATGCTCGAGGGCACGATCCAGACCCAGGCCCTCACCATGACCTACATCGATCTCTTCTGGCTGCTCTCGGTCGGCATCCTTCTCGTCATCCCGCTTGTCCTCTTCCTGCGACCGCTGCCCAAGGGCGGCGAGCCCGTCGCCATGCATTGAGAACCACCATGCGTGCTTGTGCCCTCTTCCTCCTCGTCGCTCTGGCGGGTTGCACCGTGGGACCGAACTATTCCGGTCCTCCGGCAGCGGCGCCGAACGCTGCCGCCGGTCGCGGCTTCGTGCGCGCCGGTGATGCGCCGATGGACCGCCAGGCTCCGGCCGCCCATTGGTGGACCAGCCTCGGCGATCCCGTGCTCGATCAGCTCGTCGCCCGTGCCATCGCCAACAATCCGGATCTCGGTGTGGTGCGGGCCCGACTGCTGCAGGCCCGCGCCGCGCTTCGCCAGGAGCAAGGCAATCTCCTCCCGCAGGCCAATGCCAGCGCGCTCTACGCCCATGCCCGTATTCCCGGAGTCGATCTGAGCCAGTCAGGCAGTTCCGACGGCGAGGGATCGGGCGGCTCGGGCGGTTCCGGCGGCGCCACCGGCCTGAACCTCTACAATGTCGGCTTCGACGCGAGCTGGGAGGTCGATCTGTTCGGCGGGCAGCGCCGCAAGATCGAGGCGGCGCGGGCGACGGCCGAAGCGGCGCAGGCCAATATCGACGATGCGATCGTCAGCCTGAGCGCGGAGGTCGCCCAAGCCTATGTGAACCTGCGCGATCGCCAGCGGCGGATCGCGCTCAATGCGCGCTCGGTCGCCATGCAGGAACAGATGCTGGCGCTCACCCGCCAGCGTTTCGACCGCGGCACCGCTTCCCGGCTCGATGTCTCGCGCCTGCAGACCCAGCTCGACAACAGCCGCGCGGACAATGTGCCGCTGAAGGCCGAACTGGAGGCCTATCTCGACGCGCTCGCCACGCTGGTGGGCGAGGAGCCCGGCGCGCTCGACGACCTGCTACGCGCCGACGCTCCGCTTCCCTTCCCCCCGGCACGCGTTGCGATCGGCGACCCGGCCACACTCCTGCGCCACCGCCCCGACATACGCGCTGCCGAGCGTATGCTTGCGGCGAATACGGCGAAGGTCGGGGTGGCCGAGGCGGCACGGTTTCCCCGGCTCAGCATCATGGGGATCGTCGGCGTGGGTGGCACCAAGCCTTCGGATCTCACCAAGCTCGACGATTTCACATTGCTTGCTGCCCCCCAGCTCAGCTGGAACTTCCTCGATTTCGGCCGCACCAAAGCGCAGGTGGAACAAGCGAAGGGGGCGCAGGCCGAGGCGGAGGCGCAATATCGCTCAAAGGTGCTCGCCGCGCTCCGCGACGCGGAGGATGCGCTCGCCCGCTTCCGTTATCGCCGCGTCACCGTCGCGACGCTCGCCCGCGCCAAGGCGTCGGCCGATCAGGCCACCGCACTCAGCGCCGAGCGTTATCGCGCAGGGACGACGACGCTCATCGACCTTCTCGATACGCAACGCCAACAGATCGCGGCCGAGCAGAATCTGTCGGTGGCCGAGGCCGGGCTCACCACCGACTTCATCTCGATCCAGAAGGCGCTCGGGCTCGGTTGGGAGTAGCGGCGCCGGGCGGTTCAGCCCGTCTCATATTCGTCATGGCGGCGCCACCACACGCCTGTTTCATTGCGGCCGCGCGGCGCGCGATCGAGCCACTGATAGGCGCCCCATAGCGCATCGAGGCCGCGGCCATAGGTGGAATAGCTGTGATGGACGATGCCGTCCTCCAGCACGAAGGCGCTCACGCCCGGCCGTTCGCGACGATAGGTGCGCGTGTCCGTTCCGCACATCGCCGCGAACCCCGATTCGGCACGCTCGCCGCCGCCCGCCGCTTCCGGGCGCCACTCGGGCGGCGCCTCGCGACGATAATTATATTCGACATCGCCGCGGCGCTCCTGCTCCTCGGTGAACCAGACGTTGAAGTCCCGGTTGAAGTCTCCGGCGGGACAGGACGCCCACGGGAATGTCCATCCCATGCGTTGCCGATATGCCCGAAGCTTCTCAAGCGGCGCCCGCGAGACGGCCCAGAGCATCACGTCGTGATGGGCGAGATGGTCTGCGAAGCCGTTAAAGCCGTCGGCGATCATCGAGCAGGACGGGCAGCCCGCCGTATAGTCCGGCCCGAACATGAAATGATAGATGAGCAGCTGCGAGCGCCCCCGAAAGAGATCGGCGAGGCGCGCCGGGCCGTCCTCGGTCTCGAACCGATAGTCCCGATCGATCCGGACCCAAGGCAACGCCTGGCGGCGGCGGGCCAGCGCATCGCTCCGCCGCGTGAGCTCCTTCTCCTCCTCGAGGAGCACGCGCCGTTCGTCCAGCCATTCCTCCCGTGTCGCGATCCTATGCGTCATGGCTTGCTTCTCCGTCATCTGTCCTTGTCCATCGCTTGCGACTAGGACGGGGTGGCCCGACAGCGGGAGTGACAAATTTGGCGGGATTGGGATGGACTCGCTGATCACCGCGGCGGCGCGCGCTCTCGCCGCGGGCGATCCGATCGGGGCGCTGAACCGCATCGCCTTGCGCGACGACGCTCCGGCGCTGGCGCTGCGCGGGATCGCCCTCGCGCAGCTCGGCGACCTCGGCCGCGCCCGGATCCTGATGCGTAGCGCTGCCCGGGCGTTCGGCGCCAAGGAGCCGCTGGCCCGGGCACGATGCACTCTCGCGGAAACGGAGATCGCTTTGGCATCGCGCGATCTGCGTTGGCCAGCGGGCCGGCTGGAGGCGGCACGCGCGACTCTCGAGGCGCAGGGCGACATTTCGAACGCGGCCCATGCGCGCTCCATCGAGCTGCGCCACCTGCTCCTCGTCGGGCGATTGGATGAGGCGGAAGCGCTGCTCGTCAAGCTCGATCCCGCTGCGTCACCACCGGCGGCGCGCGCCGTGCAAGAGCTCGTGGCGGCGGGCATTGCGATGCGGCGCATCCGCACCGCGGATGCCGCGGCCGCCCTTGCCCGCGCGGCTGCCGCCGCGCGTCTCGCCGGCATTCCGGCGCTGTCGGCGGAAGTGGAGAATACCGCGCATGCGCTTGTGCTTCCGGCGGCCCAGCGGGTTTCCGCCGGAGGCAGGCACCCGCTGCTGCTCCGGGATGTGGAGGCGTTGCTGACTTCGGGCGCTCTGGTGGTGGATGGATGCCGCCATGCCGTCTGCAGCGCAGGCACCACGATCCCGCTTGCCACGCGGCCGGTTCTGTTCAGCCTGGCCCGGACCTTGGCCGAGGCCTGGCCTGCGGACGTGTCGAGGAGCGAGCTCCTCGCGCGCGTCTTCGGCGCGAGGCAGGCGGACGAGTCCCATCGTGCGCGGCTGCGGGTCGAAGCCGGCCGTCTCCGATCGCTTCTCGTGCCGCTGGCGGAGGTGCGCGCGACGCGACGCGGTTTCGTACTCGCGCCGCGAGGGCGACGGGAGGTCGTTGTGCTGACGCCGCCGAGCGAGGAGGAGCACACGGACGTGCTCGCGCTGCTCGCCGACGGCGAGGCATGGTCGAGCTCCGCTCTGGCGCTGGCGCTTGCCACCAGCCAGCGCAGCGTGCAGCGCGCGCTCGACGCGCTTGCGGCTGCGGGCAAGGTGCAGGCGTTCGGCCAGGGCCGCGCGCGCCGCTGGCTGGCGCCCTCCATTCCCGGACTCGCGACAATCTTGTTGCTCCCGCCGCCGCAGCAGAACGGATAGAAGATCGGTATGAAGCGATCGGATGCCGAGATCCTCCAGGAATATGGCCCCCTCCCCG
>Ga0180222_1001516_pt1 | contig 23592 bp, 23 predicted proteins | sample eDN5th37CKraftOP_FD_151336 | JGI IMG/M metagenome (GOLD analysis project Ga0180222, IMG submission 151336) | Enriched Organic Plus compost microbial communities from Emeryville, California, USA - eDNA 5th pass 37_C Kraft OP (version 2) (version 2) ...
AGGTTCCGGCGGAGAGCGACATCTCACGCACGATTTCGAAGGACCTGAAGTCGCGCGGATTCAAATTCTGCGGACCGACAATCGTGTACGCATTCATGCAGGCGGTCGGCATGGTCAACGACCACCTTGTGACCTGCCACCGTCACGCGGCCGTCGCCGGGAAGCGCATACGGCGCTAAAGGGGGAGGAAGGCAGACTCGTTTGCTGCCGGTCATTGCGAGGCGCGCAGCGCCGAAGCAATCCAGTTTCCCATGCGCTGGATTGCTTCGCTTCGCTCGCAATGACGCCGGGATGCAACGGCTTCAAATCATCGCACCCTAGCGGCTGGAGCCCGACGTCGCATTAGGCTCGATATCGGTCGCGAGGATCGACATCTCGAAATAGAAGGCGCGCTCGCCGTCTGTCTCGTCAGGATAGATGACGCCGAGGAATTCGTTGCCGAGATAGACGTCGGCCTCGGGCGGCTGCCGGTCGAGGCGGATCGCGGAATTGTCGAGCACCCGGCGAAGATATGTTTCGATCTTTCCGGCTTCCACGATGCTGATCGGCTTCGCCTCGTCCTTGAAGCCGTAGCCGACCGGCGATCCGATCGCCCAGGCCGCACGCGGTCCACTCCATTGCGACTGGCCGACGATCATACCCATCACGAACGCGGCCAACAGCAGCGCGATTCGTTTCATCTCGCCCTCCCCCGGGAGGCGGCCTCCGACCGCTCCCCACCCGCAGGAAGCTTATGCCATCCCCGCGAAATCCGCATGCATTGCTTTTCATCGTCGCTGCCCTAGGAAAGGTGCAAATCGGGTACCCGTCACGGGAATTGCATGACTTTTGGCGACAAACCGCATCGGGCGTGGCAGCGCATGCTCTCGGGCCGGCGGCTCGACCTGCTCGACCCGTCGCCGCTCGATGTGGAAATCGAGGACGTGGCGCACGGGCTCGCGCGGGTGGCCCGCTGGAACGGGCAGACGGAGGGCGCACACATTTTCTCGGTCGCGCAGCATTCCTTGCTCGTGGAGGCGCTGTCCCGGAAAGCCGCGCCCAATCTCGACCGGCGCTGGCGGCGGGCGGTGCTCCTGCACGACGCACCGGAATACGTGATCGGCGACCTCATCAGCCCGTTCAAGGCGGTGCTGAAGGAGGACTACAAGAAGGTCGAGGCGCGGCTCCTGCACGCAATCTCCGTCCGGTTCGGATTGCCGGTGCGCTGGCCGTCGGACCTCGTGAAGATCGTGAAGGCGGCCGACCGCGGGGCGGCCTATTTCGAGGCCACGAAGCTTGCGGGCTTTTCCGAGCGCGAGGCGCGCCGTTTCTTCGGCAAGCCCCCTACCCTCGACGCCGACACGATCCGGTACTATCTGCATCCGTGGACCGCGGATGCCGCCAAGCGGCGGTTCATCAAGCGGTTCATGGAACTGTCCGACAAGGAAACATGATCAAGATCTGCTCGCTCGCACGACTAAACGATACCGTGACCGGCTGCGGCGCCCGCCACGTGGTGACGCTCGTCCGCGAAGAAGCCCGCGTGTTCCGGCCGCACGGAATCGATCCCGCGAACCATCTGTGGCTGCAGATGGACGATATCGCCGACACGATCGACGGCATGATCCCGCCCGGCGAAGCGCATGTGGAACGGCTGGTGGAATTCGCGGAGCGCTGGGACCGGGCCACTCCGCTCGTCGTACATTGCTTCGCCGGTATCTCCCGCTCGACCGCTGCGGCCTTCATCGCCGCCTGCGCGCTCATGCCGAACCGTGACGAAGAAGAAGTCGCGATCCGAATCCGCAACGCCTCGCCGACGGCCTCGCCCAATCCGCGGCTCGTCGCGCTCGGCGACGCCTATCTCGGACGCGACGGGCGGATGACGCGTGCGATCGAACGCATCGGCCACGGCATCGCCGCCTATGAGGGCGTGCCGTTCGACCTGCCATTGGAGTGAGCGCGGCGCCCCGCCGCTTCCGAGGTGAATTCATGAGCGAGGCGCAGTGGGATGCCGTCGAACGGTATCTGATTCCATATTTCGTGCCGGCCGATCCGGCGCTCGACGCGGCACTGTCGGCGACCGCGGCGGCCGGACTGCCGGCCATCGAGGTGGCGCCGACGCACGGCAAGCTTCTGCATCTGCTCGCGCGCATTCGGGGCGCGCGGCGCATCCTAGAGATCGGCACGCTCGGCGGCTACAGCACGATCTGGCTCGCGCGGGCGCTACCGGCCGACGGCCAGTTGGTCACACTCGAACTCGAGCCGCGCAACGCGGAGGTCGCCAAGGCGAACATCGCGCGAGCGGGTCTCGCCGACCGGGTGCAGGTCCGCGTCGGGCGTGCGCTCGACACCTTGCCTTCGCTTGAGAAAGAAGGCGCCGGACCGTTCGACTTCTTCTTCATCGACGCCGACAAGCGCAGCAATCCCGATTACGTCCAATGGGCGCTGCGGCTCGCGCGGCCGGGCAGCGTGATCGTCGTCGATAATGTGATCCGTGACGGCGCGGTCGCCGACGCGGCGAGCCGCGATCCCGATGTGCAGGGCGTGCGCCGCCTCAACGAGATGCTCGCCGCCGAACCGCGGCTCTCCGCGACGGCCATCCAGACTGTATGCGGCAAGGGCTATGACGGCTTTGCCATCGCCATCGTCAACGAATGATTCAAGACGCCGCCAATGCGCTGCTGCGACGTGATACGCTGATTCCATGTCCTCGCACCCCAGCGCCCCGGTCGAGATCGGCCTGACCGCCGCGATCGTCGCCATGCACGGCGACGCTCCGCAAATTCTCGTCGTCGGCGGAAACGGACAGGCGCCGATCGGGCTGCCGAGCGGCCCGTTCGATCCGCTCAAGCACCGCACGTTCGAGATCGCGCTGCGCACGTTCGTGGCCGAGCAGACGGCGCTCAACGTCGGCTATGTCGAGCAGCTCTACACGTTCGGCGACCGCGGCCGGCACGCGCAAGCCGACGACACCTCCCCGCACGTTGTGTCGGTCGGATACCTCGCACTGACGCGGATGCCGGACGACGAAAGCAAGCTCGCGAATGCCGGCGCGCGCTTCGAGCCCTGGTACAAATTCTTCCCGTGGGAAGACTGGCGCGGCGGACGGCCGGCGCTCATCGACAAGACGATCCTGCCGGCGCTCAGCGAATGGGCGAAGGCGCCGCCGCCGGCACCGGCGGCCAAGTTGCCCCGGCGTGAGCGGCTGCGGCAGGCATTCGGCGTCGAGGGCTTTCCATGGGATGAAGAGCGCACGCTCGACCGCTACGAGCTTTTATATGACGCGGGGCTCGTGGAAGAGGCGCGGCGCGACGGCCGGGAAGCCGCGCTCGCGCGCCGGGAACTCCCGCCGATTGGCGAGGCGATGCCGCTCGATCACCGGCGCATTCTGGCGACCGCCATCGCGCGGCTGCGCGCGAAGATGAAGTACCGGCCGGTGGTGTTCGAGCTGATGACGGCGGAATTCACGCTCACCGAATTGCAGCGCACGGTGGAGGCGATCGCCGGCCGCCACCTGCACAAGCAGAATTTCCGCCGGCTCGTCGAATCGACCCAGCTTGTCGAGCCGACCGGCGAAACATCGACGGCGACCGGCGGTCGGCCGGCCGCCCTCTTCCGCTTCCGGCACGAGGTCCTCGCGGAGCGGCCTTCGGCGGGCGTGCGCTTCGGCGTTCGCTGAACGCCTAGTTTGCAAGCAGGCGTAAGCTGAACATTCCTTCATCGCGACGACGCAATCACGACACAAAGAATCCCGGGGTTAGCCGCGAGCTCTCCCTTCGTATCGCACGAACGTGGGTGAAGGTATCCGGACAGGGATGTCTTGTGGGGACCTGATGCAGGCGACGCGGCGGAATGCCGCTTTCTTCGCCGTTTTTCAGCAACAAGCCGAAGGGAACCTGTCCGCAGGGACGGCGTTTCTTGGGGGGTCTGATCGTTTTGGGGAAACCAACTTTCGCTCACTTGTACGGCGTCGCGGTTGTTCACTGCAGAAGGCGGGGACGAGTTACCGCGGCGACACCCAGGCATGCGTCCGAGAAGCCAAGAGCATATGAAAGCGGAGTGGGACATGAAGACCGTAGTACACAAACGTGAGGTCCTTGACGGGGCGGGGTCCGAAACCACCGTTCATATCGGCCCGCCAACCGCCAGGGAGGTGTCACGGTCGATCCCGCAAGCGGGTACGCGCGTGCTCGTGCCGGCCGCGCCGGTACCGCTCCCCACAGGAATATTGTCCGGGCTGACCGCCCGGCGCACGGTGTTCGGTTCGCTCGTCGGCATCACGGTCCTGGTGCTTGCGGGCTGGCTCGCGAGCATTCTGGCGGTCGACGGCTTCTCGCTATTGGATGCGCTCCTGGTCGGCGCGCTCGTCGTCGAGGCGTTCTGGTCGGTGCACAATGCCTGGAACGCCATTCTCGGCTTCCTGCTCGTGCGCGTTTTCCGCCAGCCGACCGAGGCCGTCTTCCCGCCCGCCGCGCGGGCACATGATAATGATGCCGTGTTCGCGCGCACCGCGATCCTGATGACGCTCCGCAACGAGGACTGCGGTCCCGCCTTCGCCCGCATGCGGACGATCAAGGAGAGCGTGGACGCCACCGGCCACGGCGACAAGTTCGACTATTTCATCCTGAGCGACAGCAACACGCCGGAGGCGATCGCGGCCGAGGAAGCGGCCATCGCGGACTGGCGCGATGAAGTGCGCCACCCGAGGCAGATCCGCTACCGGCGGCGCGAGGACAATGTCGGCTTCAAGGCCGGCAACGTGTTCGATTTCTGCGAGCGGTTCGGCGCCGACTACGACTACATGATCCCGCTCGACGCGGACAGCGTGATGACCGGCGAGACGATCCTCCGGCTTGTGCGCATCATGCAGGCCAATCCGAAGATCGGTCTCCTGCAAAGCCTGATTTCGGGCGCGCCGAGCTTGAGCTTCTTCGAGCGGTTCCTGCATTTCGGTCCGCGCCACAACGCGCGGCTGTTCATCTTCGGCAGTTCGTGGTGGCAGGGCGACTCCGGACCGTTCTGGGGCCACAACGCACTGATCCGCGTCGCGCCGTTCACCGAGCATTGCCGGCTGCCGATCCTGAAGGGCAAGCCACCGCTCGGCGGCCACATCCTATCGCACGACCAGGTGGAAGCGGTGATGATGCGGCGCGGCGGTTACGAGGTGCGCGTGCTGCCCGAGGAACAGGGCAGCTACGAGGACAATCCGCCGACGGTGCTCGACTTCCTGCGCCGGCACCTGCGCTGGTGCCGCGGCAACCTGCAATACATGAAGCTCCGGCACGAGCCGGGGATGCTCCAGGCGAAGCCGACGCACTTCTACCTCTGGCTCGCGCTCGAGCTGTTCTTCAGCATGGGCGGCATGGTGGTGTTCGTGCTGCTCGCGGCTCTCGCGGCGGCGAACTGGTCGGCGGAGGTCGCCTTCCCCCTCGCGTCTGCCGCAGCGCTCTACGGCACATGGCTCGGCATCTACTTCATGCCGAAGCTCGTGGGGACGCTCGATGCCTTCCTGTTCTGGCCGCACCGCTACGGCGGTCGCGCGCGCCTGCTCCTGAGCAGCGCGATCGAGGCTGTCTGCACGTTCATGCTCACGCCGATCGCCAACCTCACCTCGAGCATCTTCATGCTCGGCCTGCTCTTCGGGCGAGACAATAAGGTGAACTGGAACGGTCAGCGGCGCGGATGCTACAGCGTTCCCTGGAATGTGGCGGCGCAGGCCCTGTGGCCGATCACCGCGTTCGGCGTGGCACTCACCGCATCCCTCGCCTTGACGGCGCCGGGCGCTATTCCCTGGTTCCTGCCGTTCCTCGGCGGCCTCCTACTTGCGATCCCGTTCACGGTCGTGACGTCGTGGCCCGGTCTCGGTGCGCTCGCGGCGCACTGGAAAATCATGGCGCTGCCGGAAGAGATCGAGACGCCGCCGGAGCTTGCGGAAGTCACGCCGTGGCTCGTGGCCTCGCCGCCGCTGCAGACCCGCGCCGAGGAGATGTACAGCGAAGCGGCGGAGTAGAGTAACCGCACCGGACGAACTCGCGCCGCCGCCTCATTCGAAGCGGCGGCGTGGTGCATTTTTTGTCTGTCATTCCAGGCGCAGCGCGTCGAGTCTTTCAGATCTCCATATCCAGGGCGAGATCGAGTGCGGGCGCGGAGTGCGTAAGCGCGCCGGACGAGATCATGTCGATGCCGGTCTCGGCGATCTGCGCCACCGTCTCCAGCGTGACGCCGCCGGATGCTTCGAGCGCAAGCTTTCCTTTCGCCATCTCCACCGCCTGCTTCATGGTGGCGGGGTCCATGTTGTCGAGAAGCGCGACGTCGGCGAGGCCCGTTTTCAGCACGACGTCAAGCTGCGCCAGGCTGTCCACCTCGATCTCGATCTTGACGAGATGGCCGACGGAGGCGCGGGCGCGTTCCAATGCGGGCGCGACGCCGCCTGCGACGGCGATGTGGTTGTCCTTGATGAGCACGGCATCGTCGAGGCCGAAGCGGTGATTCATGCCGCCGCCGCAGCGGACGGCGTACTTCTCCAGTGCGCGGAGGCCGGGGATGGTCTTGCGCGTGCAGACGATCTTCGCCCGCGTGTGCTTCACCCTGTCGACGAAGGCGGCGGTGAGCGTCGCGATGCCCGAAAGGTGTGTGACGAAATTCAGCGCAACACGCTCGGCGGAAAGAACGGCGCGGGCGGGACCAGCGATTTCAGCGACCGGCTCTCTCGCGGCAATCTTGTCGCCGTCGCGCTTGCGGGCGCGGAATTCGACGGCGGCGTCGATCAGGCGGAATGCTTCAGCCGCGCAGGCAAGCCCCGCGAGCACGCCGGATTTCCGGGCGACAAGCTGTGCGCGCGCTTTCGCGCTCTCGGGAATCGTCGCCGCGGACGTAATGTCGCCGGCACGACCGAGGTCCTCGTCAAGCGCACGGCGGACGGCGTCCTCGATCGCGAGGGGCGAGAGGAAGGCATTGGGAGCGAGCAGATCGGAATTCATGCTCATCCTAACTTCCCTCATGCGCGGGCTCGACACGCGCATCCAGAACGATCCGCTTTGTCGGAGGCTGCTTCCTGGATCGCCGGGTCAAGCCCGGCGATGAGGAATGGTTTTTCTTTTGCGCCATGTCACGCCGCCTTCGCGCTAATCTGGAGCGCGATGTCGTGCGCCTCGGCGAGCGTCATGTAGCTCCGGTGCTCCTGGTTCGGATCGGCGTGGGGAAAATCCGAACGGAAATGCCCGCCGCGGCTCTCGGTGCGCCGCCATGCGCCGGCGGCGATGAGGAGCGCCGCGTTCGCCATGTCGCGCGTCGCCGCCGAACGGGTGCGGCGCTCGATCGTGACAATCTCTTCCAGTGCGTGCGCGAGGCCAGCGCCGTTGCGGATCACGCCGACGTTCGCTGACATGAGTTGGCGCAGGCGCTGCTCGTCGCCGCTCGAGGACGGCGCGGCCGGGTGTGCCGGGGGCGCCTCGCCGTCGAACGCCGCGCGCACATGCGGCGCGGGCAGGAGCCCCGCGATGTCCTGCGCGATGCGTGCCGCGAAGACGACCGCTTCAAGAAGGGAATTGGAGGCGAGCCGGTTCGCTCCATGCGCGCCGGTGGACGTCACCTCGCCCGCCGCCCACAGGCCGTCGATCGAGGTACGACCGTTCGCGTCGGTGAGCACGCCGCCCATGTGATAGTGCGCGGCGGGCGCGATCGGAATGAGATCACGCGAAGGATCGATGCCGGCCTCGGCGCAGGCGGCGTGGACAGTGGGGAAATGCTCGCCGAATTTCTCGATCATGCGCGCATCGAGAAACGCGCCGCGGCCCCCGGAGATTTCCGCGAACACACCGCGCGCGACGATGTCGCGCGGCGCAAGCTCGGTGGCGGGATGCAGCGCCTGCATGAAGCGCTCACCCTTCCTGTTCACGAGCGTCGCGCCTTCTCCGCGCAGCGCCTCGGTCGCGAGCGGCGCCGGATCGCGGCCCACATCGAGGGCCGTCGGGTGGAACTGCACGAACTCGGCGTCAGCGATGATCGCGCCGGCGCGGGCGGCAATGGCAAGCCCGCTTCCCCTCGCTTCGCGCGGATTGGTGGTGACGGCATAGAGCGCGCCGACGCCGCCGGTCGCGAGCACGGCCGCGCGCGCCGGGACGGAGATTGGCGCGCCGCCCGCAGCCGCGCGCGCCTGAATGCCGGCGAGGCGGCGGTTCTCCATCAGCACGTCGTCGAGCACGAAGCCCTCAAGCACGCGGATCGACGGCGTATTGCGCACGGCGGCGATCAGCGACTGCATGATGGCGGCACCCGCGCGGTCGCCTTTCACGTGCACGACGCGGCGGGCGGAGTGCGCGGCTTCGCGCGACAGGAGAAAATGCCCTTCGAGATCGCGGTCGAAGGGCACGCCGTATTTCAGGAGATCGGCGATGCGCGCCGGCCCCTCGCGCGCCATGAGCTCGGCCACGTTGCGGTCGACGAGGCCGGCACCGGCGGCCACGGTGTCGGCGACGTGCGCCTCGACGCTGTCGCCCTCGCCGACGGCGGCGGCAATTCCGCCCTGCGCCCAGGCAGAAGACGCGCCCTCGCCGATCGGCGCCGCAGTGATCACGGTGACGGGACGCGGCGCGAGCTTGAGCGCGCAGAACAGGCCGGCGAGCCCGCCGCCGACGATGACGACGTCGTCGATGCCGCCCCAGGATTGGGGCGCGAGCTCTTCGCGGGTGCGGACAGGAGCGGACATCGGAGCTTCGTCATCCTGGCCGAGAGCGAAGCCCGAGCGACGGGATCGTCCTGCGGCCCAATGAGAACGGTCCCGGATCGCGGCTGCGCCGCGTCCGGGACGACGGCTTAGTTCTTCAGCTGCACCATGCGCTCGACGGCGCGGCGGGCGCGGCCGGCGATAGCGGGATCGATCTCCACCTCCTCGCGGAGATAGACGAGGCTTTCGAGGATCTTCGGCAGCGTGATCCGCTTCATGTGCGGGCAGAGGTTGCACGGGCGCACGAACTCGACGCCCGGCGTCTCGGCCTGCACGTTGTCGGCCATGGAGCACTCGGTCACCATGACGACCTTCTTCGGCCGCTTCTCCTTCACGAACTTGATGAGGGCCGAGGTCGAGCCGGTGAAATCCGCCTCGCCGATCACGTCGGGCGGGCATTCGGGATGCGCGAGAATCTGCACGCCCGGATTCGCCGCGCGATAGTCGCGCAGCTCCGCAGCGGTGAAGCGCTCGTGCACCTCGCAGTGGCCCTTCCAGGCGATGATCTTCACCTTCGTCTGGGTGGCAACCCAGCGCGCGAGGAATTCGTCGGGGATGCAGATGACGCGGTCGGTGCCGAAGCTCTCTACCACTTCCACCGCGTTCGACGAGGTGCAGCAGATGTCGCTCTCCGCCTTCACATCGGCCGACGTATTCACGTAGGTCACGATGGGCACGCCGGGATAACGCTCGCGCAGGAGGCGGACGTCGGCGCCGGTGATCGAGGACGCAAGCGAGCAGCCGGCCTTGATGTCGGGGATGAGCACGACCTTGTCCGGGTTCAGGAGCTTCGAGGTCTCGGCCATGAAGTGAACGCCGGCCTGCACGATGATGCCGGCCTTGGTCTTGGTGGCCTCGCGCGCAAGCTGGAGGCTGTCGCCGACGAAATCGGCGACGCAGTTGTAAATCTCCGGCGTCTGGTAGTTGTGCGCGAGGATGACGGCGTTGCGCTGTTCCTTCAGCGCGTTGATCGCCTTCACGTAGGGCGCGAAGAACGGCCACTCGACCGGCGGCACGACGGTCTTTACGCGCTCGTAGAGGTGCGCGGTCTCGCGCGCCACCTGCTCATTCCATTCGAGCGACGGCATCGGCAGGACGCCCAAGCGGCGCGCGGCAGCACCCGAACCCGGACGCGGCTCGGCCGCCGGAACGTGCGGGACTTTCGGCTCGAAGATTTCAACCTGCGGCGTTGCGCTCATGGCGCCCTCCACTCGACTTGCCCCAGCGCATTTTTGCTCGATTTGAGCATATATTGCGCGGTCGAAATGCCGGCACAGACCGGCCTCACCCGGAATTATTCTCATTCCGAGCAAAAGCCAATATAATCCATTTTGGCGAAGTTCGCTAGGGGCCAGCTCAAAATCCGGGCAGCTTCTTCCGGGAAGAAGCGGGGTTCTTCTTCGCCGCGCCCGACGCCATCTGCAAAGACGATGGCTGACTTCAGTAATTTTCGTTAGGGCGGCGGGAGACCGACCGGTACATTCCGCCGCACCTCGCTCTATATGTTCGCGCCGGTGCACGATTTGGCGCCACGCCCAGCGGCAGGATTCATCCCATGTCGACGACGACGCAGACCCCCTCCTCGGCCGTCGGTGCACAGTACGCGGCCCTCATCCTGATCGCCGGGTGTACAATCGGGATGCTCAGTTTCGGACCACGGTCGGCGCTTGGCTTGTTCCTGCCGCCGATGTCGGAGTTGAACGGCTGGGGCCGCGACGTGTTCGCCCTCGCGCTCGCCGTCCAGATCCTGCTGTGGGGCGCGAGCCAGCCGATCGCCGGGGCACTCGCCGACCGGTTCGGGCCGGTGCTCGTCTTGAGCACGGGTGCGGTTCTCTATTCGCTCGGCCTCGCGCTGATGGCGTACTCGACCACGCCCGCGATGCTGAACCTTTCGGCGGGCGTGCTCGCCGGCTTCGGCATTGCCGGCAGTTCGTTCACGATCGTGATCGCCTCGTTCGGGCGTCTGTTGCCGGTGAAATGGCGGTCGCTCGCGTTCGGCGCGGGCACGGCCGCGGGCTCGTTCGGACAATTCCTGTTCTCGCCGCTCGCGGTCGGCTTCATCCACGGCTTCGGCTGGCAGAACGCGCTGCTCCTGTTCGCTGCGATTGTGCTGCTGATCATCCCACTGTCGCTCGCGCTGGCGACGCCGAAGAACTTCGTCGAGGCCACGGGCGCCGCGCAGAAGCAATCGTTGCGCGAGGCGCTGAGCGAAGCCTTCGGCCACCGCAGCTTTGTGTTGCTCGTGCTCGGATTCTTCACCTGCGGTTTCCAGCTTCTCTTCATCACGGTGCACCTGCCCGCCTATGTGGTCGACCGCGGCCTTTCGGTCGATGCCGGGGCGTGGACGATCGGCGTGATCGGGCTGTTCAACATCTTCGGCTCGCTGCTCGCCGGCTGGCTCAGCGACAAGATGCCGAAGCGCTATCTGCTCGCGGCCATCTACCTGCTACGCTCGCTCGCAGTGATCGCGTTCATCAGCTTCCCGGTGACCCCGGCCTCGGCCGTCGTGTTCGGCGCGGTGATGGGATTTCTGTGGCTCTCGACGGTGCCGCCGACGTCCGGCCTCGTCGCGCTGATGTTCGGCACCAAATGGTTCGCGACGCTCTTCGGCGTCGCCTTCTTCAGTCACCAGCTTGGCGGCTTCCTCGGCGTGTGGCTCGGCGGCGTGCTGTACGAGGCGTTCGGCTCCTATGATCCGATCTGGTGGGGCTCGATCGTGCTCGGCCTCATCTCGGCGCTCCTGAACCTGCCCATCGTCGAGAAGCCGATCGTCCGCGCGCAGCCGGTGCCGGCCTGACGCCCGCCCCAAGGTGAATCATGGAGCGTTGTCATTGCGAGCGGAGCGACGCAATCCAGGAGCCCCGCACGCTCGCTGGGTCGCTTCGTCGCTACGCTCCTCGCGATGACGGGTACTAGGCGCTTCACCATGCCCTCGTCTTCGACGCTTGCCGCCTTCGCGCTGATCGCTTTGGGGCTCGTGCTCACGCCGGGGCCGAACATGATCTACATGATCTCGCGGACGATCACGCAGGGTCGCATCGCCGGACTGATCTCGCTCGGCGGCGTCGCGCTCGGCTTTGTCTTCTACATGCTGTGCGCGGCGTTCGGCATCACCGCGCTTCTGTTCGCCGTGCCCTATGCGTATGACGCGCTCCGCTTCGCAGGCGCGGCCTATCTTCTCTGGCTCGCCTGGCAGGCGCTGCGGCCGGGCGGGCAATCGCCCTTTAAGGTACAGCCCCTACCGCCGGACCGTCCGTTGCGGCTCTTTGCGATGGGCCTTTTCACGAACGTGCTCAACCCGAAGATTGCGATGTTCTATCTGTCGCTGCTGCCGCAGTTCATCGACCCCGCGCAGGGAAGCGTGCTCGCGCAATCGCTCGCGCTCGGGACGACGCAGATCGCAGTGAGCGTGACGGTGAACACGATGATCGTGCTTGCGGCCGGGTCGATCGCCGCGTTCCTCGCCGCGCGACCTTTCTGGCTCCTTCTGCAACGCTGGCTCATGGGCACGGTGCTCGCGGGGCTCGCGGTTCGCATGGCGCTCGATGAGCGGCGCTGATCTCCGGACTAGGGGCGTGCGGCGCCGACGCGGACCGTGTTAAGAAGGCGCATGGCGAAATTCACCGCAGTCCTGATCGAGAAAACCGGGGACGGCCAGACGGTCGACTTCCGCGACTTCGACGAAAACGACCTGATGGACGGCGACGTCACCGTCCGGGTCGAATTCTCCTGCATCAACTACAAGGACGGCCTCGCCATCACCGGACTCGCGCCGGTGGTACGGCGCTGGCCGATGATCCCCGGCATCGATCTCGCCGGCACGGTCGAGCAATCGGCGCACCCCGACTGGAAGCCGGGCGACGCGGTGATCCTCAACGGCTTCGGGCTCGGCGAGACGCATCTCGGCGCCTGGGCGGAGAAGGCGCGCGTGAAGGGGGAGTGGCTCGTCCCGCTGCCGCAGGGGATGAGCGCGCGCGAGGCGATGGCGATCGGCACCGCCGGCTACACCGCAATGCTTTCGGTGATCGCGCTGGAGCGGCACGGCATCCGCCCCGACCAGGGGCCGATCGTCGTGACCGGCGCCGTCGGTGGACTCGGCTCGGTCGCCGTCGCGCTGCTCGCCAAGCTCGGTTACGAGGTGGTGGCTTCGACCGGCCGCGTGAGCGAGGCCGATTACCTGAAATCACTCGGCGCCAAGGAAGTGATCGAGCGGACGGAACTCACGGGCAAGGTGCGGCCGCTCGCGAAAGAGCGCTTCGCCGGCGGGATCGATTCCGTCGGCTCGACCACGCTCGCGAACGTCCTATCGATGACTCGCTATGGCGGCGCGGTCGCGGCGTGCGGGCTGGCGGGCGGGCTCGACCTGCCGACCACGGTCGCGCCCTTCATCCTGCGCGGCGTATCGCTGCTCGGCATCGATTCGGTCTATTGCCCGCAACCGCAGCGGCGCGAGGCCTGGAGGCGGCTCGCCACGGATCTCGAGCGGAATAAGCTCGAATCCATGACCACCGAAGTTCCATTTTCGGGTGTTCTCGAGGCGGCACGCCAGATCGTCGATGGGAAGTTGCGCGGACGACACGCCGTACGAATTGCCTGACGGTTACGGTTAACGAAGCCTTGACAAATACCTGCGCTACATGGGCACCCTAAGCCCCGAGTTCGGGGATGGTAGCCCATGCATCGTACGCGTCTTGTTGCTTTCGCCTTGGTTTTCGCCGCCGGTACTCCCGCGGCCGGCCAAGAGCTCATGAACGCTTCCACGGCGACGAAGTTCGTCGCGGGAAAGCAGTTCAGCTACGTCTGCTTCGACGGCACCGAAGGCTCCGGCAAGATCTTCTCCGACGGTTCGGCGATCGGCACGATCAACCCGATGGGGCGCGGCCAGACGCGGCACATGCGGTTGCCTGCCGGCACGCTCTACGTGCAGGAAGAGCGCGTGTGCGCGAGTCTGCGCGGGTTGCCGTTCCAGCCCTGCTTCAATCTTGTGAAGACAAGCGACACGGGCTTCCGCGGTTCAATCGCGGGCATGAGCTTCATGTATTGCGAGTTCGAGCGCGGTTCGTCCACACAGCTCGCCGCGCGGCGACGTGCGCCGCAACTACAGTTGCGCGGCAGCCTCGCAAACGCCGTTCCCTGATCGCCTGTAAATTCCGCACGCTTGCCTCCCAACGCGTCGCGACCGGGTTAGGGTTAATTTATCTTTCGCTGCAATAACCGACGAGAACGCAAGCCGCGGCATCCCGTCGTGTGCTTGTATAATTTTCGGGCATCGCGTCGCAATTGCGCCACGTTACAGTGCGACGGGCCGCGCCCGATATCGCGATCACGCAGGGAGAGTGTCTTGTACAAGAGCATTCGAGTTGTTGCGGCGGCCTGCATCGCCGCCGCGGCTGTTGCTGGCCCGGCACTCGCCGAGCGCCTTTTGAGCGGCGAAGAAGCGCACCAGTTGCTGGCGGGGCAAAAGTTCACCTTCGCCTGCGTCGACGGCACGCGGGGCGAAGCGAGCTACACGCGCTCCGGCGCGGCGACAGCCGCTTACCGGCTCGCGACGGCGGGCGACGACGCGGAGCTACAGAGGGATCAGGGCCGCGTTCGCGCCGAGGGCGGCAACGTGTGCATCCGCTGGAATAACCTGAACGGCGGCGGCGAAGGCTGCTACCGCATGGTCGAGCGCCGGCCCGGTCAGTACCGGATTTCTGAAGGATCGACACGCTGGTGCGATCTCACGATCCGCGGCACCGGCGAGCGCGCCGAGCGCAACTGAAGCGAAGACAACCGCGATGAAGAAAGGCGCCCTTTGGGGGCGCCTTTCTTTTAGTTGGTTGCTTTTTTAGTTGGTTGCGCGAATTTGTGGGCGGCGACGCGGTCAGCCGCCATTCCCCTTGCGGTCGGTGCCGGCGGAGGCCGGCCCTTCGTCCTTCAAGCCTTCGTTCAACTTCGCCTGGATCTTCACGATATCCTCGGGCTCCGGCTTGAGATCGAGTGCATGCCGCCACTGGAACCGCGCCTCGAGCTGGCGGCCGACTTTCCAGTAGGCATCGCCAAGGTGATCATTGATGGTGGGATCCTCGGGGCGCAGCTCGATCGCGCGTTCGAGCTCCTTCACCGCGTCCTCGAAGCGGCCAAGCCGGAAGTAGGCCCACCCGAGGCTGTCGACGATGTAACCGTCCTTTGGGCGCAGCTCGACGGCCTTCTTGATCATTTCCAGGCCCTGATCGAGGTTGATGCCCTGATCGACCCAGGAATAGCCGAGATAGTTCAGGACCTGCGGCTGGTCGGGATTGAGCTCCAGCGACTTCTGGAAATCCTTTTCGGCGAGCGGCCATTGCTTGGCGCGCTCGTAACAAATTCCGCGAAAATAGAACAACGTCCAGTTCGCGCGTGTCGGCTCCGGCACGAGCGCAACCGCCTTCGAATAGACCTCGATCGCTTCGGTATAATGCTTGCGCGCGCGCAGGATATTGCCGAGCGCAATCATCGCTTCCATGTCGTTCGGATACTTCGCGATGAGATTGGTCAGATCCGTGCGCGCCTCGTCCGTCCGCTCGAGGCTGTCGAGGTTGAGGGCGCGCTGGATTTCGGCGTTGCGCTTGACCGGCGAATCCTCGGGTATCTTCGCGTACGCCTCGATGGCGAGTTCCGGCTTCTTCACCTTCTCGTAGAGATCGCCGAGTGCGAGCCGGGCGAGCGGATGTTCGGGATCGAGATAAAGCGCGAGATTGAGATAGACGAGCCCGAGATCCTCGCCGCCCTGACGCCCGATGACGGAGCCGAGGCCGAACAGGACCTCCGCCGCGCCCGCCTGCGCCGAACGCACGAGCGGCGCGGGCGTACGGCCGGCCTTGATCTCGGCGATCGTGTTCTCCAGCAGCGGATGATCCGGCAAGACCTTGGCGAATTCCTCATAGACTTCGATCGCCTTCTTGCGGTCGCCGCTGCGCGCAAGCCAGCGCCCGTATGCGTCGACCGTGCGCAATGCATTCTTGTCCTGCTCGTAGGCGCGCTTCAGCCGCACGCCTGCATCGCGGCGCTGACCGACCAAATCGAGCATCAGACCGACATGGAAATCCTTGAAAGCCGCGTACCAATCGGGCCCCTGCAGACGATCGACATTGGCGACTGCGTTCTTGGAATCACCGGCCGCGGCGAGCGTCCACGAACTCATGAGTGTCGCGGTGAGATCGGCGATCGGTCCGCGCACGGACAGGCCAAGATGATTGCGCGCCGAAGCCCACTGGCCGCGCTTGATCGCGCGCGCGGCAAGCGCAAGACGCGCCATGCGGTGGCTGCGCTCGAAACCGACCAGGCGCTCGGCAAGCGGAAACGAATCGTCGATATCCCCGGTCGCGAGCACGACCAGAAACGTACTCTCCACAAGCTCCGGATTCTTTGGGTCGGCGCGCAGGGCGCCGCGGTAGTAGGCCGCCGCCGCCGCCATGTCGCGGGACTGCCCGGCGATGCGCGCGGCCAGATAATTGCCGGATGGAGAAATGCGCGCGACCTCGCGGGCCGAAGGCGTCTCGCCGCTCGCAATGGAAACGCCGGGAACCAGGAAGAAACCGGCCGCCACCGCGGCAATGAAAGGGGAACGGAGCGAGGATCCGGTCAAATGGCATCTCCTGCAGTGCGCTTGCAGCCGCCCGGCACCCCCGCGAGCGACCGGGGTCAACATGCCCCCGATTCATGGCAGGGGCAAGGACGCAGGGCTTGTGTTGCAGGGTGTTGAAGAGACAGCCATTCTCCCGGCCCCGCGCGGATCAAGCATGACGCTCCTCAGAGACCAAGCCCCGGCCAAGATCAACCTGACGCTCAGTATCCTCGCGAAGCGGGCGGACGGTTATCACGAATTGTCGAGCCTTGTCGCCTTCGCGGCGATCGGCGACACGCTTGCGCTCAAGGTGGAACCCTCGCTCGATCTGATCGTGGATGGGCCCACCGCTGAAGGCGCCGGCAAGCGGAGCGACAATCTCGTGCTGCGGGCGGCGCGGGCGGCGCAGGAGCGGATCGAACGACTAAAAATTGGGCGCTTCGCGCTGATCAAGCGCTTGCCCGCCGGAGCCGGGCTCGGCGGCGGCTCGTCGGACGCGGCAGCGGCGCTGCGGCTGATCGCAAGGGCAAACGATCTGCCGGTCCACGATAAACGTCTGTTCGACGCAGCGCTCGCGGTCGGCGCCGATGTTCCGGTCTGTCTCGACCCGAAGGCGCGGCTGATGCACGGGATCGGCGAAATCCTCTCCGGACCGATCGCCTTGCCGACGCTCGATGCGGTGCTCGTCTTTCCCGGCGTGGCGGTGGCGACCCAAGATGTGTTCAGCCATTTCACGCTGGTCGCCGGTCCGCGCCGCAAGACACGCCATGCCGAAACGGAAATTCCGCGCGAGCGCGAGGCGCTCCTCTCCTATCTTGCGGGCGAGGCAAACGATCTGGAGCTCGCGGCGCGGCTCGTCGCGCCGGAAATCGGCGAGGCCAAAGACCTGCTCGCAGAAACCAACGCGCGGCTGGTGCGCATGACAGGGTCCGGCTCGGCAGTGTTCGCGCTTTATGACAATGCTTCGCTTGCCAAACGCGCGGCGGCGAAGGTTGCAAAACGCAGGCCGGGATGGTGGGTTGCGCAGACGACGTTGCGCTGATCTTTCTACTCTCGTCATTGCGAGCGAAGCTGCGCGCCTCGCAATGGCGAGGGAGAATTGAGGAGTTCGCGCCCCCTAACGGGGGTTCAGTGCGCGCGGGCGACGCAGAAATCGACGACTTCGAGCAGCGCGCGCTTAGCTTCGTTCTCCGGAAACAGCGCGAGCGCGTCCTTGGCGATGGCGCCATAGTGACGGGCGCGATCGATCGTATCGTCGAGCGCGCCGTGGCGCGTGAGCAGGCCGATCGCGCGTTCGAGATCGGCATCGGCATTGCTGCCATTCTCGAGGGCCGCGCGCCAGAATTCGCGCTCGTCAGCGCCGCCGCGGCGGAACGCGAGAATGACGGGCAACGTGATCTTGCCTTCGCGGAAATCGTCGCCGACGTTCTTGCCGAGACGCGCTTTGCTGCCGCCATAGTCGAGCGCGTCGTCGACAAGCTGGAAGGCGATGCCGAGGTTCATGCCGAACGAGCGGCAGGCGGCCTGCTCGGCCGCACTCCGCCCGGCAAGCACCGGCCCGACCTCGCAGGCGGCGGCAAACAGCTCGGCGGTCTTGCCGCGAATGACCATGAGGTAGGCGTCTTCCGTGGTGTCGAGCTTCTTGGCGGCGGCGAGCTGCATCACCTCGCCTTCGGCGATCACGGCGGCGGCGGACGAAAGTATTTCGAGCGCCCGCAGGTTGCCGACCTCGACCATCATCTTGAACGCCTGGCCGAGCAGAAAATCGCCGACCAGCACCGACGCCTCGTTGCCCCAGAGCATGCGGGCCGCAGCCTTGCCGCGGCGCAACTCGCTTTCATCGACCACATCGTCGTGGAGCAGGGTCGCCGTGTGCATGAACTCGACGGCGGCGGCGAGGCGAATGTGGCCGACGCCCGAATAGCCGGTGAGCGCCGCCGTCGCGAGGGTGAGAATCGGCCGGAGCCGCTTGCCGCCCGAAGCGATCAGATGGTTCGCGACCTCGGGAATCATGGTCACGTCCGAGCCCGTGCGGGAGAGAATCAGTGCATTCACACGCTCCATGTCCGCGCGCGTGAGCGCGGAAAGCCGCTCGATCGAGGGCTCGGGCTGGGATTCGAACGGCAGAACGACGGCCAAGGGACCTCTCCCACAAGACTGGAATTACCTTAGAAAGGCCGGAACTCGACGGCAAGGCGGCGGGTTAAAAGGGGCCGGACGGCGGCGCAAGATCAGGCGATCCGCGGCTTTGGCGTGGGGGATTTCCGGCTAGAATGGGAGCATGAACGTGACCAGCCATAGCGTCGCGCGCGCATTGACCCCGAGCGAGTCCGCGGGCGCTGCACCGGCCCTCGCGGAGCGCAGAATCGCCGTGCTCGTGCCCTGCTACAATGAAGAAATCGCGATCGCGAAGGTGATCGAAGGTTTCCGCAAGGCGCTGCCCAACGCGGTCATCCACGTCTACGACAACAACTCCTCGGACCGGACGTCAGAGGTCGCGCGGGCGGCCGGGGCGGTTGTCGGCAACGAAACACGCCAAGGCAAGGGCCACGTGGTGCGGCGGATGTTCGCCGATATCGACGCCGACATCTATGTGCTGGTCGACGGCGACGCGACCTACGACGCGCCGAGCGCGCCGCGCATGGTGGAGAAACTGATCGCCGAAAATCTCGACATGGTGGTCGGCACGCGCGAGGATCAGGAAGAGGCCGCCTATCGGCGCGGGCACCGCTCCGGCAACGTGCTGTTCACGTGGTTCGTCACCGGCATCTTCGGCAATGCCTTCACCGACATCTTGTCCGGCTATCGCGCCTTCTCGCGGCGCTTCGTGAAGTCGTTTCCGGCGCTGTCGACCGGCTTCGAGATCGAAACGGAGCTCACGATCCACGCGCTCGAGCTCGACATGCCGGTGGGCGAAGTGTCAACGCCCTATTTCTCGCGGCCGGCGGGTTCGGCATCGAAGCTCAGCACCTGGCGCGACGGCCTGCGCATTTCTTGGACGATCCAGCGCCTCTACCGGACGGAGCGGCCGCTGCAATTCTTCGGATTGATCTCGCTGCTGCTCGCGGGACTTTCGGTCGTGCTCGCGGTGCCGGTCATCGATACCTACGTGGAAACCGGATTGGTGCCGCGGATTCCGACCGCCATCCTCGCCACCGGCATGATGCTGGCCGCGCTGCTCGCGCTCGTTGCCGGACTCATCCTCGATACGGTCACGCGCGGACGCCGGGAGATCAAGCGGCTCGCCTATCTCTCGCATCGCGCGCCGCACCTCGTCGAACGACGCAGCAAAGCTACATGACCGAACTCTTGCGCACCAACGACGCGGTGCTGATCTCCGCGGTTGAGGCGCTGCTCGGCGGGGCGGGAATCGAGTGCATGGTCGCGGATCGCTATATGAGCGTGATGGAAGGCTCGCTCGGCGTCCTGCCACGGCGTGTTCTCGTGCCGGAAGACGATCTCGACGACGCAAGGCGCATTCTCTCCGAAGCGGGGCTCGGACATGCACTTGCGCACGGCTGAGGTGCAGACCTTCCCCTTCGCGACGACCGACGACGCAGTGCTTGGCGGCAGGCTGAAGCTCATGCAACCGGCGCGCGGACATCGCGCGGGGCACGACGCGATCCTGCTGGCCGCAGCGGCAACACGCGCGACGAATGCCGTCGATCTCGGCGCGGGCATTGGCACGGCCGGCCTCGCACTGCTCGTGCGCAGTGCGGCGCGTTACGTGACGCTCGTCGACAGCGACGCCGAGCTCGTGCGCCTCGCCGCGACAAACGCCGAGCGCAACGGCTATGGCGAGCGCGCGAGTGTCGTGCAGGCCGAAGTCGAGAAGCTCGGCCGGCGCGGCGGGCCGGCGAAGCCTGCCACGGCCAGCGCCGATCTCGTGATCATGAACCCGCCGTTCAACGATCCCGTCCAGCACCGCGCCTCGCCCGATCCGCGGCGACGGCGCGCGCATGCCGCGCCGGAGTCCGACATCGAGGAATGGATCGCCGCCGCCGACCGGCTGCTGCGCGGGAACGGCCGCCTCGTGCTCATCCACCGACCGGAGAAGACCGGGAAGATCCTCGAAGCCATGGAAAGCCGGTTCGGGGGGATCGAGTTGATCCCCATCCACGCGAACGGACGCGGGCCGGCCATCCGGCTGATCGTGCGGGGGCAGAAGGGCAAGCGGACGCCGCTCGCCTTCCACCCTCCCTTCGTGCTGAACGGCGAGGACGGGCAGCCGACGCATGCGGCGGAAGCCGTGTTGCGCGGAGCCGCCGCACTCGATCAGGCCTAGTGTGGTGGTCGCCTACACGCGCATGTGATGGTCTTCCGCTGCCGCCTGGGCTAGGCGTTCCCCAAATGTGACGCCTGGTGCAACGGAACCCGCCAATGGCACAGACCGTCCTGCAGCGACTGACCAACCTCCTCCCCCGCCGTTTCCGGCGCGGCGCGGCGTTCGTCCCCGTGGTCCGGCTCACCGGCGCCATCGGTTACACGACGCCGCTGTCGCCGGGCATGACGCTTGCAACCGTGTCGAAGGCGCTCGAGCGTGCGTTCTCGATCAAGCAGGCGAAAGCGGTGGCACTCGTCGTCAACTCGCCGGGCGGATCGCCGGTGCAATCGCATCTCATCCATCAACGCATCCGCCAGCTCGCCGACGAGAACAAGAAGAAGGTGCTCGTATTCATTGAGGACGTGGCGGCGTCGGGCGGCTACATGATCGCGACCGCGGCCGACGAGATCTTCGTCGACTCGTCATCGATCGTCGGCTCCATCGGAGTCATCAGCGCGAGTTTCGGCTTCGACAAACTAATCAAGAAGATCGGCGTCGATCGCCGCGTCTATACCGCAGGCGAGAAGAAGATGATGCTCGATCCGTTTCAGCCCGAGAAGGCAGAGGACATCGAGCGGCTGAAAGAAGTGCAAAAAGACATTCATGGGCTGTTCATTTCGCTCGTGAAAGAACGGCGCGGCAAGAAGCTGAAGGGGCCGGAGAAGAAGCTTTTCTCGGGCGAGTTCTGGACCGGCGTCGAAGCGGAGAAGCTCGGTCTTGTCGATGGGCTCGGCGACCTGCGCGGCACGCTCCGTTCGCGGTTCGGCAAGAACGTCGCGATCCGGCTGGTGTCGCCGCCGACGAGCTGGCTTGGGCGGCGTGCGCCGGGCATCGGCGCGGAAGCGAATGCCGACTGGGCGGCGACGCTGATCAGCGCCATCGAGACGCGGTTTTTGTGGTCGCGATACGGTTTATGACGAAGCCGTAATGCGGCGGTAAGGAGGAGCAAAGATGCCGCCGGTTATCATCTGGGCCGCTGGCGTGCTCGGTGCGCTTGGACTCGCAAAGCTCCTCGCCAACGCGGCGCGCAAGGCGAACGACGAACTGGAGCAGATCCGCCGCGGTCGCGCCATGGAACGTCCGGTGGAAACGCTCGAACGAGATTCCGCGACCGGCGAATACCGGCCGCGCCAACGCTGAGAGGCAATGCGGGCGATGTTGCAGCGAACGGAAGACACAAGTCCCAAACTGGCGAGACGCGCCGGCGGCGCGCGGCGCTGGATCGCGCTTGCAAGCATCGCCGCCGTTGTCGCACTGGGTCTGACGTCCTTTTATTTCGGCGAGGCGGCCGCGCCGCAGACGACGATCCGCACCGAGGTCGTCACGACCGGAAATCTCGAGCGCACGGTGACGGCGCTCGCGAAGCTGCAGCCGAAGACCTTCGTCGATGTAGGCACCCAAGTGTCGGGCCAGTTGCGAACGGTCCACGTCGAGATCGGCGACGTCGTGGAGAAGGACCAGCTTCTCGCGGAGATCGACCCCGCCGTCTATCAGACGCGCGTGCTCGCGAACCGCGCGCAGATCGAAAATCTGAAGGCGCAGCTCGCGCAGACTGAGGCACAGCTCGTGCTCGACCGCGCGCGCGATGCGCGGAGCCAGCAATTGCTGCGAACCAACGCGACGAGCAAGGACGCGGCCGAGGCCGCCACCGCGACGGTCCGCATCACCGAGGGCAAGATCGACGCGCTCCGTGCGCAGATCGACCAAACCACGGCGACGCTCAAGGGCGACGAGGCCAATCTCGGTTACACGAAAATCCACGCGCCGATGGCGGGCACTGTCGTCGATCAGATCGCTTATGAAGGCCAGACGCTGAACGCGAACCAGTCCGCGCCGATCGTTGTGCGCATTGCCGATCTCGACACCATGACCGTGTGGGCGCAGGTAGCGGAAGCCGACATTCCGAGCATCAAGCCCGGCATGGACGCCTATTTCACGACGCTCGGCATGCCCGACCGCCGCTTCGAAGGGAAGGTGCAGCAGGTGCTGCCGACGCCGGAGATCGTCAACGACGTCGTACTCTACAACGTCCTGATCGATGTGCCGAACAAGGATCGCCTGCTGATGACGAACATGACGGCGCAGGTGTTCTTTGTGCTCGGCCATGCTGAGAACGTGCCGCTCGTCCCGATGGCCGCGCTCCGCCCTGCCCCGCGCGGCGGCGAAGGCGATTACATCGCGCGGGTGCAGAACGGAAACGAGATCGAGAACCGACCGGTGAAGATCGGCCTCTCCAATCGGCAATTCGCAGAGGTAAAGGAGGGGCTGAAGGCGGGCGAGCGTGTAGTCGTCGGTACCGATCCGGCGGGCGCGGACGCGCAGAAGGGCCCGAACGCCATCCGCTTCCGGGGGTTCTGACGTGATGAATTTTCCGCATATTCGCGCACGTCATCCTGAGGTGCGACCCCGGCCGAGCGAAGCGGGAGCCGGGGGAGCCTCGAAGGATGGCGTGCGCCCATCGGCAGCCGTCATCCTTCGAGGCCCGCGCTACGCGCGTGCACCTCAGGATGACGGCGTTTGCTTTGCGGGCATTTCATGAAGCCGGTGCGCACGCAGGAGATCGTCGCCAGGAAAGCGGCGCCCGCGGGCGGCGCGGGGCCGGCGTTGCTCGAACTGCATGACGTGCGGCGCCTCTATCCGAACGGCGAGACAGTGGTGCGCGCGCTCGACGGCGTGTCGCTCACGATCGAGGCCGGCGAGTTCGTCGCGATCATGGGACCGTCGGGTTCCGGCAAGTCGACGCTCATGAACATCCTCGGCTGTCTCGACCGGCCGACGAGCGGCACCTACCGCGTCGCAGGCCATGACGTTTCGCAGCTCTCGCTCGACGAGCTCGCAGCACTTCGTTGCCGCACCTTCGGCTTCGTGTTCCAGCGCTTCAACCTGCTGCCGCAGATCACCGCGGCCGAGAACGTGGAGATCCCGGCGATCTATGCGGGCCGACCGAAAGCCGAGCGTATCTCGCGCGCGCGCAAA
>Ga0180222_1001518_pt1 | contig 23585 bp, 19 predicted proteins | sample eDN5th37CKraftOP_FD_151336 | JGI IMG/M metagenome (GOLD analysis project Ga0180222, IMG submission 151336) | Enriched Organic Plus compost microbial communities from Emeryville, California, USA - eDNA 5th pass 37_C Kraft OP (version 2) (version 2) ...
GGCTCGGCGTCGAGCCGCAGGCGCTGCGCTTCGGCGACCGGGCGACGCGCCGCGTGCGCGAAGACCCCGGCGCCTGGTCGGCCGCGATCGACCGCCAGGACCGGCTGGCGATCGACGCGTTCCTCGCGCTGCCGGCGCCGCGCCGCAAGCTGATCCGCGAGCTGATCGTCGTGCTGGCGCAGACGCAGGAGCCGGTGGCGAAGTAGCGGCCCGTGCGGCGTGTCCGCGCCGCGCGGCGCAGGCCGGCGGGCGGCCGCCGCGCTCCGGCCAGGCCGCGGCCGTCCGCACGGGCCAGAGGGACGTCGGCACTCGGCTGCGGCGCGCGCCGAGTCACGAGCGCGGCCGCGGCCTGCTCCTGCGCCGCCGCGATGAAACCCCTCCGGGCGGGGAGCGCGAGTCCGCATGCGGTACGATGCGCGCATGGACGACTCCCGCACCACGCATTTCGGCTACCGCGACGTGCCCGAGGCCGACAAGGCCCGGCTCGTCGGCGAGATCTTCACCTCCGTCGCGCGCAAGTACGACGTCATGAACGACCTGATGTCGTTCGGCCTGCACCGGCTGTGGAAGCGCTATTTCGTCGCCACCAGCGGCGTGCGCGCCGGCGACCGCGTGCTCGACCTCGCCGGCGGCACCGGCGACATCGCCGCGCTGCTGCTGCCGAAGGTCGGCGCCGAGGGCAGCGTCGTCGTCGGCGACATCAACGGCGACATGCTGCGCGTCGGCCGCGACCGCCTGGTCGACCGCGGCCTCGTGCGCGGCCTGGACTGGGCGCGCATGGACGCCGAGGCGCTGCCGTTCCCGGACCGGAGCTTCGACTGCGTGACGATGGCGTTCGGGCTGCGCAACGTCACGCGCAAGGAAAAGGCGCTGGCCGAGATCCACCGCGTGCTGAAGGTCGGCGGCCGCGCGCTGGTGCTGGAGTTCTCCGCGGTGCGCATCGAGGCGCTCAGGCCGCTGTACGACTTCCACTCGTTCCAGGTGCTGCCGCGCATCGGCCGCCTCGTCGCCGGCGACGAGGCGAGCTACCGCTATCTCGCCGAGTCGATCCGCAAGCATCCCGACCAGGCCACGCTGAAGGCGATGATGGAGGAGGCCGGCCTCGCGCGCGTCGACGTGCGCAACCTCTCCGCCGGCATCGTGGCGATCCATCGCGGCTACCGCGTCTGAGCCGCCCGCGCCGCGCGCGCAGCCGCGGCGGCCCGCCTGTCCCATTCGTCACGGGCGCCGGCGGCGCGTTTTCGGGGACAATGCAAGGTCCGTCCACGATTCCCGGAGCCGCCGTGTCCCTATCGCGCCTGGTTGCCTGCTCCGCGCTGCTGCTCGCCGTCGACGCAGCCGCCGCGGCCGATCCCCACAGCTATGCGAACCCCGACAAGGTCAGCGTGAGCGCGCTGGCGCTGGACCTCGCCGTCGACTTCGACAAGCGCCAGCTGGCCGGCAGCGCCGATCTCGCGCTCGACTGGCACGACCGCGCCGCGCGCGAGCTCGTGCTCGACACGCGCGACCTTTCGATCGAGGCCGTCGAGGCGCTCGACGCCGACGGCACGGCGCATGCCGCGCGCTACACGCTGGCCAGGCGCGACGCGATCCTCGGCTCGGCGCTGCGCATCGCGCTCGACGCGCAGGCGCCGAAGGTGCGCATCCGCTACCGCACCTCGCCGCAGGCGTCCGGCCTGCAGTGGATGACGCCGGCGCAGACCGCCGGCAAGAAGCAGCCGTTCATGTACTCGCAGTCGGAGTCGATCCATGCGCGCAGCTGGGTGCCGCTGCAGGACACGCCCGCGGTGCGCTTCACCTACACCGCGCACGTCAAGGTGCCCGCGGCATTGCGCGCGGTGATGAGCGCGGACAACGACGCCCGCCATCCGCTCGACGGCGACTTCCGCTTCACGATGGCCCAGCGCATCCCGTCGTACCTGCTGGCCATCGCGGTCGGCGACCTCGCCGTGCGCGAGACCGGCCCACGCAGCGCGGTCTACGCCGAGCCGTCCGTCGTCGAGGCCGCGGCGAAGGAGTTCGCCGACACCGAGAAGATGATCGAGACGACCGAGAAGCTGTACGGCCCGTACCGCTGGGAGCGCTACGACATCCTCGTGCTGCCGCCGAGCTTCCCGTTCGGCGGCATGGAGAACCCGCGCCTGACGTTCGCCACGCCCACGGTCATCGTCGGCGACAAGAGCCTGGTCTCGCTGGTCGCGCACGAGCTGGCGCATTCGTGGTCCGGCAACCTGGTCACGAACGCGGCCTGGAAGCACATGTGGCTCAACGAGGGCTTCACCAGCTACGTCGAGAACCGCATCGTCGAGGCCGTGTACGGCAAGGCGCAGGCCGACGAGGAATTCGTGCTCGCCGCCGACGAGCTGCGCCGCGAGATCCCGCACACGCCCGAGCAGGCCCAGCGCCTCGTGCCCGACGTCGAGGACGCCGACGACGCCGCCTCGGACTTCGCCTACAACAAGGGCGCCTGGCTGCTGCGCACGATGGAGGCGAAGTTCGGCCGCGAGGCGTTCGACGCCTACCTGCGCGGCTACTTCGACCACTTCGCGTTCCAGAGCATCACCACCGAGCAGATGCTGGACTACCTCAAGCCGAACCTCATCGACAAGTATCCCGGCAAGATGAGCCTGGACGAGGTCAAGGCGTGGATCTACGCGCCGGGCATCCCGGCCGACGCGCAGGTGCCGGCCTCGCCGCGCCTGGAGGCGATCGCCGCGGCGCGCAAGGACTGGCTGGCCGGCACGCGCAGCGCCGCCGATCTCGGCGCGAAGGACTGGAACACGCACGAATGGATGTACTTCCTCGACGGCCTGCCGGAGAAGCTGACTGCCGCGCAGCTCGCCGCGCTGGACGCCGCCTGGCACCTCGACGGCTCGCCGAACGCCGAGATCGCGCGCCGCTGGTATCTCGTCGCGATCCGCAGCGACTACAAGCCTGCGCGCCCGGAGATGGCCAAGTACATGACGCGCATCGGCCGCCGCTACCTGGTGGTGCCGCTGTACGAGGCGCTGGCCAAGACCCCGGACGGCCTCGCGTTCGCGCGCCAGGTCTACGCCAAGGCCAAGCCGGGCTACCACCCGATGACGCAGGCCAGCATCGAGAAGGCGCTGGCGAAGGGCGGCGCGAAGAAGAAGGCCTGACCTGCGCCGTCGCGCCGTCGCGCGTGCCGCGCCGGCCGGCGGTCGCAGGATTTGCGATCGCCGCCATTCAGCATTCCTGCCGCAGCGGACGCACTCGCCGCCCCAGGGACGGGGCGCCCCTCCAAGGCAGCTTCGCGCGGCGCCGTCGTCAGCGGCGCCGCGCGTTTTTTCCGCCCGCGAGGACGCCGCATGCCTGCCCTCCTGCTCGCCGGACTGGCCGCGATCACCGCCGCCCGCGCGGACCGGAACTATCAGGAACCGGAACTATCACGAAGAAGCCGATTCCCGATTCCCGATTCCCGCTCAGGGATGGTCTCCCGAGAACTTCTGCACCTTCGCGCCGGTGACCTGGCCGATCGTGGCGCTGTCGCTGACGTAGAGGTCGACCTCGCGGCGGAAGTCCAGCGTGCCCTGCACGACCGCGCGCGGCCCGATCACGACGCGCGGATTGCGCGACTTGCCCCAGGACCAGCCCTGCGGCTTCTCGACGACGATGCCGCCCTCGACGCGCGAATCGGCGCCGATCTCGATGTCGCCGCTGACCGTCTCGATGCCGCCGCCGACGTGGGCCGCGTCGAGCGTGAAGCGGCCGTTGACGTTGGAGGCGTGCCCGGCGACGTCGGCGCCCTTGTCCAGGCGGATCGCGCCGTTGACCGCCTCGACGGTGCGCGCCACCTTCGCTCCGGCGGCGAGCGTGATGCCGCCGTTGACCGTCTCCACCGAGTCGACGTTCGCGTGCTCGCCGACGTCGATGCCGCCGTTGACCGTGGACACCTTGGCCGCGCTGCCGCCCGGCGCGATGCGGATGCTGCCGTTGACGGTGCTGAGGTCGCCGGCCTGCTGGCCGCTTTCGACGTGGATCGATCCGTTGACCTTGTCGATGTCGTTGCCGGCCGCCTGCACGCCCGCGGCGGCGCAGATCGAGGCGATGGCGGCGAACAGGATGGACGTGCGATGCATGGGGGTTCTCCTCGTGGGCTCGATGCGGCGTATGGGATGCGCGGGCGGCGCCCAGGGTTTAGACCGGCCGGACGTGGCGCCGGCCGGACCGCGCCGCGTGCGCCACGGTAGCGCATCGCGGCGCCGCCCGCGCGGTCCCGGGGGCGCGGCGCGGGCGCTTCGGCTAGCATTGCGCTTCCCCGAGACGACTTCCGGAATCCACGCGTGGCGCGACCGAAACCTGTCCTTCTGCTGATCCTCGACGGCTGGGGCCATCGCGACGAGACGGCGCACAATGCGATCGCGCAGGCCGACTGCCCGAACTGGCGCCGCCTGCTCGCCGAGTGCCCGCACACGCTGGTCGAGACGCACGGCCACTACGTGGGCCTGCCCGACGACCAGATGGGCAACTCCGAGGTCGGCCACATGAACATCGGCGCCGGCCGCATCGTCTACCAGGACCTGACGCGCATCGACGCGGCGATCGCCGACGGCAGCTTCTTCGACAACCCGGCGCTGACCGGCGCCTGCGACGCAGCCAAGGCCTCCGGCGGCACGCTGCACGTGTTCGGCCTGGCCAGTCCCGGCGGCGTGCACAGCCAGGAGGCGCACATCCACGCGCTGCTCGACCTCGCCGCGCGGCGCGGCGTGGCGCGCGTGGCCGTGCACGCGTTCCTCGACGGCCGCGACACGCCGCCGCGCAGCGCCGAGCCGAGCCTGCGCGCGCTGGAGGAGCAATGCCGCGCGCTCGGCAACGCGCGCATCGCCACGATCAGCGGCCGCTACTACGCCATGGACCGCGACAAGCGCTGGGACCGCGTGCGCCTCGCCTGGGAGGCGATCGCCGAGGCGCGCGCCGAGTTCCACGCCGGCGACGCCGTCGCCGCGCTGCAGGCGGCCTATGCGCGCGGCGAGAACGACGAGTTCGTCAAGTCGACCGTGATCGGCGACGGCGCGCGCGTCGCCGACGGCGACGCGGTGGTGTTCATGAACTTCCGCTCGGACCGCGCGCGCGAGCTCTCGCACGCGTTCGTCGACGCGGACTTCGCCGGCTTCGAGCGCCCGCGCGCGATCCGCCTGGCCGCCTTCGTCACGCTGACCGAATACGAGCAGGGCCTGGCGGCGACGGCGATCGCATTCCCGCCGCAGTCGATGCACAACACGCTCGGCGAGTACCTCGCCTCGCTCGGCCTGGCGCAGCTGCGCATCGCCGAGACCGAGAAGTACGCGCACGTCACGTTCTTCTTCTCCGGCGGCCGCGAGGCGCCGTTCGCCGGCGAGGAGCGCATCCTGGTGCCGAGCCCGAAGGTCGCCACCTACGACCTCAAGCCGGAGATGAGCTGCCCGGAGCTGACCGACCGCCTCGTCGAGGCGATCGGCTCGGGCCGCTTCGACTTCATCGTCTGCAACATCGCCAACCCGGACATGGTCGGCCACACCGGCGTCGAGGCGGCCGCGATCCGCGCGGTCGAGGCGGTCGACGCGGCGCTCGGCCGGCTGGTGGCGGCGATCCGCGCGGCCGGCGGCGAGATGCTGATCAGCGCCGACCACGGCAACCTCGAACAGATGGTCGACGCGAACGGCGTGCCGCATACGCAGCACACGGTCGGTCCGGTGCCGCTGGTCTACGTCGGCCGGCCGGCGACGCTGCGCCACGGCGCGCTGCGCGACCTCGCGCCGACCGTGCTCGCGCTGATGGGCCTGCCGCAGCCCGAGGAGATGAGCGGGCGCAGCCTGGTCGAATTCGCCTAGGGTGCGCGGCGTGGCGCGCTGCGCGCTCGTCGCCGGCCTCGCGCTCGCGCTGGCCGGGCCTGCGTTCGCCCAGGACGCCGCGCCGGAGCCCGACGCGGCGCAGCGCGCGGCGCAGGAAAAGGAAGCCAAGCAGAAGCTCGACGCCGTGCGCCGGGAGATCCGCGCGCTGACCGAGGAACGGCGCGCGGCCGAGGGCGAGCGCAGCGAGGCGGCGCGCGCGCTGCGCGACAAGGAGCTGGCCCTGGCCGCGGTGGCGCGCGAAACGCGCGCGCTCGACGGCAAGCTCGCCGCACAGCAGGCCGAGTTCGAGCGCCTGGAGACGCAGCGCGACCGGCTGGAAGCCTCGCTGAAGTCGCAGCGCGAGGCGCTCGCCACGCTGCTGCGCTCGGCCTACGCGCTCGGACGCGGCGAGGAGCTCAAGCTGCTGCTGCAGCAGGACGACGTCGCCGCGATCGCGCGCGTGCTGGCCTACCACCGCTATTTCCAGCGCGCGCAGGTCGCGCAGATCGACGCGCTGCGCGGCGACCTGGAACGCCTCGCCCGGCTGCAGGCCGCGATCGAGACGGCCACCGCCGAGCTCGCCGCCACGCGCGAGGCGCGCAACGCCGAGGCCGCGCGGCTCGAGGCCGAGCGCGGCGAGCACGCGCGGCTGGTGGCCGACATCGACGAGCGGCTCGAGAGCCAGGGCGAGCGCATCGCCGCGCTCGGCAAGGACGAGGCCGCGCTCACGCAGCTGATCGAGCGCCTGCGCGACGTGTTCGCCGACATCCCCAAGCAGCTGTCCGGGTCCGAGCCGTTCGCCTCCGCGCGCGGACGGCTGCCGTGGCCGCTGGAGGGCCGCATCGTGCGGCCGTTCGGCGCCGCCGACGAGACCGGGCGCCGCAGCAGCGGCGTGCTGCTGGCGGCGCGGACCGGCAGCCCCGTGCACGCCGTCTCGCACGGCCGCGTCGCGTTCGCCGACTGGCTGCGCGGCTACGGCCTGATGATCATCGTCGACCACGGCGACGGCTATCTCAGCCTCTACGGCGGCAACGAGACGCTGCTCAAGGACGTCGGCGACTGGGTCGACGCCGGCGACACGATCGCCACCAGCGGCGCCAGCGGCGGACAGAAGACCCCGGGCCTGTACTTCGAGCTGCGCGTGAAGGGCCAGCCGGCCGACCCGCGCGGCTGGCTGCGTTGAACGATCCACGGCAGGGGCGGTCTCACGCACCGCGCCCGGCCGGGGCGGCTTGTCGCGGCGCCGGAGCGGCGCCATGTGGAGCGCATGGCGGCGGGCGCCGGCGCCGCGGATTACACTCGGCGCATCCCTTCGAGGTCTGTCAGATGTCCATCCGCCGTACCTTCCCGCTGCTGTTCGCCTTGGGTTGCCTGCCGGCCTTCGCCGCCGACGGCCCCGCGCCGGGCGCGGACGCCGACCCGGCCGCCGCGGCGACGCCGCCGGCTGCGGCGGCCGCCAAGCCCGGCCGCGCCCGGAGCGCCGTCGACCTGCAGGACCTCAGGGCCTTCACCGCGGTCTACAGCCTGGTCAAGCAGGCCTACGTCGACGACGTCGACGACCACCGCCTGATGCAGGCGGCGATCCGCGGCCTGCTCGCCGGCCTCGATCCGCACAGCGAATACCTCGGCAAGGAGCAGATCGACGACCTCACCGAGGACACCACCGGCAGCTACGACGGCCTCGGCATCGAGGTCGTGCAGGTCGAAGGCACGCTGCGCGTGGTCTCGCCGATCGACGGCTCGCCGGCCGAGCGCGCCGGCATCCGCGCCGGCGACACGATCGTGCGCATCGACGGCAAGCCGGTGCAGCCCGACGACCTCGACGGCGCGATCGCCAAGCTGCGCGGCCGGCCGGGCACCGAGATCACGCTGAACGTGCTGCACGAGAAGCAGACCGTGCCGGTCGACATCACCGTGCGCCGCGAGGTCATCCGCGTCGCCAGCGTGCGCGGGCGCCTGCTCGAGCCCGGCTACGCGTACGTGCGCATCAGCCAGTTCCAGTCCGACACCGGCGCGCAGCTGCGCAAGCGCTTCGAGAAGCTCGCCGCCGACGCCAAGGCGCCGCTGCGCGGCGCCGTGCTCGACCTGCGCAGCAATCCCGGCGGCCTTCTGACCTCGGCCGTCGAGGTCAGCGACGCGTTCCTCGACGACGGCGTCATCGTGACCACGCGCGGACGCATCAAGGAATCGGACCTGAGCTTCCGCGCGACGCCGGGCGACGTGCTGGGCGGCGCGCCGCTGGTCGTCCTGGTCGACAACGGCACCGCCTCGGCCGCCGAGATCGTCGCCGGCGCGCTCAAGGACAATCACCGCGCATTGCTGATGGGGCGGCGCACGTTCGGCAAGGGCTCGGTGCAGACCGTGCTGCCGCTCGACGCCGACCACGCGGTCAAGCTGACCACCGCGCGCTACTACACGCCGAACGGCACCTCGATCCAGGCCGCCGGCATCCAGCCCGACATCGCGCTCGCCGACCTCGCGCTCAGCCAGCGCGACGGCGAGCCGACGCCGGCGATCGGCGAGCGCGACCTGCGCAACCACCTCAAGGGAACCAACGAGAGCGACGGCCCGGTGACGCCGGGCTCCGCCGACCGCTCGCTGCAGCAGGACTACGCATTGAACGAGGCGCTGAACGCGCTCAAGGCGCTGGCGCTGCGCGCCGGCCGGCCCGCGCCGGCGGCGTCCGCCGCGGCCGATCCCGGCAAGGGATGACGACGATGACCGCGTGGGCGAAACGCTGGCTGCGCGACAACCGCCAGGTTCTGGCCTTCCTGCTGCTGCTCGGCGTCTTCCGCACGGCCGTGGCCGACTGGAACCCGATCCCCTCCGGCTCGATGCGGCCGACCCTGCTCGAAGGCGACGTGGTGTACGTCAACCGGCTCGCCTACGACGCCAGGCTGCCGCTGACCGACGTCGTCGTGGCGCGCATCGGCGAGCCGCGGCGCGGCGACGTGGTCACGTTCTTCTCGCCGCAGAACGGCACGCGCCTGATCAAGCGCATCGCCGGCGTGCCCGGCGACACCGTGGAGATGCGCGGCAAGCACCTGTTCGTCAACGGCCGCGTCGCCGGCTACGCCGGCGAGCACGTCGCGCCGGAGCCGCTCGGCGACGGCCGCAGCACGAACGCGCTGCACGTCGAGGAGGACATCGCCGGCGCGCGCCACGAGATCCAGTGGCTGTCGCAGCGCATGCCGCAGGACGATTTCGGCCCGATCGCGATCCCGCCGGACCGCTACCTGGTGCTCGGCGACAACCGCGACGACAGCGAGGACTCGCGCTTCTTCGGGCTGGTGCCGCGCGACCGGCTGATCGGGCGCGCGGTGCGCATCCTCGCGTCGGCCGACGTCAACGGTTCGTGGCAGCCGCGCTTCGACCGCTTCGGCCGGCGCCTGGACTAGCCGCGCACGACCGCGCCGCCGCGCTCAGGACTTCAGCTTCGGCGGCGGCACCGGGAACGGCGTGATCTTCTCGCCGCTCGCGGCGTCGCGGATCGCGAGCTTGCCGCGCCGCGCGACTTCCTCGATGCGCACGATCGCCTGGATCGGCACGTGCAGCATCGTCGTGTCGGCGAACTCCTCGCGCAGCCGCTCCTCGGTCGGGTCGACGACCAGCCCCTCGCCCGGCGGCTCGAACACCAGGTCGCCGATCTCGGTGAAGCCCCACAGCGCGCTCGAGGCGACGTGGCGCGCATAGAGCTCGATGCTCTTGCCCTGCGAGAGGAACGTGACTTTGTAGAGCTTGGTCTTGCGCATGGGCAGGCGAGGTCGGGACGCGGCGTGCGGTTTTCAACGGAGCATAGTGGAGCCGCGGCGGCGCTGCACGGCGCCACCGGCCGCTCATCCGCGCAGCCGGCGCGCCACCGCGGGCTTGGACAGCACGGCGAAGGCGACGCCGATCAGGAAGCCGCCGATGTGCGTCCACCAGGCGACCATGCCGAACGCCGGGCCGACGTAGGTGAACAAGAGCTGCAGCATCGCCCAGAAGCCGATCAGGAGCGGCGCGGGAATGCGCACGAACTCGAGGAACACGCCGAGCGGAAGCACCAGGCCGAGCCTGGCGCGCGGGAACAGCGCCAGGTAGGCGCCGACCACCGCGGACACCGCGCCGCTCGAGCCGATGATCGGCGCGCTGGTGCCGGCCAGCGTGAACGCGCCGACCAGGTTGGCCAGCGCGCCGCCGATGACGAACAGCGCGAGGAAGCGCGCGCTGCCGAGCACGCGCTCGGCGGACACGCCGAACACGATCAGGAACAGCAGGTTGCCGGTCACGTGCAGCCAGTCGGCGTGGATGAAGATCGCCGTGACCAGGCGCGCCGCGCGCAGCTCGGCGAGCTGCTGCAGCCACGGCGCGTTCGCGTCCAGCAGCGTCGAAGGCACCGTGCCCCAGCGCGTCAGCACGGCCAGGCGCTGCGAGGCCGGCATCGTCGCCAGCCACAGGAACACGAACACGCAGGCCGCGACGATCAGCAGCGTCGCCCAGGGCGGTCCCGGCTTGCGCCGGCTCGGCAGGCGGACGAACACCTCGCCTCCTGCGCGGCGTCAGCGGCCGTCGCGGGGGAACACGAAGCGCTGGCCCTTGAAGTCGAGCACGATGCCCTCCGGGCGGATCTCGCGCAGCTTCAGCCCGTCGCCGAGGTCGTCGCCCTCGACGTGACGCTCGCCCTTGATGACGATGAAGCGGTCGGCCGGCGCCGAGGCGTAGACGTGCATCGTCAGGCTGATCGGCGGCAGGTCCTTGCGCGTCGAATACGGCAGCTCCCAGATCGACGGCAGCGCCGGCTGCGGCGGCGCCTGCGGCCGTGCCGGCGCGGCGGCGGCCGGCGGCACCGCCGGGTTCGCAGCCGCATTCGGCGCCGCCGCCGGCGGCGGCGTGGTCGCGGCCGGGGCCGGCGTCGGCGCAGGACGGCCGGTCGCCGGTGCGGGTGCCGCCCCAGGCGCCTTCGCGCCGGGCGCCGCCGGGGCGGGCGCGGCAGAAGCCGGCGCGCCCGGCGCCGGGCGCGCGGACGGCGCAGCCACGCCGGGCTGCGGCGTCAGCGTCACCGAGCCGGGGCGGTCGCCCGCGGCGGGCGTCGTCGCCGGGTGCACGGTCGGCGCGGCCGGATCGCGGCGCGGCACCGGCTGGTCGCGGTTGACCGCGGCGGGACGCACCGGCGCCTTGGCGCGGTCGTTGGCGGCGGCCGCCGGCGCGGGCCTGGCCGGCGCCGCGGGCGCGGGTGGCGGCGCCTCCGGAACGGCCGGGCCGCGCGACAGCCACCAGCCGGCGCCGAGCGCGGCGACGATCGCCACGCCGAGCAGCGGCAGCAGGTTGCGCCGCCGGCGCGAGGCCAGCACCGGCGAGCCCAGCGTCGGCGCCTCGCCGAGGCGGCGCTGCTGTTCGGATTTCTTCAAGGCTTCGAGAATCAGCGACATTGCATTTCCTGGCTGCGCCGGCGCCGCTCGGACACGCGCGCCCGCGGATCGTTCCCGCCGGCGGGCGGAAGGGTCGATCCGGCCGCGCCCGGGGCGGCCGGCGGGAGGCGCGGGCGGTCCGCGCCGATGATCGGGCAAGGCATCGTCATTCCACCGTCCGTGCGAGATGCGGGCCGGCGTCGTCGAGCGCCGACAGCGCGAACAGCGTCTCCGGACCGATGATGCCATCGGACTTGATGCCGTAGGCCTGCTGCAGCGCGCGCACGCGCTCCTCGAACGCCGCATCGAACGTCGCCGCGCGGCCTTTCGCCGAGGGGCCGTCGTCGAACGCGGCCAGGCGGTCCATCGCCCAGGCGACGCCCGGGCCGCCGTCGCCGCGCTTGAGGCTGGACGGCGCGTCGGCGGGCAGGCGCCACAGGGCGATGAAGTCGCCGTTCCAGACCTTGGACAGCGAGCCGCGCGCAAGTTCGTAGCGCGTGCCGGCGAGATCCAGGCGCACGTGCCGGCGGCCCACGCCCTGCAGCAGCGCATAGGCCGGATGCTCGGCCGGGCCGAGCAGCAGGATCAGCGGACGGTCGAACCGCGCCAGCTGGTCGAGCGAGGCGTGGCCGCGCAGGCAGGCGATGCCGGCGCCGACGTTCGCCGGGCAGCGGCTGGCCTCGCGCACGGAGATCTGGTCGGCGTCGACCTGCCAGCGTGCCAGAAGCTGCGTGAACGCGGTGAGCTCGGTCTCCGGCGCCTGCGCCAGGCGCGCCTGCAGGCGCTCGGCCTCGGGGTCGGCCTCGGCGGCCGCGCTGGCGACCGGCGCCGGCGCGATCTTGGCCGGGGGCTCGCGCTGCAGCAGCCAGCTCGCCCCGGCGCCGATCGCCAGCGCGAGGGCCGCCGCCAGGCCCCAGCGGCCGTAGCGATGCAGCCAGTAGCGCGCATGCCCGGGCAGCGTCTCGTCGGCAGCGCGGTTGACCAGGCGCTCGCCGAGGCTCTCCTGCTCGCGCGCGTAGCCGGCCATCAGCGCGCGGTCGGCGATGATGTTGACCAGGCGCGGCACGCCGCCGGAGCGCTGGTACAGCGCCTTGAGGCCCAGCCGCGAGAACGGGATGCGCGCGCAGCCGGCGACCGCCATGCGGTGGCGCACGTAGGTCTCGGTCTCGGTGGCGTCCAGCGGCGTCAGGTGGTAGCGCGCGGTGATGCGCTGGGCCAGCTGGCGCAGCTCCGGCCGCTCGAGCAGCGCGCGCAGCTCCGGCTGGCCGAGCAGGATGATCTGCAGCAGCTTCTGCGTCGGCGTCTCCAGGTTCGTCAGCAGGCGCACCTGCTCGAGCGACTCGATCGACAGGTTCTGCGCCTCGTCGACGATCAGCACGACGCGCAGGCCCTGCGCGTAGGCGTCGAGCAGGAACGCGTTCAGCGTGTCGGTGAGCGCCTTCAGGCTGCCGCGCCGGCCCTCGATGTCGAGCTTGAGCTCCTCGCAGACGGTCTCGACGAGTTCGACCGGCGACAGCTTCGGGTTCAGCACCAGCGCGACGCGCGTGTTCTCCGGCAGCTGCTCCAGCAGCAGGCGGCACAGCGTCGTCTTGCCGGTGCCGACTTCGCCGGTCAGCTGCACGAAGCCGCCGCTGCCGCCCTTGCCGATGCCGTAGAGCAGGTGAGCGAGCGCGTCCCGGTGCCGTTCGGACAGGAAGACGTAGCGCGGATCCGGCGTGATCGAGAACGGCGGCTCGCGCAGTCCGTAATACTCGAGATACATGCGTCTACTTTACCCGACCCGGCCGTGCACCCGCCGCCGGGGCCTCCTATGTGAAACGCATCACGTTTCTGCGATAGTGGGCGATGCAGCGTCGAAGGAGAGGTCGATGAAGAGCCTGCCCAAGGGCCTGCTGGCCCTGCTGCCGTGGATGGTCCTCGCCCCGGCCCAGGCGCAGAGCCTGCCGACCGGGTTCCATACGGCCAACGCGATCGGCGGCCGGCTGCTGCCGACGAACGTCGCGTTCGCCCACGACGGCCGCGTCTTCGTCACCGAGAAGAGCGGCCTGATCTGGGTCTACCGCAACCTGCTCGACGCCGATCCCCAGATCCTCGCCGACCTGCGCAGCCAGGTGCACGACTACTGGGACCGCGGCCTGCTCGGCCTCGCGCTCGATCCGCGCTTTCCGGAGGTGCCGTACCTCTACGTGCAGTACGCCTACAACGGCGGCCTGTTCCCCGAGACCGACCCGGTGCCGTGGATGCCGCGCTGGCCGGGCTGCCCGGTCGGCAATCCGCTGTGCGGCGTCGGCGGCGGCACCGACACCTGCCCCAATCCGCCCGGCGACACCACGCTCGGCGGCGGCTGCGTGATCAGCGGCCGCATCTCGCGGCTGACCGTCGACGGCGCCACCGCCGGCGACGAGCACGTGCTGGTCGAGGACTGGTACCAGCAGTATCCGAGCCATTCGATCGGCACGATCCTGTTCGGCCCGGACGGCTACCTCTACGCCGGCGGCGGCGACGGCGCGAACTTCGGCGGCGCCGACTACGGCCAGTGGGGCAACCCGACCTGGCCGGACCGGCGCGCGCCGCTGAACCCGTCCAATCCGAACGATCCGGCGACGAACCAGGGCGGCGCGCTGCGCGCGCAGGGCCTGGAGGTCGAGGCGCAGTACGCCGGGCAGGTCTGGCTGAACGGCACGATCATCCGCATCGATCCGGCGACCGGCCTCGGGGCGCCGGACAATCCGCTGGCGGCGGACGGCGCCAGCGACAACGCCCGGCGCATCGTCGCCTACGGCCTGCGCAACCCGTTCCGCTTCACCGTGCGACCCGGCACCGGCGAGCTGTGGGTCGGCGACGTCGGCTACAACAGCTGGGAGACGATCAAGATCATTCCGCCGGTCGGCGCCGGCAGCGTGCTGAAGAACTTCGGCTGGCCGTGCTTCGAAGGACGCGGGCACACGCAGAACTACAGCACGGCGAACCTGCCGATCTGCACCGCGCTCTACGCCGGCGGCGACCACGGCGGGCGCACGCCGTGGACGCCGCCGTGGTACGCCTACGACCATTCGCACGGCAGCTCGGACGTCACCGGCCTGGCGTTCTACACCGGCACGTCGTATCCGGAAGCGTACCGGCGGTCGCTGTTCTTCGCCGACAACAGCCGCGGGGTGATCTTCAACATCCCCTACGTCGACGCGAACGGCGACGGCATGCCGGACGCGCCCGCCGACGGCACGGCGGCGGCGTTCATGGGCGCGACCGCGGTCGATCTCGCCACCGGGCCCGGCGGCGACGTCTTCTACACCGACGTCACCAACGGCCGCATCACGCGCATCTACTACTGCGGCAGCACCTCGTGCACGAACCAGGCGCCGTCGGCCGCGATCGCGCTGGACGCCGGCTCCGCAGCCGACGGCGGCGCGCGCACGATCGCCTTCACCGCCGCCAACAGCGTCGACCCGAACGCCGGCGACACGCTGACGTACGACTGGGACCTCGACGGCGACGGCACGTTCGGCGACGCCGCCGGCGTCACCGCGTCGCGCGCGTACGCCGCGGAAGGACGCTACCGCGTCGCCGTGCGCGTCAGCGATCCGAGCGGCGCCAGCGACGTGCAGAGCCTCGTGGTCACGGTGACGCTGCCGCGCGTCGACGTCGGCGTGACGCTCGACGACGGCGTGGCCACGGTGCGCCGCGGCGACGTGCTGCGCTACACGTTGACCGTGACCAACCACGGCGCCGACGCGGCCGACGGCGAGCACGTGGCGACGGCGCTGTCGGCACAGCTCGCCGGCGTCGCCTGGACCTGCGCCGGCAGCGATGGCGGCCTGTGCGCGGCGAGCGGCAGCGGCGACGTCGACGACGACGTGACGCTGCCGGCCGGCGCCCGCGTGGTCTACACGATCGAGGCGACGGTCGCGTCCGACGCCGACGGCACGATCGCCAGCACGGCGGACGTGACGCCGCCGCCGGGCCACGTCGACGCGGATCCGGCCGACGACGCGGCCAGCGACGTCGACACGGTCGACGACACGATCTTCCGCAACGGCTTCGACGACTAGCGGCCCGCGCGCCTCAGCGGCGCTCGTCCGGAGCGACCGGCGGCAGCGTCGCCGCTTCCGCCTCCAGCGTCGCCGCGGCGGCCGGCGCGACGGTCGTCTCCGGCGCGGTCGGGCGCGCCGGCAGCATGCGCGCGCTGCGCCAGTTGCCGTAGCGGTAGTACGCGACCGTCAGCGCCAGCGAGACGACCGAGCCGAGCGGATAGCTCCACCAGATCGCGTCCGCGCCGTAGCGGCCGACCAGGCCGTAGGCGAACGGGATGCGCACGACCCAGAACGCGACGAACAGGATCACCAGCGGCGGCACGACCGCGCCGGTCGAGCGCACCACGCCCGACAGCACCATCGACACGCCGAAGAACAGGAACGCCCAGATCACGATCGCGTTCATGTGCACGGCGACGTCGACCGCGGCGCCGTCGCCGGGCAGGAACACGCCGAACGCGGTGCGCTCCGTCAGCCAGATCAGCGCGATCGCCGCACCGCTCAGCAAGGTGTTGATGACGATGCCCGCCATCGCCGTGCGGTGCACGCGGTCCCAGCGGCCTGCGCCGACGTTCTGCGCCGCCATCGACGAGGCCGCCGCGCCGATCGCGAACGCCGGCATCTGGATGTAGTTCCAGAGCTGCATCGCCGCGCCGAATGCCGCCGTCGTCTGCGAGCCGAAATGGTTCACCAGGCTGATCATCGCGATCATGCTCGAGGAGATCACGATCATCTGCAGCCCCATCGGCACGCCCTTGCCGACCAGCGCGCGCAGGATCGCCGCGTCGATGCGCAGGTAGCGCACCTCGTCGGCGTGCAGCCACAGGAAGTGCCGGCGCCGGTACAGCGAGGCCAGGATCGCGGCCAGGCTGACGACGTTCGCGATCAGCGTCGCCGTGGCCGAGCCGGCGATGCCCATCGCCGGGATCGGGCCGGCGCCGAAGATCAGCAGCGGATTGAGCGCGATGTCGAGCCCGACCGACAGCAGCAGGAAGCGGAACGGCGTCTTCGCGTCGCCGGCGCCGCGCAGGCACATCATGACGAACGCGTACATGTACATCGCCGGCATCGCCAGGAAGATGATGCGCAGGTAGCTGACCGCCAGCGGCAGCGCGTCCGGCGGCGTGCGCATCCAGGCCAGCAGCGCCGGCGCGCCGAGAAAGCCGCCCAGCGCGACCGCCGCCGAGACCAGCGCGAAGAAGCTCGCGCTGGTGCCGACGACGCGCTTGGCCTCGTCGAGCTTCTTCGCGCCGATGCTCTGGCCGACCAGGATCGTCGCCGCCATGCCCACGCCGAACACCGCGCCGAGCAGGAAGAACAGGATCGTGTTCGCGTTCGAGGTCGCGGTCAGCGCGGCCTCGCCGAGGAAGCGGCCGACCCAGATCGCGTTGACCGAGCCGTTCAGCGACTGCAGCACGTTGCCGGCGAGGATCGGCAGCGAGAACAGCAGGAGCGTCTTGCCGATCGCGCCTTCGGTCAGGGTCGCGGAAGGACGGGCGGTGGCGGTCATCGGGCGGCTCCGTGCAATCCTCCATCGTGCCCGAGCGCCGCGCCGTTCGCAAAGCCGGCGCGCGGGCTGCGGCTATGATGCGCGTCTTCGCGCCGCCGCCGGCGCGCCCGGGAGTCTGCCATGCGCGTGTGTACGTCGTCGGTCGGAGCGGTCCTGATCCTGGCCTGCGCGCAGGCGCTCGCCGGCGAGGCGCCGTTCGGCGATCTCGCCTGGCGCTCGATCGGCCCGTACCGCGGCGGGCGCGTGCTCACCGTCGCCGGCGTGCCCGGCCAGCCGACGCGCTTCTACTTCGGCGCGGTCAACGGCGGCGTGTGGACGACCGACGACGCCGGCCGCACCTGGCAGCCGGTGTTCGACGGCCAGCCGGTCGGCTCGATCGGCGCGCTCGCCGTCGCGCCGTCGCATCCGGACGTGCTCTACGTCGGCACCGGCGAGGCCGACATGCGCTCGGACATCGCCCAGGGCGACGGCGTCTACAAGTCGACCGACGCCGGCCGGCACTGGACGAAGGTCGGCCTCGCCGACACGCAGCAGATCGGCCGCATCCTGGTCGACCCGCGCGACGCGAACGTCGTCTTCGTCGCCGCGCTGGGCCATCCGTACGGGCCGAACGCCGAGCGCGGCGTGTTCCGCTCGCGCGACGGCGGCGCGCACTGGCGCAAGGTGCTCGGCCCCGACGACGCCACCGGCGCGATCGACCTCGCCTTCGAGCCCGGCCGCCCCGACGTGATCTACGCCAGCCTCTGGCAGGCGCGGCGCACGCCGTGGAACGTCTATCCGCCGGCGAGCGGCCCCGGCAGCGGCCTGTACAAGTCGACCGACGGCGGCGAGACCTGGCAGCCGATCCGCGGCAACGGCTTCGCCTCAGGGCGCGTCGGCCGCATCGGCGTCGACGTCGCGCGCAGCGATCCCCGGCGCGTCTACGCGATCGTCGACGGCGACGAGGGCGGCCTGTACCGCTCCGACGACGCCGGCGCGCACTGGCGCCGCACCAGCGCCGATCCGCGCATCTGGCAGCGCGGCTGGTACTTCGGGCGCATCACCGTCGATCCGAAGAACGCCGACCGCGTGTACGCGCTGAACACGATCGTGCTGCGCTCCGACGATGGCGGCCGCACGTTCGTGCCGCTGAAGGGCGACGACACCGGCGACGACTTCCACGAGCTGTGGATCGATCCGCAGGATCCCGAGCGGCAGATCCTCGGCGTCGACCAGGGCGCGATCGTCACGCTGAACGGCGGGCGCACCTGGTCGAGCTGGCACAACCAGCCGACCGCGCAGATGTACCACGTGATCACCGACACGCGCTTTCCGTACCGCGTCTACGGCGCGCAGCAGGACTCCGGCGCGGTGGCGCTGCCGAGCCGCACGAACGGCGGCGACGGCATCACGATGCAGCAGTTCCGCGAGATCACCGCCGGCGGCGAGTCCGGCATGATCGCGCCGGACCCGGCCGACCCGGACCTCGTCTACGGCGGCACCGTCGAGAAGCTCGACCTGCGCACCGAGCAGACGCGCGCGGTCGTGCCGACGCTGGCCGAACCCGATCTCTACCGGCGCACCTGGACCTTGCCGCTGGTGTTCGGCAAGCGCGATCCGAAGGCGCTGTACTTCGGCAACCAGAAGGTCTGGCGCACGCGCGACGGCGGCCTGCACTGGGAGGCGATCAGCCCGGACCTGACGCGCGAGGATCCGGGCGTGCCGCCGAACCTCGATGCGGTGACCGCGGCGAACCATCTCGGCCAGGGGCCGCGCCGCGGCGTCGTCTACGCGATCGCGCCGTCGCCGCTCGAAGCCGGCCTGCTCTGGGCCGGCACCGACGACGGGCGCATCTGGCTCACGCGCGACGACGGCGCGCACTGGAGCGACGTCACGCCGGCCGCGCTGACGCCGTGGTCGAAGGTCGGCATCCTCGAGGCCTCGCATTTCGACGCCGGCACCGCCTACGCCGCGATCGACCGCCACCGCCTCGACGACCGGCGGCCGTACGTCTACCGCACGCACGACGGCGGCAGGCGCTGGCAGCTCGTCGTCGCCGGCATCCGCGACGGCGATTTCGTCAACGCCGTGCGCGAGGACCCGAAGAAGCGCGGGCTGCTCTACGCCGCGACCGAGCTCGGCATGTACGTCTCGTTCGACGACGGCGACCACTGGCAGTCGCTGCAGCTCAACCTGCCGCGCACGTCGGTGCGCGACATCGACGTGCACGGCGACGACGTCGTCGTCGCCACGCACGGCCGCGGCTTCTGGATCCTCGACGACGTCGCGCCGCTGCGCCAGCTCGACGGCGACGGCGGCACGCGCCTGTTCGCGCCGTCGGCCGCGGTGCGCTACCGCGAGGCGGCGTTCGCCGGCACGCCGCTGCCGAAGGACGAGCCGATCGCGGCCAATCCGCAGAGCGGCGCGCGCATCGACTACCGCCTGGCGCAAGCGGCGAAGACGCCGGTGGAGCTCGCGATCTACGACGCCGGAGGCGCGCTGGTGCGCCGCTACAGCAGCGCCGCCGCGCCGCCGAAGCCGGACCTGGGCACGATCAACCACGCGCCGGAATGGGCGCGCACGCCCGCGGCGCTGTCCGCCGCGGCGGGCCTGCACCGCTTCGTCTGGCCGCTGCGCTGGGCCTCGCAGGCGCCGCAGGCGGACGCGTACGCGGACGGCGTCTGGGCCGTGCCCGGCACCTATGCGGTCGAGCTCACGGTCGACGGGCGCCGCTACCGGCAGGCGCTGACGGTCGCGCCCGATCCGCGCGTCGGCCTGCCGGCGTCGGCGTATGCCGAGCAGTTCGCGCTCGCGCGGCGCGTCGAGGCGCTGCAGGCACGCGTGGCCGCGGCGAACGCCGAGGCGGCCGCGCTGCGCAAGCGCCTCGACGAGCGCCTCGACGAGCGCCGCGCCGGCGCCTCGCCCGCCGTCCTCGCCGCGCTGGACGCGTTCGCGCGCCGGCTCGCCGAGGCGTCCGGCGCGCAGCCGGCGTCCAATCCGTACAACGCCTGGGCCTCGCCGCCGCGGCGCGTCGAGACGCTGGCGTTCCTCGCCCGCGCGCTGGACGAGCTGATGGGCGCGGTGGACGGCGCCGACGCGGCGCCGTCGCCGGACGCGCGCGCCGGCGAGCAGCGCCTGGCGGCGCTGTGCGAGCGCACGCTCGCGGCCTGGGCGGCGTTCCGGCAGGACGAGCTCGCCGCGCTCGACCGCGCGCTCGCGGCGGCCGGCGCCGCGCCGCTCGCGCCGCGCTGACGCCGCGTCCTCGGCTTCGCGCGCCGCCGCTGCGGCCGCGCGGCGTGCGCGCGGTTCGGGTACTCAGGTTGTGGACGGCGCCTTCGCCCCTATTTCGATCTCGTTCGGAACCCAAGAACGCGTTCGAAAAAGAAAAAGGAGAAGGACATGGATTCCCGCTTCGGGGTATCGCTCGCACGCCGTTGCACCGCCGCGCTCGCGGCCCTCGCCCTCGCCGTCCCGGCCGTCGCTTCGGCGCAGGACGGCGGCGGGGCGCGCTGGGAGCTTTCCGCAGGCCCCAGCATGACGCTCAATTCGGAATGGACCGGCGCCGCGTTCGCCGAGCGCATCGGCGAGGAGCGCACGTTCGGGCGCTTCACCTGGGCGCCCGACCTCGCGTTCGGCTGGATCGCGGCGCGCTCGACGCATCGGGCCAACCTCGACCACGACGTCGGCGTCGCCGCGCTCGGCGTGCGCGTCTACCTGTGGCGCCGCCTGTTCCTGAGCGAGCAGGGCGCGATCATCGCCGGCCGCACCGACGCGCTGAGCAGCGCCGGCGAGTTCGTCAGCAGCCTGGGCTGGCAGGGCGAGCGCTGGGTCGCGATGGTGCGGCACATCTCCAACGCCGACCTGCACAAGCCCAATCACGGCGAGACGATGCTGCTGGTCGGCTTCGCCTTCTGACCGTCCGCCGCGCCGCGGCGCCGCGCCGCGGCCTCGGCGTGCTCGGCGCCGAACAGCGCGATCGCCGTGCGCGCGACCTGCCCGGTGTCGTAGTACGCATAGGCGCCGACGCCGAGCGCGCCGACCACCGGCAGCCAGCGCGCGATGCCGCGGCCGGCGAGCCGCCTGGACACGCTGAGGCCGATCTTCGCCGCGATCTTCTCGATCGCGCGCAGCGGCACGTCCTGGATCAGGAGCCGCGCGCCGACCTGCACGCCGACGTCGCGCACTGCCTGCGCGGCGGCGTGGCGGAACAGGCAGTAGAGCATGTGCGAGCGCGTGAGGTCGGCGCTCATGCCGTAGGCGCCGGCGATGTCGGCCACCATCTGGCGCTGGATGCGCCAGATCGCGGCGAGCTCCGGCAGGATCGTCAGCCAGCCGAGCGGCCCCGGCGGCAGCGCCAGCGTGCCGGCGGCGAGCGCCGCCTTGTTCGCCGCGGCCGCGGCGATCGCGCGGGCGCGCGCGTCCGGCCCGCGGCTGGCGTGCTCCTCGGTACGCGGCACGTGGCCGGCGACGTCCAGCACCAGGCGCGTCAGGCGCTCGCCCAGCGGACCGGGGCGTTCCTCGTCGACCCGGCGCGCCGGGATGTGCTTGGCCATCGCTTGGGTCCTCCTGCTCGGCGTGTCCGCTGGAGATGCGGCCTCAGCCGCGCCGTTTGAAGTACTGCACCTCGCGTTCGTGCTGCTCGGCCGCGGCGCGCGTCGGGAACGTGCCGAGGTTGCGCCGCCGGCCGGTCCTCGGGTCGGGCTTGCGCGAATAGAGGCGGAACTCGCCGGTCTTGAGCTTGCGGATCATCGGCCGCCCTCCGTCGCAGGGACGTCCAACCTTAGCTGGTGGCAGCTAAGCAGGCAATGTATTTGATCCTGCACGGAAAACCCTAAGGCGCACAGCTTCAATCAGATTCTTTTTTTTGAAACAACAGGGCTCACGGCCTCGGGTCAACCCGATATGAGCTTCTTGAGAGAAGCCGCAGAGGCAGCTAGTGTCGTTCTCTGACAGAGGAGAGGGCAATGTGCAGATCAAATCTGGAATCTTTATCCTTCGAGTTTTTTCGAGAATTTGCAAGGCATGAATATTGCCTAAAAGTCACAGGATATATAAGAACCAAACGTAACGCGGAAGCGAATTGGGAATCCTACTCTAAAACGGAGGAAATTACCCGTCTATTTGGAGAAACTACAGAAAATACATCGTTCGCTGATGCCGTTAAGTATTATACTAATAATCCACCAAAAAAGCAGATCATTGACAGCGACGGAAAGTTGGCATGGGATTGCGCGCTCCCCGACCACAGCAGCATATCTGAGCTTGTACTCTTGTTAATCTGCAGAGTCCGCAACAATCTTTTTCATGGAGGAAAGTTCAACCACTGCTGGTTTCAACCAGAGCGCAGCGCTGAATTGCTCAATTATGGTTTAGTAATTCTCAAAGCTTGCTTGAATTCTCATAAGGAGGTTCATAAAGCATACAATGGCCAACAGCACTTTTTTAGCTTCTGCAACGACGAGCAGCCCTGCGCTTAAAGAGCAGAGGCCGAGAGCGGGAGCCTTCAAACCTTCTATGGCGCAAACGACTACGAGTACTGACAAAAAAAAAGGGGCGCTAACCAGCGCCCCTCAAATTCAAATTAGTGGTCGTCGCGAACTCAATTCGATACGAGCCGACAGGTCAGCGTGCTCTTGGTCGGATTCCAGACGCAGTCATATACGCGCGGACCGTAACCGCTTCCCGGCCCTGGGATATCGACGCCAATATGCTCCATATTATTGGTGAATCCATTGACATCGGAAGCATCGATCCAATAGCTACCTCGGCCATCAATTGAATTCGCATCGAGAATTGAGTTGTTCTTCTTGTCTCGTCCCGAGCCTTTGACGCGATTGATCGATCCGTTACCTGTATCGGTAAATTGCATTTCGCTGCCATCGGTAAAAACGACCACGATTGTCAGCTTGAGCAGTTCGCCCTTGGTAACAACCTTGTCGAGGTTCTGCAAAAGATTCATCAGTTCATTCACGAGATTCGTGAGTTCGGATCGGCCAATGACATCCAGGCGCCGCTCGTACAAATAGTCCTCAAGATTATTATTGGCAGCAGACGAATTAACAATGTCATAGGCGTTGTATGCGCCAATGAGATTCCCATGGCTGTCGACAGCATTCGCCGGCAGGTTGTAGTTGATCCGGAGTGCGCTGAGCGGGGTTCCGGTCAGATCACGCACCCGAACCATTGTGTTGAAGTAGTTGGCGTATTTTGTATCGACGGGCAGCCATGTCACGTCTGGCTGCGTCGGTGATTGCACCGTGCCGCCGGCCTTTGAGGCGTCACCGACACTGGCCGTTGTCGGATCCGTACCAGCAATTTGTCCGCTGTTGCGGAATCGCCGGATCTGCCGTCCCTCGAACGAGTAGAGATAGCCGGTCGCGCCCCAGCCGTAGCTCTGGGCGTTAGCGATCCAAGCGGTTTCGTTCGTGCATCCGTAGCACGGGTCTGCGGAGATGGTGCCGGCCTTTGCGGTATGCACAGCCAACCCCACAAGGATGGCCAGCAGAACTGCAAGAACAGTTGATTTCATATCAGTCATGCTCCTGTAGGTTGGTTGGCTGCAGTCACCCCACATAGCAGGCTAGCACCCCGCGGCCTCGGCAGCCATAGTCGTGAACCAGCCCCAAACCTAGGGTATACCCTAGGGCCGGAGAACCCTATAAACATCCACTTTATCCAATGTGGCCCTCAGCCGGAGCAGCACTTAGAGTTCAGGCATGAGCCCGGACGCCTTGATGCTTCGCCTTGGTTACGTCATCCGACGCCACCGTGATCGCCTCAAGTACCGCCAGCGCAGCTTCGCTGACACGGTGGGTGTGCGTTGCACGTACTACGGAAACGTCGAACG
>Ga0180222_1001519_pt1 | contig 23553 bp, 22 predicted proteins | sample eDN5th37CKraftOP_FD_151336 | JGI IMG/M metagenome (GOLD analysis project Ga0180222, IMG submission 151336) | Enriched Organic Plus compost microbial communities from Emeryville, California, USA - eDNA 5th pass 37_C Kraft OP (version 2) (version 2) ...
CGCCTATCGCATGAACGGCGAGATGCTGCGGCCCGAGAACGGCTATCCGGTGCGGCTCGTGGTGCCGGGCTGGGAAGGCAATATGTGGGTGAAATGGCTGCGCCGTCTCAAGATCGGCGACGAGCCGTGGGAGACGCGCGAGGAGACCTCGAAATACACCGATCTGCTGCCCGACGGCAAAGCGCGCAAGCACACCTTCGTGATGGACGCGAAGTCGATCATCACTTCGCCATCGCCGCAGGCGCCGGTCCGGACCAAGGGCTTCACTGTGATCTCCGGGCTGGCCTGGTCCGGCCGCGGCAAGGTCAAGCGCGTCGATGTCTCGCTCGACGGCGGCCGCAACTGGCGCGAGGCGAGGATCGACGGTCTGGTGCTCGACAAGGCTTGCGTGCGCTTCTATGCGACGATCGACTGGAACGGCGAGCCGCTGCTGCTGCAGTCGCGCGCCATCGACGACACCGGCTATGTGCAGCCGACCAAGGATGCGCTGCGCAAGATTCGCGGCGTCAATTCGATCTATCACAACAATGGCATCCAGACCTATTCGGTCAGGCCGGACGGCGAGGTCGAGAATGTCGAGGTGTCGTGATCTTCTTTCCGTCATTCCGGGACGCGCGTCCGCGCGAACGCGGAATCCAGCGACATCGTCCCATGGTTCTGGATTTCGGATCGCCGTCGTTGCGGCGTTCGGAATGACCGTATTGCTGACGCTGGCATTCACATTGCCGGGATTTACGCAGGCGAGGCAGGAAGATGCTGGCGCGCCTGCACGTCTCGACATCGGCCGCGTCGCGACGGCGGAGGAGATCGCCGGCTGGGACATCGACATCCGTCCGGACGGGCAGGGTGCGCCGCCCGGCCGCGGCTCGGTCAAGGATGGCGAGGAGATTTACGTGGCCAAATGCGCGGCCTGCCACGGCGAGTTTGGTGAGAGCGCCGGGCGCTGGCCGCAGCTGGCCGGCGGCACCGGCTCGCTCGCCTCGCACGATCCGGTCAAGACCGTCGGCTCCTATTTCGGCAGCGCCTCGACCGTGCTCGACTATGTCCGCCGCGCCATGCCGTTCGGCGACGCACAGTCACTGTCGAACGACGAGCTCTATGCCGTGGTCGCCTATCTGCTCAATCTCAACGACATCGTCGACGACAAATTCGTGCTGTCGAAGGAGACGCTGGCGCAGGTGAAGATGCCGAACGCCGGAGGCTTCTTCGAGGACGACCGCGAGACCGCCGAGAAGGCCTTCTGGAATCCCAGTCCCTGCATGACGAACTGCAAGCCAGAGGCGACGGTCACCGGGCGCGCGCGTGTGATCGACGTCACGCCCGACGACAAGAGCGCGCGCAGCGCCGTCGAATAGGGCTTTTTGACGCAGTAGAATGTGCATGCTGCGCTAAAGCGGCATGCGTTATCATTTTTCTTCGGTTGGGGGCTGCGCCAGCACGGCATGGCACGCGGCAAGTTGCCGGCATCCGCGTCGGCGCTAAAGTCCCGGCCGGACGTGAAGGCGATGGCTCATTCCCTATCGACGGCGCAGGCGGGCGTGCAGAAAGGCCGTTCGGCCGCGCTGGGCTCCGCCGCGCTCGCGCTGGCGATCGGCGCCGCCGAACCAGCCGCAGCGGCGGACATCGAGTTCGGCCGTTATCTCGCGACCGAGTGCCTGACCTGCCATCGCAACACCGTCGGCGGAGCCATTCCCAATATTTTCGGCATGTCGGCTACGACCTTCGGCGAGGTGGTGCGGGCCTATCGCGCGCAGCGCCTGCCCAACCAGGTCATGCAGACGATCGCGTCGCGCTTGAAGGACGATGAGATCGACGCGCTCGCCGCCTATTTCGAAGTCACCAAGAGGCCTTGAAGGGGGGACATCAGATGACGATTGTCACACGGAGGAATTTCGTCGCGCTGTCGGGCGCGTCGCTGCTCGCGGCTTCGCCGCTATTCGCGCCGCGCGCGCTCGGCCAGGGGCGGCCGAAGCTGGTGGTGATCGGCGGCGGGCCGGGCGGCGGCACCGTGGCGCGCTATGTCGCCAAGGATTCCGCAGGCGCCATCGACGTCACGCTGATCGAGCCGCAGAAGACCTACACCACCTGCTTCTTCTCCAACATCTATGTCGGTGGCTTCCGCGACTACAAGTCGATCACCCACACCTACGACAAGGTGAGGAAGTCCGGTGTGCGCGTCATCCACCAGGCCGCGCTCGCAATCGACCGCGACAGGAAGCAGGTGGTGCTCGCGAGCGGCCGGCGTATTCCGTACGACCGTCTGGCGGTGGCGCCGGGCATCGACATCAAGTTCGACTCGGTGCCGGGCTATTCGGAGGCCGCATCGCGAACCATGCCGCACGCTTGGAAGCCGGGCGTGCAGACCCGGCTCCTGGTGCGCAGGCTCAACGCGCTCGACGACGGCGCCACCATCGTCATGGTGGCGCCGCCGAATCCGTACCGCTGCCCGCCCGGCCCCTATGAGCGGGTCTCGATGTTCGCGCATGTGCTCAAGAAGAAGGGGCACAAGAAATCCAGAATCGTGGTGCTGGATCCCAAGACCACGTTCTCCAAGCAGGCGCTGTTCGTGGAAGGCTGGGAGAAGCACTATCCCGGCATGGTCGAATGGCAGGACCCGCAGATGCACGGCGGCATCAAGCATGTCGATGCCAGGACTGGCGAGATCAAGACCGATCTCGCCTCCTACAAGGCGACGCTCGCCAACATCATCCCGGCGCAGATGGCCGGCAAGATCGCGCGCGATGCCGGGCTCGCCGACCAGTCGGGGTTCTGCCCGATCGATCCTGAGAACATGAAGTCGAAGTTCGACGCCAATGTCTTCGTGATCGGCGACGCCTGCATCCCGGGAGACATGCCGAAATCCGCATTCTCGGCCAACAGCCAGGCCAAGGTCGCGGCGGCGGTGATCCGCGCCGAGCTTGCCAATGCGCGCGCCTTCCCGGCGCGCTATTCCAACACCTGCTGGAGCCTCATTGCGCCCGACGACGACGTCAAGGTCGGCGGCACCTACGAGCCCGGCGACGGCAAGATCAAGCAGGTTACCGCCTTCGTCAGCCAGAAAGGCGAGGCGGCGGACGTGCGCCGGCAGAACTACAAGGAATCCGTCGACTGGTATGCCGGCATCGTCGCCGATGTGTTCGGCTGAGCCGCGCCCACACAGGCGCCCTGTGCAACGGCGCCCGCGGGCCACCGTTTTGCGTCGCGGCGTGGTTTCCCGTAAAGACGTCGCCGGCGACAAGGCATGGGGGAAACGATGTCGAAGCTGAAGCTGTCGATCGCGGTCGGGCCCTATGACCGCACGCGGGCGCTGATCGACGGGGAGGTTGGGATCGACGGCGTCGAGCCGGTCTGCATGACGCTGCCGCCGGAGGAGATCTTCTTCCGCGCGTTCCGCCATGCCGAGTTCGACATCTGCGAGCTGTCGCTGTCGAGCGCCACGCTGAAGACCGCGCAGGGGAACTTCGCCTATGTCGGCGTGCCGGCCTTCGTGTCGCGCGCGTTCCGCCACACCTCGATCCATGTGCGCACCGACCGCATCAAAACCCCGGAAGACCTCAAGGGCCGCAGGATCGGGCTTCCGGAATACCAGCTCACGGCCAATGTCTGGGCCCGCGCGATCTTGCAGGATGATTACGGTGTGAAGCCGTCCGACGTCATCTGGGTGCGCGGCGGCGTCACCGACGCCGACCGGCCGGAGAAGATCGCGGTCACGCTGCCGCCCGACGTGCGGATCGAGCCGGCTCCGGAAGGCAAGAGCATTTCCCGGCTGCTGGCGGACGGGACGATCGACGGCTTCATGGCGCCGCGCGCGCCAGCGCTGCCGGCCGGCACGCCGAATGTCGGCTGGCTGTTTCCCGATCCGGTCGCCGCCGCCAAGGATTATTTCAGGCGCACCGGCATTTTTCCGATCATGCACATCGTCGGCGTGCGGCGCGAGCTGGCCGACCGGCATCCGTGGCTGCCGGGCGCGGTGCTCAAGGCGTTCGAACAGGCCAAGGCGCGGGCGCTCGACCTGCTCGGCGACACCGCCGCGACCAAGGTGACGCTGCCCTTCATCGAGGAGCGGCTCACCGAGGCGCGCGCGGTGATGGGCGAGGATTTCTGGTCCTACGGCGTGGCGGCGAACCGCGCCACGCTGGAGACGTTCTTCCGCCACCACCATGCGCAGGGGCTGTCGTCGCGGGTGGTGACACCGGAAGAGCTGTTCCACCCCTCGACGCTCGAGACGTTCAAGATCTAGCGCCGGCCGGTCCGTTCGCAGGCGTCGCGGCTACTTGCGCGGCACGAGCTGGATCAGCTCCGCCTGCTGCTGCTCGGTGAGCGGGGCAGGGATGAATTTGAGGTTCACCGCCTCCTCCATCAGCGACGGCAGGCCCTTGACCGTGTCGGGATCGATCAGGCTCTTGGGAAAGAACTCGTCGCGCACACGCTTTGCGACCGGCTCCGAGGTCTTGGTGAAGGCGGCATAATCCTTGAGCACCTGCGGCGACGCGTACATGTGGTCGATGGTGTCGCGGTAAGCCTGCATGAAGCGCTCGATCGCCGCCCGCTTGGTCTTGAGCGCATCGGCATTGGCGACGATCACCCGGATGGTCTGGCCGCGCACCAGCGCGGAATCGGTCGCCTTCGCGACCACGTGGGTCTTGCCCTCCTCGAGTTCCTTGAGGCCGAACGGCGGCGAGGCCCAGCCGACATCGACCTGGCCGGTCATCACCGCGGTCAGCGTGGCCGACGGATTGCCGGTCGCCTGCGGCTTGGTGGTGAGCTTGTTCTCGTTGATGAAGGCGCGCACGATGCTCTGGGTCGAGGAGCCGTTGGTCGAGTAGGCGATGGTGCGGCCATTGGTGTCCTGCAGCGTCTTGATCGCCGGGTCCTTGGCGTACCAGTAGTCGGCGGCGCCGGTCGCCTGCGCGCCGATGATGCGCACCGGCGCGCCCTTGGCATAGGCCGCCATAGCGCCGAGCGTGCCGACCGCGATGCCGATGTCGACGCTGCCGGAGATCACCGGCTGCAGCGTCTCGCCGCTGCCCGAGGTATAGACCACCTCGACCTCGAGGCCGTGCTTCTGGAAGATGCCGGCCATCTGGCCGAGCTCGATCACCGCGGTGTCCCAGTTGCCGCGCTGCCCGACCGTGGCCTTCAGCGCGTCGGCGGCCGTCGCCGGTCCTGCCGCCAGCATCGCGGCGGTGATCAGTCCGCCGAGTGTCGCAAACCGTGTCATGGACGTTCCTCCGCTGTTGTTATGATCGTTTGATGGTATCGAGTCCGCCGAACCGCGCGATCGCCGCATTGGCGCCGATCGCGACCACGAACAGCACGATCAGCATGGCATACATGCGCGGCATGTCGAACAGGCTGTAGGCCTGGATGATCAGGAAGCCGACGCCCTTGTTGGACAGCTTGGTCTCGGCGAGCAGCGTGCCGATCAGGCCGACGCCGAGACCGAGCCGCACGCCGTTGATGATCGGATGGCGCATCGCCGGCACGTAGATCTTGACCGCCATCTGCCAGGCGCTGGCGCGGAAGCTCCGCCCGACGCGGATCAGAACCCGGTCGATCTCGCGCATGCCGGCGGCAACCGACAGCGCGATCGGGAAGAAGCACGACACCGCGCCCATCGCGATCTTGGAGCCGGGGCCGACGCCGAACCACATGATGAGGATCGGGAAGAAGATGATCTTTGGCGTCGGGCCGAGATAATAGAGGTAAGATTCGAACGCGGCGGCGAGGAAGCGGCTGCCGCCGAGCACCACGCCGACGATCAGGCCGAGCGTGCCGCCGATCAGCAGAGCGAGCGCGATCTCGCCGGCGGTGACGCCGAGATGGAAATAGAACTCACCGGACGACAGCAAGGCGAGGAGGGCGCCGCCGATCGCGCCGAGCGAGGGCACCACGTCGCGATAGAGTAGCCCCGAGCGCGACAGCAGCTCCCAGCCGCCGAGCAGCACAACCACGATCGCCACGCGCAGCAGGATGACGGGATCGCGCCACGGCCGCGCGCGCAGCGCCGTCAATGTGCCGGCCGCAGCCATCGCTCGATCCTTTCCAGCGCCATGAAGAACAGCACGCTGACCAGAATGACGAAGCAGATCGCGGCATAGGTGCCGGCGAGGTCGTAGCGCTCGGCAAGCTCGTTAATGAGCTGGCCGAGGCCGCCGAAATTGATCAGGAACTCGACGCCGACGATGTTGATCAGCGCGAAGATCAGCCCGAGCCGCAGGCCGACGAAGATGGTCGGCAGCGCCGCCGGGAACAGGATCTTCCAGAAGCTCTGCGCCGGCGTCAGGTTGAAGCTCTTGCCGACATTGATGAGCACGCGGCGTGTGCCGGACAGTCCCTCCAGCGTCTTGAGGATCACCGGCGGCAGCGCCGCGACGAAGCCGATCATGATGATGGTCCAGGCGTTGCGGCCGAAGATCACCAGGAACAGCGGATACATCAGCACCACCGGCGCCGAGGCGAGCGCGGCGATCCAGGTCTCGCAGGCGCGCTGCAACAGGCTGAAGCGGTGCAGCAGCACGCCGCCGAGGATACCGAATGCGGTGAGCATGACGCCGGCGGTGAGGCATTCGGTGGCGGTGAGCAGGAAGCGGTGCACGATGTCTTCCTCGACGATCACCCGCTCGAAGCTCGTGATGATCTCGGACGGCGGCGGCACGATGAATTTGTTGACGATGCCGGCGCGGATCAGCAGTTCGAGCACGAGCAGCGCCGTCACCACCGCCACGAGACCGACGAGCGGAGCATACTGGTCGGGCCGGCGGGCCGCGCTCATGCGCCCGTCCTTGCAGCGCCGGCGGCGCCGCGGCGCAACTCGTCGTCGTTCATGCCGCGGCTCGCTTCCTCGCGCAGGTCGGCCCAGATCTGCGCGACATAGCGGCCGAATGCCTCGCTGCCGACGATCGCCGAGGTGCGTGGCCGCGGCAGGTCGATGTCGATGATGCGCTTGGTGCGGCCGGGCCGGTAGCTCATCACCAGGATGCGGTCCGACATCTGCACCGCCTCGGTGATGTTGTGGGTGATCAGCAGCGTGGTCTGCCGCAGCTCCTGCTGGATCTGCAGCACCTTGTCGCCGAGCAGGAGCCGGGTCTGCTCGTCGAGCGCGGCGAACGGCTCGTCCATCAGCAGGATCTTCGGCTCGGAGGCGAGCGTGCGCGCGAGCGACACGCGCTGGCGCATGCCGCCCGACAGTTCGCCGGGATAGCGCCGCTCGAAGCCGGACAGGCCGACGAGGTCGACGAAATGCCGGGCGCGCTCGAGCCGCTGCGTCTTCGGCATGCCGACGAGCTCGAGCGGGAAGGCGACATTGTCGATGACGGTGCGCCAGGGGAAGGTCGACTCTTCCTGGAACACCATGCCGATTGCGGGATGCGGGCCGGCGATGGTCTCGCCGCCGATCGCGACACGGCCGCCATGGTCGGTCAGCAGCCCGCCGATGACGTTGAACACCGTGGACTTGCCGCAGCCGGACGGGCCGATGATCGACAGGAACTCGCCCTTGCGTACCGTGAGCGTGACATCCTCGACCGCGACCACCGGTCCGTCCGGGGTCTGAAATTCGACATGCAGGCCGTCGACGTCGAGCATGGTCTCGTCCGGAGCGGCTGCGGAGGCCGGGCGTGAGACGGGCGATGCGGATGAAACCGACATGGCTCCTCGGGCTGCTTCCCTTTCGCTCCCGCGGTGGCCGGCGGCTATCCGGTCCGGCTCACATCGGCCCCGCCTTTGCGGGCCATCGCCGCTGCGGTGGCCGCCGCATAGCCGGGTGCGACACGGACATCGACCACCGCGACGGCGCCATTGTCGACTGCGGCGATCGCCTTGGCAAAGGCTTCCGCAAGCTCCCCGGGCCGCTCCACCGGACCGAAGCCCTGCGCGCCCTGCGCCCGCGCCATGGCGGCGAGATCGATGTCCGGATCGGCGATGCGCTGGCCGATCCAACGGTTCTCGACCGGCCGGCCGCGCTGCCGCGCGACCCGCTCCTGGTGTAGTTCGTCGTTGAAGAACGAGCGGTTGTTGGCGACCACGATCAGCAGCGGGATGCGGTAATGCGCTGCCGTCCACAGCGCGGTCACGCCCATCAGGAAATCGCCGTCGCCGCAGATCGCGACCGGCAGGCGGCCCGAGCCCTTGAGCGCCAGCGCGGCGCCGACTGCGATGCCGGGTCCGGCTCCGACGCCACCGCCGCCGTCGGAGCCGAGATAATCGAGCGGATGGCGGAACGGCCAGCTCGCGCCGTTCCACGACAGCGGCAGATGGGCGAGCGAGACCGGGCGCCCGCTCACCGCCGCGCGCAGGGCGGCGGCGAGCCGGTCCACGGTGAGATCATCGCCCGCCGGCGAAGGTGCGACGGCGGCGCGGTCCGGCAGCGGTCGCGTTCGCGGCGGCATCGCCGCCAGTGCATCGAGCAGAGCGGGCACTGCCGCCTCGGGCGTGCAGGCGAGCAGCAGATCGACAGGCGGCATCGCCTGATGATCCATGCTCCAGCCATTGTGCAGATGATGATCGACCGAGACCTGGACGATCCGGGCCGCGAGCGTGCCGGCCTGCTTCAGCGTACCGCCGAGGTCGAGCCAGTCGAGGCTGAGGATGACGTCGGCCTCGCGCAGCGCCGCAAGCGCTACTGCGTCGAGCGCGATCGTGCCGGGTGCACCGGCATGCAGCGGATGGTCGGTCGGGAACGCGGCGGCGACCTTAAGATCGGTGACGACGCGGGCGCCGAGCCGCTCCGCGAGTGCAATCCGCGCCTGCCATGCCGCCTCGCTGCGGGTGCCGCGGCCGGCGAGGATGACGGGACGCGCAGCCTTGCCGAGGAGCGCCGCAGCCGCCGCGACCACATCGGCCGCCGCCGCCGCCGCGGCCTGCGGCATGAAGCGGTGGCTCTCGATCGGCAGCAGCGGCGCATCGAGCGGTGCTTCCTGCATGCCGGCGTCGAGATTGATGTAGACCGGCGCCTGCGGCGCGGTATTGGCGAGCCAGGCGCCGCGCAGCAGCGCCTCGCGCGCCGCCGCGGGGGAGGCCGGCTGGTCATCCCATTTGGTATAGCCGCGCACCAGCGCGCCCTGATCGCGCGCGGTATGGATCCAGTCGATCCACGGCCGCCGCGCTGCGGCATCGACCGGTCCGGTGGCGCCGAGCAGCAGCACCGGCATGCGGTCGCACCAGGCATTGAACACGGCCATGGTGCCGTGCATCAGCCCGACATTGGAATGCACGCAGGCTGCCATGGCGCGGCCGGTGACCTTGGCATAGCCGTGCGCGATCGCGACCGCGGCCTCCTCGTGCAGGCACAGCAGCATCTGCGGCATCGCATTGCCCAGATAATTGACCAGGCTGTCGTGCAGGCCGCGATAGCTGGCGCCGGGATTGAGCGCGATATAGGGGATGGCGAGCGCGCGCAGCGTTTCGGCGACGACATCGCTGCCGAACTGTGCGGCATTGACGCCGGCCGGCTGCGGCCGCTCCACCGCCGCAGGGAAGGCGGCATCACCGCTCACGAGCGTGCTCCGAAACCGTTCATCGGGCCTGCCGCAGCCGCGCCAGCACCTTGAGCCCGGCATAGCCGTCGGCGGGCTCCATGCCGACCTTCTGCTGGAAGGCCTTGATCGCTTTCATGGTGTCGGTGCCGATGCGGCCGTCGGTGCCCTGGGTGTCGAAGCCGAGCGCGGTGAGCCTCCTCTGCATCTCCTGCACCTCGGCGAGCGTCGGCGCGCGCTCGCCGCCGGGGAACTGCTGCCGGAACGGCGGATCGCCGCGGATCAGGTCGCCGAGATGCAACAGCGCCAGCGTGTAGCTCGATGACGGATTGTAGGAGCGCACCGCGAGGAAGTTCTGTCCGACCAGGAACGCCGGGCCGCCGGGCTGCGGCAGCCACAGCCGCGCGCGGTCGGACGGCCGTGCGAACGGCTTGCCGTCGGCGCGCGAGAGGCCGTGGCCCTGCCACTGCGCATAGCTGCGCCAGGTGCGGTTGTCGGCGAGCCGCGGGCTCGCGCCGTTGAGCAGCACCTCGCAGCCCCAGCTCTCGCCGCGCCGGTACTTGCCGCGCGCGACGAGATATTTCGCGGTGCCGGCGAAGGCGTCTGCGACGGTGAACGGATTGACACGGCCGTTCTTGTCGTAATCGACGCCGGTATTGAGCCAGACCTCGGGCATCCATTGGGTGTGGCCCATGGCGCCGGCCCACGACCCGATCATCTGCTGCGGCGTCGCCCAGCCGCGCTCGACGATCACCAGCGCGTTGAGCAATTCCGCTTCCCAATATTTGCGGCGGCGCGGCTCGCCGTAAGCGAGCGCGGCCAGCGCCGGCAGCACCGGCCGCATATATTTGGGATTGTCGATGACGTCGCCGAACGAGGATTCCATCCCCCACAGGCCGAGCATCACGTAGCGGTCGACGCCGTAGTCGCGCTCGATGCGGCCAAGGAGCGCGGCGTGCTCGTGCGCGCGCTCCTGGCCGGTCTTGATCCGAAAGCCGGAGCAGCGGCGGTTGATATATTGCCACATCGCCTCGGTGAATTCCGGCTGGGCGCGGAACTGCTCATAGACCGAGGTGTCGGGCTTCAGGTCCGCCATCACCCGCTCGTAGGTCGCCTCGGAAATGCCGCGGCTCAGCGCGCGCGGCCGGAACGCCTCGACCCAGCGCCGGAACGACGCTGATTGCGCGAGCGCAGGCTCGCCGAGCATCAGCGATGCGGCCGCCGCGGCGCCGGCGCGCAACAGGCGGCGGCGTGTGAGGCCCACGAGGGCAGGGAGGCGGTCGGGACGATTCATGCCGGCAGTCTATCGTCCCTTGCCGGCAAACCAAACTGCGGGCTGCCATCAGCGATGGCGATGCCGCAGCCGTTTCTTCTTCTTGTGCTTGTTCCCCCCCTTGCGCGCCTTCTTCGGCTTGGCGGAAGCGCGCTGCTCGATCTCCTCGACCAGCCGCGGCGTCGCCTGCGCCGGTTCCGCGACCGGCGTCGCGGGCTCGTCCTTGATCTCGGTGCCGCGCGCGCCGATCAGCCGCTCATAGGCCGCGACCAGCGTCATGTAGGGATTGACCCACACCCAGCCGTCGCGGGTGAACACCTGCACGTCGAAATGCAGGTGATAGCTGGTGCCGCGCTCATGCTTGTAGAAGGTGCCGACCTTGCCGATCACTTCGCCGGCTTGCACGCGGCGGCCGCTGAACAGGCCGTCGGCATCCATGTGCTTGGGATCCATGTGCATGTAGCGGAAGCGCACGTTCTCGTTCGCGGTATTGGCGACGATGAAGGCGGTCTCGTAGACGGCATGCCGCGGCGGGTTGCGCAGGATCATGCCGTCATGCGCGGCGACCACGTCGTGCTGGTAGGGCTCGCAGCGGTCGGCCTGCGGATTCTTGAGCACGCAGTTCGACGGCCGCAGGTCCTGGCCCTGGTGACCCACGCCGCCCGGACACTGGCCGACCTGAGTGTCGCGCGTCTCGCAGAAATTGTCGCGCCACGGATAGGAGAAGTTCTCCGGCGCGGATTCGTCGAACACCAGCGGCTTGTCGTTGCGCCGGCAGCGATACTGCGCGCCCTTGCGGTTGAAGCGGCCGACGCGGCCGGTCATGTAGCAGTCGCCCCACGGATTGAACGACTGCGACTTGGCGTAGGCCGGCGGCTGCGCCAGCGGGAAGCGGATGTTGGCATAGACGTGATAGTCGGCGCGGCCGCCGAGCCGGCGATAGCCGGAATTGGCGATCAGGCTGCCGGGACTGTGATAGGTGAAGTCGGACGAGACCTCCTGCGGCCGCGTCAAGTCCGGCGGCTGCGGCTGCGGCATGGGTTGCGGCGTGCCGCCGGCCACGTTGAGCGCGCGCAGGAATCGCGCCGCGACCTGATCGGCATCCTTGCAGGACAAGCGGCGCGCCGTGACGCGGCCGTTGAAGCACTGGATCGAGACCACGTAGGGCACGCCGAACCGCTCGAAGGCGTAGCGCAGATGCGCTTCGCGCAGCACGCGGCGCAGGCCCGGAATATCGTCGAAACCCTTCGGCGCGGTTTCCGATTCTACGATGTTCGGGCCGTCGAGATCGTAGACGAAGGCCGCGCCCGAGATCTCCACCTCGATCGGCCGGGCGTAGCGGATCGGCAGTCCCTCGACGTCACCGGCCGTGATGAAGAACGAGGCGTGATAGCCGGCCGGCCCGGCGAGAAAGAATTTCGAGGGGCGGAAGCCGCCGGGCTCGCGCGTGGTGGCGGCGGGATCGGTCAAGGCCGCGGCGTCGAACGGCAGCAGCACCGGCACGGTGCTCGCGGCGATGCCGGGAAAGCGCGGCGCGGCGACCGCATTGAGCCGCGCGAACAGGTCGGGCGTGGTGGCGTCGCCGCGGCTCGGCACCGTGGCGGCGGCAGCCTCCCAGTCCGCGGTGCTGACGATGGTGCGCGGCGGCTGCATCTCCTGCGCCGGCGTGGCGGCTGCCACGCCGGTCAGCATCCATGCTATCAACAGCAGCCGTCGCATCGATCGAACACCCGTGCAGACGGAATTATTGTCGGCACGCCGCGCCGTGCCAAGGATGCGCCGGAGTTCCGGCGTCAGCATCCGAGCGGCGGACGCTCAGTCCTTGGCGCGCTCGACATAGGAGCCGTCGGCGGTCATCACAACGATGCGGGTGCCGGTGACGATGTGCTGCGGCACCATGGTGCGTACGCCGTTCGACAGCCTTGCCGGCTTGAACGAGCCCGACGCGGTCTGGCCTTTCAAGGCCGGCTCGGTCTCCACCACTTCCAGCGTCGCGCGCTGCGGGATCTCGATCGCGACCGCGTTGCCCTCGTGGACCGAGAGCTTCACCATCATGTTTTCCTGCAGATAGGCCTCGGCATCGCCGACCACGTCGGGAGACACCGTGATCTGCTCGTAGTTCTCGGTGTTCATGAAGTGAAAGCCGTCGCCGTCCTTGTAGAGGTACTGGAATTCGCGCTCCTCGACATGGGCGCGCTCGACCTGGTCGGTGGTCTTGTAGCGCAGCGAGGTCTTCACGCCGTCGCTGATCCGGCGCATATCGAGCTGGGTGACCGGCGTGCCCTTGCCGGGATGGATGTTCTCGGCGGTGAGCACGACGTAAAGCTTGCCGTCGAGGTCGACGATATTGCCTTTGCGGAGCGAGCTGGCGATGACTTTCACAGGGTCTATCCTTGGATGGCGGGCGTGGCCCGGCAGCACTATCGGGCGGCAACATACTGATAATGCGGCGCAATACCAGTGCCCCCGGCCGGGTTTTTGGGCGTTCCGGTGACCATGCCGTCGTCCTGGTGGAACCCGGATCGCCACCGCGACCGCCAGCCGCTGTTGCGGGCGCGCGGCCGCATCCGCGAGGCGCTGCGGCAATGGCTGCTGGCACAGGATTTCATCGAGGTCGAGACCGCGGCGCTGCAGCGCTCGCCCGGCAACGAGACCCATCTCCATGCCTTTCGCACCACGCTCGTCACCCCGGCCGGGGAGCCGCATTCGCTCTATCTGCGGACCTCGCCGGAATTCGCCTGCAAGAAGCTGCTGGCGGCCGGGGAGCCGCGCATCTTCGAGTTCGCGCGGGTGTGGCGCAACCGCGAGCGTGGGCCGCTGCACCATCCCGAATTCACCATGCTGGAATGGTATCGTGCCGGCGAGAGCCACGAGGTGCTGATGGCCGACTGCGCGGCGCTCTTGGCGCGCGCCGCCGCGGCTGCCGGCACCGCGGAGTGGTGCTATCGCGGGCAGCGCTGCGACCCGCTGGCGCCGCCGCTGCGCATCACCGTCGCCGAGGCGTTCGCGCGCTTCGCCGGCATCGACCTCATGGCGACGCTCGCCGAGGGGACGGGCGATCGCTTGGGCCTGGCGGCGCAGGCGCAGGCCGCCGGCATCGCGGTCGCCGCCGACGATGACTGGAGCGACATCTTCAGCAAGGTGCTGGTCGAGAAGGTCGAGCCGCAGCTCGGTCTCGGCGCGCCGGCGATCCTGTGCGACTATCCGCTGCCGCTCACGGCGCTGGCGCGGCCCCGGGCCGAGGACCCGCGCGTCGCGGAGCGCTTCGAGCTCTATGCCTGCGGCGTCGAGCTCGCCAACGGCTTCGGCGAATTGACCGATCCCGGAGAGCAGCGCCGCCGTTTTTCCGCCGAGATGGCGGAGAAGGAACGCCGCTATGGCGAGCGCTATCCGCTCGACGAAGACTTTCTCGCGGCGCTGGCGCTGATGCCGCCGTCAAGCGGCATCGCGCTCGGCTTCGACCGGCTGGTGATGCTGGCGACCGGCGCGCCGCGCATCGATCATGTGATGTGGACTCCGGTGGTGGACCCATGAGCAACACCAAGACGGGCGCGACGCTGCGCACCAGTGACGACCTGATCGCCGCCGGCCTCGCTCCCGAGGAGCGGCGCGAGGCGCTCGACCGCGTCGCGGCGCGCTATGCGGTGGCGGTGCCGCCGGCGCTGGCGCGCCTGATCGATCCGGCCGATCCGGCCGATCCGATCGCGCGGCAGCTCGTACCCGATGCCGCTGAATTGACGCTCGAGGCCGGTGAGGACTCCGATCCGATCGGCGACGACGCGCATGCGCCGGTCGAAGGCATCGTGCATCGCTATCCCGACCGCGTGCTGCTCAAGATCGTGCATGTCTGCGCAGTCTACTGCCGGTTCTGCTTCCGCCGCGAGATGGTCGGGCCGGGCAAGCCCAACGCGCTGTCGAAGGCGGCACTGGCCGCGGCGCTCGATTACATCCGCGCGCACGACGGCATCTGGGAGGTGATCCTCACCGGCGGCGACCCGCTGGTGCTGTCGCCGCGGCGGCTCAAGGCGGTGATACAGGCGCTCGCGGCGATCGATCACGTCAAGGTGGTGCGCATCCACACCCGCATGCCGGTGGCCGATCCCGACGCCATCACAGCGGAGATGGTCCGCGCGCTGAAGGCCGCCGGCAAGGCGGTCTATGTCGCGCTGCACGTCAATCATCCGCGTGAGCTGACGGCGGCCGCGCGCGCGGCTTGCACGCGGCTGATCGATGCCGGCATTCCGATGCTGAGCCAGTCGGTGCTGTTGCGCGGCGTCAACGACGATGCCGCGGTGCTCGGTGCGCTGATGCGTGCGCTGGTCGAGACGCGGATCAAGCCGTACTATCTCCACCACGGCGATCTCGCGCCCGGCACCGGCCATCTGCGCACCACGATCGAGGAGGGCCAGGCGCTGATGCGCGCTCTGCGCGGCCGGCTGTCAGGACTGTGCCAGCCCGATTACGTGCTGGATATTCCCGGCGGCTTCGGCAAGTCGCCGGTCGGCCCGAGCTATCTCAGCGAGGAGAGCGGGTCTTGCCTGGTGGAGGACTTCAACGGCGTGCGGCATCGCTATCCGCCGGCACGGACGTGAACGCCATCGTGTAGTCGGTGCGCTAGTGATTGAGCGCCATCAAATCGATCACCGCCGATGCCAGCGCCAAACTGACGAAGCCGATGAAGACGACGGCAATGATGGCATTGCCGACATAGACCATGTCTCGTCGCAGCGCCGCACCGAGATGCCTATTCCTCATGATGACCCCCGCTCGATCGCCGAGATTGCGAGGATGGAACACGGCAATGCTAAGTCTCGTTCCGGGCAAAAGGGTGTAGTTTCCCTGTAAATTCCTTCACCAACGCGTGTTTTTGCGCTGTTCGCATGGCTGCTATGTGGAGGATGGGACTCACGGAAGCGGGCTGATGGCGCGCCCTAGCGGAATCGAACCGCTCTCTCCACCGTGAAAGGGTGGCGTCCTAACCGATAGACGAAGGGCGCAAGGCGGGGCGAGGTATAGAGGCCGCCGGCGGAACCGGCAAGGGATTTACCGGCGCCGCGCGCTCACCATCGCCCGGTGTTCGGCATCGACACCCAGGGTTCCTTGGGCGGCTGGGCTGTGCCCTTCTGCAACAGCTCGATCGAATGGCGGTCGGGCGAGCGCACGAAGGCCATCATGCCGTCGCGTGGCGGCCGGTTGATGGTCACGCCCGCGCGCATCAGCCGCTCGCAGGTCGCGTAGATGTCGTCGACCTCGTAGGCGAGGTGGCCGAAATAACGGGCCTCGCCATAATCCTCGGTGTCCCAGTTGTAAGTGAGTTCCACCAGCGGCGCGCCGCGGCCGTCGCCGGCTTTGGTCTTCGCCACCAAATCGGCATCACCGGACGCTGCCAGGAACACCAGCGTGTAGCGGTTCTTCTCGTCGACGCGGCGGCTTGTCTCCTTGAGCCCGAGCTTGTTGCAATAGAAGTCGAGCGCCGCGTCGAGATTGCGCACGCGCAGCATGGTGTGCAGATATCGCATGATGATGCCTCCTTGGAACGTATGGCCGCGCGCGAGGTCGATGACCGCGCTTAGGGGCCCGGCGAGCAGACAGAACAGATCAGACAGATAAAACATGACGGCGGCCGATCTGAACAGCGCGATCGCCGAGCTGCGCGGCCTGGTGGAAGAGGCGCAAACGGTGCTGCCTTTCACCGGAGCCGGCATCTCCACCGAGTGCGGCATTCCGGATTTCCGCTCGCCGGGCGGGCTGTGGACCAGGAACCGGCCGATTCCGTTCGAAGAGTTCCTCGCCAGCCAGGAAGCGCGCGACGAATCCTGGCGCCGACGCTTCGCGCTCGAGGACAGCTTCGCCGGCGCACGGCCGGGCCGCGGCCACCGCGCGCTGGCGAGCCTCTATCGTCGCGGCAAGGTGCCGGGCATCATCACCCAGAACATCGACAATCTGCACCAAGCGTCCGGAATCGCGCCGCGCGACGTGATCGAGCTGCACGGCAACACCACCTATGCGACCTGCCTCGGCTGTGCCCGGCGCTACGAGATCGGCTGGGTGCGCGGCAGTTTCGAGCAGCAGGGCCGCGCACCGGACTGCATCGCCTGCGGTGGTTTCATCAAGACCGCGACGATCTCGTTCGGACAGGCGATGCCCGCGGAGGCGATGGAACGCGCCGAGCAGCTCGCGCGCCGCTGCGATCTGTTTCTCGCGATCGGATCCTCGCTGGTGGTGTGGCCGGCCGCCGGATTTCCGCTGATGGCAAAACGCAGCGGCGCAGCCCTCGTCATCATCAATCGCGAGCCGACCGAGTTCGACGACATCGCCGATCTGGTGCTGCATCACGATATCGGCGAGGCGCTGGCACCCTTCATTTCCGACTGATTCGCAAGGCGTTGTGCGGTGGACAGAGCTGTGTGCAAGCCCATTTTGTCCTTTGCCACATAAGGGCGGATGTTATCTTTCACGCAGAGATTCGTGGAAGCGTCCTTCAAGAGACGCCAGAACAACGGCAGCGTTACGGCGTCATGACGTCGGACGGGATTGAATCAAAGATGCCAGGAACAAGCCTTGGTCTGGGGCCCGGATCGGGCACGCAGATCAACGAGGATGCCGGTGCGAGCCTGATCGAGCTCTCCGGCATCATCAAATGGTTCGATGTCGCCAAGGGATTTGGTTTCATCGTGCCGGACAATGGTTTGCCGGACGTGCTGCTGCATGTGACGTGCCTGCGCCGCGACGGTTTCCAGACCGCCTATGAGGGCGCCCGCGTGGTGTGCGAAGTGCTGCAGCGCCCGCGCGGGCTGCAGGCGTTCCGCATCATCTCGATGGACGAGAGCACGGCGGTCCATCCGGCACAGATGCCGCCGCCGCGAACCCATGTCACGGTGACGCCGACCAGCGGTCTCGAGCGGGCGCAGGTGAAATGGTTCAACCGCCTGCGCGGCTTCGGCTTCCTGACCCGCGGGGAGGGAACGCCGGACATCTTCGTGCACATGGAGACGCTGCGGCGCTACGGCCTCGCCGAGCTGCGCCCCGGCCAGACCGTGCTGGTCCGCTTCGGGCCAGGCCCGAAGGGCATGATGGCGGCCGAGGTTCGGCCGGATGGCGGTCCGCACGGCCCCGCCTCGCACTGACGCTGCGCGGCGATGCCGGCCGTTGGCGTGTCAAGCGCCACGGCCATCACAGTGGCTGCCGAACCGAAGCCGGCGGGATCAAGCGGACGGCATGCTGAGCAGCGATGACGCGGGCGTGCGGTCCGGCTTGTTGCCGCCGCCGCGCTCGCGTATCTCAGACGCATGAGCGTCATCACCCTGCTGCGGCCGATCTTCGCTGCCCTGGCTCTGCTGGCCTTCACGGCCGCCGCCGGCGCCGCCGATCTCCAGACCATCGAGATCGCAAGCAAATCGGGCGTCCATGCCTTTGCCGTCGAGGTCGCGACCACGGACCAGGAGCGGGCCACTGGCCTGATGTACCGCAAGGAGCTGCCGGAAGGCCGCGGCATGCTGTTCGATTTCGGCCGCGACCAGGAAGTCTCGATGTGGATGAAGAACACCTATGTCCCGCTCGACATGATCTTCATCCGCAGCGACGGCCGCATCCTACGCATCGCCGAGAATACCGAGCCGCTGTCGACGCGCATCATTTCGTCGGGCGGGGCGGTGCGCGGGGTGCTCGAGGTTGTGGCCGGCACGGCGCGCCGGCTCGGCATCGCGCCCGGCGACCGGGTCGCGCATCCGATGTTCAGCCCGCGCTGAGCCGCGGGGCGTCTTCGCAGAACCTCGAAGGCGAGGCCGGCTTGCTGCCCTGCGGCCAAGGGTGTATCGCAGCCTCGCCGCGATGCCAGCCGGTCCATCCGGCTCGTTTCGGAGCGTAGCGCAGTCCGGTAGCGCATCTGCTTTGGGAGCAGAGGGTCGCAGGTTCAAATCCTGCCGCTCCGACCATTCATCCGGTGCCGGGCCGGTCCTCAAATTATCCCCAAACGCTGACCCTGGTGGGTTTCAACCGCTGCTGAGGATTCCTCTGTAAATTACTGGAATCTTGCATGAAAAGGGAGAATCAACCGATAGTTGATGCAATCTCGCTACATCATAAAATATGATTTTTGCTTGCTATACTAAGTAGTCTTCGTATTGATTTACGTCTGAGACTTACTTTTTTACGGTATGTTTATGCGTAAAACGAAATTCTTTATCGAAGGCGACCTGAATTTTACGGGCATGCGGCCCGCCGTTCCTCAATAACCGCAGGCGGGTCGTCGCCATGCCGGTCGCCGTATTGTCAGCCAGTTTTGTGAGGTCCGCGGCCTGCCCGGCCGGCTGCAAGAAGATCGATTATTTCGACGAGAGCCAGCGCGGCTTCCTGCTGGAAGTGCGGTGCTCGGGCGGCAAGACCTATTACCAACGCTACACCGATGCGCGCGGCCGCGGCCGTCAGTTCAAGATCGGACCCGCCGATATCCTCACGCTGGACCAGGCACGCCGGAAGGCGCGCCAGATCCTGGCCGAGGCGGTGCTCGGCGCCGATCCGCAGAAGAAGCGGCAGGATGCCCGCGCCGTGCCGCGGCTCGGCCAGTTCGCGCGCGAACGCTACCTGCCGTTCGTGCAAACCTACAAGGCGAGCTGGCGCACCGACGAGACGGTGCTGCGTGTGCATATCCTGCCCAGGCTCGGCGGGCTTGCGCTCGACGAATTGACCAGCAGCGCCATCACCGATCTGGTCAACCGTATGCGCGAGGATGGCTATGCAACCGGCACCATGAACCGGGTCATCGTCATCCTGCGCTACATGTACAATTTGGCGCGCCGCTGGAAGGTGCCGGGCGTGACCGACAATCCGGCCGCGAGCCTCAGCGCCGGGCCTGACGTGCAGCGCAACCGCTTCCTCTCCGAACAGGAGGTGGAACGCCTGGTGCATGCCATCCAGGCCGATATCAATCAGACCGCGGCGCGCGCCATTCTGCTGCTGCTGCTCACCGGCGCGCGGCGCAACGAGATCACCCATGCCCGCTGGGATTACATCGACTGGACCAACCGCACGCTGCTGGTGCCCAAGTCGAAATCCGGTCGGCCGCGGGTGATCGCGCTCAACCAGGCGGCGATCGCGCTGTTGTCGGCGACGCCGCGGCTGCCGGGCAATCCCTATATCGTGCCGTCGCCGATCAACGGCCGGCCGTCACCGTCGCTGTTCTTCCCGTGGGACCGCATCCGCAAGCGTGCCGGGCTCGCCGATGTCCGGCTGCACGATCTGCGGCATTCGTTTGCGAGCTTCCTGGTCAATCGCGGGGTCTCGCTCTATGTGGTGCAAGGACTGCTCGGGCATCTCCATGCCCGCACCACGCAGCGCTACGCGCATCTGACGCGCGAGACGCTGAGCGGCGCTGCGGACTTGATGCAAGACGTCGTGCCGCTGTCGAATGTTCCCGGCGCCGGCACCGAAGCCGCGATCTAGAACCGATCCCTCCGATTGATCTCGTTGACGCTGCTGTGCTGATTTCGTCGCCGGCGGGATGAGCGGCGAGAGTGCCGCGCGCTGCCCGGATTTTAGGAAAAATTTAACGATTCCGGCGCCATCATCGGTGGCGCCTGCACGATTGCCGTCGTGCGGTACGGTGGCTTTTTGCGCCGTTCGTCGTTCCGACGGCATACCGACATCGGATCGTTCCGCTCGGGATGGTGTGGTCTCGCGTTCGTCCGGAATGCTCGCGGCTTGCGAGCGCGGTCGACCTGCGGCAGCCCGAAGACGGCGCCCCTTGCCTTGGCCGGATTCCGCCACGATCGAGGCGTGGGCGGCAAATAAGCCAATCCCATCAAGGCACGAAATTGGACCGGCGGCCAAACCGGTCCAGTACGTGAAGGTTTGCTCTCTGTATGGCGCAGGGTTCTATTACATTCCGGGCACCGACATCTGCTTGAAGGTCGGCGGCTGGATGCGCTTCGAGTACGGCTGGGGCTCCAACGGCAACCTGGCCTGGGGTCCGTTCGCCGGTTACGCCGGCACTCGCGCCAGCAACAACAGCGTGATGCGCGCCCGCGGCTACATCACGGCCGACGCCCGCAGCCAGACCGCCTACGGCACGGTGCGCAGCTACATCGCCGTCGGCCTCAGCGAGAACGATGTCGGCCTCAACACCGCGGCCAACGTGTTCAGCGCCAACCGCGCCTTCATCCAGTGGGCCGGCTTCACCTTCGGCCGGGCGCAGTCGTTCTATGACTTCTACAGCTCGCCGGCGACGTCGCTGTGGGGTGCGTTCCCGGCGTCGGATTCCGGCGATCCGGGCTGGATGGTCGCGGCTTACACCGCGCAGTTCGGTGGCGGCTTCTCGGCCACGATCTCGACCGAAGAGCGTCGCATGACGCAGATCATCGGCCAAGGCATTGCTTACACGGCTCCAGTTGGCACGCTCCCCGGTGGAGGTGTCCAGACGGGCGGTACGCTTGCTGCCGGTGGCTACTTTACAACGGCTGCGGGCATTACGGGCAATGCCGGTGCCTATGGCGGCTTCAACGCGCCGGACATCATCGCCAATCTGCGCGTCGACCAGGCCTGGGGCTCGGCCCAGATCATGGGCGCTTTGCATGAGGTTAACGCGACCTATTACGGCCTCAACGCCGCCACCGGTGCTGCCAGCGCTGCCACGGGCGGTCCCGGCGACAAGTGGGGCTATGCGGTCGGCGCCGGCCTCAAGCTGAACGCGCCGATGATCGGCCCGGGCGACTACTTCCAGGCCCAGGTCAACTTCGCCGAAGGCGCGTCCCGCTATGTGTTCATGACCCCGAACAGCAACTGGGGCTATGCCCACGGCAGCCAGGCAGCTTACGGCGTGCTGTCGGATGCGGTCTATGGCGGTGCGGCCGGAACCACCGGTACCGGCCTCGAGCTGACCAAGACCTGGGGCTTCAACGCGGCCTACGAGCACTTCTGGAACCCGGCGTGGCGCACCTCGGCCTACGGCGGCTATGCCGCGGTCCGCTACAACGACCGCGCCAATGCCATGCTCTGCGTGCTGCAGGGCCGTGGTAACGCTCTCCAGGGCTCGGCTGCCGTTGCTGCCGCAGGTTGCGACAACAACTGGCGCACCTGGTGGCTCGGTTCGCGGACCCAGTGGAACGTCACCAAGGACTTCTACCTGGCCGTGGACGTGATGTACTCCAAGCTCAACAGCGCCAACACTGTGGCTCCATCCGTTATCGCTGCCGGCGTTGGTACGGCCGGCACCGCGGCGATCGCCGACATGGACAACTGGGCGTTTCGCTTCCGCGTCCATCGCGACTTCATGCCCTGATCGCCTGATCACGGCTTAAGTCGAAAGAGCCCCGGCGGGAAACCGCCGGGGTTTTTCGCATCGCATTGGGGATTGCAGTGCCATGTCTCGTGCACAAGGTGGACGGGACGCCGACATTGTGTCGATGGCGCATCGTCGGCGCATTTTCGTAGCGAAGCTGCGGGCTTTTCGCGCGGTGGTGAGATGGAGTCAGGACGCGCTGGCGATGCGGACCGGCATCACGCAGCGCGCGATCCACATGCTCGAGGAGGGTAATACCGAGCCGCGCCGCGCCACCGTCGCGGCGCTCGATCGCATCTGGCAGGCGATGGGATTCACCTTCGAGGACCTGCCCGATGGGGCATTCCGGCTGACCGTTCCGGCAACCGCGCTCGATCAGGCGCCGCCGCGGCATGTCGCGCGCAAGCGCCCTGTGCCGGCCAAGCGGCAGCCGTGACGCAGCCATGAAAAAACCCCGGCGGTTTCCCGCCGGGGCTCTTTCGACTTAAGCCGTGATCAGGCGATCAGGGCATGAAGTCGCGATGGACACGGAAGCGGAGCGCCCAGTTGTCCATGTCGGCGAAGGTCGGACCGCCAACGACCGGAGCGGTCGCCAGAGTCTGGGCGGTCTGGAGCTTGGAGTACATCACGTCCACGGCCAGGTAGAAGTCCTTGGTGACATTCCACTGGGTCCGCGAACCGAGCCACCAGGTGCTCCAGTTGTTGTCGCAACCCGCAGCAGCGACAGAGTTGACGCCACCAAGCGCGTTACCACGGCCCTGCACCACGCAGAGCATGGCATTGGCGCGATCGTTGTAGCGGACCGCGGCATAGCCGCCGTAGGCGGAGGTGCGCCACGCCGGGTTCCAGAAGTGCTCGTAGGCCGCGTTGAAGCCCCAGGCCTTGGTCAGCTCGAGGCCGGTGGCCCCCGCCGTGGTGCCTGCGGTGCTGCCATAGACCGCATCCGACAGCACGCCGTAAGCCGCCTGGTTACCCGCGACGTAGCCCCAGTTGCTGTTCGGGGTCATGAACACATAGCGGGACGCGCCTTCGGCGAAGTTGACCTGGGCCTGGAAGTAGTCGCCCGGGCCGATCATCGGCGCGTTCAGCTTGACGCCGGCGCCGACTGCGTAGCCCCACTTGTCGCCAGGACCACCGGAGCCAGGAACAAGGCCGTAGTAAGTGGCATTGACCTCATGCAGGGCACCCATGATCTGGGCCGAGCCCCAGGCCTGGTCGACGCGCAGATTGGCGATGATATCCGGGGCATTGAACCCGCCATAGGCACCGGCGTTGGCCGTGGCCCCGGTCGAGGTCGTCAGGTAGGCGCCCGGCGCGATCGTGCCGCCACCAACGGTGGCAACAAGATTCTGGTTGATGATCTGCGTCATGCGGCGCTCTTCGGCCGAGATCGTGGCCGAGAAGCCGCCACCGAACTGCGCGGTATAAGCCGCGACCATCCAGCCCGGATCGCCGGAATCCGACGCCGGGAACGCAGCCCACAGCGACGTCGCCGGCGAGCTGTAGAAGTCATAGAACGACTGCGCCCG
>Ga0180222_1001521_pt1 | contig 23520 bp, 19 predicted proteins | sample eDN5th37CKraftOP_FD_151336 | JGI IMG/M metagenome (GOLD analysis project Ga0180222, IMG submission 151336) | Enriched Organic Plus compost microbial communities from Emeryville, California, USA - eDNA 5th pass 37_C Kraft OP (version 2) (version 2) ...
CCGATGGCTGCTGGGCGATGTCGAAGGGCGCCATGCCGCCAGCGTGTCGGAACCATCTTGCGCCGACCGCGGGCGCCACGCCGACAACCCCCGCGGCTTCCTCCGCAAGCAAGCCCTTCGCGATCTCGCCCCAGAACGCCGCCTCGACGGGCTTCTGGAACTTCGGATGCCCCGGCGAGCGGAGCTTGGGGCGAATCGCTCTGTCCGCTGCTTGCTGACGACGAACCACCTGTCACCTCCTGATCGAGGTGTTGCGACGACCAGTTGAATTCGCCTTGAGATCCTGCGTCGGAATGACACCGCAGGTCGTCGTGGTGGCGACTGCGCGACCAGCGGGCCATCTCGATCGCGTCGAGCACCATCTCGGTGCGCATGTGCGATGCGACCCGCCAGCCCACGATCATGCGCGAGAACGCGTGACGATGAAGCACACGTAGGCGACACCGGCCCAGGTGGGCACGAACGTCAGATCCGTCACCCAGAGCCGGTTCGGCGCGGTCGCGGTGAACTCCCGGCGCACCAGATCCGGGTGCCTCGCCAGGGTCGGATCGGGCCGGGTGGTCTTCACCCGCTTCGACCGTCTCGAGCCCTGCGGCGCGCATCAACCGGGCCGTCTGGTCCAGACCGATCACCATGCCCGCCCGGCGGGCGGCCTTCCATAGCTTGCGGACTCCATAGACGCGGTAGTTGCTCTCCCACAAGTCTGCCTAACGCCGGCGAGGACCGGCGGTACTGATCAGAGGCACAATGAACTGCACGCTTGTCAGCCGGCGTAGCAGTTTCAGCATGTGCGGTGTGACCAGCACCGTGATCGTGAGCGTGACTAGAACCCCGAGGAGCGCCCCGTCGATCACGTCATGCGGGTAGTGTTCGCCGGCGGCAACTCGGGCGCTGATCACGAGAAGAGCCAGCGGCAGTGCCGCTGCAGTTGCAGCTGCGGCTGTGAGCGCGATCGCTGTAGCCAGCGCGAACGCGATCGTTGCGTGGTTACTCGGAAGCGACCAGTCCCCTGCTGGTGGGCAGTGCTCGATCACGAGGTTGGGCAGTGCCGCGCAGGGTCTCTGCTGCTTGAAAGCGGTCTTGAGCAGTTCACTGGTGACGTACGCCACCGCAAGTCCGATGCCTCCGGTGATCAATCTGCTCATGGCCGGTAGGGAGCGGCGCGAGCGCCAGTAGATGATGCCGGTGAGGGCCAGCAGAGCGAGGAGGCCTGCTTCCCCGGCGATGTCGCCCATTTGGGTGATGCCGAAAGAGTTGCCGAACTCAACGGTCGTCTCCACCACGTGGGTGCCGGTGACGCCGGTACCGCTCCATGACAATCCCGCTAGCGCACCGACGCTGGCAAGGATGATCGCTCCGATCACAGTGGTCGCGGTGCGAAGATCGGGAGGGGACGGGGCGGTCGCTTTGAGCACGGAGTTTCCTTTCAACTGCAGAAGCCGACGCCCCGGGAAGCGGCGATGCCTGGCCAGGATTTCGGTACCGATTGTTCATCACGATCCACGCGCCGCAGCCCAAGGCGGACGGCCGGGATCGCTTAGGAGTTCATCAACGACGTAGCAGGGTTGGGGTTGGTCGTCTCACGGCACAGCTGTCGAGATGGCGAAGGTGGGCATTCTTCAGGATGAGAAACAGTGCAACCTGCCGTCCGTGCAGCTCGCGCGGAGCGACTCCTTTCAGAGTTGGCTGTGGAGGGCCGCCGCTACACCCAACAGCAGCACCGACATGGAGGTGACGGCGAGGACGCTCTCCGTGAGCGCGATGTTCTTCTTCGCCACCCGAACGGCAAACACATTGATCAACGAGTGCGCGGGAATAGTGAGGAGCACGAGCCAGGGCTCGGCGAAGAGCAGCAGCGTGAAGCCGATGTGCAGCATCGTTGCGCTCAGCCGCTCGAAAAGGCCCCACGCAGGGTGATGTTGGGTGAGCATCCCGTGACCTTCCAGGATCGCTCGCGCTTCGAGCGACTTCGGGTCGTCTTTTGTGAGAAGGTTGGCGACTGCGAGAGTGTTGACTGCGATAAGCAGCACTTCGACTGCCGCCCAACCGAAACCGGCCCAGACCGCCTCGTCCACTGTGCGGATTGCAAGCAGTACGATACCGAGACGCACAAGTTCCTCGGCCGGACCTGAGAACCAACCAACAACTGCCGCCGGTCGCGCTTTGTTCGCTCGACGGCTCGCGAGGACCGCGACGGGCTGCCTGAGCAGTAACGCAACTACCCATCCGACAGCCCCTAGAACTGCGGATATCACGTCGACTCCACCGGTGTAGGTGAGCACGAGCGCACAGGCGATGATCGGGGCAGGAATGAGCGCGGCGGCACTGAAGCGCATCCTGCGTGATGCGAGGGCCGGCGTCGTGGCGGTCATGGCTTCTTCCTCCGGATACGGTCTGCGGGCATGGTGATCGTTGCGAACAGTCGCGGTCTGCGGCCCGCTGCGGGCGGCTGCTTGAGTCGCGACCGGATAACGGCGCCGAGTTCGCCAATCATCTGGGCAAGTTCGTCGTCTGTCAGGTTCAGGACGTGCTCCTGATACCCCACCAGATCGCGCTCTAGATCAACGGAGGGGCGCTCGAGGTACTGCCCGTACTCGGCCATAAGCCCGGCAACGAAGGTGGCGAAGAACCGGAAGTGGTCTTCCTTGCTCGCGCCGGCCAGGTCATGGGCGCTCAAGATGGTGTCGCTGCCCAGGGCGTAGGTTCTCTCGATCGTTCCTCGAACTGGTCGCTCAGAGGCGATCGTCAGCACTTGCACCTCATGCAACAGCGCGATGTGGCGGTAGAGCGTCGCTTGGGGGATGTCGGGAAGTGCGTCCGCCAGCTGCCTCGTCGTGAGCGGGCCAGCGCCGAGGGCACGCAGAATCGACATGCGTTGCGGATGGAGGATTGCCTCGGCAACTCCGGCTTTTGTTCCCATGAGCTAGAACATTACCACATGTGATAACGTTGGTCTCGTCTCAGCAACTGGGCTTCAGCGGAGGAAAGAGGAATGGCGCTAATTCGCGTGCTTGAGCACGAAATCGTCATCGAGCTCGGGCTAGCCGAGCGAATAGCTGCCCTGCGAGGCAACGTGAGGGTCCCGCTTGCCTCTGTCATCTCAGCCGAGGTGATGCCGACTCTGGCGGTGACCGGCATCAGAGCCCCCGGCATATGGGTGCCGGGCCTATCGAAGATTGGTACTTGGCGCAGCTTGCACGAACGCAGTCTTGTACTTGCTCGCCCCGGCGCGCCCGCTCTTCAAATCCGACTCAAAGGGGAGACCTTTGACAACCTTATCGTCGCCGTCTCAGATCCATATTCGAAGCGCGAAGCTATTCGACGCGCGATCGCTCACCCATACGCTCACCGTAGCTAACGTCATGCAAACCGGGTCAGCCTCGCGGCCTCGGGGCTGACCCTCTGCCGCAGGCGTCTCGGGAAGGCAGCCACCGGCGTCGGCGGCCAGAAGGCGCGCCTGGCTCAGGTGGTGTTCGCGCTCCCCGGCACGCTCGCCATGAGGGTGGCCAGCTGCGGCCCTACGACCTGGAGTCCAGGGGAATGGTGGAGCGGCGGAACGGCTGGATGCAGACCTCATTCATGCCCGGTGGCACCTTCACCTCCCCGGTCGGCGCGGATGGCGCCGCAGGTCTCCCAGCTATGCGCGCGTGCTCTCGTATGCCTTGGCCGCGGGGGCGTTCCCTGGTCGCCCGAGTTGAATCGCGCCCCAGACTCCTGCCGCGACGGTGAGACCCACCCGCGGTAGTCCCTCTCAGCTGCCTCGCCGTTCGAGTGCACATCCGCATGATGCGCCGCTCGGGTACGGCCGCGGGCGGGGTCCTCGTTCTGTCCTCGTTCTAGACGACAACTGAACGAGGCCAGTCTGGACGGCACCCGGAACCGTCGCTGCCCGGCACGGGCACCGAGTAGCTGATCGCGGGCTGGTGACCCGGCTCGCCGACGCGCACAAGCAAGGCAGTCTGCCCCGCGAGCTCGCTCGGCTGCGTCGTTACCGCTGGCCTCTCGTCGACGAGGTGCTGCCATGTCCGGCGGGTCGGCCAGCAACTCCCGCCTGACCGTCCTCGAAACGGGTGCCATGGACCGCTCGAGCTGGACCCGTATAGTGTCGTCGGCTCGTGGGCCGTCGAGAGTGATCAGCGTTGGCCTCACTTGCCCCGCGATTTTGTCCGTGTTCTGGTCAGCTGCGCATGTCGGGGAACCAGCCCGCTGGCGGTTCAATGTAGGGCAGCGGTTCCCCGGGGTCGCACGCGTCCTTCGAGCGGGCGAACGGGCCGTCGGGGCTGAGCAGGATCGTCATGTGGTGGTCGGCATGGTCGCGCCACCAGGTGCTCGCGCCGATCGCCGGGTCCTGACGCAGGTGCTCCCACGATCGCCACAGTCCCTCGAGGCGTGCGACGGCCTCGGGGTGACGCCACCAGTCCGCCGCCCAGCGGTAGCGGGCATTTCCGCCTCCTACGGGGCGGGTGTACATGTGGCGCAAGTACTCGCGCACGAACTCGTCCACGGAGCCATACATCAGGGCCGGTGCCTCGTCGACATCGGCGATGTCGTCATCCCGAAAGTCGTCCAGCACGTCACTCACGCGTCCGCCTTCGTCCTGACCGCCTCCACCGCACGGCTGACCTGCTCCCCGACTGCTGCCGACCCATCCGGCGCGGCGACCGCGCGAGACGGATCGTGCGCGGCAATTGAGGCACGCAACTCGTCAGCGTGCGGGCCGCTCATCCACGGCACGGTTTCCACCAGGATCGCCGGCGCGCCCGAGGCGAACACCACGGCGCGGCAGCGAGGCAGCGCCCCCAGATCGGTTGTTCGACGTGGTCAGGACAGCGCCTGGCGCGTCCGCGATGGTGGGGATGACGTACGCGGTCGACTTGCCGACGCGGGGGCCGGCGATGAGGGTGATCATGTCCTCTGGGGACGCGTAGATCTTCTGGCGGCCCGCGACCGTGATGCCGATGAGCACGCCGACCCAGTCCTGCACTCCAAGACGCTGCGCGGTCTGACGAGCGCCGGTCGCCGACAGCGAGCGCAGCTGCTTGCCCTTGCCCATATGGACTGCGGCCGCGTCGACGGCCGTGCGCCGCTTGCGAGCTCGCCCGATCGCCACGACGACCAGGACCGCGACGGCGACGACGATCGCGAGGATCACGGCGAGAATCCAGGTGGCGGCCGCAGGCCAGAGGACGGTGCCGCGCAGCACCCCGAAGAACACCTCGAACGGGTCCGCGGTGCGCCCTTCGTTCACTCCCTCCAGCTGTGATCCGAGTGCGACCGCTCCCCAGACGCTGCCGAGCACGGCGAACGCGGCAACGACGGCGATCAGCAGGGCGATCGTGGATCCGTCGATCCCCTGCCCGCGCTTGTTGGTCGCACTCATGCCGCCCCGCCTTCGCGCTCGAGGGGAGCGGCGCCGGCCACCGCAGCGGTGAACTCCGTCACGGCGTGCTCGGCGCCTTGCAGACCGATCATCGGATTGGACTCGTCCGGTACCGGAAACGCCGAAGCGGCGTGCCAGAGCTTGTTGGTGTCGTTGATCGCCCGTTCGGCTTCGATCAGCTCGACCTTGATGGGGATGCCGGGATGCCCGCCCACCTTGATCAGGAACTTGCCGCGCCCGGGTGGCTCGGACCCCGGTCCGGAGTCCCAGGTGCCCGGGTCCTGCCAGGAGGTAAGAAGTTCTTGCTCTGCGCGAGAGAGCGGGACAGCGCTGGTGAGCATCGGCATCTCCGCGCCCGGCAGCCCGCCGCACACGACCATGCCGGCGCGTTCGACGAAGCCGCGCGCCTTCATACGGTCCTCATCGGTGGGAAGCGCGAGAAGGTCGCTCATGGTGTGAGAGATCATCGCCAGGCCGACGCCGCGCTGCCGGTTCAGGCGCGTGAGCGCGTCGACCCGGTCGACCATGCCGCGCCCGGCGCGCAATGCCCGCCACAGCTCGTCGAGGATGACGAAGTAGTGGCGGCGAGGTTCCAGGCCGGCATCCGCCAACGCGTTCGCGACGTTGACGGTGCCGAATCCGGCCGACCAGCAGGCTAGGAGGATCGCCGCCTGCATGTCCGTGTCGGAGTCGTCGATGGAGGACACGTTGTAGACCACAGGGCGGTCGCGTCGCATCGGTACATCGGTCGCGTGCCCGAAGGTCTCCCCCAGTCGCCCGCCGGATGTCAGGCTGATCAGCGACGCCTCCAGGTTCTCCGTGATCGCCTTGTACCGGGTGTCGTCGCCACGGTCGAGAGCGACAGCGCGCACTTCCGGCGGAGCCTCTTGGATCACCCGCAGCAGGTCTCCGAGCACCGGCACGCCCTGGTGCCGCTCGTCGAGGACCCGCAGCGCGCGGTCGATGATCGACTCCTCACGGTCGGTCGGCGGCTCCTTGCGGAGGATGGTGAGCAGGGCGGACACCATGGTGTGGCGGCGGCCGTGGGCGTCTGCGAGGACCTGGGCTCGCTCCTTCTCCTTGCCGGCCTGACGCAGCCGCTCGGCTGCTTCGATCGCTTCACCCGGATCGAGGATGTTCAGGTGCCCGCGCCCACGGCCGAGGGTGATCACCTGTCCTCCGAGGGCGCGGATCATGTCGACGTAGTCCGGCTTCAGATCGCCCAGTACCAATGGCAGGGTGCCGAGACCTGCAAGACCTGCCGCGGTGCGGCGAGTGCACACAGCGGGCGCGACCTGCTCTCAGGTCCCGCCCGCTGATCAGCATCGGTGATCGCAGCTGCTACTCGTCGCCGGGTGAACCAGCCTCCTCCTCAGGGCGCTGGAGCGCCTCCGCGAATGTCTCGTCATCGCGGAGTTCAGTCGCCTCGGGTTCCTCCAAACCCTCTGTCTGCGGTGCCGACTCGGTCTCTGTCGCCGCGTCGTCGCCGTCAACACCCTCAACGTCGTCGCTCACGAGTTCCTCGTCCTCGGGGGCGAGGTCGGGGCCCGGCCGCGGGACGTCGTCACGGGCGGGCGCCTCGTCGTCGGCAGCGAGACCGGTCGTGCCCCAGATCGGGTAGTGGGTGATGAGTGAGCCGTACCCGAAGTTCGGGGGCTGGACTGGGATGTGCTGGACGTTCCACGCGCGCAGATCGCCACTGAATCTGGCCGCAAGGTAGAACATGTTGTCCATGTCGGTCACGTTGCCGGTCTGCCAGCGTGAGAGGTCCGCGTTGAAGGCGTACGCCCCGCTGAACATGCTTCTCATGGCCGTGGCGCTGGATGTGTTCCAGTTGGACAGGTCCGCATTGAACCTCGGGGTGTCCTTGAACATGCGGCCCATGTTGACCGCACTGGACGTGTCCCACTCGGACAGGCCGCGTCCGGTGAATGCGTTCGCCTGCTCGAACATGGTGTTCATGTCCGTGACTTTCGACGTGTCCCAGCCACTCAGGTCTCCGTCAAACGACCTCGCGCTGGTGAAGAGCCGGGACATGTTCGTGATGTTCGAGGTGTCCCAATGATCAACACGTACGTTCGTGCGGATGCCCGCGAAGGCTCCGGACACATCGGTCACGGTCCGCGGCGGGGAGACGACGCTTTCCAGGTAGTCGAGGGATTCGAATGCGCCGGCCAGCGACGTGGTGCGTGTTCCCTCGTCCCATCTGTCGACGGAGACGAGGGTCTCGGGGAGCGAGGAACTGGGGAACTTCACGTGCGGCACGCGGCCGTTGATGGTGACCGTGAGCTTCTTTCCCGGTCCGTCCGGCAGCGGCGCGATCATCGGGACTTCCGGCTCGATGTCCTGAACGGGAGAGCCGTCGCCCCAGTCAAGAGTGCCCCCGCTCCCGGCGCCGAACAGGATCGTCGGCGGCTGTTCCGACAGCGCGGTGTCCCAGGTGGTGACGATCTTCGCTTCGCAAGCCCGCGTCGTGTCATCGAACGTGAGGGTGGTCGCGACGTCGACATAAGGCGCCCACGCGGCACCCTCGCGAACGGTGAGCGCAAGCTCCTCCTGCACATGGACGACGCCGGCCTTGTAGCTCAGGACGTCCAGGTGAATGACGTGCTCCTGTGCGACAGGCGCGGGAGAAAGGGCGGCGTTGACGTCGTCCAGATCGACGTCCGTCACCTGCGCGGGAGCGTCGGTCGAGCCGCTGCGGTGAAGCGTCGGGCTCATATTGGTTCCCGTCGCTCGCACCGTCACGGGGATGGCGATCGTCGCGGCGTCGCCGACGCAGACAAGGTCCGCACTCGGGTCGATGGCAACGCCGTCCACGGCGACAGACAAGGGGCCGCTGATCTCCAGCGCCGCCTCACCGGTGCTTAAGACGCCGCTGCTCACCGAGGCGGCGTCTTCTTCCCACAGGGCATACGCGCCCTGTGGCGACCACAGCATGATCGAGGCGGCGGCGGCAAGCCCCGCGGTGCCGAGCATCCCCCGGAGCGGGAGCGCTGGGTGGTGTGGAGATCGTTCAGAGTGAACCATCGACCTTATGGACATTTCTCTCCTTCGTGAGGGACCATCGCGGGGCGCCGGCGTCCGTCGGGTGCGTGAAACGCCGCGGTCGCGCGTCCGTGCGCGTCTACGCTCCTCGGCCGACGCTTAAATGAGTGCGCTTTCGTGAGCGCTTCCGCCGCCATGGGGATCATAAGCACCTGGCGGTGTGACGACTACTCACCCGTGGCCGCGACGGTGTCGGGGCGCCGGCCGTCTACGGCCAGCCGTCGAGCTCCACCAGGTGGGTAAGGCGCCACCACGTGTCGGGTGCCTCGACGTCGGCATCCAGCACCACCGGCACCCGCTCGGTGCGATCGCCGGCGGTGAACGTCGCCTCGCCCATCACGGTGCCGCGAGGCAGCGCCGGCCCGTCGGGCAGTGCAGTGAGCGTCACGGCGGACGTGACGTGTGCGTCCGACCAGGCGTGCACAACGGCGTCTCGCTCCAGCACGATATCGGCCTCGGCGCCCCACGGCGTCGTGTATGTGCCCACCCGGTTGCCGCCCCGCGCGACGGTGACCGGCCGGTAGCCGGCGCGGATGCTGTCGAGCAGTGCGTTCACCTGACTGTCGACCGCCGCCCGCGACGGCCCGCCCAGCACGGCGCCCGTCACGATCACCGGCTCGCCGGGGCCGACGGCGAGCTCCGCCTGGAACAGCAGGTTCGCGCCGCTGGAATTGAGCGTGCCGGTCTTGAGACCGCGCACGCCGTTCTGCCCGAGCAGCGTGTTCGTGTTGGCGCCGCTGTGCCCCTCGACGTCGAGGTGCGGCATCCCGACGATCGTCGCGATCGCAGGGTTCTTCATCGCGAGCTCGCCGATCCGCACGAGGTCGGCGGGAGAGCTCGTGTTGCGGGGATCGATGCCCGTCGGCTCGACGATGGTCGTGTCATCGAGCCCATATTCGTCGAGCCAGCGTTCCACCGCCTGCGTGTATCCCCAGGGCCCGCCGAACGCCCAGTTCGCGACCGCCTCCGCGTAGTTGGATGCCGAGATCACGAGCATCATCTGCAGGGCCTCCCGCAGCGTCATGCTGCTGCCGGTCGGCATCCGAGCGATCGTCGCGTTCCGCACGTAGTACTTGTCGTACAGCGCATGGTCGGCGCGATCGAAGTGCAGCGTCGGCCCGGGGTCGTCGGCGTCGTCGAGCGGCCGAGCGTCGAGCACGACGAGCGCGGTGATGAGCTTCGTGATGCTCGCTATCGGGCGCGCCCTCTCCGGCGCCTGCGAGAGCGTGAAGCCCGCCGCCCCGTCGTCGGCGTCGCCGAAGATGCCTCCGCCACCGGAGACCTTCACGGCATACGACCCGGTCGACGGGAGGCGGAACGTCGCGGGCTCAGGTTCGACGACCACGGGCGTTCGCGTCTCGATGGCCGCCTGCGGGGCGCGCGCGAGCACAGCGTATGCCGCGTACCAGCCCGCAACGGCGAGGAGCGCGACCACGACGAGCATCGCGACCACGCCCGGCCAGCGTCGGCGCTCCCGCGTCGCGGTCGCGAATCCGGCGGGCACGCGCTCGTCGTCCCACAGCTCGGCGAGCAGAGCGATACCCCCCGCAGACTCCTCTGCCGACGCGCGGGTCGGCGGCGTGGGAGGGTTCTCGGGCGAATCGCTCACGTGGGCACCGTTCATCAGCGGACGACTTCCCTCATCCTGCCAGCCCCCGCCGGAGCGCTGCGAACGTCAGGCGCGGGCGCCGAGCACCTTCACGATGACACCGCGGCGGCGCAGCTCGTTGAACGTGCGGGTCTCCTCGTCGACGTCGCGGCCGAGCGCGTGCTTGTCGGCCACCACGAGGACGTCGCCCGCCTCGAGACGACCGAACAGGCGCGTGAGGCGCTCCGACCAGCTCTCACCGGTCTCTGGTGCCGGATGCCGGAAGCCCTCGATCGGAACGCCGAACTGCGCGAGGGCGTCGCGCTGCTCGATGACGCTCGGCAGGTCGTCGCGGGCGACCACGAGGCCGACCAGGCGTGATCCGGCGGGACGAGCCGCCCACCACTCCGATCCCGACAGAATCGCGGGCACGGCCTGGGTGTCGGCAGGAAGCGACACCGACTCGGCGTAGTCAGCAGGGCCGCGGCCGCGCGGGTCGACGCTCATCGAGGCTCCTCCAGAGATCACGGATGCGCCGTCGCGCCGGCGCGGATTCCATTGTGTCAGGCGCCCTGCCCGTCTGCGTCGTCACGCCGCAGCTCCAGGCTCATCTGGTCGGCGTCGAGCTCGGCGAGCGCGTGCCGCAGCGTCTCCGTCGAATACGACCCCTCGTGCGACAGGGCGTTGAGGCGTTCGCGCATCGCCCCGATCAGCACGATGCGCAGCTCGCGCCGAGCCGACTCCGTCCTCTCCTCACCGTCGGACGGCGGCTCGGCCATGCGGGCGCCGACCGCATTCAGCAGCTCCGGATCGAACGGCTTTCCGTCGGGGCCGGCCAGGCCCGGCCGGCGGAGGCGATCGAGCGCTGCGGTGCGCAGCTCGTCGAGCAGTCGCGCCTCTTCCGCGGAGCGGTCGGCGGCCTCCGACGGGGGGATCCGCAGCGACCGAATGAGCCACGGGAGTGTGAGCCCCTGCAGCAGGAGGCTGATGAGCGCCACGAAGAACGCGGTCAGGATGAGCAGCTCGCGCTGCGGGGTGGTGTGCGGGAGCGTCTGGGCCGCGGCAAGCGTGACGACGCCGCGCATCCCCGCCCACACGATGACGCTTCCGTGCTTCCAGCCGAGCGCCGACGCCTGGTAGTAGTCGAGGTCGTTGAGGCTCCGGCGGACGCGGTCGCGCATGCCGTCGACGCGACGCTCGATCGCCTGGGTGTCGCCCGCGAGGCGCCGTGCGGCCCTCGCGCGCCACGAGCGCCGGCCGGTCGTGCGCGGCGGGCGCACCGCCGCCGGATCGAACGCGTCGAGCCGGTCGCTCATCGCCTCGAGTCGTTTGCGCCGCTCCGTGGTGTGCGCTCGTCGCCCCTGGAGGGCGACGAGCCCCGACACATACGCCGTGCGCACGACGAGCACGATCGCGAGCGCTGCGGCGGCGAGGCCGAGCGCGACCCAGACGCCGTTGTGCTGTTCGAGGTTGGCGGTCACGAGGTCTCGCAGTTCGAGCCCCATGATGAGGAAGACCGCGCCTTCGAGCAGGAACTCGACCGTGCGCCAGTTGAGCCGGTCGGAGATGCGCTCTTCGGCGGTGAACCAGCGTGTCGATCCTTGACCGACGCCGATGCCCGCGACGACCGCGGCGACCAGACCGGAGCCGCCGAAGTGCTCCGTGGGGAAGTAGGCGGCGAACGGCACGACGAACCCGATGGCGGTGGATGCCGCGGAGTCTGTGAGCGCGTGCCGCACCCTCAGTGTGAGGATCGCGACGATGATGCCGATGACGACGGCGACCACGACCCCCATCGCGAACGTGCCGACCGTCCCCCAGAACGAGAAGCCCGCGGCGACAGCGGCGACGGCGCTGCGCAGCAGCACGAGGGCGGTCGCGTCGTTCAGCAGGCTCTCGCCTTCGAGCATGACGACGACGCGCGGCGAGATGCCGAGTCTCTTGACGATGGAGGTGGCCACGGCATCCGTGGGCGAGAGGATCGCGCCGAGCGCGACCGCGAGCGCGAAGTCGAGGTCGGGAAGCATCCACCAGAAGAACGCGCCGAGCACGAGGGCGCTCACGACCACCAGCACCACCGCCAGGCCGGAGATGGGGAGCGCGTCGCGCCGGAACTCGATGGCCGGCACCCGCACGGCCGCAGCGAACAGCAGTGGCGGCAGGACGCCGGCGAGGATGATCTCGGGTTCGACCGCGAAGGCCGGCAGGAAGAGCGAGGCGATGAGACCGATCGCGACGAGCACGAGGGGGCCCGCGATGCTGAGCCGTCGGGCCAGCACTGTCGACGCCGCGATCACGACCACGCCGATGATGAGCGAGGGCACCAGTTCCACGGCCCGAGACTACTCGCGCCGCGCGGCCGGCACCCCCTCGGGCTGACGCGCGTCTCGCTGCAGGCGCGGAGGAGTCGGTCAGCCGAGCACGCCGAGCTGCCGCACGGCGTCGCGCTCGGCGACGAGCTCGGCGACCGAGGCGTCGAGTCGTGCGCGTGCGCGCCCGTCGAGCTCGAGACCCTCGACGATGCGGTAGCCGGAGCCGTCGCTCGTGACGGGGAACGACGACACGAGCCCTTCGGGGACGCCGTACTCGCCACGCGAGACGAGCGCGGCAGAGGTCCAGTCGTCGCCCGTGCCGAGAAGGGCGTCGCGCACGTGTGCGATCGCGGCGTTCGCCGCGGATGCCGCCGACGACGAGCCGCGAACCGAGATGATCTCGGCCCCGCGCGAGGCGACCCGCGGGATGAACTCGTCGTCGAGCCAGGCGGTCGCGGCATCCGCCCCGCCGAGCCTCTCGGCCAGCGCGTCGAGCACCGGCCGCCCGCCGACGGTGGCGTGCGACACATCGGGGAACTGCGTTGCCGAGTGGTTGCCCCACACCGTCATGTGCCGCAGCTCTGAAACGGGCGCGTCGAGCTTGGCCGACAGCTGGCCGAGTGCACGGTCGTGATCGAGGCGCGTGAGGGCGGAGAACCGGGATGCCGGGATGCCGGATGCCGCGGAGGCGGCGATGAGAGCGTTCGTGTTCGCGGGGTTGCCCACCACGAGCGCCTGCACGTCGTCGGCGGCGACCTCGCCGAGCGCGGCACCCTGCGGGCCGAAGATGCCGGCGTTCGCGGAGAGGAGGTCGGCGCGCTCCATGCCGGCGGTGCGGGGCCGTGCCCCCACGAGCAGGGCGATGTTCGCCCCATCGAAGGCGGTGCGAGGGTCATCGCTGATGTCGACGCCGCGCAGGAGCGGGAAGGCGCAGTCCTGCAGTTCGAGAGCGGTGCCCTCCGCGGCCTTCATCCCCTGCGGGATCTCCAGCAGCTGCAGTCTGACGGGCCGGTCGGAGCCGAGCATCGCGCCCGACGCGATGCGGAAGAGGAGGGCGTAGCCGATCTGGCCGCCTGCTCCCGTGACCGAGACGGTGGTGACGGAGTCGTGACGATCAACCATGCCGCGAGCCTACGCCGCGGCGCCCCGCACCCGGGCGGAGCGAGCGGGGGAAAATACCATGCGACCGCCTCCGCTCCCAGCCCTCCCGGAACGGCGGATGCCGGGGGTACGGTGATCGGCATGACGTTCAACAGGAACGCCGAGCTGGGCGGCTCGTCCGCGCGCCGGCGCGGCGGCGGCGGTGCGGTCGCGGGCGGTGTCGGCGTCGCCGGCCTCGGCGGGCTCGCGCTGCTGCTGCTGAGCCTGTTCACGGGCGGCGACTTCACGAGCCTCCTCGGCGGCCCTTCGGGCACGTCGACCGACCCGGGCACCTCGATCGAGAACTGCGAGACCGGCGCCGACGCCAACGAGAGCGACGAATGCCGTCTCGTGTTCGGCCAGAGAGTGCTCGACCTGTTCTGGGAGGACGCGGTCGACGGCTACCGCGCGCCGCAGCTCGTCATCGTCGACGGGCAGACGTCGACATCATGCGGCACGGCCTCGAATGCCACGGGGCCCTTCTACTGCCCGCCCGAGGAGACGATCTACGTCGATCCGACGTTCTTCGGCATCCTTCGCCAGCAGTACGGCGCTTCGGCCGGCGAGCTCGCCCAGCTCTATGTGCTGGCTCACGAGTACGGCCACCACATCCAGCAGCTGATCGGGGTGTTCGAGTCGTACCCGAACAACGGCACCGGCCCGGAGAGCAACGGCGTGCGCACCGAGCTGCAGGCCGACTGCTTCGCGGGCGCGTGGATGGCGCAGATGACCAAGCAGAAGGATGCCAACGGCGTTCCCTATCTGAAGGAGCCGACGAAGGAGCAGCGTGCCGACGCGCTCAACGCGGCCGCCACCGTCGGCGACGACCACATCCAGGAGCAGTCGTCGGGTCGCACGAACCCCGAGACGTGGACGCACGGCTCGAGCGAGCAGCGGCAGCGCTGGCTCACGAACGGATACGAGGGCGGCGTCGGGGCGTGCGACACGTTCGACGTCTCGGGACGCGACCTGTGAGCCGACCGGGCTCGTAGGTCGACCCCCACCAGGGCATGCACAGGCGGCCCTGCTAGGGTGGAAGCACTTGCAGCGCCGTTCCTGGCGCTTCTCGCGTCGTAGAACGCTTCCCTCGCCGCCGGCTCCGCGCCGATGATCGGCTGACATTCTTCGTACGGCGAACCCGTGTGCACATCCGTACGCGGGCCACCGACCGGGCGCCGCCGTGCGCTCAGAGAACTCCTTCATGACTGACACCTCGTTCCGCACGCTCGGCGTGCCCGCGCCCCTGCTCGACGCCCTCGCCGCAGACGGCAAGACCAACGCGTTCCCCATTCAGGTCGACACGCTCCCCGACACGCTCGCCGGGCGCGACGTGCTCGGCCGCGGCAAGACCGGATCGGGCAAGACCCTGGCCTTCTCGCTCCCGCTGGCCGCCCGCCTCGGCGGCGCGCTCGCCGGCGGCGCCCGCCGCCAGGGCCGCATCCTCGGCCTCGTGCTGGCGCCCACGCGTGAGCTCGCGACGCAGATCAACGCGACCCTCGAACCGCTCGCCGCCGCCTACGGCATGAAGACGACGACCATCTTCGGCGGCGTCAACCAGAACCGCCAGGTGGCTGCGCTGAAGGCGGGCGTCGACATCGTCGTAGCTTGCCCCGGCCGCCTCGAAGACCTGCTGCAGCAGCGTCACCTGACGCTCGACTCGGTCGAGATCACCGTCATCGACGAGGCCGACCACATGGCTGACCTCGGCTTCCTGCCTGCCGTCACGCGGATCCTCGACAAGACGCCCCGCGACGGCCAGCGCCTGCTGTTCAGCGCGACGCTCGACAACGGCGTCGACAAGCTCGTCAAGCGCTTCCTGCAGAACGAGGTGCTCCATTCGGTCGACGAGGCGCACTCGCCCGTCGCCGCGATGACGCACCACGTCTTCCACGTCGAGAGCCCGGACGCCAAGAAGGAGCTCGTGCGCACCCTCGCGTCGGGCAAGAGCCGCCGCATCCTCTTCATGCGCACCAAGCACCACGCCAAGAAGCTCGCGCAGCAGCTGACGGCACAGGGCATCCCTGCCGTCGACCTGCACGGCAACCTGTCGCAGCCCCAGCGCGACCGCAACCTCGCGGCGTTCGCATCGGGCGCGGCCAAGGTGCTCGTGGCCACGGACGTCGCGGCGCGCGGCGTGCACGTCGACGACGTCGAGCTGGTGATCCACGTCGACCCGCCCATGGAGCACAAGGCGTACCTGCACCGTTCGGGCCGCACCGCCCGCGCCGGCGCCGAGGGCTCGGTTGTGACGCTCGTGCTCCCCGGCCAGGAGAAGGATGTGAAGGACCTGCTGCGCAAGGCCGCCATCACGGCGACGCCGGTGCGCGTGACCGCCGCGTCGCCCGAGGTCGCCGAGCTCGTCGGCGAGGTGGCGGAATACGTCGCCCCGGCACCGAAGGTCGCGCCCCAGCGCGGGGGCGGTCGCAGCCAGGGCGCGAACGCCCAGCGCAAGCGCGCCGCCCGCGACGGCGGCCAGGGCCAGGGCCAGGGCCAGCGCCAGGGAGGCCAGGGCGGTCAGGGCGGTCAGGGTGGCCGTCGTCGCACCGACCGGTCGGGTCGTCCCGACGTCGCCGCACGCACCTCGCACACCGACCGCGCGGCGCACGCGGAGCGTCCTGCCCGCGCACAGCAGCCCGCGGCATCCGGCAACGCCCGCACGGCGGGCCGCCGCGCCAGTCACCAGGGCGGCAAGCTCACGGTCGGTTCGGTCGTTCGCCAGAACGGCGCGGGCCGTCGCGGCGGTCGCTGAACCGGCCCACGCACGTCATGAGGCGCGGACTCCTTCGGGGGCCCGCGCCTCTCGCGCATTCCGCTGAAGTGAGCTCAGCGCCGTGAGCGCAGGAGATCGGCAGCCACTTCGCCGATGACGATGGCAGGGGCGTTGGTATGACCGCGGATCAGCGTGGGCATCACCGATGCGTCGGCCACACGGAGTCCGTCGACGCCGCGCACGCGCAGCTCCGGATCGACGACGGATGCCGCATCCGCGCCCATGCGGGCGGTTCCCACGGGGTGGTATAGCGTGTGCGAGTAGCGACGCAGCGACAGTTCGATCCGCTCCGCGGACGTCATGCGCTCACCGCCTTCGGGCTGCACCCAGTCTCCGGTCGTGAGAGCGGTCAGCGCCTCGGTCTCGAGCAGCCGTTCGCACTCGGCGAGTCCCGCCCGCAGGGTGCGCTCGTCGATGCCGTCGGGGTCGCTGAGGTAGCGCGGGTCGATGATCGCCGGCTCCGCCGGGTCGGCCGACGCGAGGCGGATCGTGCCGCGGCTGCGCGGGCGCAGGAGGATCGCGCCGACGGTGAGGCCCTCGCCGGGCAGCGGCACGAGCCCTTCGCCGACGTACGGGGCGGGCGCGAAGATGATCTCGATGTCGGGCAGTCCGTCGGGAGTGCCGGATGCCGCCGCCTCCGCCGTGCGGATGAATCCGTACGCTTCGGCGACGTTCGAGGTGAGCATCCCGCGCCGGCGCGCGAGGTAGCGGCCGAGCTCGCCGATGCGCTCGGCGCCGTAGAGCGTGCCGCCGCGGGCGGCGGGCGCGAGGCCGGCGACGAGGTGGTCTTGAAGGTCGCGGCCGACGCCGGGAGAGTCGACCCGCACGTCGATGCCGTGCTCGGCGAGGTGGTCGGCGGGGCCGATGCCGCTGAGCATGAGCAGCTGCGGCGTGTTGATGGCGCCGGCCGAGAGGATCACTTCGCGCCGGGCGCGGGCGTGCACGCGGATGCCGTCGATCTGCAGTTCGACGCCCGTCGCCTGCGGAGTCTCCTCGCTTGTGTCGAGGTCGACGCGGTGCACGAGCGCGTCGGTGATGATCCGCAGGTTCGGACGCCGGCGGGCGGGACGCAGATAGGCGTCGGCCGTCGAGGCGCGGGCGCCGGAGCGCTGCGTGACCCGCGTCTGTGAGAAGCCCTGCCGATCGGGCAGGTTGGCGGGCGTGACCTCGTGCCCGAGCTCGCGTGCGGCGGCGAGGAACGCGGCCGTGTGAGGCCGCGGGTCGCGCTGGTGCTCGATCGGCTGCGCCCCGCCGGCGCCCTGCGTGGGATGCTCCGGGTCCTGCGTGCGCTCCACGCGCTGGAAGTAGGGCACGAGCCTCTCCCACGACCACTGCTCGCCGGCGGTCTCGGCCCACTCGTCGTAGTCGGCGGCGAACCCGCGGATCCACATCATCGCGTTGAGCGAGGACGAGCCGCCGAGGGTGCGGCCGCGCGGCCAGTAGATGCGGCGGCCTTCGAGCGCGGGCTGCGGCACGGTGTCGTAGTTCCAGTCGTAGGGTCCGCGGAACAGCTTCGAGAACGCGGCCGGCACGTGCAGCTCGAGGGCTCTGTCGACCGGTCCGGCTTCGATCAGCAGTACGGTGACCGACGGGTCTTCGCTCAGGCGCCCCGCGAGGGCGGCACCGGCCGAACCCGCGCCGACCACGATGTAGTCGGCGTCGAGGGCGCTCATGCGCCGAAGGCCCTGACGAGCGTCACGAGGAGGCGGGGCAGGCTGCCGTCGATGCGGAAGCGCGTGAGTCCTTCTGACACGACGGCTCCCGTGCGGGCGGTCACGAACCACGGCGGCTTGGGGAGCACCGACAGCCCGCCGAGGCGGCCCGCCCGCAGCGACGACAGCGCCGTGCGGATCGATCGCGGGAACGGGCGGAACGGCCCGCGCACGACGGTGCGCTCGACGCGATCGAGGAGGAACGCGTTGTGCACGACGCCGATGCCGCTGGGCGCGTGCTCGAGCGTGCCGCCGGGGAAGGCGCCCCACGTCGCCGTCGGGGTCAGGAAGCCGAAGGCGGTCCACGCGTTGACGGCGACCGTGCCGTAGCGGAGGTCGGCGATCGACCGCTCGAATCCGGCGCCGAGCCTGCGCTGCGTGTCGGGGTCGATGATGACGTTGGCGCCGAGCGTGCCCACAAGGTGCTCGTTCGCGTGGACGACGGCCTCATCGACGAACGGCTGATCCGTGCCCGGCAGCGACACGACGCCGAGCACGGGCGCGAAGTACTCCGTCTGCTGGACGGCATCGCGGTCGTCGTCGCTCGTGATCACGAGGGCGCGCGTGCCGTCGCCGCACCACGCGGCATCCGGGTAGGCGTCGCGGGCGGCGTCGAGCTTGGCGTCGCTGTTCGGATACCAGACGGGGCGGCGCGGGGCGCGGTCGTAGGCGGCGCGCAGCTCGCGCAGGAACGCGTCGCGCTGCGGCCAGTCGGAGCTCAGGATGACGACCTGGCCGGCGATGCAGTTGTGCCCCGAGTTCTGCAGGCGCATCGTGACGATGTGCTCGGCCTGGAAACGCAGGTCGGCCTTCGACCACTTTCCCGGGACGACGATGATCGGCGACACCCCGCCGAGCTCGGCCGTGATGGGAGCCTTCAGGCTCGGCACGATCGCGCGGAACGTCGACTCGGCTCCCGTGATGTGCACGTGCGCGATCGAGGGATGCCGCGTCAGGTAGGCGCCGACGTCGCCTCCGCCGCGCACGATGCGCAGGAACCCGGGCTCGATGAGCGGGGCCAGGGCGCGCTCGAACACCGGCACGAGCGGATCCTGCGTGGGATTGACCTTCAGCACGACCGTGCGGTTGGCCGACAGCAGCTCGTAGAGCACGTCGAGGAACGGGATGGATGCCACGTTGCCCGCACCCAGCACGACCCCGACTCCGCCCGGCTCCGTCGGGCGGAGCTGTGCGAGTCCGGCGGTGCGCCGCGCCTCGGATGCCGTGACGCCCGGCTGCAGCCACACCTCGGTCGTGTATCCCGAGAGGATCACATGATCGATCGCCGACAGCGGCGACGTGGGCACGACGGTGCGCCCGCCGGGAGCGGAGCGGAGCTTCGCGCGGGCGATCGGGCTCTGGCCGCGGGCGACCGCGCCCAGCGTGTCGGCATAGGCGTCGAGCGCGACGACGGCCGCGTACGGACCCGACAGCCACTCCTCGCCCCGTAGCGGGTGGCCGGGCTCGAGGCCTTTGGCGGTCGACGCCACGTCGGCCCATTCGGCCGCGACCGCGCCGACCGTCGCGCGCAGGCGGCGCATCAGGGTCTGCCGCTGCCGCACGCTCAGCAGCGACCAGGTGCGCGAGCCCGCCGAGACGGCCTCGATCGCGGCATCCACCGCAGCGCGAGTCCCGGCGGCGAGCGGCGGGTTCGGCGGCTTCGGGGTCACGGGCGCACTCCTTCGGGCGGGAAACTCAGCCTAGGGCTGACACGCAGTCCCATGGTTGCAGAGACAAGATCGCAGCGGGTGTCGCGCCCGCACTCATTCGATGTCGTCGCGGCGGAGCCCATAGCGCAGAAGCGTCAGCAGGCTCACCGCGACGAGGGCGGCGGGCACGACGCTGAAGCTGATGACGATGCCGGCGATCGCCTCGCCCGGCTGGGTCACCTCCTGCCCGCTCGTGCGCTCCACGTAGCCCGTGACCGCGAGCACGATCGCGAGCACGGTGGCGCCGAGCGCGAAGCCGGTGGTCTCACCCGCCGTCCACACGCCGCCGAACGCGCCCGCCCTTCCCGGCCCGTGCAGCTTCGCGTCGTGGCTGATGACGTCGGGGAGCATCGCCATCGGAAGCGACTGCATCCCGGCGTACGCGACTCCCGCCACAGCGACCGAGACGTAGAGCCAGGCTCCCGGAGCCCACAGGGCGGCGAGCGTCGTCAAGGCGGCGGCGGCGAACAGGGCGCTCGCGAGGGCGAACGCCCACTCCTTGCCGACCCGCCGGGCGAGCACGCCCCAGCCGGGGGCTGCAAGGAGAGCCGGCGCGATGAGGGCGACGAACAGGAACGTGACCGCGTCTTCGGAGCGCAGCACCCACGTCGCCAGATACTGGGCGCCGGCGAGCATGAGTCCCGTGGCGAGAGCCTGCAGCACGAACGTCGCCAGCAGCGACCGGAACGGCTGGCTTCGGCGGAGGGTCTCGGCGGCGGCGCGGAAGTTGTCGCGCACTCCACCGGCGGGGGTGGAGGCGTCGGGGCCCACTCGGTGGTCGCTGCCCCGGCCGACCGTGTCGGCGACGAGCTCCGCCGCCTCGGCCGTCGAGGTGCCGGCGGCCGCCATCGCCGACCGTGCGCGCGCGGCGTGCCCCGCGACACCGGTGGCCACCAGCATGCCGAGTCCGATGACGAGCCCGGCGACGATGCCCATCAGCAGGTAGCCGGTGGTCGGGTCGCCCGTGAGCCCGCGGAGGACAGGACCGCCCGCGCCGAACAGGAGGATCGCGAACGTCAGCACGACCACGCGCCAGGTGAGCAGGCGCGTGCGGGCGTCGTAGCCGGCGGTGAGTTCCGCGGGCAGGGCGATGTAGGGGATCTGGAAAAGACTGAACGCCGTCGCGGTCGCGACGAACGCGATCAGCACCCAGATCGCGCCGGCGGCGGGGGCCAGCCCCGGCGGCGCGGCGAAGGTCAGCGCGAACAGCACGGGAAGCGCGAGCGCGCCGATCAGCATGAGCCGGCGGCGCGTGCCATGGCGGGCCAGGTCGGTGTCGCTGAGAGCGCCGACGACCGGGTCGATGACGACGTCCCAGATCTTCGCCACCGTCACGATGACGCCCGCCAGCAGGGCGGTGACGCCAAGGCTGTCGGTGAGGTAGTAGGTCAGCACGAGGCCCGGAAGCGTGCCGAAGCCGCCCGTGCCGATCGAGCCGATCGCGTAGCGCGTGACGATGCGGCGGGGCAGAGCCGGGGATGACGGAGCAGCGTCGCTCATGCGGCTCAGCCTAGGGGAGCCGCTCCCCGGTTCTCGTGAAGCGGGGCGTCAGATGAGCGACAGCTCGCGGAGCTTGGCGGCGACGTCGTCGTTGCTGGGCTCGACGTGGTGGGTGGCGTCGGGGTAGACCACCACCGGGATGTTCGTGCGTCCCGAGATGTCGCGAGCGACATCGGCGGCCTCGGGCTGGGCCTCGAGGTCGATGTACGTGAACTCGACGCCCAGCTCCTGGAGCTGAGCCTTCGTGCGGCGGCAGTCGCGGCACCAGTCGGCGCCGAAGACGGTGATGGTGCTCTCCGTGGGGGAAGTCATGTATCCATTCTCCCGGATGAAGGTGGGAGGAGGCTCGATGCCGCGCCTCCCGCCGCAGCCCCCGGCCAGTCGACATTTCGCATCCGCTCAGGGGACCGTGCGACGATAGACCGCACCGTTCCGCACGCTCACGGGGGACATCATCGACCTGTCGATCATCGTGCCGACGTACAACGAGGCTCCCAATGTGCGCGAGCTGGTACGTCGGGTCGCCGCTGCCGTCTCCGGCATGGACGCCGAGATCCTCTTCGTCGACGACAGCATCGACGACACGCCCGACGTGGTCCGTGCCGTGGCGGCCGAGGCACAGCTCCCCGTGCGCCTCATCCACCGCGACGTGCATACGGGAGGGCTCGGCGGCGCCGTCGTCGAAGGCATCCGTGCGGCGGAGTCGGACCTGTGCCTCGTCATGGACGGAGACCTGCAGCATCCGCCCGAGAAGATCCCCGAGCTGGTCGAGCGCTACCGGCAGGGCGACGTCGACGTCGTTATCGCGTCGCGCTACGCCGGCGGCGGCACGGCTCACGGGCTCGCCGACCGCTCGCGCGTGCTCGTGTCGAAGGCGTCGACCTCGATCACGAAGGCCATGTTCCCGGTGCGGCTGCGCGACGTCACCGACCCGATGACCGGCTTCTTCCTCGTCTCACGCACCGCCGTCGACCTCGACAGCCTGCGGCCGAGGGGCTTCAAGATCCTCCTCGAGATCCTCGTTAGGAAGGGCTTCCGCATCGCTGAGGTGCCCTTCGACTTCGCCGACCGTCACGCGGGCGAGTCGAAGGCGTCGCTGCGGCAGGGAGTGCACTTCCTCACCCAGCTCGCCGCGCTCCGGTTCGGCAAGATGTCGCTGTTCGCGGTCATCGGCGGCATCGGCGCCGTCGCGAACGTCGCCATCGTGTGGGCGCTCACCCAGCTCGGAGTCGACTACATCGTCGCGGCGGTCATCGCCGCCGAAGCGACCATCATCGGCAACTTCCTGCTCATCGAGCACTTCGTCTTCAACGACATGCGCAATCAGGCGTCGGGCGTGTGGGCGCGGTTCGCGAAGTCCTTCGCGTTCAACAACGCCGAAGCGGTCATCCGCATCCCGATCGTGGCGTTCATGGTCGAGACCGGGCACATCTCCGCCGTCGTCGCCACGGCCGTCACGCTCGTGGTCGCGTTCGTCGTGCGGTTCGTGTTCCACTCGCTCGTCGTCTATGCACCCCGCAAGACCGGCCCGGCCACACCCCTGCGCGGAGCGCTCGAGCGCATCGACGAGCAGGCCATGGAGCCCGGCGAGCTCTGAGCCGGGCCGGGATCTGAAACCCGCCCAGAGACGGGTCGAGCCGCGGGCCCCCAGGTCCCGCGGCTCCTCATCCCCCGATTACTCGTCTGCGGGTCCCCCAACCCGCATCCGAGGTTCTATTGAGTTCTTCTGCGTCCGGTTCACAGACCGTGGTTCGACGGCGCCGAGTGGGGTGGGCCCTGGCCTGGGGAGAGGGGTCGAGCCGTACTCGGCGCCGCCGAGTCTGTGATGGCCTGAATCAGGCCGTTGCCGAACGCACGCCGAACTCGTGGAGCGGCTCGGCATTCACCGTCTCGAGCGCACGGCGAAGCTGCGTGCTCGAGGTGTGGGCCGTGTACGGGAAGTACACGACCTCGACGCCGACCTCGGAGAGCTCGCGCTCAAGGCGCTTGCCCTTCTCGGTGCCGCGCCAGTCGTCACCCTTGAAGAAATGGGTGAACCCCACTTCGCGCCACGCGTCGAGCTTGCTTGGCTCGTTCTCCACGTGCACGTAATCGACGAAGCGGATGTTGCGCACGATCTCCACGCGCTCGGCAGTCGGAACGAACGGCGTGACGCCCTTCGTCTGCTGCAGCATCTCATCGCTCACGACTCCTGCGACAAGAACGTCGCAGTTGGCCTTTGCGTGACGAAGGATGTTCAGATGTCCGACGTGGAAAAGATCGAACGCACCCGCGGCATAGCCGATTCGAACTGTCATTTGCCCCCCAGCAATGACTAACGGCGATTCCCCATCGCCTTCCCCCATTTCGCCGGCCCCCGCC